>ERZ1034998.1176-NODE-1176-length-15609-cov-3.736209_pt1 | contig 15609 bp, 13 predicted proteins | sample MGYA00520621_ERZ1034998 | MGnify/ENA primary metagenome ERZ1034998 (study PRJEB33766, sample SAMN09781748) | gut metagenome | biome: gut microbiome | host: Homo sapiens | place: Madagascar | study: EMG produced TPA metagenomics assembly of the PRJNA485056 data...
CGCGGACAGCTCAGATATATTAACACCGCTGGCAGGTTTTGTCAAGCACTTTTTTGAAGTTTTTTCATTTTTATTGGATAAACACACTGGGGCGGGATTTGCCGGCTGCTTCACCCAGCCAGGCTGAATACTGAATACAGAGGTTGCAGGCAGCTAATCTTCATTGCTACAGCCGTTTTATACATTTTTTACAATTCTTGTTCTCTAAAACGGCTCTTGTCACCCAAAAAACTGGCATTTGTTTCGTCAAATAAGATTGAAAACAGGATGATTCCACGGTATAATGATTTTAAGCGTTCTGCCCCAGCGGGCGCTTAAAGGAGGAAATTTGGAATGCTGGATGAAACTTATTACCGCACAACGGATGAGATTATCGCACGCTACGGCAAAAAGGACAGCGCTCTGATTCCCATTATGCAGGACATTCAGACGCAGTATCGCTATCTCCCCGGGGAGCTGCTGAGTTATGTGGCTTCTCAAATCGGCATCACAGAAACCAAGGCATACAGTGTTGCCACTTTCTATGAAAACTTCTCTTTTGAGGCAAAGGGAAAGTACGTCATCAAGGTCTGTGACGGCACAGCCTGCCATGTCCGTCAATCCACCCCGGTACTGGAAGCGCTATGGAAGGCGCTGGGTCTCAGCAGAAAAAAACACACAACGGACGACATGATGTTCACTGTTGATACGGTCTCCTGTCTGGGTGCCTGCGGCCTTGCCCCCACCATGATGGTCAACGAGCAGGTTCACCCCTCTATGACCCCCGAGAAAGCACTGGCATTGCTGGAAGAATTGAGAGGTAGAGGCTGATGATTCAAAATACAGAACAGCTTTCCCAGGTACGTCAGGATGCTCTGACGGAACTAAATCGATACGACTGCCGTATTCTGGTCTGCTCCGGTACGGGCTGCATTGCCACCGGAAGCGACAAAATCTACAAACTGTTTCAGGAACTCGTTAAGGAAGCTCCAGGCGTTCTTTTGGAGTTTGCGCCTCACGACGAAAACGAACACGCCAAGCTGGTGGGTGTTAAGAAAACCGGCTGCCAGGGCTTCTGCGAGCTGGGTCCCCTGGTGCGGATTCAAAAGGGCGACCAGGTCATTCAGTATGTAAAGGTGCAGCCAGAGGATTGCCGGGACATTTTCGAGCAGACGGTTCTGGGCGATGTCAGTTTGGAGCGGCTGCTCTATCACAAGGGCGAGCAGAAATACGTTCAGCCCAGCGAAATTCCCTTTATTGCAAAGCAAACAAGAATTGTGCTGGAAAACTGCGGCAAACTGGATGTGGTTTCCTGGCACTGGAAAAAGCCATGACCCAGATGACCCGGGACGAGGTCATTGACGAAATCGACAAGTCCGGTCTCCGGGGCAGAGGCGGCGGCGGCTTCCCTGCCGGACGGAAATGGAAGCAGGTTGCCCGCCAGAAAGATCCCATTCGCTATGTGGTCTGCAACGGTGACGAAGGCGACCCCGGCGCTTTTATGGACGGCTCCGTGATGGAGGGCGATCCCTTTAAGCTGATTGAGGGCATGATGATTGCCGCCTATGCCGTCAAGGCGCAGGATGGCTATATCTATGTCCGTGCCGAGTATCCCATGTCCGTTGCCCGGCTGCGCCATGCCATTGCGCTGCTGGAGGAGCGGGGGCTGCTGGGAGACAACATTCTGGGCACCGATTTCAGCTTCCATCTTCACATCAACCGGGGTGCCGGTGCTTTCGTCTGCGGCGAAGGCTCTGCACTGACTGCCTCCATCGAGGGCAATCGGGGTATGCCCCGGGTCAAGCCCCCCAGAACCGTTGAAAAGGGTCTGTGGGAGCGTCCCACGGTTCTGAACAATGTGGAAACCTATGCCAACGTTCCCAAAATTATTTTGCAGGGTGCCGACTGGTATCGCACCATTGGTACTGCCGGAAGCCCCGGCACCAAGACCTTCTCCCTCACCGGTGCCATTGAGAACACCGGTCTGATTGAAGTACCCATGGGCTCCACCCTGCGCCAGATTATCTTTGACATCGGCGGCGGTCTGAAAAACGGTGCCACCTTCAAAGCGGTTCAGATTGGCGGTCCCTCCGGCGGCTGTCTGACCGAGAAGCATCTGGATGAGCCGCTGGACTTTGACTCTGTGAAGAAATTCAACGCCATCGTCGGCTCCGGCGGCATGGTGGTCATGGACGACCACACCTGCATGGTGGAGGTTGCCCGCTTCTTCATGTCCTTTACCCAGCGGGAAAGCTGCGGCAAATGCGTCCCCTGCCGGGAAGGCACCAAGCGGATGCTGGAAATTCTCGAAAAGATTGTGGCAGGTCAGGGCGAACTGGAGGATTTGGACAAGCTGGAGGAGCTGGCTTCCATGGTCAAAACCATGGCGCTGTGCGGCCTGGGCAAGTCTGCCCCGCTGCCGGTTATTTCCACGCTGAGTACCTTCCGGGATGAATATGTGGAGCATATTGTGGACAAAAAGTGCCGCGCCAAGGCCTGTACTGCGCTGCGGCGCTATGTCATCAACCCAGCCTACTGCAAGGGCTGCGGCAAATGTGCCCGCAACTGCCCGGTGAATGCCATCAGCGGCAAGGTCAAATCGCCTTACCACATTGACCCTGCGGTTTGCATCAAGTGCGGCGCTTGTAAAGAAAACTGCGCCTTTGATGCCATCTACATCGAGGCATAAGGAGGGAGAGCCATGGGAAACATTACAATCAACGGCAAAAAGGTTGCTTTTACCGACGAAAAAAATATACTCACCATCATCCGCAATGCGGGCATTGATATGCCCACCCTGTGCTATCACAGCGAGCTGAGCACCTTCGGTGCCTGCCGCCTGTGTACCGTGGAAAACGACCGGGGGCAGTGCTTCGCCTCCTGCTCCGAGGAACCCCGGGACGGCATGGTAATCTATACCCACACCGAGCGGCTGCGCCGCCATCGCAAGCTGATTGTGGAGCTGCTGCTGGCTGCTCACTGCCGGGACTGCACCACCTGCATGAAGTCCGGCGAGTGCGTCCTTCAGGATTTGGCGCACAAAATGGGCGTGCGGGAGGTTCACTACCAGAACTACAAGGAAGTCAAGCCCATTGACTATTCCTCCCCTTCCATCGTCCGTGACCCCAACAAGTGCATCCTGTGCGGCAACTGCGTGCGGGTGTGCAGCGAGATTCAGGGCGTGGGCGTGCTGGGCTTTGCCCACCGGGGGACGGATGCCGACGTGACCCCCGCCTTCCATAAGAAACTAAAGCAAACCAACTGCGTCAGCTGCGGTCAGTGCCGGGTATACTGCCCCACCGGTGCGCTGACCATCCGCACCCATCTGGACGAAGTATACGCCGCCCTGGGCGATCCCAGCACCCGTGTGGTGGCGCAGATTGCCCCCGCCGTCCGGGTTGCCGCCGGGGAAGCCTTCGGGCTGCCCAACGGCTCCAACTCCATGGGGCGCATTGTGGCTGCCCTGCACCGCATGGGCTTCGACCAGGTGTTCGACACCAGCTATTCCGCCGACCTGACCATCATGGAGGAAAGCAAGGAATTCTTAGAGCGGATGTCCGCCGGTGAAAAGCTGCCGCTGCTCACCTCCTGCTGCCCTGCCTGGGTCAAGTTTGTGGAAAACGAATTCCCGGAGTTTAACAAGAATGTGTCTTCCTGCCGCTCTCCCCAGGGAATGTTCTCCTCCATTATCAAGGAATACTATCGCCGCCCGGAAAACAACCCGGAGGAAAAAAAGACCTTTGTGGTATCCATTATGCCTTGCACCGCCAAGAAGGCGGAAATCAAGCGCCCGGACAACTTCACCAGGGGTGAGCAGGACACAGATATTGTACTGACCACCACCGAGCTGACCCGAATGATTAAGAACTTCGGCATTGCCTTTGATAAGATTGAGCCAGAAGCCTGCGATATGCCCTTCGGCATTGGTTCCGGCGGCGGTGTTATCTTTGGTGTGACCGGCGGCGTTACCGAGGCCGTCCTGCGCCGCCTCTCCCCCAGCCACGACAGTGCCAGCCTGGCTGCCATTGCCGAAAGCGGTGTGCGGGGCGAGGAGGGCATCAAGGAACTAACCGTTCCCTATCAGGGCATGGAGCTGCACATTTGCGTAGCTTCCGGCCTGTCCAATGCCCGCAGGGTGATGGAGCAGGTAAAATCCAGCGAGAAGCACTACGATTTGATTGAAGTGATGGCTTGCCGCCGAGGCTGCATCATGGGCGGCGGTCAGCCCATCCCCGCCGGTCCCCGCCACAAGGCAGCCCGTGCCAGGGGGCTGTATCAGGCGGATGGCAGCATGATTATCAAGAAGTCCGACGAAAATCCCCTGGTGGATGTGTTCTATAACGGACCTTTCAAGGACATGACCCACGAGCTGCTGCACCGGGCAGAGGAGACGTAAACAGAGCAAACAGCAGCCGGGAATCAAATTCCTTCTCACAGTGAAAGTCGGTGCTTTTGGTCGGAGGCGGGAACGCAATTTTCCGATTCTGGAATATATCACTGTAATTTTGCTCTGAACTCTTACTGAAAATTACCGTGTATACAGTCAAGTCGTCCCCTGGATTTTTCTCCGGGGGACAATTTTTATCCCATCTTCTGATGAAAACATTGATTTTATCAGAAAGTCCAATGTTACCCGCCGTGTTTTTTCAAATTACGATGTACAGCCCACCAGATACGATGTACGGATTGTGATATTCTTTATTTATTGTATGATGCAGACAAATCAACCGCCACAGTTCTGTGTCGGTGAAAATTGAAGGAGGATTCCCCTATGAAAAAACTCATTGCACTCGTTCTGGCACTGGCGATGACCTTCGCCATGGTCACTGTCGCTTCCGCTGACAGAATCTATTCCAGCTTCTCCACCAATTACATTGATGCAGTGGGCTGGTACTTCGTCAACGACTACACCCTGAAGGTTGACAAGGAGGCCGGCACCTATGAACTGACCTTCAAAAACGACATCTTCGGCACCACTGACCCTGGCATCAAAGGTGTGAAAAATGTCATCTACTCCGGCAAATGCACCGTTGCTCCTGCTGCTGACGGCGAGACCGCTCACCTGGACGTAACCATCGACTCCGTTGATTCCATCTATTTTGAGCAGCACGAGAAGGCCTTTGGCCGTCAGGTTCTGAACTTCGCTATGGTGCTGGACACCGCCAACTGGGACGACATGATGGATGACATCTACGGCGACACCTGCGAGGCTTTCCTGGAAAACCATCAGGCTCCCGTGGGCAAGACCATCACCGTTGAGGATCTGGCTCTTGATTATGACGATGTTACCTTGGTCAACAAAATTGTTTCTGACCTGGCCGACCTGGCTGACATTGACATCACCGAGTAATTTTAATCATTCCTTTCCCCTTTCAGGCCGCCGTGTAGCAAAGTTATGCGGCGGCTCTTTTTAATGCTTATAAGGAGTAAATGAGAATCATGGCAAGTGAAACAAAACAGCAACAGACTCATGGGAAGCTGGTGTGGAAAATTCTGTGCGGCTTCTTCGCCATATTGCTGGTGGTATCCGTTGCAGCGCAGCCTATTATGATGAACTACAAGCGCATCATTGATATGTACCTGGGACACGAGCGCTATATCACCGTGGTAGACGATAGCGCAGAGGACATTACGGTTGAACCTGTATTTAAGCACGACTTCTACGGTCAGGACAAAAAGGAAGCAGCTGCCAATCAGGAAGCAGCGGCTGAAGCCATATGCGAAAGCATTGTGGCAAACGGAGCCGTCCTGCTAATGAACAGGAACAATGCTCTGCCCCTGGAAGAAGGTGCCAAGGTCACCCTACTGGGCCACCGCTCCGCCAACTTTGTGTATGGTGGTACTGGCTCCGGCGGCATGGATGCCTCCAAAGCAACCACCCTGAAAGATGCACTGGAAGCCGACTCGTTCCAGGTAAACCCCACCATGTGGACCTTCTACCGGGAAGGAGAGGGCAGCAGGTACGGCTGGAAGGAAGCCGGTGGATCCTTGAACAACTACATTTTCAACAACGCTGAATTTGCTGTCAACGAGGTTCCCATGAGCGCCTTTACCGATAAGGAATGGGATAGCGTTGCCTCCTATGGCGATGCCGCCATCATGGTCATTGGACGTGTCTGCGGTGAGGGCAAGGATCTCCCCGTTGCCGGTGCTGCCGATGCCGATGGCAATGTGCTGTCCATCTCCGCCGAGGAGAAGTCTATTCTCGGCAAGCTGGCAGAATTGAAGGCTGTCGGTAAAGTGAATAAAATCATCCTGCTGCTAAACACCTCTAATGCCGTAGAGCTGGATGTGCTTGACCCCGCCGTGTGCGGCACAGACTATGCCATTGATGCCTGTATGTGGGTGGGCGGCGTTGGTCAGAGCGGCATCAACGCCATTGGCGACCTGCTGTGCGGCAAGCAGAATTTCAGCGGTCGTCTGGTGGATACCTACTGCTACGACAACGCCTCCTCCCCTGCCATTCAGAACGCCTACGTTACCTCCTACACCAATGCAGCTGAACAGGGACTGTCTTTCAAAGGCACCAACGATGAATACTATGCCGTGTATCAGGAGGGCATCTATGTGGGCTACCGCTACTACGAAACCCGCTATGAGGATGTCGTCCTAGAAAACGCCAATGTGGGCAGCTACGACTACGCTTCTACCGTCGCATTTCCCTTCGGCTACGGTCTGAGTTACTCTAATTTGAGCTACTCCAACCTGACCATGAAAGAACAGGGAGACAGCTTTCTGTTCACTGTAGAGGTCAGCAACCCCAGCAATATGGATGCACGAGATGCCGTGCTCATCTATATGCAGAGCCCCTACACGGAATATGACCGTCAAAACGGCATTGAAAAAGCTGCTGTAGAACTGGTGGGCTACACCAAGCTGGATGTGCCTGCTGGACAGACCGTCCAGGCCGAAGTCACTGTGGCAATGCAGGAGCTGCGTTCCTATGATGCCAACGGTGCCAAGACCTATATTCTGGATGCAGGCAACTACTATTTTGCCGTGGGCAACGGCAGCCATGAGGCACTGAACAACATCCTGATGCTGAAGGAAGCCAAGGGCGACACCGCAAACGGCACCGTTAACACCGCCAAAATGGTTGGCAGCGGTGATGCCGCTCTGGCTGTGCAATATCAGGTTGCAAAGCAGGATAACAGCGTGTTCTCCGTGGCTTCCACTGGGGTTGCAATCACCAACCAGCTTGACCATGCTGACCTGAACAAGGTGGACAGCGACCCCTCCAATGATGTCACCTATGTTACCCGCTCCAACTGGGTTGGCACTATGCCCAAGGCCACTTTGATCGGTATGTATAAGGCAGCCATCCAGATGGAAGCCAACGACGTAATCACAGCACAGCTGAAAACCATCCTGGATTCCAACGCTGAGGGAATCATGCCCGCCACCGGGAAAGACAACGGCCTGACTCTGGCGCATTTTGTGGGTGTTCCCTATGACGGTGCTGTGGAGGTCAACGGTCAGACCTACACCTGGGATGACCTGCTCGACCAGGTGACATTCAAGGAAATGGCCAACCTGATTGGCAACACCTACCACTGCACCGCTCCGGTCAAAAGCGTCAACAAACCCTCTACCAAGGATGAAAACGGTCCCCAGGGAATCACCGCCAAGCTCACCGGCGGCGCTGCCTCCACCAGCTATACTTCCGAGGACATGCTGGCTGCCTGCTTTGACAACGACCTTGTGTTCAAGATGGGCGCTTCCGTTGGCAATGACTGCCTGATGGCAAACCGCAAAGCCTACAGCGGTATCTATGGCCCCGGTGCCAACATTCACCGCACGCCCTACTCTGGTCGCAATTTTGAGTATTACTCCGAGGACCCCTTTGTCTCTGGAAAAATCTGCGCCGCCGAGACTGCCGGTATTCAGTCCAAGGGTGTGTATGTCTATCTGAAGCATTTTGCCCTGAATGACCAGGAGACCGGGCGTGACGGCATCAGCATCTGGACCAACGAGCAGGCCACCCGTGAAATTTATCTTCAAGCTTTTGAGTACCCCATTACCGAAGCAAATGCCTACTGCGTCATGACCTCCTTCAACCGGCTGGGTGCCGTTTGGGCCGGCGGTGATTACAACCTGCTGACCAACATTCTGCGGAACGAATGGGATATGAAGGGCTTTGTCATCACCGACTTCTCCAATAACAACAACTTCATGGATGTGATTCAGGGTGTTCTTGCCGGCGGCGATGCCTGGGACTGCAACGATGATGGCAAATGGATTCCCAAGCTGATGGAACATGAAAATGACCCCGCCGTTGTTACTGCCATGCGCACCGCAACCAAGCGTATTTTGTACACCGTGGCAAACTCCAACGCCATGAACGGCGCAACCGTCAATACCTATGAGGTAGAAATTCCCGCCCCCTGGGAAAAGGCTATTACCTATGTCCAGATTGGCTTCGGCATTCTGACCGCTGCATTCCTGGTACTGTCCGTTGTCAGTTCTGTCAAGGCAAGGGAAAAAGCCAAGAAATCTGCCTGATTTTTCCTCAGCCCCCGGAAATATTCTGCAACTTGTATTTCCGGGGGCACACTTTATAGAAAGCGGGTTTGAGATGAAAAAACTGATTTGCACCCTTCTTGTCCTGTCTACCCTTCTGCTATCTGGTGTCGCCTCTGCGGATGTGGTTCAGGTAAATCACGAGTTGGAAGGCTACGAGACTGAGTATCGCCTATATGACCGCGATACCTATGAACAGCCCTGTGACCAACCCGGTCAGGTGGTAAAGCTCAAGTACAACACCCATGTCTACGACAGGGAATACAAGCGCTATGTCAACGTCTATCTGCCCTACGACTATGACGAAAACGGCACCGAGCGCTACCCCATTCTCTACTTTCTTCACGGCAATGGCTGCGACCAGACCACGCTCATTGGCAACCCCTACACCGTCAACGCCTTCGACCACATGATTAAAAACGGCGATATGCCCCCCTGCATCATCGTTGCCCCCACCTACTTCTATGATGTTCGTAAAAACCTGGTGGATGAAGAAAAATTTGTGCAGGAAATGCGGGAAGAAATCATGCCATTGGTGGAAAGCACCTACCGCACCTATGCCGAAACCACCGATGAAGCCGGATTCATTGCCTCACGCCACCAGCGTGCCATCTGCGGTTTCTCCCGCGGCAGCTACATGACCTGGAGCCTACTTGGCTCCATGCACGATTACGCTCGTACCTTCCTGCCATTCGCCGGTGCTTTTACAAAAATGGAAGGCGGCGAAATCAACCTGATGGACAACTATGATAAAGCTGTTGCAGCCGAAAATGGCGACCTGTTCGTTTACATGGCCAGCGGCGGCCCGGATGACCTGGCTTACGAGTGCTGCGTTGCATTGGCAAAGGAGTTTCTTCAGAAGGATGGGGTTGTATTCGGCAACAACTTCCAGGAGGACAATTTTTTCTATCTGGCTTCGGATAATCCCCATCAGGACTTGTGCAGCCGCTATTACCTGTATAACGCATTCCTGGACGGTCTGTTCCGGGCGTGACAACAAATTTGCAAAGGAGAAATAACAATGAAAAAGTTGGTATCCCTCATTCTGTCTGTGGCAATGGCGCTTTCCATAACGGCGGTCGCCTGCGCCGACGGACGCATTCCACCCGAAGACAAGAAACTCATTGAAAATGATGCTTCCGGTGTTGTGACCCGATTCCGAAAATATGACGCAAAATTCTGGGATGCTGAATCCCCTGAGCCCGGAACCGTTGTCCGCATGGATTACAGCACCAATGTGTACGGCGAAGCCGTGAATAACTGGTTCAACGTCTACCTGCCCTATGGTTATGACGAAACAAAGCAGTATGACATTATCTACTTCTTCCATGGAACCAATGAAACCCCAGATTCCTTCATCAGCGACAGCCGCGCAAAAAACTGCCTGGACAATATGATTGAAACCGGCGTTGCCAATCCCTTTATTATGGTGTTCCCAACCTATTATTATGACTATGAAACCCGCGCCACTGACAAAGACCTTTTCTGTGAAGAACTGCGCAACGACATCATGCCGCTGGTAGAAAGCACCTACAGCACCTATGCGCCCACCGCTGACACCGATGGTTTTGCTGCTTCCCGTAACCATCGTGCCTTCTCCGGCTACAGTCAAGGCTCCGGTGCCTGCTGGATTGCCATGAAGCACCTGCTGGATACCGCCCGCTGGTGGATGCCCCTGTCTGTTGCTTCTACGGCAGCTTCCGTCAAGGAAGGGATTCTGGCACAGGGAGATTACGCGGATGATTTCTTTATCTATGTTGGCTCCGGCGGCCCCCGTGACCTGGCTTACGAGGGGACAGTCAGTATGCTGAAGGACATGGCAGCAGACAATTTCTTCTCCTTTGGCACGGATATGCACAGCAATAACCTCTACGTCACCATCTCCAATGAAGTCCATCAGACGCTGATTGGCCGCTACTATATGTATAATGCCTTCTGCGATGGATTCCTGAAATAACAGAAAGGAACTGAAGTATGAAACGATTTGCCGCAATGGTTCTGGCACTTGCCATGGCCTTCTCCATCAGCACCGCCGCCTTTGCCGCGGGACGCACTGCCCCCGAGGACAAAAAGGTGGTCACCACCGAGGAGATGGGGGTGGAAACTGTTTTCAAAAAGTACGATGCAAAATTCTATGATGCCGCTTCTCAGCAGCCCGGTGAAGTGGTGAAAGTGGAATATACCACCACCGCCTACGGTGAACCGAAGAGCGGCTGGGTCAACGTGTATGTGCCATACGGCTATGATGCAAACAAGCAGTACAACATTATCTATTTCCTGCATGGTACCAACGAAGACCAAAACAGCTTTATTGGTGATGAGCGGGCGAAAAATGCGCTGGACAACATGATTGAAGTCGGCATTGCTGAACCTTTTTTGATGGTGTTCCCCACTTACTATTACGACTATGAATCTCGCGCCATTGACATTCCCGCCTTCAAAAATGAAATGCGCAACGACATCATGCCTGCTGTGGAAAGCCAGTTCAGCACCTATGCCCCCACCGCCGACACTGATGGCTTTATTGCCTCCCGCAGCCACCGTGCCATCTCCGGCTACAGCCGCGGCTCCTATGCCACCTGGCACCTGCTGAACGGTTTGCTGGACACTGCAAAATGGTGGATTCCCATGTCCGCCGCCATCTCCGGTGAGGCAGAAATGGAAGTACCCGGACCCGACTACGTCGAGCAGGTCAAGTGGCTGAACGCTGCCATTGCCTCCCAGCCCGGTTACGATTACTTCATCTATCTGTGCTGCGGCGGTGGCCGTGACATGATGTATGAGTATGTCACCGGCCTGTTCAAAGAGATGCTGGCAAGCGGCAATTTCTCCTATGGCACGAATCCGGTAGAGAATAACCTGTACTTCACGCTGTCGCAAGAGGTACACCAGACTCTTCAGGCACGCCTGTACTTCTACAATGCCTTCGATGTAATCTTCAAGTAAATCCGCCGAGGGTGTGCTTTGTTCCAAGGCACACCCTCTTTTGAAAGGAGTATTTCAAATGAAAAAATTGGCTGCACTGTTGCTCACCCTTATGACGCTGCTCTCTTGCCTGTTGCTCTGCGCCACGGCAGAGGAAGAGCCGAACCTCTACCGGCTGTACGCGGAACTACTGGGCAATCGGGAAATTACCCTGACCGTAAATGCCGAAAATGTAGTGGGGCTGGAGGACACACTGGCTCCTTATGGCACTGTTGTCTGTTCCGCAAAGCAGGAAGCCGGGAAAATCATTGTCCACGTAACCTGCGGTGATGAATTGCTTGCCTCCGCGGAGGCAGACGAAGTAGGCATCCGGGTGGAATCCACCCTTTTGGGGATTTCCCCCCTGGAGCTGACCTGGGAGGCGCTGAACCCCCGCGTTACCATAACCCACGAGGACGGTTCCACGATAAAGACTTCCATGACCGGCCCAGAGCAGGAACTGATTAACTTCACCGCCAAGGTGCAGGGCACTGACCTGAGCAGCTACAAGCTGTGCTTTCAGGGCGGCTTCATCACTGGACCCGGCGCTGTCCACGGCCTGTGGGATAACCTCACCGGCAAGGATGGCATCACCCGCCGCGATTTTTGTGTTACCTTTGCCGAAAGTGAGATTGTTGTGGAGGGTTCCGGTGAAGAAACCATCGAAACTGCTGAGGATGGCACGCTGACCATCACAAGAATAGAAAACTGTACCGTTTCTATGGATGAAGAAGACATCGGCACGCTGACAATTCACTCGGTGCTGGTCGTAAAATAATTTCATTGCGCCGGGGGTTCGGTCAAATCCGTCAGAATCCTTTGACACCTCCCCGTTTTCGGGCTATAATGAAGGAAAATTGGAAAGGGGGAGGACCGTCCAAATGCCGAGAATTGTAATTGTGGAAGACGAACAGCAGCACGCTGGCCGCCTGGTAGCGCTTTTAGAGGATTACCAGAAGAAGCATTCCGCCGTTGCTTTTGAAATCAAGTGCTACGATAACCCCCACCGCTTTCTGACGGAGTATGCCTGTGACGCAGATATTATTTTTCTGGACATTCAGATGCCCAATATTGACGGCATGACCGTAGCAAAAAAGATCCGGGCAATTGACAATCGGGTTATGCTGATTTTTACAACGGCGCTGGCACAGTATGCCATTGCCGGATATGAGGTGCAGGCATTTGACTATATCCTCAAACCTTTGGGTTCTGAAATTTTTGAAGTCAAGCTCACCCGCGCCCTACGGGTGCTGGAAGCAAACAGCAGCGAAGAATGGATTGACATCAGCACCAAAACGGAAACCCGGCGGATTCCCATCAGTCAGGTGACCTATATTGAGGTAGACAACCATGATATTCTCATTCACAGCAAGGGCGCAGCTTTCCGTCACTGGGGCTGTCTGCGAGAATATGAGCAGAAGCTCAGCGGGAGGCACTTTGCCCGCTGCAACACCTGCTATCTGGTAAACCTAATGTTTGTTCAGTGCATTCAGGGTGACCGCGTGCAGGTAGCAGGCGATATACTCTCTATCAGTCGTTCCCGGCGGAAAGAGTTTTTGATTGCATTTGCAAAGTATAAAGGAGGTGGCTAGAATGCCACTGTGGTATCGAGAGGTTAGAAGCGCCATCCTGATTTTTCACGCAATCATCGGCGTTTTTGTTTTCGGCTATTCCTACCGTCGAAAAAGAGGCTTCCGGTGGCGGCTGCCGCTGGCGGTCGCCATTGCCGCAGGAATTGCCTATTGGTTTCAGCACCTGTTTTATATCCCCGGCATTTCTGCTGTTGCCATTATGACGCAGTCCGCTACATCCATCGTCTGCTATCTGCTGGTACTTGGCATCTGCTGCTTCTGTCTGGATGAGTCCTTCGGAACGGTTGCCTATGTCACCACCTTTGGCATGGCCATACAGGGGTCAGGCGGCTGCCTGAAAACCATTGTGAAAATAATTCCCGCTATAAACTGGCTGGCAAAACACAATTTAGGCATCCTTCTGGCAGACTTTTTGTGCTATGGCGGCCTGTTTCTGGCAACTTTCTTTGTATTCCGTCCCTTTACCAGAAAGCGGGAAAACATCCTGGGCAACAAATCCAAAGCCATCTTCACCGCCGCAATGCTGGCGCTGTACCTTGGAACCACCTGGCTGAGCAGGGACTATTCTCAGGGGCAAAACCAGCTGTCCCCCCTTGTTTCCAACGTATACGCGCTGCTGCTGGACTTTATGATTTTTGCGGTACAATACAGCATTCTGGAGCAGGAGCGCATGGCCGCACACATGGAAACCATGCGAGAGCTGATTCATCAGCAGCGTGCCCAATACGATGCCAGCCATGAAAGCGTCCAGCTCATCAACGAGAAGTATCATGACCTTAAAAATCTATTGGGAAGCGTACAAGCTGTTCTTCCCCCAGAGGAATTGGCACAACTGAAAGCTTCCATTGAGCGCTATGACATCCAGGTTCATTCCGGTTTTGAGGTTTTGGACGTTGTTCTAACAGAAAAAATGGATTTGTGTCTTCAGCGCAACATCGACTTCACCTGTAATCTGGGGCAGACAGATTTCGGTTTTCTGGAAGAGATGGACTTATACGTCTTGTTCAACAATGCCATATCAAATGCAATCAATGCGGTGTCTGTCCTTCCGAAGGGGAAGGAACGCTATATTCTGCTCTCTGCCAATCAGCAAAACAACATCGTCACCATTCATGTGGAAAATCCCTGCACCGGGGACATTCCCTTTATTGATGGCATCCCGCAAACCAGCAAAGACCCGAACTGGCATGGCTTCGGCATGAAAAGTATGTTGCGAACCGCGGAAAAATACGGCGGCGCGCTCTCGGCTTCCATAGAGGACGGAAACTTTCAGCTGGATATTCTCCTGTTGATGCCCGTTTGCTGATTAAGACAGCAAACCATCCAAAAAGGCAGCAGCCGGGAATCAAATCCCGGCTGCCGCCTTTTTATGCCCCTGTTTTCCGTTTTTCTGCAACCTTGTTTTCATACATATGTCTGTCCGCCTGGTCGAACAGCACCTGGAAGGAGCAGCCGGGCAAATCCGAAGACAACGCCCAGCCGCAGGCATAGCTGATATCAACGAAGCCGTTGTTGCCATGGTGCAGCTGGTTGAATCCGCTGACATTCCGGTGCAGCTTATCCAGTATCTCCTCCACGATTTTTTCGGTTGCACCATAAATCACAGCCATGAATTCATCGCCGCCATAGCGTCCCACAAAATGGGGCGCAGGGATTGCGCCGCGCAGCATTCTTGCAAAATTGGCAATCAGCTGGTCACCCACAGAGTGCCCCAAGGAATCATTGGCCTTTTTCAGATTATTCAGGTCAAAGACAATGCACGCCACCGGCTCATGGGTAATGCCGGAATCCGAAAAGAACAGCTCGCAGCGCCCCTTGTTGGGCAGCCCGGTATGCTCATCGATAAATGCCTTTTGCTCCAATTGGCGGTTTTTCCGCCGCATTGCAACAGCCTCTGCCGTTCGGATAATCATGATGACAATCAGCAGCGTCACATCCGCCACCGTTGCATACTCCAAAGAACGGATGGTATCGGCAATGGACTGGGAATATTCCTCCGCAGCAAAAACCGTCCGATCCGCCATACGGAAATATTTTTCGCTCACATCCACAATATCGGTGGCGGCATACCCCTCCTGGCGAACCCGGTAAATTTCTTCCTTCAGCTGCTGCCACAGCGCAATTTGCTTATCCAAATCCGTCAGATATTTTTCGTCCGGCAGCTGCACCAGACCGTATTTCCGGGAACCGTTGCGCAGGCCGTAGGTGATTTCATCCAGATATGCAATCAGGTCGTCATCATCCTGTCCTACGATTTCCAGCTTGATTGCCCGCTGGGTCGCACCTCTGACCAACCCCGCATAGTTCAGCACTCGCGCCGTTCCCTGCAAGTTGTCAATCTGGGCAACCATGCAGAAAACCAAAACTGTCATCAAGATGATCAGTAATCCCTGAAAACAGGCAAACAGCGCCCTCCTCTTTTTTTCCATAGAGCGATTTCCTCCATCTGTGCATTGATGCCGCAGGGGCTCACCGGTGAAAGAAAGCCGCCCGTGAAAGAAAATCATCCACGGGCAGCTGGAAAAAACAAGAAATGCAACCGGCTGTCATCGTC
>ERZ1034998.1177-NODE-1177-length-15603-cov-10.302161_pt1 | contig 15603 bp, 12 predicted proteins | sample MGYA00520621_ERZ1034998 | MGnify/ENA primary metagenome ERZ1034998 (study PRJEB33766, sample SAMN09781748) | gut metagenome | biome: gut microbiome | host: Homo sapiens | place: Madagascar | study: EMG produced TPA metagenomics assembly of the PRJNA485056 data...
ACATCTACGGCCGCCTGACCAACTCCACGCAGGATGTGTTCGAGAAGCGCATCGCTGCTCTGGAGGGCGGCGTGGCTGCTCTGGCAACCGCTTCCGGCGCTGCTGCCATCACCTACACCATCGAAGCACTGGCTCAGGCCGGCGACCACATCGTGGCGCAGAAGACCATCTACGGCGGCAGCTACAACCTGTTGGAGCACACCCTGACCCAGTTCGGCGTCACCACCACCTTTGTCAATGCGCATGATCTGGCTGAAGTGGAGAACGCCATCCGGCCCAACACCAAGGCCATCTATCTGGAAACTCTGGGCAACCCCAACAGCGACATCCCCGACATCGATGCCATCGCCCAGATCGCTCACAAGCACGGCCTGCCGCTGGTCATCGATAACACCTTCGGCACCCCGTACCTGATCCGTCCCATCGAGCACGGCGCTGACATCGTGGTCCACTCTGCTACCAAGTTCATCGGCGGCCACGGCACCACCCTGGGCGGCATCATCGTGGACAGCGGTAAGTTCGACTGGAAGGCCAGCGGCAAGTACGGCAACATTGCTGATCCCAACCCCAGCTACCACGGTGTTTCCTTCGCCGATGCAGCCGGCCCCGCTGCGTTCGTCACCTATATCCGCGCCATCCTGTTGCGCGATACCGGTGCTACCATTTCTCCGTTCAACGCCTTCCTGCTGCTGCAGGGCACCGAGACCCTGAGCCTGCGCATTGAGCGCCATGTGGAGAACACCAAGAAGGTCGTGGAGTTCCTGGCCAACCATCCGCAGGTCGAGAAGGTCAACCACCCCTCTCTGCCGGATCACCCGGATCACGCCCTGTACGAAAAGTATTTCCCCAACGGCGGCGCTTCCATCTTCACCTTCAACATCAAGGGAGGTCGTGAGGAAGCCTTCAAGTTCATCGACAACCTGAAAGTGTTCTCTCTGCTGGCAAACGTTGCCGACGTGAAGAGCCTGGTCATCCACCCCGCTTCCACCACCCACAGCCAGCTGAACAATGAGGAGCTGGCCGAGCAGCAGATCTACCAGAACACCATCCGTCTGTCCATCGGCACCGAGCACATCGACGATATCATCGCCGATCTGGAAGCCGGTTTTGCAGCCGTTCGCGGCGAATAAATCCCCATCTCCTCCCAGACTCCGACGGGATGCCTTGTTTGTCTTCTCTTTCTCCTTTTTCTTCTTCGTGTGTGTATCGCATTCCTTGTGTAAACTTCATCTGGAACTCCTGATTCCATAATTCCTGAACACAGCAGCAGACCCCCGCCGGATTACCGGCGGGGGTCTGCTGCTTTTGGCTGCAAAAATAAAAACGGGCAGGAGCTTTTCCAGAAGCTTCTGCCCGTTTCAGGACAAAGATCAGAACTTGAACAGCGGAGTGCCAGCCAGAATGTCGCCCTCAGCCAGCATCTTCAGCTCGCCCAGATCGTCGCCGTTGGTGACGATGATGGCAGTAGCGGTGGGATGGCCTGCGGCGCGGATAGCGTCCAGATCGATCTTCAGCAGGGGAGTGCCCGCCTTGACCTTGTCGCCTTCCTTGACCAGAGCCTTAAAGCCCTTACCGTTCATCTCGACGGTGTCCATGCCGACATGGATCAGGATCTCGATGCCGTCATCGCTGGTCAGACCCACAGCGTGCAGGGTGGAAGCCACCTGATTCACAGTGCCGTCAAACGGAGCGTAAACGGTCTTACCGGTGGGCTCAATGCCGCAGCCGGGTCCGAGGATGCCCTGTGCAAAGGTCTCATCGGGGATGTCGGCCTGTGCCAGCACCTTGCCGCGCAGGGGAGCCAGAACCGTCTTGCTCTGGCCAAAGAATTTGGCGGTCTCTTCCTCTTCGGTCTTGCCGCCGAACAGCTTGTCAAAAAATCCCATGGTTAATTACCTTCCTTCCAATCACTTACAGGACACGGCAGCTGCAGTGCCCGGTCAAATGTTGTTCTATCAAAAAGATACCATACCGTGCCGGAAAATGCAATCGATAACCTGCATAAAGTGCAGAGAAAATCTTCGGCACGGCTCACATCAGGTCGATCAGCTGCTCCACTTCCTCCATGCGGGTGGCCCAGCTTGTGGCAATGCGCATCACGGTGCGAGTGTCGTCGTATTTTTCCCAGAAGCCGAACTTTGCCTTGCCTTCCAGTGCGGCCAGCTGGCTGTTTTCGAGGATGGGGAACACCTGATTGGTGGGCGATTCCATATAGAAGCGATAGCCCTTGACGGCAAGACCTTCCTTCAGGCGGTCGGCAGTCTCAATGGCGTTTTTGCTGATGCGGGTGTACAGGTCATCGGTGAACAGCACGTCGAACTGCAGCCCCATCAGGCGGCCCTTTGCCAGCAGGGCACCCTGCTGTTTGACCATGGTCATAAAGTGCGCTGGGGCACCGTGGGGGAACACCACAGCTTCGCCGCACAGGGCGCCAACCTTGGTGCCGCCGATGTAGAACACATCGGTGAGCCGGGCAATGTCGGCCAGCGTTACGTCAGTGCCCTTTGCCATCAGGCCGTAGCCCAGACGCGCACCGTCCATGAACAGGGGCATATGGTACTCCTGACACACGGCGTGCAGCTCTTCCAGTTCTTCCTTGCTGTACAGGGTGCCGTACTCGGACGGGTGGGAGATATACACCATGCCGGGAAAGACCATGTGGTCGTGGTTGTCGTCGGCATAGAAGGTGGCGCACCAGTCCCGAACATCGGAGGCAGAAACCTTGCCCTCGTGGCCGGGCAGGGCAATGACCTTGTGACCGGTGTACTCGATGGCACCGGCTTCGTGGGCGGCCACATGGCCGGTGGCGGCGGCCATCACGCCCTGCCAGCGCTGCAGCATGGAGGCAATGACGATGGCATTGGTCTGGGTGCCGCCGGAGATGAAATACACATCGGCATCGGGGCAGCAGCAGGCTGCGCGGATCTTTTCCTTTGCGCTGGCGCAGTAGGGGTCAGTGCCGTAGCCGGGCACCTTTTCGAAATTGGTCTCCACAAGCTTTTTCAGGATGTCGGGGTGTGCACCCTCGCAGTAGTCGTTTTCAAAGTACAGCATGGCGATGCTCCTTACTCTATAATAAGTGTGATAATAAGATTTGAATGTTGATAAAATCATTTTACTACGGGGCAGGTGGGAAGTCAATCGGGAGAAAACTCCCAGCCCTCTGGCAGGATAGCAAGAGCTTTTTTACTGTTTCTTTAATCTGCCTGTGGTATAATATTAGAATGAGAAAATATAATTCGGAGAAGGAGGATGCATATGCGTAAGCGTTCCCTGCTGAATGTGCTGCACGATGCACTTGTGATGGCTGCAGCGTTGTGCGCGGCTTACGGTATGGTGCTGCTCACACAGGAGATCATGGGTCGGATCGACGGCGTTGCCATGCTCATCTTCATGCTGGCTGTCTTTGTCACATCCATGTATACCGAGGGCTATGTGTGGGGCGTGGCGGCATCGCTCATCAGCGTTCTGGCGGTGAACTTTGCTTTCCTGTCGCCCTATCTGGCGTTCAACTTCACCCTGCCGGAAAACCTGTTTTCCGGCCTTGTAATGCTGGCGGTCTCCATCATGACCAGCACCCTGACCACCCGCATCAAGATGCAGGAACAGCTGCGCATGGAAAGCGAGAAGGAAAAGATGCGCGCAAACCTTCTGCGTGCGGTCTCCCATGACCTGCGCACGCCGCTTACCTCCATCTATGGGGCCTGCTCCACGGTCATTGAAAATTATGATTCGCTGGAAAAAGAACAGACCATGAAGCTGCTGAACGATGCCTGCTCGGATGCCCAGTGGCTGAACCGCATGGTGGAAAATCTGCTCTCTGTCACCCGCATCGACAGTGAGAAGGTCACGGTGCAGAAAACGCCCACCGTGCTGGAAGAGCTGCTGGATACGGTGCTGGTCAAGTTCCGCAAACGTTACCCGAATGTTCCGGTACAGCTGGATCTGCCGGATGAATTTATCGTGATCCCGATGGACTCCATGCTCATCCAGCAGGTGCTGATGAACCTGTTGGAGAACGCCGCTCTTCACGCCGAGGGCATGACAAAGCTGACCCTGCGGGTATTCACGATGGGCAGCCGGGCCGTGTTTGAAGTGTCCGATGACGGCTGCGGTATCCCGAAGGAAAAACTGAAAAAGCTCTTTACCGGCATGGTGGTCTCGGATATGGATGCCCCGGCGGACAGCGGCAAGCACGGCATGGGCATCGGTCTGTCGGTGTGCGCGGCCATTATCAAGGCGCACGGCGGCGAGATCAAGGCGGAAGGCGCGCCCGGCGAGGGCACGACCATCCGTTTCTGGCTGGAAACGGAAGAAATCGAAATGGAGGATGCAGAAGATGAGCAATAATAAGTATAAGGTCCTTGTTGTAGAGGACGAAGCCAATATCTGCAGCTTTATCGAAACGCTGCTCACGACCAATGCGTATCAGGCACTGGTGGCCCAGACCTGTGCCATGGGGCTGACCCTGTTTGCCTCGCACAACCCGGACCTCGTGATCCTGGACCTTGGCCTGCCGGACCAGGACGGGCTGGAGTTTATCCGCACGGTACGGCAGAAGTACATGACCCCCATCATCGTGCTGTCGGCTCGCACCGACGAGTCGGATAAGATCGGTGCGCTGGACCTTGGTGCAAACGATTATATCACAAAGCCGTTCAGCACCGGCGAGCTGCTGGCCCGTGTGCGCGCTGCACTGCGCCTGAGCCGCTACAGCACACAGAACAGCGGCACCGCGCCGGACGGCGAGTTCCGGGCGCAGGGCCTGCACATCAACTACGACCGCCGCAAGGTGTTTGTGAAGGAGCAGGAGGTGCGCCTGACCCAGACCGAGTATAACATCGTGGCGTTCCTGTCCCAGCACGCGGGCCGGGTGATGACCTACGCATCGATCGTCAAGGCCATCTGGGGCGATACCGATGTGGGCAGTACCAAAAAGTTGCAGGTCAACATGGCCAATATCCGCAAGAAGCTGGGCAGCCGCCCAGGCAGCAATGCCTACATTATGAATGAACTGGGCGTCGGCTACCGCATGGTGGACGAGGACGCCCGCAGCGGGGAGAATGCTGAATGACACTGGCCCTTGTGCTGTTTGTTGTCACCTATTTTCTGATGCTCCGTCTCCCGCAGTACCGCCCGTGGGCGGCGCTGTGCAGTGCAGCGGTATTTATTGCGCTGGGTGAAGTGGGCGTGTATGACTTTTCGCTCCGGGAAGCACTGGGTGCGGTGGATTACAATGTTCTGCTTATGATGGCGGGCACGATGGGCACGGTGGCGCTGTTCATTGAGAGCCGGATGCCTGCCCGTCTGGCCGAGATGCTCATCGTTCGGGTGCCGGATGTCCGGTGGGCGGTGTGTATGTTGGCGTTGTTTGCGGGGGTCATCAGCGCCTTTGTGGACAATGTGGCTACTGTTTTGATGGTGGCACCTGTGGGGCTTGCCATTGCCCGCAAGCTGAAGATCTCGCCGGTGCCGGTGCTCATCGCCATCGCGGTGTCCTCCAACCTGCAGGGCGCGGCCACGCTGGTGGGCGACACGACGAGCATTCTGCTGGGAAGCTTTGCGGAGATGAATTTCTTCGATTTCTTCTGGATGCGGGGCCGCCCCGGCATTTTCTGGGGTGTGGAACTGGGGGCGCTGGCATCGCTGTTGGTGCTGCTGTGGCTGTTCCGGCACGAAACGCAGCCGGTGGAAGCAAAGGTAGAGACTGAGGTGGATGACGATGTGCCCGCCGCTCTAATGGTGCTGACGGTGGGGCTGCTGATCGCGGCATCCTTCCTGCCGGAACCGGAAGCGGGCTGGCTGCATACGCTGTACGGCCTGCGCAGCGGAATGATCTGCATGAGTCTTTGTCTGTTCGGCACAGTCCGGGCCTGCCTGCGGGCAGGCGGTGTCTGGCCTTTTGGCCGCATAGTGAAGGAGCTGGACTGGGACACTCTGCTGCTGCTCTTTGGACTGTTTATCGTCATCGACGGCATCCGCGCGGCGGGGGTCATCGATGCGGCCGCGCAGCTGTTCCATCTGGCGGCAGGGGAGGATCCCTTCCGGCTGTTTACCCTGCTGGTGGCAGTCTCGGTGGTGCTGTCGGCATTTATCGATAACATCCCCTATGTGGCCGCTATGCTGCCGGTGGTGCAGGGCATCGCCGCCCTCATGAACGACGGCGCGGGAATGGAGCCATATGTGTTTTACTTCGGGCTGCTCACCGGTGCAACGCTGGGCGGCAATCTGACCCCGATCGGTGCATCGGCCAATATTGCCGCCATCGGCATCCTGCGCAAAAACGGCGAAGCCGTTTCCACCCGGGACTTTCTGCGCGTTGGTGTGCCCTTCACACTGGCAGCGGTACTGGCGGGTTACCTTTATCTGTGGCTGGTGTGGGGCCGGGCGTGAAAAGATGCATGGATGAAAGCAGGCAAAAAAGTCCGCCGCAGAACCGGAAAACCGGCCTGCGGCGGACTTTTTTGCGAAAGTATGATGTTTTACAAAAAGAAGAAAAGTTTTTTGAAAAAACGCTTGACATTCCTTGGATATCTGGTATAATAACTATCGTTCCGAGCTTCACAGCTCACGAACAAAACAGAATATGCGGATATGGCGGAATTGGCAGACGCGTTAGATTCAGGTTCTAATCGGGGCAACTCGGTGGAGGTTCAAGTCCTCTTATCCGCACCATCTTCTGAAAAGACCTTGTAGACTTCAAAGTTTACAAGGTCTTTTGTTTTACCTTCTGGCAAAAAGATACTCGTCGAACTTCTTCGTTCTCTGCGAATAGTCCGACGAGTGTTTTTTATTTGCTGAAAGGAACCCGCTATGGAAAAAATCAAAATGCAGCCGACCCGACCGGAAGATGCCCTGCTGACCGATGCCTTTGCTGACTTTTTGGAAAAGTGCAGAGCCAAGAATCTGTCTGAGAAAACGCTGAACATTTATACTGTACATTTCAAGTTCTTCAAAGAATATCTCAGCGACCCGGATAAAAAGGCTTCTGACATCACGGAGGATACCTTAGAGGGCTTTATCAGGCTGTTGCCAAGTTCTTCGGCGGCTGGTGCTTTGCGGTTACGGCAGTCTGCTGCGTGATGGGCATGTATGATAAGGACCCCTTCACCTTTGCACTGAATGTGATCACCCCGGTGGTCTTGACCGTGCGGGGCTTTATCCTTCCGGCTATTGCAAAGCGTGAACAGCAGAAGTAAAATAGAATCGATCAAAAGCACTTGAACAGGCCGGTCAAATCTTCTGATTTCGACCGGCTTTTTCTGAAACCGGCAAAAAAGGAGCACTCACATGAAAAACGAAGTCCGCGAACTGCTGTCCTTTATCGATGGCAACCCCACCGCTTACCATACCACCGCATCCGTGCGGGATATCCTGCTGAAAGAGGGCTTTTCCGAACTGCTGGAAAGCCGGAAGTGGCATCTGGAACCCGGAAAAAGCTATTTTGTCTGCCGCAACGGCTCCAGCATCATTGCCTTCCGTATGGGCGAACATCTGGAAAACTACAGCTTCAACGTTGCAGCTGCCCACACGGATTCGCCCTCGTTCCGAGTCAAGGAAAACGCTGAGATCCACATGGGCCAGAAATACACAAAGCTGAATACAGAAGGCTACGGCGGTATGATCTGCTCCACATGGATGGACCGCCCGCTTTCTGTTGCGGGCCGTGTTCTGGTGAAGGAGGGCGACGCCATCGTTTCCCGTCTGGTCGCGCTGGACCGTGACCTGCTGCTGATCCCCAGTGTTGCCATCCATATGAACCGCGAGGTCAACGACAAGGCAGCGTTCAACAAGCAGATCGATATGCTGCCCCTTCTGGGCGGTGCCGCAGAGGAAGGCGTTCTCAAAAAGCTGATCGCAAAAGAGCTGGACGTTGCGGAAGAGCAGATCCTCGGCAGCGACCTGTTCCTGTACATCCGGGAAAAAGCTTCGGTCTGGGGCTGCAATGAGGAGTTCATCTCCTCCGGCCGCCTGGATGACCAGCAGTGCGTCTTTGGCATTCTGAAGGGCTTTTTGAGCGGACACAATGCCGATTCCGTGGATGTGGCTGCCTTCTTTGATAACGAAGAGGTGGGTTCTGGCACCAAGCAGGGCGCGGCTTCCACCTTCCTGTACGACGTGCTGCACCGCATCGCACGGAACATCTGCGACAATGACGAGGACTTCCATCGCGCTGCGGCTTCCAGCTTCATGTTCAGCGCCGACAATGCCCACGCTGTGCACCCGAACCACCCGGAGCATACCGATGTCAACAACTGCACCTACATGAACGAGGGCGTTGTCGTCAAGGTCCATGCCGGGCAGAAGTACACCAGCGACGGCATGAGCATGGCAGTTGCCAAGGAGCTTGCCGCCCGTGCCGGTGTTCCGCTGCAGTATTTCGCCAACCGTTCCGACAAGGCCGGCGGCAGCACACTGGGCAATCTGGCCATGGCGCAGGTCTCCATGAACTGCGTGGATATCGGCCTGCCGCAGCTGGCCATGCACTCCTGCTATGAGACTGCCGGCGCAGAGGATATCGTTTCGCTGATCCGTCTGATGCAGGAATTTTACAGCAGTCATTTTGAAGAGACTGGTTTCGGAACCCTTGCTGTCCATTAAAATCACATCGCTTTTCCCGACATGAAAAAGGGGCTGCTGCACATTCTGGTGCAGCAGCCCCTTTTGTCTTATGGGATATTCTTGATAGCTCAGGTCTGGACACCCTCGAACTGGCTGTTGTAGAGCTTGGCGTAGAAGCCGCCCTTGGCCAGCAGTTCGTCGTGATTGCCCTGCTCCACGATGTGGCCGTCCTTCATCACAAGGATGACGTCGGCCTCGCGGATGGTGGACAGGCGGTGCGCCACGATAAAGCTGGTGCGGCCCTGCATCATGCGGGCAAAGGCTTTCTGGATGCGCACCTCGGTGCGGGTATCGATAGAGGAGGTGGCTTCGTCCAGGATCAGCATCGGCGGCAGGCAGAGCATCACACGGGCGATGCACAGCAGCTGCTTCTGACCCTGACTGATGTTGCCGCCGTCCTCGGCGATGACAGTGTCGTAGCCCTCGGGCAGGCGGCGGATGAAGCTGTCTGCGTGGGCAGCCTTGGCGGCGGCAACCACTTCCTCAAGGGTGGCGTCCGGCTTGCCGTAGGCGATGTTCTCGCGCACGGTTCCGGCACGCAGCCAGGTATCCTGCAGAACCATGCCGTAGCTGCCGCGCAGGGAGGCACGGGTCACGTTGCGGATGTCGGTGCCGGATACCTTGATATCGCCGCCGTTGACGTCATAGAACCGCATCAGCAGATTGATGAGAGTGGTCTTGCCGCAGCCGGTGGGGCCGACGATGGCGATGCGCTGGCCGGGCTTTACGTCCAGCGACAGGCCCTCGATAAGGGGGCGGTCCGGCAGGTAGCGGAAGGAGACATTTTCCAGCTGCACATGGCCGTCCGGCTGCAGCTGGACGGCGTTGTCGGCTTCCGGCACCTGATCGTCGGCGTCCAGCAGTTCGAACACGCGGGCGGCGCAGGCAAGGGCGTTCTGCAGCTCGGTGACAACGCCGGAGATCTCATTGAAGGGTTTGGTGTACTGGTTGGCATAGCTCAGGAACACGCTCAGCTGGCCGATGGTGATGCCGCCGGACACCGCGTAAATGGCACCCACAAGGCCCACACCGGCATAGACGATGTTGTTCACAAAGCGGGTGGCGGGGTTGGTCAGGCTGGAGAAGAAAATGGCCTTCAGGCTCACGTCCTGCAGACGGTCGTTCACCTCGTCAAAGGCGGCAAGGCTCTCGGCTTCGTGGCCGAAGGCCTGCACCACCTTCTGGCCCTCGATCATCTCGTTGACCAGCGCGGTCTGCTCGCCGCGCACGGTGCTCTGGCTCTGGAAATATTTGTAGCTGCGCTTGGCAAGGAAGCTTGCCACCACAAGGCTCAGCGGGGTGATGCACACCACCACCAGCGTGATGGGCACGTTCTGGCTGAGCATGAACAGCAGGGTGCCCAGAATGGTCAGGATGCCGCTGAACAGCTGGGTGAAGCCCATCAGAAGGCCGTCCGCAAAGGTATCCACATCGGCCACCATGCGGCTGACGATATCGCCGGAAGGGTGGCTGTCCAGATAGGACAGCGGCAGGGTCTGGATCTTGCGCAGGGCTTCGTTGCGCAGATCGCGGCTGACAAGAAAGGTGATGCGGTTGTTGCACACGCTCAGCAGCCACTGTGCCAGCGCTGCTGCCGCGGCTACCACCAGAACTTCCACGATGATCTGCGCCACGCCGCCGAAGTCCACGGCACCTTTGCCCAGCATCAGGTCGATGGCGTTGCCGCAGAGGATGGGAATATACAGCTGCGCGGCCACGCTCACGGCGGCGACGATCAGGCTGCACACCACAAACAGGGAGTAGGGCCTGATCTTGCCCAGAACACGGGTCAGGGTGGCTTTGCGCTGTTCAGGGGTCAGCTTTGTTTTGGCTTTTGCACTCATTTCTGCGCATCCCCTTTCTTGAACTGGCTCTCATAGATCTCTTCGTAGACCGGGCAGCTTGCGCGCAGCTGGTCGTGGGTGCCGATGCCCACCAGCTTGCCGTCATCCAGCACAAGGATCTGGTCGGCGTGCTGCAGGCTGGCGGCGCGCTGGCTGACGATGAACACGGTCAGGCTGCCGGGCAAGGCGGCCAGCGCCTTGCGCAGGGCTGCGTCGGTGGCGTAGTCCAAAGCGCTGGCGCTGTCGTCCAGAATGAGGATCTCAGGTTTGCCCACCAGTGCGCGGGCAATGGTCAGGCGCTGCTTCTGGCCGCCGGAAAGGTTCCGGCCGCCCTGTTCCACGGGCTCGTCCAGCCCGAGGGGCTTGGCCTTGACGAATTCTGCGGCCTGTGCGGTCTCCAGTGCGGCCCACAGGTCGGCGTCGGAGGCATTCTTGTTGCCCCACAGAAGATTCGAGCGGATGGTGCCGCCGAAGAGCTGCGCTTTCTGCATGACCACGGCAACCTTGCCGCGCAGTGCTTCGCGCGGGTAATCCGGGGCGGGGCGGCCCAGCACTTCCACAGTGCCCTCGGTGGCATCATAGAAGCGGGGGATCAGGCTGACAAGGCTGGATTTTCCGCTTCCGGTGCCGCCGATGACACCGATGGTCTGGCCCTTCTTTGCGGTAAAGCAGATGTCGGAAAGGCTGGGGGCACCGGCTCCGGCGTAGGTCAGGCTCACATGGTCAAAGCGCACTGCATCGCCGGACTTGTCGGCGGGCACTTCACCCAGCACTTCGGCGGGGAAAGCCATGCCGGGCTTGGTGTCCAGCACAGCCTGCACACGGCCGGCACAGGCCAGACCCTTGCTGACCTGTACGATCAGGTTGGCCAGCTTGACCAGCTCCACAAGGATCTGGTTCATGTAGTTGACCAGCGCGATCACATCGCCGGATGCCATGCCGCCCACGTTGATCTCGATGCTGCCCGCATACAGCAGCGCCACGATGGCAATGTTGATGAGCACATAGGTCAGCGGGTTCATCAGGGCAGAGATATGGCCCACATGGAGCTGCATTCTGGTCAGCAGGTCGTTGGCGTTTTCAAAGCGGTCGATCTCGTCCTTCTCTTTGTCGAAGGCGCGCACCACGCGCACACCGGTCAGGTTTTCGCGGGTCAGACCCAGCACACGGTCCAGCCGGTTCTGTACGGTCTTGTACAGCGGGCGGGTGGCGGCCATGATGCCGAACACGACGATGCTCAGCAGCGGGATGGTGACCACAAAGATCAGCGCCGCGCGGACATTGACCGTAAAGGCCATGACCATTGCACCAATGACCACGAACGGGCTGCGCAGGAACAGGCGCAAAAACAGGTTCAGTCCGCTCTGCACCTGATTCACGTCGCTGGTCATGCGGGTGATGAGGGTGCTGGTGCCCAGCGTATCCATCTCGGAAAAGCTCAGGCTTTGGATGTGCTCAAACAGCGCATGGCGCAGAGCCGTGGAGTAGCCCACAGCAGCCTTTGCCGAAAAATACTGCGCGGTCAGACTGCAGGTCAGGCCGATGGCGGCCAGCACGAGCAGCAGCCCGCACCGCAGAAGGATATAGTGGAAATCATGGGCGGCGATGCCGACATTGACGATGTCTGCCATGACCAGCGGCACGAGCAGGTCGAATGTTGCTTCCAGCATCTTGAAGAGGGGCGCAAGGACGCTTTCGCGCTTGTAGCCCTTCAGGTAGCCTAGCATCTTGTTCAAGGCTTTTTCCTCCTTTTCAAATCCCAGTATTCTGGAATTTTACCTATTATAGCGCACATGACCCAAAAAAACCATACTTTTGCCGGTATAGATGCAGAGCCAAAGCGCAGGTTTTCCGTTGAGAAAGATGGAAAATCCTGCTATACTAGGAGATGATACTGAAGGAAAGCAGGGAAGATACAATGGCAAGAAGAACAGACGGCGGGGTGCGCTTCCGCCCGGTGGGCAGCAGCCGGCACCCGCGCACGCCGGTGCGCTACAGCCCCGGCGGCACCGGCTGCCCGGCCTATGAGCAAGCGGTGGAAAACCTTTACAAGGGGCAGAACGAGGAAAGCTTCTGGACCCTGATGAGCGCACTGAACTATGCGCTGGAAATGGAGACACATGTACTGGTACCGCTGCAGACGGCGCTGACCGTTCATAACATTCCGGCACCGTGGACGGAGCACCCGGTGCCTGCCGGAAAGGCGCAGGGGCTGAAGCTGTGGACCCTGCGCAACGACAAAGGCCGCACATGGCTGCCGCTGTTCACTTCCAGCGCCGCCGCCTGCGCCGACCGCAGCACCTCGGCCCGGCCCATGGCGGATTATACCCTGCAGGATGCCATGGAGCTGGCGCTGGCCACCGAGGGCATCGACGGCGTGGTGCTGGACCCGTGGAGCCACTCGGCCACGCTGGACGGCGCGTTGCTCAACGGTCTGCTGCACGCAGAGCATAACTCGGACGAGCCGGGGGATGACGAGCTGGAAGCCGGCCGGGAAGCTGCCAGAGAAGAGGACTGGGCAAACGCAGCAGAGCACTATGACAATGCAGCCGGAAAGGGCAATCTCCGCGGGCTGACGCTGCTGGCGGACTGCATTTATAAGGGCCGGGGCACCCGGCAGAACCGCACCGAAGCTGTCAGAATGTGGAAGCTCGCCGCAAAGGAGGGCGACATTCTGGCAATGCTTGCACTGGGAGATGACAGAGCCTTGCATGACAACAACGGACAGGCGCTGATCTGGTACCGCAGTGCACGGAAAACAGCCGCCGGAACGCCGGATATCGACCATACTCCGCTGGTGTGCCTGCGGATGGCGCAGTACGAGACCCGCTACACCTCCCGCAAAAAGGCGCTGGCATTGGCAGCGGAAGCTCAGCAGGGCTTTGCTGTGCTGGCGCGGGAGCACGAGCCGGACGCACAGCAGTGGCTGGCTGAAGCCGACCAGCTCATCCGGGAGCTGACGGCTCCGCAGCCCGCGCAGCCGGCAGCCTATGACATGGAATCTTTACAATTGGACTAAAAAAGCGTCATACAGATACGATACAATAACTGGGAAAATGAATTTCAGCCTGACGCGGTTGCGGGCAGGGCAGTTGGAGAGGAAACAGTATGAGTAAAGTGATCGGCATCGATCTGGGCACTACCAATTCCTGTGTGGCAGTGGTGGAAGGCGGCAAGCCTGTGGTCATTACCAATGCGGAGGGCGAGCGCACCACCCCCAGCGTGGTGGCATTTACAAAGGACGGCGAGCGACTGGTGGGCGGCGCGGCCAAGCGCCAGATCGCCACGAACTCCGGCCGTACCGTCTCCAGTATCAAGCGCCACATGGGCAGCGACTACCGGGTGCATATCGATGGCAAGGATCTGACTCCGCAGGAGATCAGCGCCATGATCCTTTCCAAGATCCGCCGGGACGCCGAGAGCTATTTGGGCGAGCCGGTGACCGAGGCCGTCATCACGGTGCCCGCCTACTTTGACGACAGCCAGCGCAAGGCCACGCAGGACGCCGGACGCATTGCAGGCCTGAATGTGCTGCGCATCATCAACGAGCCGACAGCCGCCGCTGTGGCTTACGGTCTGGACAACGAAGCACCGCAGAAGATCCTCGTCTACGATCTGGGCGGCGGCACCTTTGATGTGTCCATCATTGAGATCGAGGACGGCACCTTTACCGTGCTGGCCACCGGCGGCGACACCCATCTGGGCGGCGATGATTTCGACCAGCGCATCGTGGAGTACGCGGTGGCTGAGTTCAAGAAGTCCGACCGCATCGACCTGACACGCGACCCCGCCGCCATGGGACGGCTGAAGGAGGAAGCCGAAAAGGCCAAGAAGGAGCTTTCCAGTGCGCCGTCTGCCCAGCTGAACCTGCCTTTCATCGCGGTGGGCAAGGACGGCCCGCACCATCTGGATATTTCGCTCTCCCGCCCGAAGTTTGAAATGATGACCGGCGACCTGCTGGCCCGCACCGTCACCCCGGTGCAGAACGCCCTGCGGGATGCTGGCATCTCGGCCGGCCAGCTGGGCAAGGTGCTGCTGGTGGGCGGCAGCACCCGGATGCCTGCCGTGGAGCGTCAGGTGAAAGAGCTGCTGGGCTGCGAACCCAGCCATACCCTGAACCCGGACGAATGCGTGGCCATGGGCGCTGCAGTGCAGGGCGGTCTGCTGCAGGGCGGCGGCAAGCTGGCCGGTGCCACCGGTGCCGCTGCGCAGGGCCTTGTGCTGATGGACGTTACCCCGCTGACCCTATCCATCGAGACGCTGGGCGGCGTGGCTACCCCGCTCATCACCCGCAACAGCATGATCCCCACCCGCAAGAGCCAGATCTTTACCACGGCTCGCCCCATGCAGACCAGTGTGGAGATCAATGTGCTGCAGGGCGAGCGTCATTTTGCGCGGGACAACAAGAGCCTTGGCAAGTTCAAGCTCACCGGCATCCGGGCAAGCTTTTCCTCTAAACCCCAGATCGAAGTGACTTTTGACATCGATGTCAACGGCGTGGTGAAGGTCTCCGCAAAAGACCTCGGCACCGGACGGGAACAGAACATCACCATCACCGGCAGCACGAACCTTTCGGAAAACGAGATCCAGCGCGCCATGGCGGACGCCGCCGCCTACGAGGCCGAGGACAGCCGCCGCAAGGAGCGGCTCGACCTGCACAATCAGGCCGAAATGCTGGCCTACAAGGTGGATGAAGCCCTCTCCAAGTGCAAAAAGGAGCTGGACAAGGACGAGAAAAACCGCATCAAGGGCGACCTGGCCAACCTGCGCCGCTGCCTGCGGAAGGACAAGCCCGAAAAGATGAACGAGACCGAGGAAGCGGCTCTCCGTCAGGCCAAGAGCCAGCTGGAAGAAAGCGCTAACCACCTGATGGTGCTCTACACCAGTGAGCAGGGGAGCGACGGCACGGAAAACGGCGGCAACCTGTAAGCGATAAAACAAAAAGCTCTGCCATGTTTTGCACGGCAGAGCTTTTTTATGTGGAAAAATAATTACAGCATCTTGGACAGGAAGGCCTTCAGGCGCGGGTGCTTGGGGTTGGAGAACAGCTCCTGCGGCGGCTCGTCCTCCTGGATCTTGCCGTCGTCGATGAAGATGACGCGGTTGGACACCTCGCGGGCAAAGCCCATCTCGTGGG
>ERZ1034998.1183-NODE-1183-length-15558-cov-6.444946_pt1 | contig 15558 bp, 19 predicted proteins | sample MGYA00520621_ERZ1034998 | MGnify/ENA primary metagenome ERZ1034998 (study PRJEB33766, sample SAMN09781748) | gut metagenome | biome: gut microbiome | host: Homo sapiens | place: Madagascar | study: EMG produced TPA metagenomics assembly of the PRJNA485056 data...
GTCAACTTCAACCTGTTCACCGGGTTTACGGTTGATATGCATGGTAGCACGATGTTTCTGCTCATCCTGTTGGATGTGATAGCAGAACTGTGAATACATGAGCGGTTCTTCACCGTTGGCACGGCAATCATCCATGTATTCCGTCCATAGGAGCTTTTTGCTTACGCCGTTGCGAAGCAGTTCCTTGCGGATGTAAGCGTAGTCAGGCATGCTATGCTTGGGCAATCCTAAAAATGCCACCTTATCATTAAAAATCTCTGTGGTGTATGTTCTTTCATCTCCCCATCGCACATTTGGAATAACATAAATTCCGTTCTTCTGCATATAATGCCCCACTGCTCGATTCAAATAAATGTCTGCGATCTGCACGCACAATGGTGCATCAAGATACAAGGAACAATCTGGTGTAATAATTCCCGGAAATTGTTTTAGATCATCAATATACTCTTCCGTATTCGTAATAATTTCCCTAAACTTCGTATCGTATGCTCGATATCTTTAGATGTCCAGAACTTTGGAAACCAACTTTGTCCTGTTCCTCTTGCTTTAAATTTGTTACTGTGATTTTCAACATATCCCACTCTTACTCCATTGGGATATGTCTTTACTACATGACATTTACATTAAATATCCGTTCCAAGAATAAGTGCAATCAGCTTATTTTTTTCTTCAGCACTAAGGTTCTTTCCATTTCTTGCTATTGCTGTGGCAATCTCTGTATAGGCTCCAATAGATGTTGTGTCATCCTCACTTAGCAAGTAATCCGTTGTCACACCTAATGCCTGAGCAAAATTGATTATAATATCCATGCGAGGTTTTCTATCCCCACTAAGATATCGAGAAACTGAAGCTTCCGTAATTCCACTCTTCTTTGATAGTTCTTTCTGATTTAGATTTTGACTTTCCATCAATTGTTTTACTTTGTCCTGCCATCTCATCTTCGTTTCCTCCTAATTGCAAACCATCCGTTTTCGATTACCATTTTGCAATTATCAATATTATTTTTGAAATTATTCCATGAAAAATAACCCCAGTCAATTAGACCTGGGGTTATCATTCTCGTATCATGGCTAAATTAAAAAATTGTAAATCAGTTGTAAATCTCATTTCTCAGTTATCCGAACATGCCACAAAGCCTGCTAAATCAAGGTTTTTGCACCTTGTCATTATGAAGTTAAAAATTAAATAGTTCAAACTTCGCACACCTGAAAATTGCTTGTGCCCATAATATGCTTTAGCTTTGCCGGATTCATTCCGGACTTTTCCATCTTAGTACAAAAGGTATGCCTGCACACATGCGGAGTGGCTGTTGGTAATGGTTCCTTATACAACTTGTTATACTTTTCACGAATGAACTGAAAGTATATAACGGATAAAAACAGGCTATACCCTCCCCCAGATTTTTATTACAGCTCCCATTCCCATACGGAAATCATCATTGATTTTTTTGAAGTTCTTTCACCACTTTTTGCGGGATAACAAAATGAAGTGTTCCCATAGAAGCCGGTGCTACATCCCCCTCTGCAAAGCAGATCACTATTTCATCTTTTCCATTGATATAAAACTGTTGGTTTTCATCAATCTTGTCAAACAATGCTGCCGGTGTATCTGTATCCAGAAAATACACATTATTTTCATCCTTTTTCATATTTTGGCGCATCTGTTTCTTGATCTGTGCCGTAAGTACATCTACATAATCCACATTCTCCGGGAACAGATCCGATAATTCCAGCAGTTTTCCGGTACTCTTTTCTATCGTATAGAAGGCATCCGCTTGGTATCCATCTGCCTGGGAGGAGAACGCAGACAGCATAACACAATAATATTTCGAGGAGTTCGTGACCACCTTGCTGTCCACGGTCAGAGAGGAGTAGCCTAATGCCCCGACCTGCTTCTTAAATTCTTTGAGCAGCTTCTCGGTCTTTTGCTCCATCTGCGCATTGATCTCTTTGGCTGATTTGTGCGCCTGTTTTCCGGCTTCCTCAGAGTCATCCGTCCCCGCTCTATCTGCATAGATTTTGTTCCATTTTACGTCTGCGCTATGCCTTCCATCATCAAACCGGTATTCCCGGAATGTAACCAGCTTAAAGTATTCTCCTATCACCGGCAGACTCTGCATGGCATGAGCCGTTGCTTTATTAAGATTTGGAAGCAGAATACTCAATGCCAGCATGGCTGCCATGCCGGCAGCAACATACCATCTGTGAGGTTGTTGCTTCCTGACAGCACAAGCAGCATAATCTGCCTCCTTCACATAGCAGTCCCGTATGCCTCCCATTGCCTGCAGCAGTTCCTTGGTGCTGATTGTATTTTTAATCCTTCGGCTCATCTGATTCCTCCATTCCATACATTTGAAAATTCGCTACTATCCGTTCTATCGGTCAGACACTGCATGATATTCCTTCATCAGCTTTGTATTTTCCATAATAAATGGCTTTGCCGTATCCTGTCCCCATTCCGTGTCATACATTCCCATCAGATAATCATTCAGCTGTTCTTTACTTTCAAAACGGGTTACCTGATAAGGAAGCTGAAAGGACAGCTTTTCAATAAACAGATATTTATGATTCTTTGTCGGCACCAGCACGCCGGTATGACCCACAAACAATTCGTTTTCCGTTTTGCTGAAACTGGAATGCAAAACGACACTGATCAGGGTTGCCTTTGTCTTACCGGAAACAGAAATCTTTTTGTTTTTCCAATCCTTTGCCCAGATTGCTGCATGTGTTGCCACATTCTTCGTATATTGCGTCTGTACCGTAGAGAATACACTTTCAAAGGCTTTTCTCTGCTTTCCTGAAAACTTCTTCGTCGGTGCATTCTTTAACGCATCCTGATCCATAAACAGCTGCGATGGATTCGCTTTTCCGGTATTGCCGACCTTAATATAGTCCTTCATCAGATCATAGGCAGTGATCCTACAGTTATAACCGATAAACAGTTTATTTTTCTTCAGCCAGAGCTTACTGATCCGGTTTTCATTATATACCGGTGGCTTTTTTCCCATCTTTTTGAAGCCTTTTTTACCAGACTGGTATTTTTGATGGTTTTATTGTAGCTTACGACATCCTTCAGCCAGACATCTGCTGTTTTGGCGGAGATTCCCGCTGACAAAAGAGCACTCCTTACTTCTTTTCGTGACTTTGCATCTACAAGATTGGAATATGCCGGCTGCTGTTGTTCTGCCGCCACAGACACCTCTCCTGCCGCAAACATATCAACTAATATTGCAGTTAATAAAACATAACACAATATCTTTTTCTTTGACATAACTATTACCTCATTTCTTGATGCAGTCCTGATTTTTTCACAGGCTTGTTTCTAAATATGATATCCTTCCTTTTGCAAATGTATCTTTAAGGACTTCCGCATACGGTGCAATCCCACCTTGACTGCGGACTCCGTCATATGAAAATGCTCTGCGATCTGGTATATCTCATCCAGATAAAAATACCTTCGGACAAAGATCTGTCGTTTTTTTGACGGCAGTCCGTCCAGATACCGGTTGATTGCTTCCTCCAGATCCTTCCGGTCCATTTCCTCTCTCACATTATCATGTGCCAACGATACACACTCCTTTAATTCCTCCAACGACTGATCCACACTGTCCCCACAGCGTTTTCCGGCATGCAGATGATCATATCGGTTGATTGCCAGATTTCTGGTGATTTTGCCCACATATGCCGACAAAATCTCAGGTACTGTCGGCGGAATGGACTCCCACAGCTTCATCCAAGTATCATTCAGGCACTCCCTGACATCCTCTCCATTTCCTAAAATACGATAGGCGATGGAACTGCAATATCTTTCATACTTGTCCGCAGTATTTTTAATGGCAGCCTCATCACGGCACAGAAATTGCGCAATAATCTCCCGATCCTCCCATGCCATTTGTTCCCCCTTTGAATTGTATGATGATTCTGCCATTTTTTCCTCCTTTTGCTACTGCAGACCTATTCCTCCTGATTCTTTGTAATGCATTTCTGGCTGTTGTTGTCGATTGCATCATAATATAGTTTTGCATAGGCTTTGCATCCGGAAGAGGTCAGATGTACTCCATCGGATACAAACCAATTTGGGTGCCCTTCTGCAAGAGATGCCCAGTCAATAATCTGCACATTCCGGTATTGCTCTGCCACGGATCGGATCTGGTGATTAGACTCTTCCTGCCACTGCAAATGCTCCCCGAAAGCTGTGACCCAATAAATCTTCCGATCCTTTCCAATCGCACGGATCAGCTCTTTGCCGGTAGCATCAGAAAAGGTTCCGTTCGTTCCCAGCGCAAGCACGACCGTATCTCCTAATTTTCCTTTTGATTTCAGGTCTTCAACAATATCCTTCGCCTGAATAACTTGTCTGGATACCTTGGCATCAATCAGACAGTCCGGCAGCTTTTTCTTTACTTCTTTGGAAGCACCAAGCAGAACGGAATCACCAATTGCGGTAATACTCTGCCCACGGATGCCAGCATCGTCATCTTGATCCGTTTTCTCTAAGGGAGCCTTTTTTATTTTTTCCGCTTTCCCGGCAGCCGGTGCTTTCTCTTTTAAAGCTTGTCCCTCGTCAGCAATCATCCTGTGTTGTTGCTGTGACATTGCCTGTGCTTTTACGGCAGTATCCTTCGCAGCTTCCCCCGGCAGCTGATACGCAGTGATTACACAGACAGCCAGTACAATACAGGCTACAGAGAATCCGGTGCTGGTATAACCTATGACAACACCATTCCCCTTCGGGTTCTGTTTTTTCTTATATTGAAAAAATACCATCAGTCCATGCATCGCAGATGCCGCAAAAACCATCAGTATCATCTGTACACACCAGGATACCGGGCCAAAGTTTTTCTTATAATACCCAAACAGAAAAATGATCGGATACATCCACAGATAAAGCTCATAACTTATTCTTCCTACCAGGGCAAAGGGACTTTTGTCCAGCCATTTCCCCATACTTCCCGCCGGAATCAGCAAAAGAATCAATGCACAAAGTATCCCATCTGCAAACATTCCCCCTTGGTATATATACGGCATCTGCCCTTCCGCTATGAAATAGGTTCCCGTCATCACCACGAGCCCTGCTGTTATCAGGCTGTTTCTAAACCATAGCGGCAGCCTTCTTTGTACAAAAGATATCACATTCTTCTGAATCATTGCAATAAACATTCCCAAAAACAGGGCATATATTCTTGTATCTGTCCCATAATAAAGCCTTGATACATCCTCTGTCGGACGGTAGATAATGCTCATACGAAGTCCACCAAGAATCACCAGAACAAGCACTGCTGTTCTGGCAGCCGTCATGGATGTATGCTTCTTCAGTTTCCGAAGAAGCCAAAACAACAGCGGCCACATAAGATAAAACTGCATTTCTATGGCAATCGCCCACAGATGTGTGTATGGTGACTGCTGGTTCATCCTTGCGAAATAAGATGCATTCTGCCGGATCTGCCAGAAATTGTTATATCCCCCGACAACGCTTAATACTTCACCGCCCTTGCCCTTTGCCACCTCCGGCATACTGACCGCCAGAATGCCCCACACTGCAATAATCATAATGAGCAGAGGCGGATAAATCCTCATACAGCGCTTCTTATAAAATCTGCCTGCTGCATATACCCCATGTTCCAGATCCCATACGGATGTTTTATAGATCAGATAGCCGGACAGTACTAAAAACATATTGACTCCGAGAAAGCCGCCCGGAAACCGTCCTGGCATTACATGGTAAAGGACAACTCCCAATATAGCAAACCCTCTTAACGCATCCATCCCTTCTATGTGCCGTTTTTTCTTTTGTTCCTTCATTTTCCTGCTTCCTTCCTACTTCAATAAGGCTTTTTTCGCGCGCTATATATTATGACAGCAATTTGAAACAAAAGGTTACATTTTTTTAATTTTTTATTTAGTGTCTGCTGATTAAACAGAAAGACACAGATTTACAATCCTATATCTGTCCCAAATCCGGTGCAGATGTAAAAAGGCAAAAAGTATTCGTCTCTGCATCTTAAACAGATTTGTGACAAATACGGATAATGCGATGGATGTAAGCTGGGTTTTCTCCAGCTTGGTGGTAATACAGCTCATTCCGTAACAACGTTTGCTTAAGCGAAATGTACGTTCCACTTCAATCCTGTCGGTATTATCCTGATATTCCTGTTTTTATCCACTTTTACATTCACTCCCGGTCGCCCAAGTTTTGGACCTGACAAACGGATGCCATGTTCTTTGCAATAATTCCGGTTCGCTCTTGTCCGATATATCTGATTTGCCAGTACCCGGTTTGGATAATAACCGGTTCTTTCCTTGAACCGTTCCACGGCCTCTGTCAGACAGGTGCTCTCGTTATACGCTTCGAAAGATATTTTTTCGATCCTTCCGTACATATATTTTTGCTGCTCATACAATGCAGTGATCGTCAGATACAGACCTGCTTCTTTTTCTGTTGCTGCATATCCGTTACTCATGAACTCTTCCAGATACCGTATGTCCCTTGCAACATAACCAAGCTGTTTTCGCAGGGCTTTCCGTATTTTCTTTGCACTGTGTTTTTTGCTTCTGGCAAATGCCAGATAATCTTTTCTGGCGCATTTTTTGTAACGTCGCGGCAGCGGCAGATTATAGGACTTACAAAAACGGCAGATGATCGTCATCCTTATGGGCAAGCAGATTTGCTTCAACAACATCTCCATGCGTTGAAAACAACCAATCTTTAGGTTCTATCGTATAATATGTACCTATTAAAGCCATTTAAATTTTCCTCCTGTTTAGTTTATTCATTCCAATAATCTTCTGTTTCTTGGGATGCTGTTCGTATTCCAAATAACTTCCACATAAAGTCTTCTCTCTCATGGAAGATATCTACAATATAGATTGAGTCATCTGTAATCCTATAAAATGCGTAGTTATGTTCTGTATATACCATCAGATAATCACATGGCACACCTATTGCCTTTTCTACTGATATTCCAGACTGTTCATATCTCTGTAATCGTCGCATCGTCTGCGTCATATTTGACACAACATGTTTTGCTACATCTGCGCCAAAATTTATCGTTACATCACGTTTGATATTACGTAATTTCTGCGCCGCATCTGGTGAATATACTAATCTCTTCAAATTCTATACCCCCAGTTCTTTTTCTAAATCATCTGCAGAAATCCATCCCTCTTTATTCGCACGCTCCTCTGAGCTTTTCAGTTTTGAAAACAGTGTATATGCAGCTCGATATCTATCAAGCTCATCAATCTCTGCCATTGTCAGGATTCCATACTGGCCATGTCCATTACGTGTTAAATATACTCTGTTAGACACATCAACTTCCTTTAATACTTCTGTATAATTTCTAAGATCCGATACTGGTTTAATGTTTGGCATAACCAATCCTCCCTTTCCCATTACAAACAAAAAAAATTCCAACTTTATCAATTTTTTATTCCAAACAGGTTTATGTTGTGCAACAATATTTGCGTGCATATTTACAGCAAATATTAAACTGCATCAAATAAGCACCTGATTCAAACGAACCAGATGCTACCGTTTTTCTACTGTACTTCACATTCACTACACTCTCCAACAACACCCACATCATTCGTAGTAAAACCGTAGTCAAAATTTCTGTCATTACCACTGGTTGCACCACTACACCACAGGTCATTCCATCAGATATCCAATGAATTTTCCTATTTCATATCCACCACAATATATAACACTTACAACAAACGAAACTAATGCACAAATGATTAAAATATACAACAGCATAAATAAAGCCTTTTGTTTTTTTGATAAGTTAGACAAAAAATCATTCCACACTAGCAAAATATTCTTTGTCTTATATTTCTCTGTTACTTTTCCCTCATTATCTTCTTTATCAATTCCACGCATCAGATAATCTAATGAAACATCAAAATAGTCACTCATAAACAATAATCTTGTCATTTCAGGATATGCCTTATCATTTTCCCATTTAGAAATCGACTGTCTGGAAACATCCAAAACCTCTGCAAGATCTTCTTGGGATATATTCTTTTTATTCCGCAATTCATACAATCATTCTCCAAAAGTCATACCTTCTCCTCCCGAGTATTACAAATTAAATCTAAAAGTTGTCAATGGAAAATAGTATAAATAAACCTTCCAATATCTTCACCAAACTCAAATGCAACAAACATAGCTATTATAATCAAAAGAATTGTAATAGCAAGCTTTAAAACTCGATTTTCATTTAAAATCTTCTCAACTCTATTAAGTACTTGCCGCAAGTTTTCCTCCGTCTTTTCCTCATAATTATTCATATCAATCTTTTCACCCGACAAAAGTTCATTGACATTGATTTCCAAAAGTTCACACAATTCCAACATAATTCCAGAATCCGGCATTGACTTCCCGTTCTCCCATTTTGACACTGCCCTGTCAGTTATTCCGAGCTTTTCTGCAAGATTTGCTTGAGTCATGCCCTGCTCCTTTCTACATGATGCAATAAATTTTCCTATTTTAATTTGATTCATACCGGGCAACCTCCTTTCACCGCTCAATCATAGCTGAATTAGATGCAAATTTACACGAACTATCAGTTGATTTTTGTGATTCTACCATAGGTTGAGTCATCAATAACCACCTTATATCATCCAAACCGGTACGATATAGTTATCCCTATCAATTGCACCAAGTGCAGGCTTCATGCAGACAACCGCACCTTTCGAGCGTGGTGTTGATGCCTTATCAAGCAACCCAAATACCTTTGTCAATTCTGTTCCTGGATTTGAGGTTTTCTTAATTTCAATTGGATTTAATATTCCATCATGTTCTAATACAACATCTATTTCTTTAGCATCTTTGTCACGGTAATAATACATGTATGGATCCTTTCCACAGTTCAGGTATGTTTTTCTAATTTCTGCAACCACATAATTTTCTAAAATTGCGCCGTTCATAGCCCCACTTTCTAACGTTTCAGCACTGCTCCATTTTGTCAAATAACATACCAATCCCGTATCGTAAAAATACAACTTGGGAGTTTTCACAAGACGCTTCAGCAGATTGTTGGAATACGGACGAAGGTAAAAAATAATTCCCAGAGTTTCCAGAATCCCCAGCCAATCCTTCGCCTGTGTCTGGTTAATATCCGCATCCCTTGCAATTTCTGCCACATTAACCATTTGACCACATCTTGCTGCCACCGCAGTAATAAATCGAAGAAATTTAAGCGAATCAATAGCATCCGATAATTCTTTAACATCACGCTCAATATAAGTAGACAAATAACTGCTGTAAAAAATCTGGCTATTACTATTCACACCACTTACAATCGCAGGCATGGAGCCCTTATAAATACGTTCGAAAACACCTCTGGTATCCATTTCTGTTCTGCCTGCCTTCCTTGCAGCAAGCATCTCCATCTCTATGGTAAACGGCTCCATCTCAGCACCTGCTATTTCTGCCTGTGATAGAGAAGTAAGAGATAGCACGGCCACTCTGCCTGCCAACGATTCCTGTACTCCCCTCATCAGTTTGAATATCTGTGATCCAGTCAACCAAAAAGCCCCTGGTTTATGATTTTTATCTACATTCATTTTAATATAAGCAAATAGTTCCGGTGCATACTGAACTTCATCAATTAATACAGGCGGCTTGTGCAATTGCAGGAATAATTCCGGGTCAGACTTTGCAAGAGCTCTTTCATTCAAATCATCCAGAGTAACATATCCCCTTTTCGTGCCTTCCATTAACTTCTGCAACATTGTAGTCTTCCCCACCTGTCTCGAACCTGTAACAAAAACCACTGGGTATTCATTTGTAACCTGATTTATCACATTCTCCAAATTTCTTTTTATATAACTCATATCCAAAACCTCTTTTCGGCTGATTCACATTCTTGTTATATTTTAGCCGAACCACTATAAAAACACAAGCACAATTTGGCTAATTTCTATTTTATTTATATTTTAGCCGAAATGTGCTTGCTTTATTCTACCTCAGCGGTACATATGGATTAGTTTCTGTCTGACTTTTTTCAAAATATTACTGCTGCTCCCCAACGATTACCCCTACCTTCTAACGATAGCATCTCATATTTTAACGATTATCCACATTTCCTATTTTTCATTTTTCCATTCGTAGTATTACCATAGTTCCAAAATGTTCTGACTACCAGACTATGCCCCGTTTTGCCCCATTATTCCTTGATTTATAAGGCTTTTCACAGTCCTGCCGTGGCAGATGAAAGGTATTTTTATCATTGTTGCATTCATATCCACTTTCTCCATTTATAATTCAATTCTTTGTTTGCCTTTTTCCAAAAGTCATTTTACCTATTATATAGTCTGGAAATTAGCTCGTTTAATATTCAATCCTAAAATAATCCAAATATGCTTTATATTTATCTTGCGCTGCCAGACAGATATCTGTCAGATAACCTTTTTCGTTGTCCTATTCCTTCAATCCACGGTAATAGAACATTTTCAGATTGCCCTCAATAATGAATGGAACAATATTGTATTTCAGACACTCCTTAAACATAATCAGTCTTCCCACTCGGTCGTTGCCATCCTGGAACGGATGAATCCGCTCTAACTTCACATAAAAATCCAGAATATCTGCAAAGGTCTTTTCTTCTTTGGCGTTGTATTCCGTCAGCAAGATCTTCATTTTATCGGCAACTTCTTCCGGAAGGACTGTATCCATGCCACCGACTTCATTCGGAAGTTTCTTATAATCCCCAACGGCAAACCAATCTTTTCTGGAATCGCTGGTGCCATTCTTCAAAATCAAGTGAAGTTCTTTGATAAATTTCTCCGTCAGGGCTGCCCTCGTGCCAAGATTCTCGTCAAACTGCGAGAAGTCATTCAAGAACTATGCTGCGGAGCATTCCCTCCACTGGGGATTCGTCCGAGACAAAGACAATCAGCTTTACATCAACAATACATAATTCGCAAATCTCCCGAAGATGTTTCCTGGCAGGATCTGCGTGATTATATCAAGTGGCTTCAAAAAGAACGAAATCTTTCTGAAAGAACCGTTAATGCTGCCATTTCCCAGCTTCGTTTCTTCACCATCTATGTTTTACATAAACCCTGGGACGATAATCAGCTCCCGAAACGAAAGTTTGATGAATATCTTCCTTTCAGGTTTTCTCTTTCTTATACCCGGATCAACTCCTCCGGCTTACTCATACTTCATCATATAATGTTACCAGATCAGCATTCCGATGTGGTAAAACACACAGGAAAGAATCAGCGAAAACACAAGATAATATAATACCGGCAAAGCAATCCATTTTTTTGAATGATTCTCCTGGAAAGTTGCTGCCACCGTCATCGTGCATGGCACATTAAATACAATTGCCATAATAAACCCCAGTGCCTGTGGTTTGCTGATCACCTGCGGAAGAAGCTGTGCCATGCCCTCTGTCATGCCTGTGGATTTGGCATTGAATGCCGCTGATACCACATCAGAATTATTATAAAGTGCATTGATCACTCCCAACAGGGATTCCTTAGTTACCATGGAAGAAAGATATGCCATAAACATCTGCCATGTCATTCCAAAGAACTCTGTTACCGGAGCGATCAGCTGTCCAAACGCCGCAAGAATACTTATATTTCCAAACCAGCTGTAGGAAAGCAGGTAGAAAACAACTGACACGAGAAAAATCACACGAAAAGCCCGAACAAAAATATCCTTCGCTTTTGCAAGCGTCATCCGCACAATATGTCCCCATTTTGGTTTATGATAAGGTGGAAGTTCCATGATAATACCATGCTCATCCTCTTCCCCGATCAACTGTCTGCCAAAAATCTTCGAGGCAAGGAACATAGAACCAAGCGTAATCACCAGCATAAACAACAGCACCAGAAAACTGCCCAGCGGTCCGAAGAAAATGGATGCCAGCATCGGTGCCAGGGACAAGGTGGAACCACATGGGATGCTCCATACCAGAATCATGGTAAGGAACCTCTGACCGGTACTGTCAATTACACGGCTTCCCGCAACTCCTGCCATGTTGCAGCCAAGACTCATCAGAAACGAGCACACGCTTTTTCCCTGCAGTCCCAGTCTTTCCATGGCTTTATTAAACACTACCGCAATACGGGCCATGTACCCGACATCTTCAATCAATGCGAATATAAACGTAACGCCAAGCACAAATCCAGCCATGGCAATGGTAAACGCCAGCACATTTGGCAGAACCACGCATACAAGCTCTGCAAGAGGTTTCCACACGCCAAACATATTCATCAGCTTTTCCAAAAGCGGTGTGAGTCCACCAGGAATCGCAAAACCAAGTACCATGATCGGTGAAGCGATCAGCATTGCTCCTGCCATGCCAGCAAGGATTATACCGAAAGCAATCCACTTACCGGAATGCCTGCCAAGTGCTTTCCTGTCAAACCGCTCAAGTCCTGATTTTACCTTCGTCTTTTTGACAGCTCCATCCAACAGCATATCAATGAAGTCGTATTTATTCCTGCCTGACCGCATCAGATTTTTGTCTTCCTTCTCAAAAGCCAGAATTGCCTGCTTCTCTCTTGTATATATGCCCGTTCCCTTTTCCCTTGCAATCATTTCCGAGAAAGGAATAGAAGAATCTCCGGCATAACGTTCCATCAGCAGGGATTGTTCCATCATCCGGGGATTTTTCAATGCTTCCGCAATCTGCTCTTTGAGATTTCCATATCCCCTGTTCTCAGCAGCCACGAATCCGATCACAGGAATCCCAAGCTTTTCCTGAAGTATCTCGGTATGAATCTCTATTCCTTTCTGCTCTGCAACATCCATCATATTCAGGATCAGCAGAACCGGAATTTTTATGCCAACAAAATCCGCTACCATATAAAGGGAACGTTCCAGCTGAGAACTGTCCACAAGTATCGCTACAAGATCTGCCTCTCCGGATCTTATGTACTCTGTCGTGATAACTTCCTCATCCGAACCGGCTGATAAACTGTAGCTTCCCGGCAAGTCTACTACCCGGTATGTTTCTCCCCCAAACCGAAAGATTCCTTCCTTATGTTCTACTGTCTTTCCCGGCCAGTTTCCTACATGCTGATGGGAACCTGTCAGTCCATTGAACACGGAGGATTTACCACAATTTGGCTGTCCCAGTAATGCAATCATTTTTTCCTTCATTGTCGTACCTCCACTTCAATTTTTTTACAGTCTTTCTCGCTTAATACAATAACAGAATCCCTACAGTAAAATAATACCGGCTGCCCTTTTTCATTTTGCACTACCTGAAGCAGAGCTCCTTCTGCGAGTCCCACTCCGATCAGTCTGGAGAGCAGATGACGTTTTCCCAAAATAGCATTTACTTTTACCTTGCTGCCCTCTGTTACTTCTGATAATCTCATTTTCCTCCTCCTTTTCAGCATCACTGTAGCGTTTATGAATCGGATGATACCCTATCCTTTTACACCTATAAGTTCGTTGCTTCTAACTCTTGTATAAAGCTTACGGTATATAAGAAAATAAATCTATACCAGTTCCGGTAAAAAAGGTCTGTTTAGCATTTTCTTATTTTTGTTCCTGTGAATCACTTTCATTCTTTGCTATAATACTATTAAAAAATAAATGACTGCAATAATTAGGAACAGCAGGACATGATTCTGCCTGCGGGCATAAAGATAAGGAGATGACCTGATCTATGAAAAAAGATAATTTAGCTTTTAACGAAGATATCCAAATGTTCTTACAGGGCAAAAAAGAGCAGATAGAGATTTATCAGGAAATGCCGGACGGATATATGACACTGACCTATTATTCCATTCTTCCGGGAATCTACCTTGCCTTCAATGATATCCACACGACTACCGTCCCCGTATCTGGCGGCCTATCTTTCGAACATTTACTGATTGTGAATTTTTGTCTTGAAGGGCGCTGCGAATTTCATTTATCCGAGGACAATTACAGCTACATAGATAAAAATCATATGAGCGTCAGCACCCAAATGGTTCAGGATTCCTTTTATTACCCATCCGGGTTCTATCAGGGCTGGGAGATCTATGCCATGCCGGATACCTTTACCGAAGAAACCAGACAGATACTGAAACGGTTCGCCATTGATTTTGAACAGCTTTCCGATTTCTATGAGAAAGCTGTTTCCTGTATCACATCTGAACCATTTCTTACGCTGTGGAAGTTGTTGGAGCAGAACCGTCAGATTTATTCTGTTGGGAATATCCGACTACTGTGCCTGCAGATTCTTTTACATCTGGCAGATCACAGACTTCTGATGCAAAGCTCACAGCCATTTCTTACCCGTACACAGGCTGCACTTGCAAAAAAAGCTCAGGAAATTCTTCTCACGGATCTCAGCCGTCACATTTCGGCAGCCCGCATAGCTGCTTCCCTGAGTGTCAGTGAGACAAGCCTCAAAAATTATTTCCGTTCTGTTTATGGTATGAATCTTTCCACATATTTGAACCATAAGCGCATGGAACTGGCAGCTAAATTACTTTCAGAATCTGACCAAAATATTTCAGACATAGCAAGAGCCTGCGGATATGTAAACCAGGGGCGGTTTGCAAAGGTTTTTAAAGATTTCTACCACATGAAGCCATTGGATTATCGAAGAAATAAACATCTCCCGTAAGACTGTTCCATTATTTCCCCCTCGACTTTCCCAATCCTATCCACCAAACTTTACATATCAGTGATATATGAGGCGATTGTAATGACAGACTATACAGAAACACAGGAACTGATACTGGCAAGTGCCAAAAAGCATTTTTTAAATTACGGGTTCAAAAGTGCTTCCCTACGTAAGATTGTTTCTGATGCCGGTTTCGCTCTCGGTGCATTTTATGGACATTACAAGGCAAAAGAAGATCTCTTTTGCACACTGCTAGACAAGACCGTTCAGGGATTATCTTCAATCTTAATTGCCTCCCCGATCACCCGGTATCTCGGCGAATCCAGCAATGCGATCAGTGCCTCATAAGGATCCTTTTTTTGTTTATTCGCCGCCACCCTCATAGCGTTTTGAGAAAATCCCGAAAGAAGGCACAAGCCTTCCTCGTTGTCTACTTTTGGTATCGTATTTGTCCGTCCACACACATTCCAAAAGATAAGACGAGGCATTCGATAGCCGTTTTCTTGGTATCTCCTTTCAATCTTTCGAAATAATGTCTCATTGGGTCTGTCCCATTTTTCATTTTCCCACGGCACGTAACCGGAAGCAGTGGCCTGATCAAACTCCATATCCGATATGATCAACACCTGCTTCGGAAGCTCTTCTCTTGGGACATTTTGACATTTTGCCATGTCAAGAATCAGATTAAAAACTGCCTCTATATTTGTGTTGGCAACGTCACTATAGGCACGCATGATCTCCAGCTTGTCCCTCAGGCTTGTATCGTCCTGCAGATCGATAAACTCCGGATGTCCGCTGAAGGTAATGGCCTTATTGTGAAAAACACCTTTGAGCTGCTCTGCAAAATAAATCGCAAGAGAATTACAGATTTCTATCGCCAGGACGGAACTGCTGCCGGACGCCTTAGCATACATACTTCCGGAGCCATCCGCCACAACAATAGCATCCTCGAATCCCCACTCATTTTTGAAGCC
>ERZ1034998.1186-NODE-1186-length-15540-cov-5.661866_pt1 | contig 15540 bp, 14 predicted proteins | sample MGYA00520621_ERZ1034998 | MGnify/ENA primary metagenome ERZ1034998 (study PRJEB33766, sample SAMN09781748) | gut metagenome | biome: gut microbiome | host: Homo sapiens | place: Madagascar | study: EMG produced TPA metagenomics assembly of the PRJNA485056 data...
GCCTTCCAAGCTGGATACGTGGGTTCGATTCCCATCACCCGCTCTATTTTTTTGCCCTTTTGCAGGGTGTGTCGGTGATGCGAATCGAACCTGCGGTTCGGTCTCCGCTTCGCTCCGGTCGGTGCCAAGCAGGTGCCACCGGCACCTGGCACCCCATCACCCGCTCTATTTTTTTGCCATTTTGCAGATTTTACATTTCATAAAAGAACCTTCCCGCGTCTGTGGGAAGGTTCTTTTTGTCATATCATGCAAGCATGTTGGCTCACTTGCGCTCATTATATCTTATTTTTCGTAAGGCAGGATATCCTCCGCGTAGCAACGGAGCACCTCACCGACGCTCCATGCCTGTGCGTAGCAGCCGCGGCAGTGATGAGGGGCATCGCCGTCGAAAATCTCAGAGATCGAGCCGATGCCGCCCTCGTAGAACTGCTCCTGCACCGGGGCAAGGTACTCCTTTGCCTTGGCAATGGATGCAGGGCTGTGATCGTTTACCTTGGTGTAGGCAGTGATGAAACCACCGAGCAGGAAGCCCCATGCGGTACCTTGATGGTAAGCGGCATCACGCTTGGAAAGTGCACCTAGATAGATCGGATGATAATCCGGGTGATCCGGTGACAGGGAGCGGAGTCCCCTGCCGACATACAAGTTGTCTGCAACAACCTTTACGACCGCACGCGCTTTTTCGTTATCCAGCATAGAATATGGAAGCGAAACCGCGTAGATCTGGTTTGGACGAAGGCTGCTGTCGCGATCATCCCCATCGATGACATCGTAGAGGTAAGCACCTTCCTCGTACCAGAACTTTTCGCAGAAGGAGGCTTTTACCTTCTCGGCAAGCGCGTGGTAAGGTGCTGCGTCCTCGCCGAAGCGCGTGGAGAGCTTTTCCATGACACAGAGGGCATTGTACCAGAGCGCATTGATCTCGACCGGCTTGCCGTGGCGGGGCGTTGCCACCCAGTCCCCAACGCGGACGTCCATCCAGGTAACCTGATCAAGACCGCTTCCGGCATGGATCAGACCGTCCTCCTCCATGTAGATGGAAAAATCAGTACCATGCTGGTATGCGTGGATGATCTCTTTCAGGCAAGGATAGATGGTCGCCTGAACGAATGCGCGTGCTTCATCGGTGTCTACATAGCGCAGATACTGATCCACCGCATAGAAATACCAAAGAGAGGCATCAGCTGTATTGTAGAGTGGCGACTGTCCATCATCCGGAAACATATTCGGCACCATGCCGTGATGCACATAGCGGGCAAAGGTCTCCAGGATCTCTTTTGCCTCTTCGTAGCGGTGTGTTGCGAGCGTAAGTCCGGTAAAAGCGATCATGGTGTCTCTTCCCCAGTCGGTAAACCACGGAAGTCCGGCAAGAACTGTCATAAGTCCTGTGGACTGGCGGTATGCCAGAAACTGGTTTGCAGCGACTACAAGCGCGTTGGCAAAGTCATCCTCACCATAGCCGCCGAGCTTTAACAGGTCTGCAAGGTGTGCCTGCTCAGCCCTTCGGACATCAAAGGAATAGGCAGCAGGCAGCACCGCGGTGCAAGGCTTGTACTCGCTGGAAGGAAGGATGCGGCAGATCAGGGAGAACTGCTTGCGGCTGTGTGCCGGAACCGTGAAGGTAATATCGTAGGGGGTATAATGGCAGTCCAAGCCGTCCACTTCATTGTCCACTTCCGTCTGAAGCTGCATATCAATGTCAAACAGCTCGCTGCGCTCTGTAAGCACTCCATCACTGTAACATACCTCGATGCGGTAATCCTTTTTCTGCTCCGGAATCAGTACGAAAGAACCCACAGAGGTTTCCTTGGAAAAGAGCAGCGTGTCGGGAGTCGAACTCTCGTTGTGCTCACGGAAATTCATAAGCGGAGTGATCGTAAAAACCGCATCCTCCCCATCGTTGCAGAAGTCGTAAGCTAAAGCAGCTTCGTTCCTGCCCTGAACCATGCAGATATGCTTGTCAAAGGTAAGCTCCCCGGCTTTGTAGGAGTAAGTAACCGTCCCATCGTAGGTAAAGCCGGTCAGGAAACGGTTGCCGTCCTTGATAAACGGCTCATGTGCATGCTGGGACGTCTCAAGGTCGTAGGTGTTCTGTGACTGTATAAACCGCTCATTTGTTTTGGAAAAAACGACAAAGCGTTCCACCGGAGGGTGGAGGCTTGCAATCAGATAGCCCTGATGTGTACGATTGTGTGCGCCGAGAATGGAACTGCCGGCATAGCTGCCAAGCCCATTGGTGATTGCCCATTCTTTGCGGATATTTCCGGAAAAATCGGATAGCTGTTCTGCATCAAAATGAAATTGCATTGAAATTCTCCTTTACAGTTCAATATATGATAATTTTATTCTAACGGATAAATTATGAAAAATCTATAATCTTATGGCAAAAATAAAGAAATAGGGATATAATGAAAATATTCTACACAAAGGAGAGAATCATTTTGGAAATTTATGTATTAGTAGCACGCAAGAAATCAATCGCTGTACAATTGGCGGCATACTTCTTTTTTCTGGCAGCAGTAGTACTGTTGCTGCTTAGCTGCAGCAGCACGTTCATTTTGCCGTTTGCAGTATTGATGGCAGGACTGTGGTATCTTTTCCAGTTCCGTTTCAACAAGGAATTTGAGTATTCCTATTTTGATGGGGAACTGCGCTTCGCAAAGATCATGAATAAGAGCCGCAGAAAGAGGATCGGATCTTATAATATGGAGGAAGTATTGCAGATCGCTCCGGCGGGAGACCGAAGCATGTACAAGTATGAGAACGATGCCAACACCCGCAAACTCGATTATACATCCGGCCAGAAGGATGTACCTTGTTATGAGATGGTGCTTAAGCACGATAATGAGTTGAAGCTCATCCGGTTTGAGCCGGATGAAAAGTATCTGGACGCTGTCTGCGTCAAGTATGCACAGAAGGTAACACGCGCCTAATCATCATGGCGGATGAAACGCATACGCTCGTCGGAGGAGCTGCTTTGGGTGATACCGTAGCCTTTGCCTGCCCCATTTAGCAGCTTTAAGCACTTGGGACAGAGCGTACCGAAGGTAACGGGAGCACCGCATCTCTGGCAGTGCATGCTGAAGCATCCGCCATTTTCTTTTGTGCGGTATTCAATCCTGCCTTCGCGGATCCAGTTTTTGACGGTGCTGACGGGGATATTAAAATGTCCGGCAACCTGATATTCGTTGACATCATTTGCCCGGATGAAGTCCTTGACCTCGTGCAGAAGCTGCTCATTTTTACAGCTTGGACACAGTTCCTCATCATAGGCTTCCGGGAGGCGTCTGCCACATACCGCACATACTCTGAAATTGTGGAATAACCCAGTGTTGACCGCTTCTGACATGGCACTTATCCTCCGTCTGTTATCGTTTGTGACAGCTTTATTTTAGCAAAAATATTTTTTAAATTCAACTATTGGAAAAGGATGTCTATCTATGAGCAATCATCTATGCAACCAGCCAATCGCAGTGTTTGACTCCGGAATGGGGGGTATTAGTGTGCTGCGCGAACTGGTTGCGATCATGCCAAATGAAGATTATATTTATTTCGGGGATTCCGCTCATGCACCGTATGGAACTAAGAAGCTGGAGGAGGTGCGCGAGCTGACCTGTGCGCACGCCAGGCGTCTGTTTGACGAAGGTGCAAAAGGTCTTGTCGTTGCCTGCAACACAGCGACCAGCGCAGCGGTGCGTGTGCTGCGGGAGCAGTATCCCAATATTCCGATCGTTGGGATCGAACCTGCGGTCAAGCCGGCTGCGCAGTGCAAAAAGCACCCGCGTGTGCTTGTCATGGCGACACCGATGACAATCCGTGAGGAGAAGTTTAAGAAGCTGATGCAGCGTTATGAGAAGGAGGCGGATATCATACCGCTGCCCTGTCCGGGACTTATGGATTTTGTGGAGCGCGGGGATCTCGATGGCGAGGATCTGCGCAAGTATCTGGTGGAGCTGCTGTTTGCATATCAGCATGAGCAGGTGGATGCGGTCGTGCTCGGCTGTACGCATTATCCGTTTGTAAAGCCAATGATCCAGAAGACGCTCGGGGAGCATGTGATGGTATTTGACGGAGGCGCAGGGACGGCGCGTGAGATGAAGCGCAGGCTCCGGGAGGCAGAACTTCTGACCGGACGCACAGGGAAGGGAACAGTAGAATTTCAAAACAGCCTCGATAAGCCGGAAAAGATTGCCCTGTGCAGGCGTTTATTTGAATTATAAAATCATTTTATAAAAATTTTCCGGTTTGGACACATATTGAACACATTTTGTGAATATACTAGAGAATGTCAAATGGAAGAGATTCCAGAGACATTATTCCCTTTTTATTAATAAACATTTTCATAACTAAACTCCTCGAAAGGAAGTCATTCCTGCCAAACGGCGGAATGGCTTCTTTTCCGTTTCAGCCCTATTTTCCTCTGAATCTGTCAAAAAACAGTATAAACCTTAAAGAATCTTAATAGAGTTCTTAATGTTTGCTTAATACACGCCGCACCCCCTTGAAAAAGGGTGTTTCTTCCTATATGGTAGTAAGTGGGACAAAAAGAGAGATAGACGAAGATAGCAGATTTTGGAAAAGGAAATGACATCTGGGATGAATAAGAACAACCGCAGAATCGAAAAATTAAAAAAGCTGGTTCCGTATGATATGGTGATCCCGCTTGGTATGACACTGATAATGAACACACTGGCATATAACGGATCGAGACTGATCACGACGGGAAGGTATCATTATGACCTGACCAACGCGATCGATGACCGCATTCCGGTGGTGTCCTGGACGGTGAGTATATATCTCGGCTGCTATGTATTCTGGATGATCAATTATGTTATCGGGTGCCGGCAGGACAAACAGACGGCATACCGGTTTCTGGCGGCGGATTTCTTTGCGAAGATCGTGTGCCTGATCTGCTTCGTGGCATTCCCGACCACAAACACAAGACCGGATATCGCCGGAGCCTCGGTATGGGATGCGGTGCTGCGGTTTGTATACCGGGCAGATGCGGCAGACAATCTGCTGCCGTCGATCCACTGTCTGACAAGCTGGTTCTGCTATATCGCAGTCCGGAAAAATGACAGGATACCGCGCTGGTACAGAATCACATCATTTGTAACCGCTGTGGCGGTCTGCATATCAACGCTCACCACGAAGCAGCATGTGATCTGGGATGTCGCGGCGGGCATACTGCTTGCAGAGCTTGGCTACTGGACGGTGGCTGCAACGAGGGCGGCGGATCTGTACCGGCGTGCGATGCTTACGCTTACCGAAAGGGTGTTCCACAGGAGAGGAAGGCAGGCAGATGAGTAAAAAGGTAAAGGTGTTTGTGATCGTGGGAGTGGTGGTGCTGGCTGCATTTCTGATCAGGATGCTTTTCAACCAGAGAATCAGCTCCGTAGAGGATCTGCAAAATTATATGAAGACCTTTGGCGTGTTTGGTCCGCTTGTGCTTACGCTCATACAGGCGCTGCAGGTAGTTATCCCGGTGCTGCCGGGGTATCTCGGCTGTGCTGCCGGGGCGGTCGCCTTTGGAACCGCAACCGGATTCTGGTGCAATTACATCGGAATCACCATAGGCTCGGTCATTGCATATTTTCTGGCAAAACGCTACGGAATGGATATTGTGCTTGCAATGTTTCCCAAAAAGCAATACGATAAATGGAGTACTCGCATTGAGCAGAGCCGGTCGTACGCATGGTTTTTATTTATTGCAACGCTGCTTCCGCTTTTTCCGGATGATTTCTTATGCTATTTTTCCGGACTCATCAAAATGAATGCGAAGAAATTTATCTGGATTATTGTACTGGGAAAACCATGGTGTATATTGGCATACAGTATAGGATTCGGATTGATCAAATGATAAGGGGATTAATGATGAAGAAAAAATTATTGGGTTTCTATGACTACACGGTTGTTTTGACGTATGCGGGGATGCTTTTTGCATTTTGCGGGATACTGGAAGCAATCGGACAATACTATAAAGGTGCAATCCTGTGCCTTATGATTGCGGGACTGTGCGATATGTTTGACGGTGCAGTTGCATCGACCAAAGAACGCAACCGGCAGGAGAAGCGTTTCGGTGTGCAGATCGATTCCTTAAGTGATCTGATCAGCTTTGGCATATTGCCGGCAGTTTTGGTTTATATGGAGACCAGCAACCGGAGAGCGGCTCCGGTCATTCCGGCACTGTATGCACTTGCAGCCTTGATCCGTCTGGCATATTTCAATGTGCTTGAGGAGGAACGTCAGGATAATACAAGCGAAAAGCGCGAAAGCTATCTCGGTGTTCCGGTTACGACAATCGCCCTGCTGCTTCCGGCGGTATACATATTGTACAACAGCCCGATCATTAACAATGAACGGTGCTTTGCCATTTTGATCTGCCTTACTGCGATTGGTTTTTTGGTGCCGGTTCAGATCAAAAAGCCAAAGACAGCCGGGAAGGTGCTTATGACACTTGTTGGGGTGGCAGAGGCAGTAATCATGGTTTTGATATAGGATAGAGGAATTATGGGAGATACACGATTACTTAGATTTTTATATCGGACAGTTCCGGGAAGAGCAGTGCTCAAGGTGCTGGTCAGCCCAGGGGTATCCAGGGCAGCTGGCAGATTCTTAAACAGTGGTGCTTCGCGGCCGCTTGTGCCGTACTATATTGCAAAGTATCATATCGATATGCGCGGGATCGATGTGCCGGAGACGGGCTTTAGGTCATTCAATGCATTTTTTACAAGAAGCAGGCGCGGACACAAGAGAAGCGCAAGACCGGACTGCCTGATCAGTCCGTGTGACGGCTTTTTAAGCTGCATGACGATCCGCAGGGACACACTTTTAGATGTAAAGCATACGAAGTTCACGCTGCAGAGTCTGCTGCAGGATGATGCGCTTGCAGAGAACTTTGTGAACGGAACAGCACTCATATTCCGCCTGACACCGGCAAACTATCACAGATACAGCTATGCGGCGGACGGAAGCGTGTGCTGGAATAAAAAAATTCCCGGCGTATTGCATTGCGTGCGCCCTGTTGCAACGTGCACAGTTCCGGTTTTCACGGAAAACAGCAGGGAGTATCAGGTGATCGATACAGACCGGTTCGGCAGGATGGTACAGATGGAAGTGGGAGCACTTCTGGTTGGAAAAATCACAAACGATCCACAGTTTGATGCGGAGAGCATCGTGTGGGCGGGGGACGAAAAAGGATATTTCGAGTTTGGCGGTTCCACCATCATCCTTCTGTTTCAGGAGGGCATTCTTGAGATGGATTCGAGTCTTGAACGGCGGCGTGATGCCAATTACGAGACAGCGGTGCGTGCCGGAGAGGTGATCGCAAGGGTGCGCAGACCGTTATAGGAACCATACCTCGGAGTTGGTGGAGGATACACTGATGACACCGGCGTTGAGAAGCTCCATGATGTCCTCCTTCTCGGAGACAAGCCCCCCTGCGATGACGGGGATATTTGTCATCTGGCAGATCCGGGAGACAACCTTTGGCATGAGTGCCGGAAGGATCTCAATCAGATCCGGGTGGGCATTTCTGATCTGGCGTTCGATGTTCTCGTAAGCCATGGAATCAATGACAAACAGCCGCAGGATCGTAGACAAAGACAATTCGCGGGCACGCTTGATGAGCGCAGGCTTGGTGGTAATGATACCATCTGCCTGCGTATATTTTTTGATAAAATCAACTGCAATCTCCTTGGCGCTAAGCCCTGCGACAAGGTCGATATGCACCATCGCGATCTTGCCGGAGGCTTTTACCTCGGATACGATATCCCCGATGCTGCAGATATCCCCGTACAAAATGAAAATGACTTTGCTCTCGCTGGTCTTACATTTCTTTAATCCTTCCTCATCTTTGATCGCAGCAATGATCGGTGAGTTCTCAAGCGCTTCGCGAAATTCTTTTCTCATAAAGATATTCTCCGTTTCCAATTAGCAGTCAGTGTCTGTTCCCTGATATTGTAAGCGGTACAGCTCGTAGTACGCGCCCTTTTTTTCAAGCAATTCAAAATGATTTCCCTGCTCAAGGATCTGCCCGTGTGAGATGACCATGATCTTGTCCGCGTGCTGAATGGTAGACAGGCGGTGTGCTACAATGAGCATGGTTCCGATATTCATGATCTTTTCCAGAGAATTCTGGATCAACTGCTCCGTCTCCGTGTCAATGTTGGCGGTTGCCTCATCAAGGATGATGACATCCGGCTTGTGGATGATGGTGCGGGCGAAGGAAAGAAGCTGACGCTGACCGGCAGAAAAGTTGTTGCCACGCTCGCGCACTTCCTCATCAAGACCATCCGGAAGCTGGTTGATAAAGTGATCGGCATTTACATAATGGCAGGCTGCGAGCACTTCCTCATCCGTAAAGGAATCCTCGCGCAGAACGATATTGCTCCGGATCGTTCCGGAAAACAGGAATACATCCTGCAGCATCTGCCCGAAGTGGGAGCGCAGGCAGGAAATCCTGATATGGCGGATGTCAACGCCATCCACAAGGATCTGACCTTTCTGGATATCGTAGTTGCGGCAGAGCAGTGACAGGATCGTTGTCTTGCCGGAGCCGGTAGAACCGACAAAGGCAACCGTCTCTTTCGGATTGATATGGAAGGAGACGCCCTTTAATACCCACTCCTCCGGCTCATATGCAAACCATACATCCTTGAACTCGATCTCGCCACGGATGGTATCAAGCTCAATGGCATCCGGTTCATCCACGACCTCCGGAACCATATCCATGACGGAGAAGATCTTCTCTGCGGAAGCAAATGCGGATTGCAGCCAGTTGAATTGCTCTGCAAGCGTCTGGATCGGGTTGAAGAACTTGGAAATATACATATAAAAGCTGACCAAGGTTCCGCTGGTGATGACCTGCCCCATAAAGCTGCTGTTCTGGATGTAGCCCTTGCCGCCGAGATAGAGCAGGCACAGCACGGAGCTGATGTAGAGCATATACACGATCGGGCGGAAAATACTGAATACAAAGATCTGCTGCCGCTTCGCCCACGAAAGATAGTCGTTCTTGGAGCGAAACTCACGCAGCTTTTTCGCCTCACAGTTGAAGATCTGTGTGACCTTCATGCCAGACAGGTTTTCGGACAAAAAGGTATTGATATCGGTCGTTCCGTCCTTGACACGCCGGTATGCCTGACGTGAGAACTTCCGGAAGATGATCGTAAAAAGTACGATAAACGGTACGAAACACAGCACCATGAGCGTAAGCTCAAGGTTTAAGAACAGCATAGCCGCCACAACTCCGATGATGACGAGGATGTTCTTGGCAAGGCTGATGATGATACTCGTAAACATCTGTGAGATCGCGTTGGTGTCGTTGGTGACACGAGTAACAAGCTTTCCGACCGGGATATGGTTGAACTGGTCGTGGGAAAGCTGCTCAATATGTGTAAACAGATCCTCCCTTAAATTGGAAAGGATACGTTGTCCGATCTTTTGCAGAACGACCGCCTGAATGTAGGTACATATAGAAGAAACAACAAGGACACCGGCGTATATGCCGACAATGCGTAGCAGCTCGGACATCGCAAAATTGCTCTTGACGACCTCCTCCGCCTGACCGACGAGGTACGGGGAGAGAATATCATAGGCGATGGATACGAGCATGACCAGAAAGACAAAGAGGAAGCTCTTCCAGTATGGTTTTGCATAGTAGAACAGGCGGCGGATGATCTCGCTGTCCTTCATGTTGCGGTCAAAGCCGATAGCTTTTTTCTTATCCTTCATAAACACATAGGCGAGTGTAAAAATAAGGGTAAAGAGTCCGACAATCGCGCCGACTAAAATCAGAGGGTAACACTCACGCATTGGCTTCTTCCTCCTTCTTAAGATCTTCAAGTTTTTGCAGCTCTACCATCTCGGCATATGCCGGGCAGCGGGCGAGCAGTTCTTCGTGTGTGCCGGCATCGACAAGTACGCCGTCATCGAGAAAAATCACCTTGTCCATCTGCTCGATCGTGGAGATACGATGGGCGATCAGGATGGTGGTAAGTCCCTTGCGGGTGTTCTTCAGGTTATCTAAGATCACGCGCTCGGTCTTGGTGTCGACCGCGGATACGGAGTCGTCAAGGATCAGGATCTCTGCCTTTTTCATGAGTGCGCGGGCAATGGAGATACGCTGCTTCTGACCGCCGGATACGGTCACACCGCGCTCACCGAGCAGGGTGTCGTACTGATCCGGGAACTCTGCGATATTATCATGGACATCGGAGAGCATTGCCGCGTGGCGTATTGCCTCGGTGTCACTGCTGTCCTCAAATGCAAATGCGATATTGTTTGCAATCGTATCGCTGAACAGAAAATTGTCCTGCGGCACATACGCGATGTGGCGGCGCAGCGCTCCGATCGGTATGCGGTTGACATCTGTACCATCGATAAAGAGGCTGTCGTCCGCGACATTGTAGGTGCGCACGATAAGATCCACAAGCGTTGTCTTGCCGACACCGGTTCGACCGATGATTCCGACATTTTCTCCGGCATGGATTGTAAACGAGATATGGGAAAGGGCTGGTGTCTCATTTCCCGGATAGGTAAAGGTCAGATCGCGGAACTCAATCGTTCCGGCAATCTGCTCTGCGGTGTTCTCCGCCACCTCAAAGGTGTCACGGACATCTACCTTATTATCTAACAGCTCACTGATACGCTTTAAGGAAGCATTTCCTTTGGCACTCATCTCGATCAGCATTGCGACAGCCTCAATCGGCCATACGATCGCGGTAAAGTAACCGATGAACTCGATCATCTCTCCAGCATTGAAGACACCCTGATGCACCAGATAACCGCCATAGCCTAAGATGACACAGACAACAGATTCCACAAACAGGGTGATCGTAACCTGCAGCAGCATGGAGACCTTGGTGTAGTTGATGTTAGCGTCCTCATTTTCGACATTGAGCCTGCGGAATGCAATCAGCTCCTTTGTCTCCTTGGCAAACGCCTTGATAACTGCGATTCCGGAAAAGCTCTCCTGCGAAAAATCGGACAGCGCGGAAAAGGCTTCCTGACGCGTCTCCCAACGCCTGGACATCGTTCTTCCGACAACGGAGCCGGCAAAGAACAAAAGCAGCATCGGAATCAATGAGAGCATGGTAAGACCAACATTCATGCGCAGCATTTTGATAAAGGCGAGAGAGCCGAGGCAGAGCGCATCGGCAAACATCAGCACTCCGTTGCCGTAGCAGTCCTGCACGGTCTCAAGGTCGTTGGTAAACAGGCTCATGAGATTGCCGACCTTATTCACCTGATAATACTGCTGGGACAGCTTGCTGCAGTGCTCAAACATGCGGTCACGTAAGTCGGTCTCAACCTTTATGGCAGCACCGAAGAAGCAGACGCGCCACAGAAAACGTCCGACAACGATCGTGCAGATGACAAAGATGAGCGGCAGGCAGACATGATCCAGAAGGAAATCCATGTCGAATGGCTGTGATACTCCGTCTGTGACCACTACTCCGGTGTTCATTCCGTTTACGACTGTGCGGTAAAGCTCCGGAACCTTCAACTGCCCGAAGTCTACGGCAACGAGCGCCAAAATGCCAAGCAACAACATCCAGCCATATTTCAGATAATAGCGGTTAATGTGTTTTCCAAAAATCATCAGTAAAACTCCTTCTATAAATAGTTATGCCTAATTTTTTATTATACAAGGACAAACATTTTACTGTCAACTTATTCACGGCTTCTTTTGCGGGGCGGGCAAACAGTAACAATAGGCTTGTAATTCTTAAATGTTTTGTTACAATAAAAAGAAGAAAAAGTAAGCGCATAATCGCGGAAAGAGGCATTCAGGTGAAACTTACGCCGAACGAAGAACGGCATATCCGCAAGGTTTTAAAAGATTATATGCAGGACGAGAAGGTACAGGAGATGAAGAAGTACATCCAGCACGGCTCCGTCACAACCTTTGACCACTGTAAGAGTGTGACCAGAGCAAGCTTCTGGCTCAACAAGCATCTGCATCTGGGTGCGAACACAAGGACGCTTCTGCTCGGAGCGTTTCTGCATGATTTTTATCTGTATGACTGGCATGATTCGTCCGAAAAGTGGCACCGGCTTCACGGCTTCCGCCATCCGGAATTTGCAAGGAAGAATGCCGAGGCGCATTTTCATATTGATGCGAATGTGCAGAAGGTTATACGAAGCCACATGTGGCCGCTTACGATCACCAAGGTGCCGACGAGCAGGGAAGCGCTTATCGTGTGCCTGGCAGATAAATACGTCTCGTCCGTAGAGACGATCGGAAAACGGAAAGGAAGAAAAGCGAATGTGGCTAAGTAAGTATTTTGTGGACTTTGTGATCTTTAGTTGTATGGGCTGGATCTACGAGAGCACTTTCTGTACCATCAAGGGCAGAAAGTGGGAGAACAGGGGCTTCCTCTACGGACCGGTATGCCCGATCTACGGTGCGGGAGCAATCGCCTGCGAGATCCTGATCGACCTGTTTAAGAAACCGGGAGTGGAGCACTCGTATACCTGGTGGCAGATCTTTATCATTGCATTTTTCGGAAGCATTGTCCTGGAATATACGACCTCATGGGTGCTTGAGAAGCTGTTCCACGCATACTGGTGGGATTACAGCGATATGCCGCTCAACATCAAGGGACGTGTATGCTTCCCATGCTCTGTGGGCTTTGGCTTTGCAGGAATACTGGTCGTCTACGTGATCCTTCCGTTTACAAGTAAGATGACGGGCTGGATGTCACCGATCGTGACTGAGCTGTTCGGACTTGTTTTTATGGCGGTCATTGCAGCGGACACGACACTTACGGTTTCTGCCCTGACGCAGTTTGCAAAGAGCGTGGAGGCAGCAGAGGCGGCGTGGAATGCGCACATGGATACATTTGTCAAGAATGTGCAGGAGGGCAGGTACGCACCGGAAAATATGCTTGAGGGTGGCAAGAAGGCTGCCGGCGCGATGCTCGAATCCAGGAAGCAGGCATTTACTGCCAGACTTGCGGAGGAACGCGAACGCTTTTCAAAAGAGCGTATGGAGCAGTCCTACGCATCGATGGGCGCAGGAACCCGTATGGCTTTGAACCGTGTGCAGGGCTTCAGACCGCGCAAGGGTGAGAAGAAGCCTGACGGACAGAAGGGTGAATTTACGATTACCGTGCGGATGAATAGGGCACTGGATGAGATCAAGAGCCGTATCTCCCGCAAAAATAAATAAAACGGAGGAAGAAAGATGTACATTGTTTGTTTGGATTTGGAAGGCGTGCTTGTTCCGGAGATCTGGATCGCATTTGCGGAGGCAAGCGGAATACCGGAGCTGAAGCGCACAACAAGAGATGAGCCGGATTATGATAAGCTGATGCGCTGGAGACTCGGTGTTTTGAAGGAGCATGGACTCGGATTGAAGGAGATCCAGGAGACGATCGCCAAGATCGACCCGATTCCGGGTGCGAAGGAGTTCTTGGACGAGCTTCGTTCCTTCACACAGGTGATTATCATCAGCGATACGTTTTCACAGTTTGCAGGACCTCTTATGAAGAAGCTCGGCTGGCCGACCATCTTCTGCAACTCATTGGAGGTCGCAGAAGATGGAGAGATCACCGGATTTAAGATGCGCTGCGAACAGTCAAAGCTTACGACTGTTAAGGCATTGCAGTCCATCGGATATGAGACGATCGCCAGCGGGGACAGCCACAATGACCTTGGCATGATCGAGGCGAGCAAGGCAGGCTTTTTGTTTAAGAGCACCGATGCCATTAAGGCAGCTCACCCGGAACTCCCTGCTTATGAGACCTATGATGAGCTGATGGCAGCCATCAAGCGTGCAATGGAATAAATCAGTGAAATTTCAGGGTGCCGGAGAAGGCGTACTTCCCAAGAAGAACGTCTGCAACTCCGGCTCCTTCTGTTCCTGGGAGCCATGCCATTACAACAGCGTCAAACATGTCTTCATATTCCGTAAGATCAACAGGACGTCCGGCAATGATGACGGCAACAACAGGAACGTCATCCGGGAGTGAAGAGAGATTGCCGCGCAGCCCTTCAAGCATAGCCGCGTCTTTTGCGGAAATTTGTATCTGTCCGTTGTCGCGATCCCCGTCTGTCTCGGCATAAGGAACCTCGCCAAACACAGCAATTACGGCATCCGTCTCATCAGCGAGGGAGCCATCTACACTGTGGGTAAGCGCAACATCAGGATCGCGGACCTCGGCAAGTCCCTCGATGATTGTGGTTCCCTGTGTAATATTGCCAGCCTGCCCTTGCCAGCTTATAGTCCATCCGCCACATTGGCTTCCGATGTCATAGGCCTTCTGACCGGTGACGGAAATATTCTTTGCGTGTGAGAGCTTTTCAATGGCTGTCTCATTTTCCAATGTTTCATCTTTTAAGAGAACGAGACTTTCGCGGACTGCGCGTCTTGCAACTTCACGGTGCGCATCGCTTCCAAATTCACTTAAGAATTCTTCCTCGGCGGCTCCGCCGATTTCTTCCTCGAACGTTCCCGCAATGAATTTTACACGGAGAATTCTGCTTACCGCATCATCGATCCGTTCCATACTTACCGTGCCCTCTTCTACGAGCTCCAGCAGCGCCTGTATGCAGTCTTTCCAGGAGTAGGGCTCCATGAACATGTCAATTCCGGCATTGACACAGAGCGCCACCTGATCCTTGTAGGTGATGCCGGAGGTCTGTTCAATCGCATTGTAATCACTGACAACAAAACCTTCAAAACCCAGCTGCCCTTTTAATACTTCGGTCAGGAGATGATGGTTTTCGTGGCATTTGACACCGTCAACACTGTTGTAGGAGGCCATGACTGTAAGAACATTTGCATCCAGCGCACTGATATAGGGATCAAGAACGCCGTTTGAGAGAAGTTCATCGAATTCATCGGCCGTCATATCGACGTTTCCCTGATTAATGCCGTCTGTAGTATATCCCTCACCGATAAAATGCTTGGCACATGCGATAACATGTCCGGAGTCCATATAAGTATTATCTGAGAGGTCACCTTGTAAGCCACTGATGTAGGAGTAGGCCAACGGAACGATATCATCTGTGTTTTCGCTGAAACACTCATAGGTGCGTCCCCATGATATGTTTTGCGGGTTGCCGAGCGTTGGGGCGAATGTCCACTGTACACCTATAGCACGAACCTCGGAAGCAACGACTTCGCCGATTTCTTCCATAAGCTGGGGATCATTGGCAGCACCAAGCCCAATGTTGTGCGGGAAGAGTGTGGCACCGTACACATTGTTATTGCCGTGAACAGCATCGACACCATATAAGAGAGGAATGCCAAGGCGCGTCTTAAGAGCCGCTTCTTTTAATTCATTGACACGTGCCTGCCAGTCAGCAGCAGTATTTCCGGTGGAAGGTGCACTTCCTCCACCGCTTAGGACGGAACCGATACCATATGTTGTGACATCGTCCGGCGACAGACCGGCTTGTTCTGCCTGTACCATCTGCCCGATCTTCTCCTCTAATGTCATCTGGGAAAGGAGAGCCGCAACACGCTCCTCAACGGAAACAGAGGTATCCATATACACCGAGGCATCCACACCGGACGTATTTGCTGTT
>ERZ1034998.1193-NODE-1193-length-15523-cov-5.185286_pt1 | contig 15523 bp, 13 predicted proteins | sample MGYA00520621_ERZ1034998 | MGnify/ENA primary metagenome ERZ1034998 (study PRJEB33766, sample SAMN09781748) | gut metagenome | biome: gut microbiome | host: Homo sapiens | place: Madagascar | study: EMG produced TPA metagenomics assembly of the PRJNA485056 data...
AAATTAGACGAAAAAACTGTCATTATGACTAAAAACAGAGATAAAATTTGTCTATTCTGCCGTTGAAAAAATATTTAAAAGTGCTACACTAATACATGTAGCAGCGAGACAGGCTGCTATGACAAATATAGAAGATCAACACCACGCATTGTACAGGGGGAAGGGTTACATAGCCGTGATGTTGCATATAAATAGAGCGTCAGGGCTCGGTATTATATGAAGGTCTTGTTACGTGTAGCAAGTAGTGTTTCCTTATGTGGTAAAAGAGAGGGTACCACATAAGGGGATACTATCAAAATCAATTATGGATGTTCAAAACAGGAGGATGCGGATGCAGCCTCTTTTTTTCTTGCAGAGGAAGACGGAATTTCGTATAATAATAAAAGGTTCGTATTTCGACGGAGACGTAGAGCACGATGATATATGAGCAATGAAATATAAGGATAGAGGATAACCGATATGTGGGGATTTCATACTGTAAAAGTAAAAGAAAACAGCCGGCGCATGTTTGATCTGTGTATGCGTCGTGCACAGAGCATTGGACATGCGGATTATGTCCGGACAGATGGACGGATGGATCTGGCACACACCTTCCGTACAGATATGTTGCATTTCCTGATATATCTGGCATATTCGGATGGAGCGGTGAACAAAGAGGAAATCAAATACATCAATCTGTTGTTCGGCACGCAGTTTGACGAGAAGATGATCCGGGATTATGCAGACCGCTGGGGACTGCGCTCCGAGAGTATCCGGGATCATGCTCCGCGTTCATTAAGTTCCTTTGTTCATTCCAATATCGGTGGTGAGACCGGAGAATTTTCAGACAGTTATTATGATCTGGTACAGTTATATGTGACGACATTCAATTATATCGGCAATGATCTGATTGCATGCAACGAGGAGGTTGCGTCCTCGGAGATTCAGGCATTATCTTCGTATATTGAACTGATCACGGAGGAAATCAACCGTGTGCGCGGGGACATGGAGGATTACAAACCGACGATCGAATTCAAGCCGGGAAGCAAGGTCAAGCAGGAGGACAAGCCGGATTATTCGTACTGGTCCGATACGCTTGAGACGCGGCGGACGAAGATCTCCACACCGGAGCATCCGGCGGAAGCTGCGCCGACTGCAAGAGAGGACAGAGACAACCGCGCAGATACAGCCACGCCGGAGAGAAACCAGACAGCAGACACGGAACAGCCATTCCGTATGCGGACGGAACCGCCAGCGGCACAGACGCTGCCAGAGCAGAAGGAACGGAAGAAGGAGTTCAATACGGAGATTGATATACAGACTCTGCTTAAGCAGTTGAACGATCTGACCGGTATGCAGAGTGTAAAGACCGAGATCAACAACATGATCAACCTGCTCAAAATCTGCAGGATCCGTCAGGAAAATGGACTTCAGACACCACCGGTCACAAACCATATGGTATTCCTCGGAAATCCCGGAACCGGTAAGACGACGGTGGCAAGAATCCTCGCGAAAATCTATCATGGCCTGGGCGTTTTGTCAAAAGGGCATCTTGTGGAAGTTGACCGTTCGGGACTTGTCGCCGGATATATGGGACAGACGAGTGAGAAAGTCACAGAAGTGATTGAGAAGGCGAAGGGCGGCATCTTGTTTATCGATGAGGCGTATGCGCTTGCAAATGGGCAGCAGGGCGATTTCGGACAGGAAGCAATCGATATACTAAATAAAGCGATGGAAGATAACCGGGATGATCTGATCGTCATTGCGGCTGGATACCATGACGAGATGCAGGATTTCTTAGATGCGAATCCGGGTCTTCGTTCCCGTTTCAACCGGACGATTGAATTCCCGAATTACAGTGCAGATGAGCTTGTCGAGATCATGTGTAACCGGGCGAAGACACTCGATTATACACTGACAGACGATGCAGTTGCGTATGTGCAGCAGCTTTTTGCGAAGACACTGGCATTTCCGCCGGAGAATTTTGGCAATGCGCGGTCGGTGCGGAATTATCTTGACCGTATCATCCACAATCAGGCGAACCGTCTGATTGCGGAAAATAATTTTAAAGAGGAAGATCTGACACGACTCACACTCGCAGATGTGCAGTCGGAGAAACTGGAATAAGATGTATAAAACATGGATAAAGGATGGGTTAAGCGAATATCTGAGGGAACCGCACGCTGTCTGGCATATGCCGGGTCATAAACGACGTGCCTGTTATGGAGATGTTCTGGATGAAATTGACGCATGGGATGTGACGGAAGTACCCGGAACCGATGATCTTTATCTGCCGGAAGGATTTATCAAAAAATCGCTCGGGCAGCTGCGGGACATCTATCATACATGTGGAACGTATTATGTGGTAAATGGAGCGACGGGTGGGATATTCACTGCAATAGCTGCATGTACAAAACCGGGAGATACGATATTGGCTGCCCGAAACTGCCATAAGTCTGTGCACAATGCAGCGGCGCTTCTGCAGAGAAACTGCGTGTATGTAAAACCCATCTGGCACACAGAAGATTTTACAGATTTGCTGGATGGATATGTGGATGCCTCAGATGTTGCAGATCTGCTGCAGACACATCCGGAGATACGGGCGGTTGTTGTGACATCGCCGACGTACGAGGGTGTAATCTCGGATATAGGGAGAATCGTGCAGGAAGCACATAAGGCAGGGGCATACGTGATTGTCGATGAGGCACATGGAGCGCATCTGCCATTTTTAAATCCACAACAATCTGCAATCAACATGGGTGCGGATCTCATCGTGCAGAGCCTGCATAAGACATTACCCGCGATGACACAGACCGCGCTTCTTCATGTGAATCGTGCGGAGCTTGTCGCACGTGCTGAGTCGGCTCTTGCGATGCTGCAGACATCGTCCCCATCGTATATTATGATGATGAGCATGGAGTCGGCGGTTGTGCATATGGCGCGTCAAGATTTTTCGGGATATAAGGCCGCACTTGCCGCATTTCGCCGGAAAATGAAAAAAGATACCTTTTCACATATACATCTGCTTTCAAGAGAAGAAGTCGAACAGGCTGGAAGTTATGCGTTTGATGAGACGCGTCTGACCTTTTTGTCGGATATGGCGGGACCATTTATGATGCAGCTTTTGGCAGATGAAGGAAATATTGTATGTGAGATGGCTGGAACAAACGATGTGGTTTTGATATCTACGGTCATGGACCGGGAGTCGGATTTTGATCATCTGTTCAGGACATTGAAAAAAGTGGATGCCATTCTGTCTGAAAATGTGGATAGAAGAGACGATAACGCAGGTGAAATGCCGGATTTTTCGGCGTTGACCGGGAGCGTGGCAGAGGCACCGGTATATGTATATCCGCCAGGAAGTTATATTGTTGCAAAAGGAGAAATATTCACAGAGGAGATTGTGCAGTTGCTGCGTAAAAACTGGGAAGCAGGACTACGAATCAGAGGATTACAATAAGAATGGGGAGAAAACAAAATGAAAGTTGTAATTTGTGATGACGAGAAGCAGGACCGCCAGATGCTGCGGGAGTATCTGGAACGGTTTTGCAGGGAACAGTCGGTTGAAATGGAAATCTATGAGAAAAATGGAGTGGCATCTCCGGCAGAGATGATTGCATTTGTCAGAAAATATGCAGTGGATGCACTTTTCCTGGATATCGACATGCCACAGATTTCGGGGGATCTCGTGGCACAGAAACTCGGGGTGGAATGCCCGGAAGTATGTATCATATTTTTTACAAATCAGGATGAACTGGTTTATGATATGATAAAATACAAGCCATTCCGGTTTATCCGGAAACAATGTCCGGCAGAGATCGAAGACGCATTGATGGCTTTGGTGCGGCGCACGATGCTGGATGGCGAAGTTGTGCTCGACAAAGGAAAATATGAACAGGTATGTGTCCAGGCAAGTGAAATCAGGTATGTAGAAGTTGTCAGACATCAATTGGTGTATCATATGGACGATTATGATGTGTATACGCGCGGAAGTATGGCAAAGTGTGAGACGAAGTTAAAAATTTTCGGATTTATCCGTACACATGCTGCATATCTGGTCAATATATGCAACATTAAACGGATTGGGAGAAAAGAAATAGAACTGTTGGATGGAACGGAGATTCCTGTAGGTGTGAGCTATCGGGAAAACATGATTCGCGGTTATAAAACAATGTTGGAGAGACTCAGATATGGACAGCCTGATTGATATAGTTGAATTTGGTGCAAATTTGATAGATGGCGCGCTGGCAGCGGCATTTATGCTGATATTACTGGGAAAGAAAAAGAAACTTCCGGTCTGGGCGGCTGTGGTGATTACGACGGGATTTGTGGTTGCAAATGCAATCCTGCAGAATGTATTTCCGGATGGTCCGGAAAATATCATGTTTTATATCGGAATCATGATTCTCTATGCATGTATCTGCATTAAAGGCCGGATCACGCAGAAACTGCTCTATATGACCATATGGAATATTCTGTTAATGTTCTGTGGGTTGATTTATGCGGCTGTCTATGGGTTTATCCTGCGTGGAAAGCCGGGAATCGAGTGGCAGATGACAGCCATCCAGCGGCTGCAATATCTGCTCGGATCAAAACTGAACCTGATACTGCTCACAGCGTTGACATTATTTATCTTAAAGAGAACAAAAATAAAATCCGGAATGCTTGTTATGAACTTTGTTGTGTTTTTGATCAGCATTCTGGTTGGTATTATATTAGACAGTATGCTGGATTATCAATATCTCGATACGAGAGGAAAAATGGCGGTCGGGATTGCAATGATCGGTATTTTTACCATCAATATTTTCGTATACCTGGCATCTTACCAGCTTGATAAAGCACAACGGCTGCAAATGGAAAACCAGCTTTTGCGGATGTCACAGGAAGAACAGAAAGACAGCATGGAGCGAATGATGAAACAGCAGGAAAAAAATAGAATTCTGCGGCATGATATCAGACATTATTTTGCGGTGTTTCAGGAGCTTCTGGCAAAAGGAAAAACGGAGGATGCACAGAGATATGTGCAGGAGGTCCTCGATACCGACTTACAGGCAGAGGGAATTTATATGACAGGGGATGAAGTCTTAGATGCAGTTCTGAATCATTGTGACGGAATCTGCAGACAGAAGGGAATCACATTTATTGCCAGAGTGAGCGCGCATCTGCCGAAGTCACAAATGGAATTTGCAATTATGCTTTTGAATCTGCTCGAAAATGCAGTGGAGGCAGAAGAAAAGGAAACAGAAAAAAGAATTGAACTTGAAATGTATGAGAGTGCCGGCTTGTATCTTGTCACAATCAAAAACCGGATTAGCCAATCTGTGCTGGAAACGAATCCGGAATTCCATACGCAAAAGTCGGATACAAGTATTCATGGATTAGGAAGAAAAAGTGTAAAAAGATTGGTGCAGGACATGGAAGGCACCTTTTACGAAGAGGAAAAAAACGGGTATTTTATATCAAATATTGTCCTATAATGAAAAAGTATGCCGTTTAAACGACCAATCTTGCCAGGGTACTTGAAATTTTTGAAAAATCAGTTATTGTAGATGCAAGAGATGAAAACAGGGAGGAAATCCTATGGAGCGTCTTGCACATGCAATCACTGATTTTTTAATGCGCAGAGAAGTGATACCAAAAGAAGAATATGAGATCTATGTTTATGGATACGCAGTTTTTTTGGAACAGATAATCCAGGTAATCGGCTTTATCTTATTGGGGATTATCACGGGAAATCTGTTGCATACGATTCTGTTTTTGGGCGTGTTTTATCTGCTACGCAGTTCTTTTGGCGGATATCATGCGGAGACATCCATGGTATGTATGCTGGTAAGCTATGGCGGCTGGGGAGCAGTCATGTTTCTTACAGAGTATGTATGTACATATCCGGAGATTCCGATGGCACTTTGGATGTTACTGGCGTTCGATATCGGAATTCTGGCAAAGCTTGGCCCGGTCGCTCACGCGAACAAACCGTTAAGTGACGCGCAGAAATGCCGGAACAAACGTACAGGATGCATACTGCTTGGAGTTCTTACACTGTTGGCATTTCTTTGGAGAACTTGTGTTAATGTTGGCACTGTTTATATAGGTACGGTCACCTTTGTGGCAGTGTTAGCAATTTTAGGTAGACGAAAGGAAGGAAAGAAACATGAAGAAAATTGAAAAACTCGTAGCAAAGATTGGTTATAACACGGCAAAGAAGACTGTAAACAGTGCTTCTGTGTGGCATAGTCATCAGGTAAAAGAACCTGCTTGCGCACGTGCCGCACTTCTGAAGGAAACTTCAAAGTAAATAATCAAAATGGGCCGGATGTCATGAAAATGGCATCCGGCTTTTTTTGATTGCAATCAGAAGGCATACAGAAATTGTTCCTGCAGAAATTTCCTGATTTTCCGGCTTTGAAGAATTGGCAAAGTACGTAGGATATTGTATAATCAAATTATGTGATTTCATGCGGGAAGGTATGATAAAACCATGGGAGTACAAAGAAAAAAGTACGAAAAGAAGAGAAATTCCCAGGTTGATTACAAAAGAAAAGGAGGAGCAGGTGTATGAAAAACTACAAACGTCTGCTGGCATGTCTGCTTGCATTTTTTATGATCTTGACATATGTGCCGGTGGGATATGCAGCGGAATTAGACGAGCCATTACAGGAGGTTTCAGAATTTCTGCAGGAGGAAGGCGATCCGGCCGGATTGATTTCGGAAGGTGGGTTATTGGAGGAATCCGGGTCTGTCTATGATGGAACGTATGACCACGCGCACGATGCAGAGATTCTTTCGGCACTCGACAAGCTGGAGACAAGCCTGGATGTGACAGGATGGGGCTTGACAAGATCGAATTTCAAGGAGATCGTCAGCGGACTCTTAAACCGGCATCCGGAGTATTTTTATGTATCGTATTCCGGACATTATTACGGCGGATCAGAAGCAATCGTCCTGCTGGATTTTACATATTCTGCAACACAAAGTGAAATCCGGGCGATGCGGGCAGAGATTGATGCCGAGATTGCGAAGATTGACCAGCAGATAGATACGACCGGGATGACCGTGGAAGAGGTCGCGCTTGCATATCATGATTATCTCGTATCAACGATTGCATATGATTATGAGGGATATCTGAATAAGCAAATTGCGGACACCTGCTATACGATGTATGGCGCTCTTGTAAAGAAACGTGCGGTATGCCAGGGATATGCGGAAGCATTTTCTTATTTGATGAACCGGAAGAATCTTCCTTGTGGCATCGCGAGCAGTGTGAAAGCCAACCATGCATGGAATGTCGTCTATATCGATGGAAAATGGTACCAGATGGATGCAACCTGGGACGATCCGGTATGGGATAACTTGGGACGTGTGGACCACACATGGTTTCTGACAAGTGACGCAACGATGCTTTCGATGAAATCGAACAAGTCGGATTATGTGACGTCCGTTCCGGAAGGATATACCTATGAAAAAGCAACGGATCAGACATATGAGAACGGGTTCTGGAAAAATGTCGGAACGTATATGTATCCATATCAGGGAAACTGGTATTATCTTGAAGCGGTGAAGACAGGACTTAGCAGTTCCGGCGCAGATGCTTTCAAAAAATATCAGCTTGCAAAATATAATTACGGACAAAAGAAGCAGACGGTTTTATACGGACCGGAAGATGCTTTGTGGTATGCTGCATCCGGTGGATACTATATATCGCAATATGGCAGGATGGCTGCAAAGAATGGAACAATCCTGTATTCGACTCCGACAACGATTGAGCGGTATGCAATCGCAACAGGGGAAAAGACAACGGTTTTCACATTGCCATCGGATACCGCGAAAGGTACATATATATATGGACTCGGATATGTGGATGGAAACCTGAACTATGTCATAAAAAGTTCGCCGAATTCGACGGGCGCAGAGACATATACAAAATATACAGGCTGCACGACGCATGTACCGGGAGAAGCACAGACAGAAATTGAGACAGAAGCGACATGTAAAAGCGAAGGAACCGGCTATAAAGTAGTGAAGTGCCAGGTATGTGGCAAGGAAATCAGCCGGACAAAAGTGACACTGCCGAAGACGGAGCATACAGTTGTTGTGGATAAAGCCGTCGCGGCAACCTGTACGACGGAAGGGTTGACAGAAGGAAGCCATTGCAGCGTATGTAAAGAAGTGCTGCTTGCACAGAAGAAGATAGCGAAGACGGACCATGTACCGGGAGAAGCACAGACAGAAATTGAGACAGAAGCAACATGTAAAAGCGAAGGAACCGGCTATAAAGTAGTGAAGTGCCAGGCATGTGGCAAGGAAATCAGCCGGACAGAAGTGACACTGCCGAAGACGGAGCATATAGAAAGTGACTGGATTATAGATAAGCAGGCAACTGTTGATGCGGCAGGAAGTAAACATAAGGTGTGCGTTGTCTGCAAGGAAGTCGTGAAAGAAGAAACAATTGAGAAACTGCCAGCTCCGGATCCAACACCGGGAACAAAGCCGGATCCGACACCGGGAACAAAGCCGGATCCAACACCGGGAACCGGAGCGGGTTCTTTGCAGGATGTGGCACCTGCAGTGATAACACGGTATACAACACATGTGCAGTCAATTGGCTGGCAGGGCGACGAATATGATGCATCAAAATGGTTTGAGGATGGCGCGATGGCAGGTACATCCGGGAGAGCAAAACGCCTCGAGGGTATTAAAATCCGCATATCAGGCAACTCAAAATTAGGTATTCAGTATACCACACATTGTCAGACATATGGCTGGTTACCTTGGTCTGCAAATGGCGAGATGAACGGAACAACCGGAGAAGCTAAGCGTCTCGAAGCAATCAAGATTCAGTTAACCGGTGCAGATAAGGACAAGTACGATGTCTATTACCGCGTGCATGCACAGTCGTATGGCTGGCTCGGCTGGGCGAAGAATGGCGCGTGTGCAGGTACCGCCGGACAGGCGAAGAGACTCGAGGGTATCCAGATCGTCGTTGTAAAGCGTGGCGATCCGGCACCGGGGCTTTCCTATGCAGGTGTGACTGTGACATCGAATGCAAACAGCGGTAAACCATATGTATCCTCGATTGCCGGAAACATCGTGATCCCGGGAGATGCAAATGGAACAAACATCATGTACAAGACACATGTCCAGAGCTTCGGCTGGCAGAACTGGGTATTGAACGGTACGATGAGCGGAACAAGCGGCAAGGCAAAGAGACTCGAAGGCATCAATATCAAGCTTTCCAATGCACAGTATGCCGGCGGTATCGAGTACCGTACCCATATCCAGAAAAACGGATGGGAGCAGAGATGGAAGAAAGATGGCGCGATGAGCGGAACTTCCGGCGAAGCGAAACGTCTCGAAGCAATCCAGATCAGGCTCTACGGTGAGATGGCAAACCACTTCGACGTTTACTACCGTGTCCATGCACAGTCATTCGGCTGGCTTGGCTGGGCCAAAAACGGAGAAGAATCCGGAACAGCGGGACTTGCGAAGCGTCTCGAAGGTATCCAGATCGTACTGGTACCGAAGAACGGTGCAGCACCGGCTGCAAACTACGGAAACATTCAGTCGGTAACTGCGAAAGCTTATATCAAGAAGTAAAAAGTATGGATGCGCATATCTGTCATCACGCTTTGCGTGGTGACAGATATTAACATTTATGGGGGAGAATTCCTGATGCAGCACCGGAATATTCCGGTGTCTTGCAAAAAGGATGTGTGTATGATAGAATATCCGCAACTGTGTGGCGGGAGGACACAGAACTCGAAAGGTAAGAACCTTAGCGCCAGGTCCCAGAGGATCGGAAAAAGTCTGGGATGACGAGGAGAAACGTGATCGAAAGATTCGGCGGATGCGTTTCCGCACAGACCGGGTGCGTATACAGAAGAAAATATGCAGGCAACTGCAAAACAAAGTTCTGTAACCGGTGAATGTAGTATAGAAATGTAACATAAAATGTAACATCGAAATACAACATAAAAATGTAACATCGGATGTTGCATCGAAGCAACGTGGAATGAAAAGAAAATAGAATAGAGGTAGATATTATGTGTGGAATTATAGGTTTTACGGGGAATGAACCAGCGAAGGACATTATTATCGGCGGATTGGAACGACTGGAGTACCGTGGCTATGACAGCGCAGGACTTGCGCTGCTGTCAGAAGGAGAGATTCAGATCCGCAAAAGAACCGGAAAAGTCGCAGAGTTACGGAAGCTCTGTGAGTCGGAGAAGATGACGGCCACATGTGGAATCGGACATACGAGATGGGCGACACATGGCGGGGTAACGGACGTGAATGCACATCCACACCGGGTCGGAAAAGTCGTACTCATACATAACGGTATCATCGAGAATTACCGTCAGATCGTGACAGAGTACGGACTTGCAGACCAGCTTGTATCAGAGACAGATTCCGAAGTTGTGGCAGCACTTCTGAACAAGTTCTATGAGGGTGACCCGATAGCGGCAATTCGGCAGATGGTGAAAGTCTTGTCCGGTGCATTTGCACTCTGCATCATGTTTCAGGATATCCCGGATACGATCTATGCGATCCGGAACGTGAGCCCGATGGTAGCGACTTCGTGTGAGAGAGGATCCGTCATTGCATCTGATCTGACTGCTCTGATTGAGTTTTCCAAGGAATACTTCGTTGTACCGGAATATCACATCCTGACATTGAAAAAAGATGGAATCGACATCCAGGATTTGAAGGGAAACAAAGTAGAACCGCAGATGCTCACAGTCAACTGGGATATCACAAGTGCGCAGAAAGGTGGATACCCATTTTTCATGCTCAAAGAGATTTATGAGCAGCCGGATGCCATCCGCAATACAATTGCACCACGAATCAACCAGGAACTTCCGGACTTTACGGAGGACGGAGTCGATGATGCGATATTTAAGGATTGCAAGCGTATTTCGATTGTCGCCTGTGGTACAGCGATGCATGCCGGTATGGTTGGAAAGCATCTGATCGAGAAGAAACTTCGGATTCCGGTGCATGTAGATTGTGCTTCCGAGTTCCGGTATAAGGATCCGATTATTGATGAGGAAACTTTGACGATCGTACTTTCCCAGTCGGGCGAGACGATTGATACATTAGAGGCATTGAAGCTTGCGAAAAACCGTGGTTCCAAGGTGCTTTCTATCGTCAATGTGAAGGGAAGCACGATTGCAAGAGAAAGTGATTATGTATTATATACACATGCAGGTCCGGAGATCGCGGTTGCATCAACGAAGGCATATACGGTTCAGGTGGCAGCGATGTATCTGATCGCATGCCGGATCGGTCTGGTAAAGGGGCTGATCAGCGAACTGGAAGCAAAAAGATTTATGACAAAACTTACAAACGCGTCGAATATCGTGGAAGAGACTCTGAAATGTGCGGATGATATCAAGCGCGTGGCAGATCATATCAAGTTTGCCACAGACACATTCTATATCGGAAGAGGGCTTGACTACACGATGAGTTTAGAGGCGGCACTAAAGTTAAAGGAAATCTCTTACGTGCATGCCGAAGCATATGCGGCAGGAGAGCTCAAGCATGGAACAATCGCGTTAATCTCCGAGAATGTTCCGGTTATCGCGCTGGCAACCCAGGAGGATGTCTATGCGAAGGTCATCTCAAATATCCGTGAGGTAAAGGCAAGAGGTGCGTATGTGGTGCTTGTCAGCATGGATGAGGAAGTGAATGATCCAAGTATCTGTGACCAGCATATCCGCCTTCCGAAGATGGATAGTGAATTTACATCCTTTGCAACAGCAGTTGTATTGCAGTTAGTTGCATATTATACATCCGAGGCAAAGGGACTGGATGTGGATAAACCAAGAAACCTTGCGAAATCTGTAACGGTAGAATAATGATAGAGAGATGCATACCTCATTTGTACATGCGTGCAGATGAGGTATTGTATGTGTAAAAATGATTATGGGACGCAGGAATCCTATGTGCGCAGGCACGGATGGGATTACGTGCGTAAAAATTTACAAGGAATGAAGAAACAGGATGAAGGATCTGACAAAAGGCTACCCGGCAAAAGTGATAATTTTATTTGCCATCCCGATGATATTCGGCAGCATATTTCAACAATTATATAATATAGCGGACAGTAAGATTGTAAGTACATTTGTTGGCACCGAAGCGTTTGCAGCTGTCGGTGCCACAAGTGTTGTATCGAACACATTAATCGGATTTTTGAATTCCCTGACACTTGGGTTTGCAATTCCGATTGCGAACAGCTTTGGAGGAAAGGATTATAAGCGGATGCGCCGCATGGTGGCAGGTACTGTGTTACTGACGCTGGCAGGGGCAGTTGTGCTTACCGTGTTAATCTTGCTTTTGATTCCTGCAATCCTGAAACTTCTGGCAACACCGGAAGATATTATGAGCCCGGCGCTTGCGTATGTGCGCATCATTTTATATGGCATTATATTTGTGTCTGTGTATAACATGTGTGCAAATGTACTGCGCGCGGTTGGAGACAGCCGGACGCCACTTTATTGTCTGATTATTTCCGTGTTCGTGAATATCGGACTGGATCTGCTGTTTGTGAATGGATTTCATATGGGGATTCAGGGTGCAGCCTGGGCGACAATCATCTCGCAGGCACTTTCGGCAGTGCTTTGTCTTGGTTATATCCTGCTTAAGTTCCGGGATATTATACCGGAGAAGGACGAGTGGAAACCGGTGGAAGGACAGTACAGTGAGCTTCTTACGACGGGGCTTGCGATGGGATTCATGTCGCTTGTCGTGAATTTCGGAACGATTGTGCTGCAAGGCGCAATCAATGGATTGGGAACGGCAATCGTTGCGGCGCATACAGCGGCAAGAAAAGTGTTCGATATATTTACGGTATCACTTTATTGTCTGGGAAATGCAATGACAACCTTTGTAAGTCAGAATATGGGTGCTGGAGAACCGACACGTATTCGCAGAGGGATTCGTCATGCCGTTGTTATGGCAACGGGAATAACAACGGTACTTGTAATTATCTGTTTTGCATTTGGCAGGCTGGTATTTACATGGCTTGCGTCTACCGATAATCCGACAATTGTAGATTCTGCGGTGATGTATTCCCGGATCAGTATTGTGTTTTTCTATGTGCTCGGACCGCTATTTATCCTGCGGTGCAGTCTGCAGGGGATGGGGCGGAAGGTAATACCGGTGTGCTCGAGTGTTGTTGAGATGACAATCAAGGTACTTTCTGCAACGATTCTGGTGCCGCGGCTTGCTTATTTTGGTGTGGCACTTACGGAACCGATCAGCTGGGTCTGCATGACAATTCTGCTTGCGGCCGCTTATTTCGCGAAGCCGCCGGAACAGATGTTGCGAAAGACTGCTTAAAATGGTATAATAAACATTATATAGGCTGTGTTCACACAAGCCGGAATAATGCGGAAAACACATTATAAATTCGTCAAAGAAGGTGAAACAGATGTCAAGACTGAAGACTCCGAAAAAACCGAAGAAGGCAAAGCCTGCGAAATCACTTTACAGAGAACCTGCAAAGCGTATGTCGCGCAAAGAGTGGAAGCTTAAGGAAAAACGAAGAAAGCAGATAAATAAGCATATTGATCATGCTATGGGATTTATAGCAATTGCTTTATGCACCGTTTCAGCAATCTTGGACGTAAAGAACAACAAAGACTCATAAAAAGAGGATGGAAGAGGAAAGGAAGAGAACAGAACAATGAAGAATTTTGAAGGATTACTTGAGCAGATTAAATCATGCAGCAAGAAGAAGCTTGCCGTTGCAGTTGCACAGGATGATGCAGTTCTTGAGGCAGTAAAGGCAGCGAAGGACAAGGATATCGCGGATGCGATTCTGGTCGGAGATGCTGATAAGATCAAGGAAATCGCTGCAAGCATGGATATGAGTTTAGAGGGTTTTGAGATTATTGACGTGAAGGATCCGACAGAAGCAGCTCTTACAGCAGTAAAGCTTGTACATGATGGAGAGGCAGATATGTACATGAAGGGTCTCATTGACACAAAGGGATTCCTGAAGAGTGTACTCAATAAGGAAGTGGGACTTAGAACTGGTAAGGCTTTGTCACATGTATGTCTGTTTGAGATTGAAGGCTTCGAGAAGATGTTCTTCCTGACCGATGTTGCATTTATTCCATACCCAACATTGGAGGACAAGGTGGATATCATCAGCAATACAGTTGCAGTTGCACATGCATGTGGTATCGAGTGTCCAAAGGTAGCTCCGCTTGCAGCTGTAGAGGTAGTAAATCCGAAGATGCCTGTTACAGTAGACGCAGCTGAGCTCACAAAGATGAACGAAGAGGGTAAGATCACAGGTTGTATCGTGGACGGACCGCTTTCTATGGATCTTGCAATCGATCCGGAAGCTGCAAAGCATAAGGGTGCTACAAACCGTAAGATCGTTGGCGATGCAGATATCTTACTGTTCCCGGATATCCACGCAGGTAATATCACATACAAGACACTGGTTCACACAGCAAAGGTTAAGAATGGCTGTATCTTAACAGGTACAAAGGCTCCGGTTATCCTGACATCCCGTTCCGATACATTTGAGACAAAGGTTAATTCGATTGCCCTTGCAGCGATCGTAGCTGAGAACTTAAAGAAGAACCAGTAATTACAAGCATATTCAAATGTGCAGAAAGATATAGCAGCAGATATGGTTGGGCATACGTGTGTCCAACCGATACACATATATATTGCACATTTGCATACATATAAAGGAGGATAATAAGATGAGTTATAAGTCACTGATCATCAACCCGGGTTCTACATCCACAAAGATTGGTGTATTCGAAGATGAGACATTGTTGTTCGAGGAGACACTGCGTCACTCCACAGAGGAGATCGCACAGTTTGATTCGATCGTTGCACAGAAGGACTTTCGTAAGGATGTTATCGCGAAGGTTTTGGCTGAGAACAATTTCGATATCAAGACACTTGACGTTGTTGTAGGACGTGGCGGTCTGCTGAAACCAATCCCGGGTGGTACATACACAGTTACCGATGAGCTGGTAAAGGACTTGGTAGAGGCAAAACGTGGTGAGCATGCATCCAACCTCGGTGGTATCCTGGCAAAGGATTTCGCAGACGAGCTTGGAATCCCTGCTTATATCGTAGACCCGGTTGTCGTTGACGAGTTGCAGGATGTTGCTAGACTTTCCGGACATCCGGAGCTTCCTAGAACAAGTATCTTCCATGCATTAAACCAGAAGGCAGTTGCAAAGCGTTATGCGAAGGAAGTTGGTAAGAAGTACGAGGATTTGAACCTCATCGTTGTTCATATGGGTGGCGGTGTTTCCGTAGGTGCCCATACAGGCGGTAAGGTTGTAGATGTATTCAACGCATTGGATGGCGATGGTGCATTCTCTCCGGAGCGTGCCGGTGGTGTTCCAAACGGCGAGCTGGTTCGTCTGTGCTATTCAGGCAAATACACAGAGAAGGAAATGATCAAGCAGCTGGTTGGTAAGGCAGGATTTAATGCATACTGCGGTTCCAACGATGCAAGAGACATCGAGGCTATGGCAAAGAATGGTGACAAGCATGCACAGCTTGTATT
>ERZ1034998.1198-NODE-1198-length-15461-cov-6.514410_pt1 | contig 15461 bp, 10 predicted proteins | sample MGYA00520621_ERZ1034998 | MGnify/ENA primary metagenome ERZ1034998 (study PRJEB33766, sample SAMN09781748) | gut metagenome | biome: gut microbiome | host: Homo sapiens | place: Madagascar | study: EMG produced TPA metagenomics assembly of the PRJNA485056 data...
GTTATATTTCAAGTGTGGAGGGAATATTTTGAAAATTTTAGTTATAAACTGCGGCAGTTCATCGCTTAAATATCAGCTTATGGATATGTCCGACGAATCTGTTCTTTGCAAAGGCGCTATCGAAAGAATCGGCTTGCCGATTTCGGGCGGCGAGGAAAATGTAATCATCAAAGTAAACGGTGAAAAATATACATACGATAAAGAGCTTCCGACTCATATCGACGCTTTCAACGAAGTTAAATACATTCTTTCCGAGGGCGAACATAAGGTTGTTGACAGCTTTGACGAAATTGACGCCGTAGGTCACAGAGTTGTGCAGGGCGGCTCAATTTTCCATAAATCGGTCCTTGTTGATGAGCAAGCTGCTGCCGATGTTAAAAAGCTCGGTCCTTTGGCTCCTCTTCACAACCCCGCAAACCTTCAGGGCTATGAGGCTTGCCTTGCGGTTGTAGGTCCCGATGTTCCGCAGGTTTTCGTTTTCGACACCGCGTTTCATTCAACAATGCCGCCAAAGGCTTATATGTATGCTCTTCCTTATGAGTATTACGAAAAATATGCCGTTCGTCGTTACGGCTTCCACGGCACATCTCACAAGTTTGTTTCTCAAAGAGTTGCGGACAAAATGGGCAGAGATATTAAAGATTTGAAAATCATCACATGCCACCTCGGCAACGGCTCATCAATCGCAGCTATCGAATACGGCAAAGTTGTTGATACATCAATGGGCTTCACACCCCTTGACGGCTTTATGATGGGTACACGCTCCGGCGGAGTTGACCCTTCGGCTGTAACATACATTATGAAACAGGAAAATCTCACTCCGGACGAGATGGATACAATCCTCAACAAAAAATCGGGTGTAAACGCTATTTCCGGCGTTTCGTCGGATGACAGAGATATTTGCGCCGCACAAAATGCCGGCAACGAAAGAGCAACACTTGCTCACGAAATGCAGGCTTACGAAATCGCAAAGTTCATCGGTTCGTATGTTGCCGCAATGAACGGCGTTGACGCAATCGTTTTCACCGGCGGTATCGGCGAAAACGGCTTCTGGCTCAGATCAAAGGTTTGCTCATATCTCGGATTCCTCGGCGTTCATATCAATGAGTCACTCAATCAGCAAACCGTTAAAGGCGCAGAGGCAGAGCTTACCGATCCGGAAGACAGAGTGAGAGTATTTATCCTTGCAACAGATGAGGAACTTATGATTGCCAAGGATACCGAAAAAATCGTTAAGTCTTTAAATAAGTAATTATTTTAAATAAAATCTGCAAAGGAGGATAAAACAATGCCGGAAATTAAGTATGAAATCACAGAACATTTGGGAGTTATTTCCGAAACAGCAAGAGGCTGGACACGCGAAGTAAATATGATTTCATGGAACGGTCGTGAGCCAAAGGTTGACATCAGAGATTGGTCACCGGAGCACGACAAAATGAGCAAGGGCTTGACTTTCACTAAGGATGAATTGGTTGAGCTCACCAAAATTGTTGAAAAGCTATAATTCTTTATACTATTCATAAGGGCAGCTTATCAAGTTGCCCTTGCAATTTTGTATAGCATTAATTAATTTGATTACATTTTGCGCATAATATGTGCAGAATTGAGGTATATAAAATGGAATGGACATCATTAAACGATTTGAGAGAAAAATATCTTTCATTCTTTGAAAGCAAAGGGCACCTTCGCTTGCCTTCATTCTCTCTTGTGCCTAACGGAGATAAAAGTTTGCTTCTTATCAACTCCGGTATGGCACCGATGAAAAAATATTTCACCGGCGAGGTTACTCCGCCGCGTACAAGGGTTACAACATGCCAAAAGTGTATTCGTACACCCGATATTGAGCAGGTCGGAAAAACCGACCGCCACGGCACATTTTTTGAAATGCTCGGCAACTTCTCGTTCGGCGATTATTTCAAAAAAGAGGCAACAGCTTGGGCATGGGAGTTTTGCACAAAAACTCTCGAACTTCCTGTAGACAAGCTCTATGTCACAATTTATGAAAACGATGACGAGGCTTTTGATATTTGGACAAAGCAAAACGGCGTTGACCCGTCGCACATTGTCCGCCTCGGCAAAGAGGATAACTTCTGGGAGCACGGTTCGGGTCCTTGCGGTCCCTGCTCGGAGATTTATTTTGACCGCGGAGAAAAATACGGCTGCGGCTCTCCCGATTGCGGTCCCGGTTGCGAGTGCGACAGATATGTTGAGTTTTGGAACAATGTTTTCAGCCAATTCAATAATGACGGCAACGGCAATTATACCGAACTTGCTCAAAAGAATATCGACACAGGTATGGGCCTTGAAAGACTTGCTTGCATTATGCAGGGTGTAGATAATATTTTCGAGGTTGATACCGTTCAAAACATTATGAAAAAGGTCAGCGAGATTTCGGGTGCAAAATATCACGAAAACGATAAGCACGATGTTTCGCTCCGCGTTATTACAGACCATGTCCGTTCCGCAACATTTATGATCGGCGACGGTGTTATTCCGTCAAACAACGGCAGAGGTTATGTTCTTCGCCGCCTTATCAGACGCGCTTGCCGTCACGGCAGACTTTTAGGCGTCAACGAGCCGTTCCTTTATAAGGTTTGCGACACCGTTATTCACGAAAATCATATTGCTTATCCCGAACTTGCCGATAAGGCAGAGCTTATTAAAAAGGTTATCCACTCCGAGGAGGAGTCTTTCGGAAAAACAATCGACGCAGGCCTTGCTCTTCTTGACGAATATATTGCCAACACAAATGGCTCTGTTTTCTCGGGTGAGGATGCGTTTAAGCTCAACGATACTTACGGCTTTCCGCTTGATTTGACAAAGGATGTCCTTGAGGAAAAGGGTATGACCGTTGACGAAGAGGAATTCAATAAACTTCTTGCAAATCAAAAGGCAACCGCACGCGCAGCCCGCAAGGATGCCGGTGCAGACGCTTGGAAGGGCAATTCCGTTAAAATCAATACCGATGCAACCGAATTTCTCGGCTACACCGATTTCACATGTGATGCTGTTGTAAAGGCGATCGTTAATAATGACGGCGAGCTTGTTGATATGCTCGGCGCAGGCGAGCAGGGAACAGTCATTCTCGATAAAACTGTCTTTTATGCAATGTCGGGCGGTCAGGTAGGTGATACCGGCGTCATCACCTCGGGCGACGATAATTCGTTCGCAGTTGCCGATACCGCTAAAAATGACGATAAAATTTATCTCCACAGAGGCTCCGTTTCAAATGGTGTAATTTCGGTAGGGGATAAGGTTGTCGCAAAAATTGATGCCGACAGGCGTAAATCAATTATGCGCAACCATACGGGCGCTCACCTTCTTCAAGCCGCATTGCGTGAAGTTCTCGGCACTCATGTCGAGCAGGCAGGTCAGCTTGTCAACGAAAGCGAAATCCGTTTCGACTTCACTCATTTTAATGCTCTCACCGATGAAGAAATCGCAAAGGTTGAATCACTCGTCAACGATTTCATTATGAGCGCGTCACCTGTTACAATGCAGGAAATGCCGATTGAAGAGGCTAAAAAAATGGGTGCAATGATGCTCTTCGGCGAAAAATACGGCAATATTGTCCGCGTTGTTAAAGCAGGCGACTTTTCGACCGAATTTTGCGGCGGTACTCATGTTTCAAACAGCGGTCAGCTCGGCTTGTTTAAAATCACAAGCGAGGCTTCCGTTGCTTCGGGCGTAAGGAGAATTACAGCCGTAACGGGCAGCAACCTTCTTGCTCTTGCCAATGATAACGAAAAACTTATCAAGGGCCTTGCCGCAACACTCAAAACAGGCGAGAATGAACTTGAATCAAAGGTTGACGCTCTCGTTGCCAAGGATAAAGCAAACGAAAAAGAAATTGTTGCGCTTAATGCAGAAATCACAAAGCTTAAGAGTGCAGATATGTTTAAAACACCCGAAAAAATCGGCGATATTGAGGTGTTCACCGCAAGGGTTGACGGCTCTACTCCCGATGCTTTGCGCTCAATGGGCGATGATTTGAAGGCATCAAACGATAATGCAGTTGCAGTTATCGCCGGTGCAAACGGCGCAAAGGCTACAATCGTTGCAATCTGCGGTAAAAATGCAATTGCCGCCGGCGTCAAAGCAGGCGATGTTGTCCGCGAAGTTGCAAAGCTTGCAGGCGGTGGCGGCGGCGGTCGCCCCGATTCCGCTATGGCAGGTGCAAAGGATGTTTCTAAACTTGACGATGCTCTCTCTGCAGTGAGCGTCATTGTTAAAAATATTATCGGCTGATATTCAGAGAAAGGATAAAATAATGTGCGTTTTTTGTGAAATCATAAACGGCAACATCCCCTCAACAAAGGTTTACGAGGATGATATGATGGTTGCTTTTAAGGACTTGAATCCCGTTGCTCCCGTTCACATTCTCTGTGTTCCCAAGGAGCATATCGAGTCTGCAAACGCAATCACCGCAGAAAACAGTAAATATGTTGCTCATATTTTTGAAAAAATTCCCGAAATTGCAAAATCTCAAAATGTTGAGTCATACAGAATTATCAACAATTGCGGTGAGGATGCGGGTCAAACCGTAAAGCATCTTCACTTCCATCTTATCGGTGGCGTAAATATGGGAGAGAAATTATTATGAGCAAAAAAGAATATTATGAATTGCACATTGCGGGCTTAACCCGCAAACTTCAAAAATTCTCGGTAAGCGACAGCCTCGATATTGCCGCATTCATCCTTTTCGGCGATGTCGAGCTGACAGAGCATTGCGCAAGCGAGCTTTTGAAAAAAGCACCGGAGTTTGATTATATCGTCACTCCCGAAGCTAAATCAATTCCGCTTGCATATGAAATGAGCAGACTTTCGGGCAAAAAATATATCGTTGCGCGCAAGGGCGTAAAGGTTTATATGGACAATCCCGTTAAGGTTACAGAAACATCAATCACAACACAAAAAGAGCAAACGCTTTATCTCGGACATGAGGACGGCGATTTGCTCGACGGCAAAAGAGTTCTTATTGTCGACGATGTTATTTCAACGGGTGAAAGCCTCAAGGCTGTTCAAAAGCTTGTTAAAGAGTTCAACGGCAACATTGTCGCATCGTGCGCACCTCTTGCCGAGGGCGACAGTGCAGAGCGCGACGATATTGTTTTCCTTGAAAAGTTGCCGTTGTTTTTCAAGTAATACATAAATTTTCAATAATTGCATAATATAAGCAAGTGAGAATAATTCAATTTGCTTGTGTTTATAAATTCAAAGTATTTTGATTTAACGAAAGGTTGTGAACTCTATGAAAAAATACGATCAGCGTAAGGTAGTTCTTGTCGGTTGCGGTATGGTCGGTATGAGCTATGCTTATTCCGTGCTTAACCAAAATATCTGCGATGAGCTTGTATTGATTGATGTCAATAAAAAGCGCGCAAGAGGCGAAGCTAACGACTTGGCTCAAGGCTTGCCGTTTGCACCGTCGTCAATGAAAATCAGCTCGGGCGACTATTCCGATTGTTCTGATGCCGATTTGGTTGTCATCTGTGCAGGTGCGGCTCAGCTCCCCGGCGAAAGCAGAAGAGATTTGCTCCAAAAGAATTACAAAGTTTTCAAATCAATAGTAAATCCTGTTGTTGAAAGCGGATTTAACGGCGTTTTCCTTGTTGCGTCAAACCCGGTCGATGTTATGACTCAAATTGTTTATGAGCTTTCCGGTTTTCCTGCCGGCAGGGTAGTAGGCTCCGGCACATCACTCGACTCTGCAAGGCTTCGCCATATGATGAGTGATTATTTCAATCTTAATCCGCGTAATGTTCACGCCTATGTTATCGGTGAGCATGGCGACAGCGAGTTTGTTCCGTGGTCACAGTCAAGCGTTTCCGTAATGCCTCTTGACGAAATGAAGGAGAATTACCCGGATCTTGATGAAAATATGGCTACAATCGAGGAAAAAGTTCGCAACAGCGCATACGAAATTATCAATGATAAAGGCGCAACCTATTATGCAATCGGTATGGTCCTTGCAAGGCTTACACGCGCTATTTTGTTTGATGAAAACAGCATTTTCACCGTTTCTTCACTCCTTAAGGGCGAATACGGCGAAAAGGGTATCTATATCGGTGTTCCGAGCGTTGTCAACAGAAACGGCGTGCGTCAGATTATTGAAATCGAGATGACAGACGAGGAGAAAGAAAAATTCAATCGCTCCTGTGCGGTAATCCGTCAGATGCTCAAGGAAATTGATTTATAAAATTTAATTGCAATAATGCAAAACAAAAGGGATACTGCTTTGGGCACACTGCATAAGGAAGTAATTGGTTTAAGCTTCCTGAGTTTTGCCCATTGCACTATTAAAAAAATATGCCAATACGCAAGTATTGGCATATTTTTGTTAATGCACACTGAACAAAATCAGTTTGCTTAAACTGCTTTGCACTCAAAAAACCAAAGAAACAGATGAAAGACAAGGCACAATTCACAGTGCAGGCTGACGCCTGCACTGTGAATTTAACGAAGAATTTCGCAGTTTATTTGTTTTTTGAGCATTTATTCCTTATGTAGTGTGCCCCTTCGGCAGTGTCCTTTTTTTATTCAGTTTGACTGTTTCGGCAAAATTTTCTCAATAAATTCGCCGACCTTTTCCTTGTCCTCGCTGTTAAGCTGGCGGTATTTCATTATAATCAACTTTTCATTGTTTTGGAGCTCGCTCAAATATCGGTCGCCGTAAACATCTTCATTATATTTGTTACCGCTCGATACGGCAAAACGGTTGTCGCTTGACCTTGCGGTGTTGCCCATTAATGTGTCAAGGCTGATATTATACATTTGCGCAATTCTCACAAGCATATCCGGTTTTGGACTGCTCCTGCCGGTTTCCCATGAGCGATATGTGCTCGAATCATACAGACCGAGCGCCTTTGCAACATCCTGTTGGCGCAAATCGTTTTTCTTTCTGTATGCAATAAGCATATCTCTGACTGTGTTTTTGACACTTGTTTTGTAATCCATATAAATCCCTCTCTTTATCGGTGAAAATTGTTAACACCCTTATGTGACAATTATACACTTATTACACCAAAATTTCAAGCAATATTTTCTTTTTCGACAACATAAATTATTACAATTTATACCGTTAAATTGACAAAAGTATTAAAAAATGGTATCATTGCTTAGTAGATTTAAGACACTTTAGGTAACAAACGGTGATTAACTTATGAAAAACAGATTATATAAAAAAATACTTTGTGTGCTGCTTTCAATTGCAGTCATTGTCTGCTCCGGCACAGCATTTTCAATGTCAATCGAGGCGGCGAATTATACCCAACAGTTAAAGGCAAAGGGCTTTCCCGACAGCTATGTCGGTTATCTTGTCAAGCTTCACGATAAATATCCTAATTGGGATTTTGAGCCATTCAAAACAAATCTCAATTGGTCCGACGCAGTGGCTGGTGAGCGAAAGCCTCATTCAAAACAACTTATTCAAAAACAGTCGAGGCTTTCAAATGCCTATTATTGCACATGCTCCTCCTGCTACAAAAACGGCAAATTCGTCGTTCAGGAGGGTTCAAGTTGGTATTCGGCATCCGAAAAGGCGGTTAAATACTATATGGACCCGCGCAATTGGCTGACAGAAAAATATGTTTTCCAGTTTGAGTCAACCGATTATGACAGTTCTCAAACTCAGTCGGGCGTTGAGTCGATAATTTCGCCGACATGGATGCACAATTCAAATATTACATATGTTGACGGCAACGGAACAAGCCATACGCTCAATAAAAAATATTCTGCCGCTATTCTCGAAGCCGCTAAGTCAAGCGGAATGAGCGCATACTATCTTGCATCAAAAATTGTGCAGGAGGTCGGCAGTAATACAAATACATATGCCTCCGGCTCAAACGGTAAAAAATCGCCGTTCTTGGGCATTTATAACTATTATAATATCGGTGCATATTCAGGCGGTATGGAAGGACTTGAATGGGCGTCAGGCTATCTCAAGGCTAATGAAAAAACTACGCTTTATTCGTCCTATGACAGCAGTAAAGGCACTGTCGGCGGTACAAAAACAACTGTATCGGAAGGGCAGTATATGTCCTATATCGGCACATACGGCAAATATTATAAGGTCAAACTTTACACCGGCAGCGGCAACAGCTTTTCAACAAACGGTAAGGTTGGCTATATTATAAATTCAAACGATGTTTTGAGAAAAAAATATTTCAACTATGAGAGACCGTGGACAAACCCTTACAAATCAATTATCGGCGGCGCGCCGTATATCGCAAAGGGCTTTTCAAAGTATCAAAATACAGGCTATTTGCAAAAATTCAATGTCAATAAAAACTCCGGCAATCTTTATAACCATGAGTATATGGCAAATGTTCAGGCTGCATCGGCAGAGTCCGTAACTACTTATAAGGCATATCAAAACGCAGGTATTTTGAAATCGTCAAAAGTATTTTATATCCCCGTTTATAACAAAATGCCGTCGTCGCCGTGCACGATGAGCAGTACAAATTCAACATCTACCACAACCACCACTGCTACACAATCAACAACGGTTAAAAATCTTAAGCTTACAGGCACAGCGGCAACCTCGCTTTCGGTTAAATGGGACGCAGTAAGCAAGGCTTCAAAGTATTATATCGCAATTACTAACAATACTAAGGGAACTTCGTTCTCAAAAACTGTCACTACAAATTACGCAAAACTCAACAATCTCACTTTGGGCAATCAGTATTCAGTCAAGGTGTGTGCGTATGTTTCGGGTAAATGGGGAGCTTATTCTAATAAAATCACTGCCAAAACGGCAAAGCCGAAACCCCCGGCAACATCATCTTCGGCTCTCAAAGCACCAAGCGGATTGAAAACAACCGTTGTCTACACCGCTACCGCAAAACTTGCTTGGAATAAAGTTTCAGGCGCGTCGGGATATTATGTTTACAAGTATTCCGGCGGTAAATACACAAAGGCTTATACGATAAAGGGAGGCTCAACAACGAATTGCACCATCAAGGGGCTTTCACCCGGTACAAAATATTATTATTGCGTTGCCGCGTACAATTCGTCAAAGACCGGCTCGAGAAGTTCAAATCTTTCATTTGTGACTAAACCGAACGGCACAAAAATTACTTCATCGTCAAGCCCGTCAAAAACAAAAATTAAAATTAATTGGCAAAAGCCGTCGCGTGCATACAACGGCTATCAAATCGTTTATTCGCGAAAGAGCAATTTCTCTAAGCTTGTTGCAACAAAGAATATCAGCGATAAAAATACAACAACCTACACGGGCAAAAACTTCACTAAGGGCGTAACATATTATATCCGTGTCCGTTCGTACAGAACGGTTGACGGCAAAAAGTATTACAGTGTATGGAGCAATACCGTTAAGGTCAAAAGTAAGTAAACAAATATAATAAAGGCGCAATCCATATCAATGGGTTGCGCCTTTTTGCGTGTGTTGATAATTATTTTCCGTTGTCCATATATGCGCCTGATGCGGTGCAAAGTATTGAAGTGTTACCGAATTTGTAGTATCTTTTCAGCCCCGGAACAACAGAGCCGACATCACTTACAACAAAATTGCTTTTGTCGATTCGCCTTACATTGCTTGAATTACAGCAAACATATATGTATTCATCATCTTGCGAAACAAACTCGGGATTGACAAAGGTTTCCGCATTTGCAGAGCCTATGCGTATGTCAATCTTTGCGTTTTCCGCCGTGTATCTGATAACGCAGTTTTGCTCCTTACAGCACGCCCAAAAATATTCGCCGTCGGCTGCAAGACCGTTTACAATGCTGTCGTTGTATTTCAGCGTGCCGTTCCACTTTATTTCGCCGTCGGAGTCAAACACGCCTGCCTGACCGTTGGGAAAAACAACAAGCACGTTTTTGCTCGGCAATATCATACTCTCGCACTCGGCATAGTTGTTTACCGCCGCAATAATGTTTTCATATGACGAGCCGAATTTTATCATTAAATAAGCATTTTTGGTGATAACCTCTTTATCACCGCTGTTTAAATCAATGACAAAATAGTTTGGCTTGTACGATGAAAAATCACCAAGCAGCACCTTTTCAACAATAATTACCTTATCATCGGAATATTTAACAACATCAATTATTTCTTTGTTGCTTATTCTCAGCAAAGCTAATCATTCCTTTGTTAAATTATTTTTTTCTCTTGCGTTTGTAAGAAAACTTAGAGTCATCAGACTGTCGGTCAAATGAACATTTTCAACCAAAGTCTCAGGGTGAGCCATTGCAATATCATAGTTGGAAAAATTCCAAAAGCTTTTGATACCGAGTCTGCAAAGCAAATCGGTCAGCTCTTTCATATCGTTTGCGGGTATGCAGATTACGGCACATACAGGCTCGTTATCTCTGCAAAAATTCTCAAGATAATCAATATGTCTTACCGGAATACCGTGAATTATTTTGCCTGAAACAGCCTCGTTTTTGTCAAAAATGCCGACAAGCTTAAAACCGCTTTGTCTTGTGAAGATTTTTGACGCAACAGCCTTGCCGAGATTTCCCGCGCCGATAAGTATTGCCTTAACATCGTTGTTTACGCATAAAATTTCGCCGATTTTGTTGTATAATTCGGGAACATTATATCCGTATCCCTGCTGACCGAAACCGCCGAAACAGTTAAAATCGTGGCGGATTTGCGAGGCTGTAAGCCCCATTCTCTCAGCGAGTTCCTTTGAACTGATTCTCACAATACCATTCTCTTTCAGATTTTCAAGAAATCTGTAGTATCGCGGAAGTCTTTTGATAACGGATATTGAAATGTCGTTTTTCTCCATTTGGAATCACCACCGTATTATTGCTCGGGGCAAAGCCCCGATGCAATTATTCTGCCATTTTAGTAATTGTGTCCATTACATAGTCACCGAATTCGTCACAGGTGCAGCCTGTGTCTCTGCCGGTGATAACATATTTCTTTTCCTCAAACATACACTTATCGAGTGCAGCCTCGAGTGCGTCGGCTTGCTTTTGATAGCCGATGTGAGAAAGAAGCATAACGGTTGCTCTGAGCATTGAGCATGGGTCTGCATACTTGCCTCTGCCCTCGTTTATCATACGCGGTGCAGAGCCGTGAATAGCCTCAAACATAGCATATTTCTTGCCGATGTTAGCCGAGCCTGCTGTTCCTACGCCGCCCTGAAATTCTGCCGCCTCGTCGGTGATAATGTCGCCGTAAAGGTTAGGAAGAACAAATACCTTGAAGTCCTTGCGTCTTGCAGGGTCGATAAGTTTCGCGGTTGTAATGTCGATATACCAGTCATCTGTTACAATGTCCGGATATTCCTTGCCGATTCTTTGTGCGGTTTTAAGGAATTTGCCGTCTGTTGTCTTGATAATGTTTGCCTTTGTGATGATTGAAACCTTGCCCTTGTGGTTTTTCTCCGCATAATCATAAGCAAGTTTTGCGATTCTCTCACAGCCCTCTTGTGTTGCAACGGTGAAGTCAACTGCAAGGTCGTCTGTGATGTTTACACCGTGAGAGCCTACTGCGTAGCCGCCCTCTGTGTTTTCACGGAAGAATGTCCAGTCAATGCCCTCCTCGGGTACCTTAACGGGGCGCATGTTTGCAAAAAGGTCAAGCTCTTTTCTCATTGCAACATTTGCGGATTCAACATTCGGCCATGGGTCGCCCTGACGCGGAGTTGTAGTCGGGCCTTTAAGGATAACATTGCAAGCTTTAAGCTCTGCAAGTACATCATCCGGGATTGCCTTGTGGCATGCCGCACGGTTTTCGATTGTAAGACCGTCGATTACCTTAAATTCAACCTTGCCCGATTCAACTTCGTCCTTCAAAAGGAATTCGATTACTCTCTGACTTTCTTTTGTGATGATAGGACCTATGCCGTCGCCGCCGCAAATACCGATAACGATTTTGTCAAGCGACTGATAGTCTGTAAAATCCTTGTCTGCTTTGATTTTTTTAGCGCGGTCAAGCTGTGATTCCATAAGCTCACGGAATTTTGCAACTGCCTCGTCTATTGCTTTCTTTTCTTCGATTTCTGACATTTTGTCTGCCTCCTCGGTTTTATTTGTTCATTTCTCTTGTATAATCAAGAAGTCCGCCGCAAAGGAGCATTGCTCTCTGACGGTCCGAAAGGTGAGAGGAGTCAAGCTTGTATTCCTCGCCCTTTGTGATGTTTTTAAGTACAACCTCTTTGTGATTTTCGATGCAATCACGGATGTCTGCAAGTTCAAGCTCGTCCATTTGGTCTATTTTGTCATAGTCGCTCTCGTCAGTGAATGTGAACGGAAGAATGCCTGCGTTTACAAGGTTTGCAACATGGATTCTTGCAAAGCTCTTTGTGATAACAGCTTTAACGCCGAGATAAAGCGGAACGAGTGCAGCGTGTTCTCTTGATGAGCCTTGACCGTAGTTTGCACCGCCGATGATAAAGCCCTTGCCCTCTGCCTTGATTCTCTCGGGGAATGTTTCGTCGCAAACGCCGAAGCAGTACTGTGAAAGGTGAGGGATGTTTGAACGGTAAGGAAGAATTTTTGCACCTGCCGGCATAATATGGTCGGTTGTGATGTTGTCGCCGACTTTAAGAACAGCCTTTGCCTTGATTTCTTTCGGAAGCGGCTCCGTTTTCGGGAACGGCTTGATGTTCGGTCCTCTGAGGACTTCAACATTCTTTGCCTCCTCGGGTGAAGCCGGAGGTTCAATCATATTGTCGTTGATAATAAACTTCTCGGGCATTTTGAATTCAGGCTCGTCGCCAAGTTCTCTCGGGTCGGTGAGATAGCCTGTGAGTGCCGATGCGGCGGCAACTTCGGGTGATACAAGATAAATCTTGCCGTCCTTTGTGCCGGAGCGACCTTCAAAGTTTCTGTTGAATGTACGGAGTGAAACACCGCCGCTGTTCGGGCTTTGTCCCATACCGATGCAAGGTCCGCAAGCCGATTCAAGGATTCTTGCGCCTGCGTCAATCATATCGGAAAGTGCACCGTTGAGTGCAAGCATGTTAAGTACCTGTTTTGAGCCGGGAGCAATACAAAGCGAAACCGACGGACAAACCGTTTTGCCTTTAAGAATTGTAGCAACCTTCATCATATCAACATACGATGAGTTTGTGCAAGAGCCGATTGCAACCTGGTCAACCTTAAGTTTGCCGATTTCGTCTGTTGTTTTAACATTGTCGGGCATATGTGGGCATGCAGCCATCGGTGTGAGCGAACAAAGGTCAATGTCGATTACCTCGTCATATTCTGCGTCGGAATCCGGCAAAATCTCTGTCCAATCTTTTTCTCTGCCCTGTGCCTTAAGAAACGCAAGTGTGATTTCGTCCGAAGGGAAGATAGAGGTTGTTGCGCCAAGCTCTGCGCCCATATTTGTGATTGTTGCACGCTCGGGAACGGAAAGTGTTTTAACACCCTCTCCGCCGTATTCGATTATTTTGCCAACGCCGCCCTTAACGCTCATTCTTCTGAGCACTTCAAGGATGACATCTTTTGCCGAAACCCAAGGCTTCAAATAGCCTGTAAGGTTGATTTTCGTCATCTTAGGCATCGGGATATAATATGTGCCGCCGCCCATTGCAACAGCAACATCAAGTCCGCCTGCACCCATTGCAAGCATGCCGATACCGCCGCCTGTCGGTGTGTGGCTGTCCGAGCCGATTAATGTCTTGCCCGGGATACCGAATCTTTCAAGGTGAACCTGGTGGCAAATGCCGTTGCCCGGTCTTGAAAAATAGATGCCGTGTTTCTTTGTTACCGTTTGAATAAATCTATGGTCGTCCGCATTTTCAAATCCTGTTTGAAGCGTGTTGTGGTCGATGTAGGCAACAGAGCGCTCTGTTTTAACTCTGTCGACCCCCATTGCCTCAAATTCAAGATAAGCCATAGTTCCTGTTGCATCCTGTGTGAGGGTTTGGTCAATGCGAAGTCCGATTTCGGTGCCGACCTTCATCTCGCCCTCAACAAGGTGGGATTTAATGAGTTTTTGTGCCAATGTAAGACCCATTAGTTTTACCTCCTGTGTGTATTCCTACTATTTTTGCAAGCAAATAACTTGTTTATACAAGCAAATAACTTGTTTATAAAAATAACAAAGTTATTGTAAATCATATCAATTAATTTGTCAATTAAATATAATTATTGTAACAATTTTTTAATATTAATTTATTTATATAAGCACCGATACAATGTTGCTCGTGTTTCCTCGGCAATAATAACAATCAAACAAAAACCGACATCAAACGATGTCGGTCAATGTGAATTTCGTTTATTCTATTTCCAATATACTGCTTGCCTCGGTTGCTTCAAGCGATTCAACGGTGCGCAGCCTTTTTTGAATAATATCGTTTCTGTGGTCCGCCTCGTCAAGCACCTTGCCTGCCTCGTCAACCTTGCGTTTCGCCTTTTGCAGCAAATCGCCGAATTTTTCATACTGCGTTTTTGCCGCACCCAAAACTTTCCAAACCTCGTTTGCTTTTTCGTTGATTGCGATTGAGCGAAATCCCATTGCAAGCGAGTTCAAAAGCGCCGTTATCGTGCTCGGTCCCGCAACCATAATGCCCTCGGTTTGGAGCCTTTCGGCAATTCCGTTTTTGCTCGACATAATTTCGGCATAAAGACCCTCGGTCGCAAGATACATTATTGCAAACGGTGTTGTTTCGGGGCTTGATATGTATTGCTTTATCGTTTTGCCCTCGCTCAAAACCCTTTGTTCAAGCGCTTTCTTTGCCTTTTCAAGTGCGTCGACATCTCCGCTTTCCGATGCCGCGGAGAGTCTTGCATAGTCCTCCATCGGGAATTTTGAGTCAACGGGGAGCCAAGTGATGCTGTCGTCCTCACTGCTTGGAATTTTAACGGCAAATTCAACCTGACCGTTGTATTTCGGGTTTGTTTTTACATTCGTTTCATACATTCCCGGGATTGTTTGGTCAAGAATGTTTCCGAGCTGAACCTCTGCCCATGTGCCTCTTGATTTAACATTTGTCAAAACACGGTTAAGCCCTTTTACATTGTCCGTCACTCCGGCGGAAAGTTCCTTCATTTCACCGAGCGATTTATATACATTTTGCAATTGCTCCGACACCGTTTTAAACGATGCGTTTAGCCTTGTGTTGAGTGTTTCCTCAAGTTTTTCGTCAACTGTTTTTCTCATTTGGTCAAGCTTTTTCTCGTTGCTTTCCTGCATCGACGAAATTGCTTTGGCGATTGCCTCTGTCTGCTTGTCCGCATTTTCGTTAAGCGTTTCCATCAACTTGATTTGCTGTTCGTAGTTTTTGCTTGTCAAATCGTGCATCTGTTTTGAAACGGAAGAAAAATTTTCAACCATTTGGTGAGAAATAAGCTGCACACTCTCGCTGCTTTGCTTTGCCGCAAATTCAATCTTTTGCTCAAGCAGTTTTGTGTCATCTTTGCTTTGCGATTGTTCGTCAATGCTTTTTTTGATTTTAATTATTGTCGCAAGCGAAATTATCACCGCAATAAGCGATATAATGCTTGCCGCAATATCAATATATTCCATATTCGTT
>ERZ1034998.1202-NODE-1202-length-15436-cov-40.623171_pt1 | contig 15436 bp, 15 predicted proteins | sample MGYA00520621_ERZ1034998 | MGnify/ENA primary metagenome ERZ1034998 (study PRJEB33766, sample SAMN09781748) | gut metagenome | biome: gut microbiome | host: Homo sapiens | place: Madagascar | study: EMG produced TPA metagenomics assembly of the PRJNA485056 data...
ATGCCGGCATTATGTTCAGCCACATACTTCTTTATCTCATCATATGTTGCCTTAGTCTCTGCAGATGTTATATCCACATCATCAAGTTCAATTGTGACATTAATGTAATCATCCGGCTTTTGTTTCAGTTGGGACAAAAGACATACCGTCTCGACATGTGTCGGTACTCTCCCATGAACACAAATCATTAGCCACGTCTGTGCCGCATGAACACATTTTTCCACCCACTGTTATTTCGGTTCCATCAACAACTTTTGTCAGCTTTCTCTCCATCTTAAGACACCTTATTTCCTTTCTTCAATTCCTTCTGAATTGCTTTGTAATGTTCCTTGGCATTGGGAACGGTTCCCGACTGGTTTCCCTTTAGCACAAAGGTCAGCTTGTATGGGTCGGGATTACCTTCCTCATCAAAGCCTCCAACCAGAACCTTCTCAATAATACTCTCAAACACCACTCTGTCAAATTCATCCAGCACCTGCTCACTGATTAGTGTCTCACGAAGTGCTGACATTCGCTTGCCAACATCTTTCTGTTTGTTAATTGACTCCTCCAAAAGATATCTTCTCTCAGAAAGAGTATGAAGTTTACGGGTAAATTCAAGTACCTTTTCATCATAAACTTCCTTACTTATTGTACCATCAATGAGCATATCTGTCATTCGGGATTTTTTTGATTCCAAGGAAGAAATGTCCTTATCAAGCTGTTGCTTCTTACGAACATCCTCTGCATTGTTCAAAGCCTCCTCCACATTCGACATAACTATATCCAGCACATCATCAAAATTCCCTGCCAGCAATCCAAAGGCTTCCAAAAAAGCTCCTTCCAAAATCGCCTCATCAATGACTTTGCAATGTGGACAATTCTTAATTCCATTCTTGGTGGCATTCATACACTGCCACACAGGCTTTTCATAAATGGAACTGCTGTGCCTTGTCCTTCGGGTAAGCTTATGTCCACAATAGCTGCACTCACACATACTGCTGAAAGCATATTGACGGGTATAACGCTCCCTGTTTCCACTGGTCTCCATAATTTTATTCTTAGAACGCTTCATGCGGATGCGCTCTGCCTCATCCCACACCTCTCTGGAAACGATAGACTCATGATGGTCTCTGATATAAAACTGATCCTGCTCACCCATATTAGCAAGTCTACGCTTACTGATAGGGTCGGTAGTAAAGGTTTTTCCTAGAAGAACATCACCCTTGTACTTTTCATTCTTAATAATTCCCATCACGCCATGAGTGTGTCAGATTACTTCGCCCTTTTTATTTCTCCTGCCAAGCTCCGTCAACCGATGAGCTATGGTAGTTGTTCCATACCCCTGAAGATACAAATCATAAATCATTCGCACCGTTTCCGCCTCATACTCATTTACCGTCAGGCTCTTGTCTTCCGGGTGATAATCATAACCAAGACAGCCGTTAAAACCAATCAGTTCACCACGCTTCATTTTCATCTTAAGTCCCATGGTAACATTCTTGGATAAAGACTCAACCTCCTGCTGTGCCAGGGAACTCATAATTGTCAAAAGCATCTCTCCCTGCATATCCAAGGTGCTGATGTTTTCTTTTTCAAAATAATACCAATATTCTTATCCTTAAGCATTCTGGAATACTGCAAGGTATCCAGCGTATTTCTGGCAAATCGGGATATGGACTTGGTCAGAATCAAATCAATCTCACCATTTAAGCATCGGTTAATCATTTCCTGAAATCCGGTTCGCTTGTCGGTCTTGGTTTCGGTAATCGCCTCATCAGCAAAAATCCCGGCATTAACCCATTCGGGATTCTCACCAATTTTCTCTTCATAATAAAGCTTCTGGGATTCAAAGCTGCCCAACTGGTCATCGTCATCCGTAGATACTCTAACATAGGCTGCCACACGAATCCTTTACACTGTTATCGGGTTGCTTCTTACCCTGCCCCTGCTGTTAGGAGCAGTTCTTGTTGCTTCTAAAACTTGTACTTCCTGCATAATAAAATCCTCCTGTTTTAATTCTGTTATAATGAAAATGATGCCAACAACAAGTAAGTTGCCTTGTATGCTGACATCATAAATGAAAAATCAAATGTTAACGAATGTGCGGTAAAATAATTTCTACACATCCATAAAATTACGCCGCCTTTGGATCATCCTCACGAATAATGAGAAATCTGTCCATCAGCTTGTTTCTTGCTATGGTATACTCTGCTTCAGTAATTAGTTCCATACGAACCGCCTTACGAAGCAAAGCCATACACTTTGCAAATTCCATCTCCTTCGTCATCTGCTACACCTCCTCACTCTTATTTCTGCGTTATCACCTACTTTCCATAAGAAATTGGCTTATTCAAGAAAATCTCTGACAAAAGTTGTTAGACCGTTTTGGCTTCCATTCATATCCTATGCCGTCAGCGTTACAGCTGACCTTTAGCTTATCGCCTGTAGGCTACTCCTGCTCGAGTTCCTTTCCCACCCTTGACGGAAGTGTCTTCCCTCGCTCCGCTTGATTGCTCAAGTCTCTTCGCAAGGTCTGTTGACATAGAATACAGCTCATGAATCCGTTTCCGGATTGTTTTTCAAGGTTCAAATTCAATAAAGTTCGTATAGAACATTTGTTTGTAGTGTGTTATAATGGCGATAGTGATTTCACTTGCTTGCAAGGGTGAAATCACAAGCCGGATTACAAGCTATGCTTGTAATATATTCATGTAGCTCATCCATTTGCCTGCTGGCTCGTGGCGGCTACGTTTTCATGGGTTAATGATACGAAATTCTGACCGGGATTATCATTGACGAAGACTTGACCAAAAGTTGACAAAATAGATTGGAAGTGAAAAATTGCAGAACCGCATTACTTTCTCCAACGTGATTGGAGTGTTATTGGAAAATAAAAAGAAAACCTACGCCCAGTACCGAATGATTGAGGATATCTTCTTTGACTGCTTGAGCAATATGGATTTATTTGAAAAAGATGATTTTGAGAAAAATGTTACCTACAGCAGATGGTGTACCGGTGATCGTCCCATCCCAAAAGAAATATTGTCCTTTTATGACAATGCCGGATTTGACGGTATTCAAAATAACATTCAGGATGATGTCATTCCCAACCTTATCAATGTGCCTGCCACAAGGGAATTGCTTTTGGAATTAGTTGCAGACAGTGTGGATGTAATCGGCACCAAAAAAGCCGATGAATTTGCAAGGATAACCGATGACGCAGAACTTATCACTGCCCTTATATGCTATGCCATTTTAAACGACCATGACAGCAAGCATACTCTGCTATCCCCTGACCTATCAGATATTCTGCTGAGTAACAGACTTCCTTCTGCCAACTGCTATTTTATTGGACGAAAAGAGGAACTGAAGGCTGTTGCTAAGGCATTACAGGACCATAATCCTGTATTTATCACCGGAACTGCAGGTATGGGTAAAAGTGAATTGGTAAAGACCTATGCCAAGAAGAACGAAAAGAAATACACAAATATCATTCATCTGTTTTATGGTGGTGATTTGAAGAAATGTGTTGCTCACATAGAATTTAGCGATGATACCGCTGATATGAGTGAAGAAATGCTTTTTGACAAGCATATGAGAATATTAAAAAAGCTCCACTCTGACAGTTTGATTATCATTGATAACTTCAATGTTCTGCCGAAAGAGGATGCTTTCTTCAAGGAATTTATAAAATTGAATTGCAAAATACTGGTTACCAGTCGTTGCAATATTTCACAATATGAGACGATAAAGATTTCTGAAATGGACGCAGATACTGAGCTTATAGAATTGTTTTATAAGCATTGCCCTTCTGCAAAGAGTTCTCAAGATGTGGTAAAGGAGATTATTCAGACGGTAGGTTGCCACACTCTTACGGTTTGCCTGTCTGCTTTGTCTCTGACAGCCAGTGGCATGGAGCCGGAAGAACTGCTGGCAGAGTTGAAAACCTGTGGCTTGAATATTACCTCCGGGGAAGATGTAGAACTGTATAAGGATGATGATTTTACAGACGGACTGATGATAGAGCATTTACGCAAGCTCCTACAGCTTGGTAAATTATCCAATCAGCAATTGGACATTCTCCGCAATCTGTCCCTGCTACCGGTTTCCGGTGTAATAAAGAATAGCTTTAAGAACTGGATGAAGCTTGATAACCTCACAGATGTGAACCACCTTATTAAGTACGGATTTATCAACGAGGATACGGATAACAAGAAAATCAGCCTGCATCCGCTGTTGCAAGAAGTGATTGCTATTGAGACCATGCCAACGGTTACTGCCTGTAGTACTCTGTTGGACAATCTCCACCTTATCTGCCTGGCACATGGTTTGGAGCTACGCAGACCGGAAAATGTCATAGCCTCTCTCATCAGTGTGACGGAGCGTATTATTGTGGATGATGGAGCATATTTTCTGCTATTCTTGCAGGATGTGTTCCCATATCTGGACAAGTATCTTGTATCAGATTACCTGCCCAAACTTACTGAAAGAATCAGCTATGTTATGGAAGAATACAAGCTGGAGTCTCCTTGTGATAAGGCACCGCTACTGGATTATAAGGCAGAATGTTTTCTGTTGAAAAAGGATTATGGAAATGCAGTAAAGAAGCGTGAAAAGGCAATCAACATTATGGAAAAGCTTCATACTAAGGATGCAGATATGCGGACTACCAACCTGCTGTCCAATCTGTACAACAACCTTTCCAACACTTATCTACTGATGAAACGAGGGAATGAGGCAGCCAAAGCACTGCGTACGGCTTTTAATATCCGTATAGAATATGCCCACTTGGGACTAACCGAATCCCATGATTCCTTGCAACAAATGATGAACCTTATCAATATGCTGTTGCTGGCAAAGGATGTGGACAATGCAAAAATTGTACTGGAGCAATATGAAGCCTTGGTATTGGAACATCTGTCGGATACCTCTCTGGATTATGGTATCTGTAAGCTGAGTCAGGGGATTATTGATATGATGGAAAGAAAGCCGGAAGCGGCAGAGATAAATCTGCTTGGGGCTGAGAGCATTATTGGAAATGCTGTAGGAACAGATAATGACTATATGAGGACGACCTATCGGTATCTGAATAATCTGTATGCACGGTGGAAAAAGCTGGAGAAGGCGATTGAGTATAGGGATAAGTATTTTAACACAAACAGAATAACTACAAATAAAAACGCATAAACTATCAATACCACTAAAAATCCATTTGACAGCTTTTGTCTTCGATGGTATATTATATTTAGTGGTTGTGCTACGTTGCTTGCGAGGCGCGTGGCCGGTGGAGTTCCATGCGTGGGCTCCACTTTTTTTATACCACAAAACAGAGAGAAGGGGTACATATGGCAAAGAAATTTTTTACCTATGAACAACAGCTAAATAAGCTACAGCAGGAAAAAGCTCTTATTATTCCAGATACTACTGCTGCCAAACTGACATTAGAAAAATTAAGCTATTATTCCCTTATCGGGGGATATAAACAGTTATTTAAGCACACACCCTCACAAAAATATCTTTATGGTGTAACCTTTGATGAACTCGTTGCCTTCTACTATTTTGATGAAGAATTACGTTCTATTTTCATGAAATATATTCTTCATGTAGAAAGGCATATTAAGTCACTGCTTTCATATCATTTCTGTGAAAAATATGGTGAAAATGATACAGAATATTTGAATATAAACAACTATACATTAACCAAAAAGAATTATGCACAAATCAATCGTTTAGTACATTCCATGCAAAACGCAATTGCATTACCAAGCCAATACGCATATATTTCGCATCATGCTAACACTTATGGTAATGTACCTTTATGGGTTGCTATGAATGCTTTTACATTTGGACAAGTTTCTAAAATGTTCCAATATATAACAAATGATGTTCAATACAAAATCAGCCAAAAATTTGAACATATTACGGAACGTGAATTACATCAGTTCATAACAGTACTTGCACGTTGCCGAAATGTATGTGCCCATGGAGAAAGACTATTTTCATTTCGAATCCATGAAACCATTCCAAACATCTTGTTACATAAAAAGCTACAAGTTCCTCAGAAAAACGGAAACTACTTATATGGAAAGCAAGACTTATTTTCCGTCGTGATAGCCTTACGCTATCTTATCAGTGATGCTGATTTTAAAGCATTCAAATCCGGTTTAACTAAACTCATTAATAAGGTCCTTAAGCAATGTCCGCACCTCACTCGTGAACAATTACTCAAGGAAATGGGGTTCCCTGAGAACTGGGAGAAAATTATGCGATACAAAAAGTAGTTGCCTTTACACAATGCAGATTTATAGTAGGTATGGTTATGCTGTATTGCTTGCGAAAAGCATAACCTCCTACTTATTTATTATCACCATCATCATCCCAAAAATCTTCTGGTAATTCCGGATCATCCATTCCATAATCTTCTATTTCGTTTTGTAATCTATAGACATCCGGCCATGTATCTCTCCCGAACGCATTCTGTGGAAAATATTTGATAAGAAGCGGCGCAATGGCTTCTTCTAATGCAATTTGAAAATCTTTTCTTTTTTCCTTTTCCATACCATTAAGTTGTTCTATAGATATATCATGAATAGTCAAAACATATTCTACATACTTATCATATAAAAATTTCCCTTCAATCTTAGTTTTCTGTTGTTTCAAAATGTATGGATATTTTCTGCTTTTAATTCCCTCATCCATATTTCTCTTATAAATGGATCCTTTACTTTTTCACATTCTCGATGATACTTCCCAGCTAAATAATCAGGCTCAACATTAAGATATTTCCCTAATGCATTCAAAAGATCTGGTGAAACTTCTCTATCTCTTAATCCTCTTTCAACCGATTTTGAAGACCAGCCAAATCCATGTGCATCATCTAATTTTCTTATACTGCAATCTCTAAGATGTAATGCTTCCATTACACAGTTTTTGTCAAACGGTGCCTTTTTACTCTTTTTATAAGCCATCTATTCCTCCACTGCCGACAAATTTCAAATATTGTCGTATCTAGTTTTGTTCATAAATCATTGACTATCCGACAACCTTGTCGTATGCTTGAATTGTAGCATTTTTTCATTCATCTGTCAAAAGGAGGTCCATATGCCAACTACCAAAAACTTTACTCAAACCACTGAAAAGAAAAACCTATTCGAAGAAATCAAAAGCCACAAGAAGGAAATTATAGTTACTTCTGTATTACTTGGTGTGACAATAGCTGGAGTTCCGATTTATAAAAGAATGTCTCCCAATGAACTTACCCGAATAAAAGAAAATATTTCTTGTAATTTATGCGCAAATAAAGAGCTTTCTTCTTTAGAATCAACAGCACCTACGGCTACAAATATTATTGAGTTTTCGTTAGGTAAAACCAGCACTGTACCAGGGCATCCAAGAAATCTACCCTCTGGTCACAAACCTTCAGAAAAACAACTCGAAATCGCAAAAAGCCTTGGTATTAATTTAGCTGACAATCAAACATATGTCACAGATTATTCTCGAAAAATTGCATAAGCTGGGACACAAATTGAGGTTTGCACGATGGCAAACCTCTTTTAATATAGTAATTAAACTGCCTTTAATCATTTTTTATTTTAAATCCACATGTCTCGAACTTCCTAATAAGAGGCTCTTCAAATCCCTGAACATCTTTTTTATCAATTATAATAGATAAATTTTTTCTTGCTCTTGAACACCCTACATAAAATAATTTGTACGCACTTAATGCACCATATACAAGATTTTCTTTCAAACACGCTTTAGCACTTGTAACACCATCTTTTCCCAAAAATTTATCAATGTCATTCTTTATCAGTCCCTGATAATATACATTTTCCTCATATGCCTCCGAAAAATCGCTTACACTTTGAAATATATATTCCTTATGTTTTACATAATCATCTTTTTTCAGATCTGTAATTTTCATGTGTATGTTTGACTCTATATCATTCAACATATTCTTATAAGCATAATAAAACCGTTCAAATTCTGCCAATTTAATTTCGTATGTACTCCATAATTCAAAAAATTTAGAGATATTGACAACCGGATCATGACTACTGTTAGCTGCTATAAATAATACTGTATCATGACTTTCTCCCTTTGCACCATGTTGCGTGGAAATATATGGATTATGAAGATAATTTACAAGATTATGAAATTCCTGAATAGGCACTTCCAAAACCGTAGCATAATCTTCATCACCCAAAATTTCTTCTATATATTCATCATCAATCATATCCAGTTCTTTTGCATAATTTAAGAAATCAACTATTTTATTATCGCCTTGTTCAAAAGCACCTAACACATTATCTAAAAGCAGTTTTATAGTTTTCTTATCTGTGTGTTGCTTGACAGAATATTTTGAACTATTTAACTGATTTTTATGGTCTTTGATGGTTTTTAAAACCTGACCATATAACCCTTTTTTATAATCTGTACAAATTTGCTTAAACAGAAATAGCAATGCAAATAATTTATCTGGATTGCTCTCTAAATTAGTCAAAACATCTACAACACCATACTTTTTTCCATGCTGATACTTTTCCATTTTCCGAACCGTCTCGTATAAATTTTCTGCACCTATTCCATAAAACCGGCTTTTGTTTAATAAATATAATACCATGGAATCTGGATATTCGTTCTTTTTCTTAATAACTTCTTCGTCTGGAATAGATGTAATAATAATTTCGGGCAAATAAGACATATCTTCATCTTTATTTTGTTTATAAGAATTTTGTATATATAATTCGTCATTATATATACGATTCAATATAGAAACGATATATGGTGTTGTTCTGTAATTGGTATTTAAGTTTTTGGAACGATTTAGTGTTAAAAACTCCTCTTCAAAACTGCCATCATATGTCTTGTATATCTGCTGCATTTTGTCTCCCAGTAAATACATTTTTCCACTACTATTTTTCATTGCCTCATAAAATATATGTAATACATCCGCCGAAGTATCTTGATATTCATCAATAAATATTAGCTGATATTTATCTGCAATCTTTCTTTTCACAACTGGAAACTTATCAACTACAATCCTTGTAAATGAGATTAAATCATCATGAGATAATGCTCCTCGATATAAAGAATTATACGGGGCCTCGTTATATGTAATTTCTTGAATATTGCTATATATAGTTTCTAAATCAAGTCTCCCATATTTTTCAATATATCTTTCATTACTTTCACGAACATTATCTTTATCTTCTACATTTTCAATCCTTTCTACAATTTTGTCTCTATATATTTCCCAATACAAGTCGATAATCGCCCTATGCGAAAAAAAGCTACTTATGAAATGGTTGATAAAGGAATGTATCGTACCAAAAAACACTTTATCAGATTCAATGTCTTTAGATAGTTCGTCCGCCGCTCTGTTGGTATATGTAATACACAATATATTGTCTTCCGGATATTCTCTCAAATGTGTGTCTACCATTTTTCTAATTTCGGTTGTCTTTCCACTTCCAGCTGGTGCATTTACCAAAAATATATTTTCTTTTATTTCATTAGCCATTCTAATCCCTCACTTATATAGTTTGGTTCCATTTTATTTAAAAGATTATTCATGATTACAGAATACATAAAATCGGTTTTTGTCCCTGTACTGGATTTTAATATATCTCTTAATGAAAATTCACTGTCATCCTCATCCTGTCTATTGTGTGGAATTGAAAACTGCAATTTGGAATTTATCTTTTTTGTACACCAATCAGACCTTTTCAATTTTTGAGAAATATCAAACCCAAAATACTTTCCAAGCATTGCCTCTTCTAATGTTCTGGCATATAAGTCATCAGAAGTTTGATATGCAACATATATTAACCCATTGTTCATAATATTTTCCTTATTAACCTTCCAGCCATATAACTGTTCAACTTTAGGATTCTGCGAATTAGTTTCTTTATAGAAATTGTTAATTGTTGCATTTGTAATTTCTGACTTTTTTATTTCTTCTGCTTCTATGCATTCTTTATCATAATCTAAATCTGTTATAATAAGCGTTTTTATTTTAAGTAGTTCTATTAACTTGCGATAATTATATGCATAGGCACCACCCACCTGAATAAACGCGATATATTGTTGACTTAATTTTTCATACTTAGGCAAAGTTAACAGTTTTCTTATTAATAGCCGTTCTGTATCGCCCTCATACAAAACAGCCTTGTCCGCAAATACAATTTCCGAGTATCCAATTTCAAAAAACCAATCAAAGAAATTAGCTAATTCCTTGTCTTCGTCTTTCTCTGACTTTTTTAAATTTTCTACTAATGAAGATGGATTATACAAGGCACTTTTAAAATCGCCAGCACGACGTATAACTCTTAAATGTGAAATTCCAGCAACCCTTACCATTTCATTTGAATGCGTCGTCACCACTCCTTGTAATCCTTTTTCTCTATAATATTTAATCAAATATTTGATAAATACCTGCTGCATTTGAGGATGCATATGGGACTCCGGTTCCTCAATGAAAAACACATTTACCTTCAATGGATTGATGCTTTTTTCATATTCCTTTAACTGAAGATGCATATAAATCATGTTGCTATAACCCAACCCTTGCGAAGCCTCTCCCAGATAATAACCATCCACGTTATAGGTAGTTGATGTTATCTTTTGCAAGAGTTCACTTATATCATCTTCTGTAACACTCATATCTAACATTAATTCTCCAGTTTTTCCACCATTAGTCTGTTCCAAGGCATCTATTGTATCTTTCAATGATTTTAACGATGCCGTTCTTACTTTTTCATCAATTTTTTTATCTTGAATCGGTTTAAGCAATTCATCCGGAAGCGAATTTATCAGTTCATTCCAACTCTCATCTAACTTAACCATCTTTATCATCTGTTTACTCAACATATGTGAATGATCAGTATCATCGTCATCTAGCGGTCTACTCGCTTTAATATATGTAAAATTAAATAACTTTCTAAGTTCTTTAACATCATCCATTTTACACTTGTTATTATATTCTTTATCGCAAAAATAGCATGTCGGTTTTATAGAATTCACATAAATTTTAACAAGCAACTGCTGTAAATATCTTTGTTTTAATTCTTTGTTCGGTTCTTCTAACTCCGCAAATCGTCTTTTCAATTTTTCATAACTCTCTACTACGTTCTTAGTAAATAATCTTCTATTCACTTCAAAAGAATATATGAAATAGAACGAATGCTTATTCTCATCTAAATCCATAATGTAATCTGCAAACAGCTTAATATCATCTTCTGCATCATTATAATCTATTTGCATATAAACCTCTGTCGTCTTAAGCAATATCTTTTCTTCATCATCGGATAAAGGCATTATTTTCTCAATTAAGTTTGCTTCTACTTCTTCTATCTTTCCCTTATCAAAAAAATCTTTGAACACGGGAAATACTCTATCAATCCAGATTTTCATATTTTTTGCCGGGATATCCGACTCTGCATATGTTATTTTTTCACTCGAAATCATATTCTTGATTAAGGAAATAAGAGAAGTTTTTCCACTATTATTTGCGCCTGCGATAATTGTAACATCATTATCAAAATTTAATTCCGCTTTATCAAATTGTCTATAGTCATTTATAATCATTTTGATTAACTTCATATGTACATATCCACCTTTCCTATAGTAATATTCATATTGTACTTTTATAGTATTTCTGCTCGCAACTGTCTTAGCTTTGCCAAGTACTTTCTGGCTTGTTTCTTTCTTTCAATCCTTGTTGCATATTCCCTAGCCTCATAATAATGTTGTTTCAAAGCATCCAAACTAATTCCTACATTGCCAGCATTCCCCCAAAAATCCAGTGTTCCTTTATCAGCCGTAATCATATTTCCAAAAGAATGTACTCCTACCGCTACTGCTGAACAAGAAATAAATATTTCTTTTAACAAAGCGTATATCTCACGCTTACATTCCATAACATTATTCAAATCAACATCTTCATCATTTAGGTCATATGAATCTAAAAGCAAGTTTAATTCTGCCACAAAATTCCTACGTGCTGTCTCAAACCTATAATCTGAACGCAATTTAATAAATTCATCAAGTGGAATTCTATACATATCTACTGGCACATAAAATTGTATTTCTCTTTGAATGTTGCCTAATCTGTCCATTCTTCGCTTGTTAATTTTATTCGGGTATCTTAAAGCTGGATCGGAATACCTGATATTATCAGTAATCATGTCCATTTCCATTTCTTTTGAAATAATTTCAGCTAATATACTCATATATGTATACGCAACATCTTCATTTAACAATATTCCTTCTTGGTACCTTTTTCCTAAACCATTCTCCAAACAATAGTTTTCAAATTCATATGTATACTTATCTGTGTATAATGTGTAATTATATTGTGTACGCTGATTATTTTGTATTCCATCTCCATATTGATTAAATATTCTACTATTATTCAAATACTTTATAGCCGCAACGGAAGCCAAATATCCATTCTCATAATTAGGCGAATATGGATTAATTAACTCTGTATTTCGTAAAATATCTCTCATAGGATCACTTAAGGTTTCTCTCGCATTTTCAGGAATGATAGGACTAATCTCATCAATATATAATAAAGCAAATTTCAAAAAATTTTGATCCTGTATTTCAAAATTAGGATAGTACAGTAATTTATGCATTTTTATTCTCCTCCATTATAAATTTACCTTCGCCTTAATCTCCCCCACCAGCTCATGCACCGTCGTACACGGGCACATCTCTGATGGCTTCGTTTTACCTTCTCTTTTACACTGTTCCAGTTTCTGCTGTGCTATCTGAATTGCCTTTTCTTCGTCACCGGCTTTGCAGATTTTGCCATACATCTGCTCATCAGCCTTGGAGTATTTCTGTCCAGTCTTGGTTTCATATACTCGTCCGAAATCTGAGCAACAAGTCCAAGAATCTTGGATTGCCGGCATAGAACCAAAGTAAGCATACATCCATATCTCAAAACATGGATTGGACCAGCCCACTTGTATTCCTTTATCCTCTGCCTCTTTTATAATCTCATCAAATCCTTGCACTTGGTCTCTATCAAATACAATCCATGGGATTCGATACTGTGCATCATAAGCAGTGAGTTCCAGACATTTATCAATCATTGCACGAGTCTTTGTCTCTACCACCTTTATTACAAGCTTGTTTCTCACATCTTCCGGCAATGCCTGATGGAGACCTTTAAAAAAGCAGCGTTCCGTAGCCTCTGTATCCGTAACAATCAAATAGTAGCCCAATTCCGGCACCTTGAATTGTTTTCTCTGGTCTCTCGTTTTTCTATTACCTGTTCTGTCTTTTTTCGCCATACTCATTCCTCCTTAAATATATCAATGCTCTTTAAGGTAGGAATCGCACCATACTTTCCAATCAAGTAATTCTTCTCATAACTTTCATCCTTACGGATACGGGAACCATCCTCATCTACGAAGTCAGCCAATGAGTAAAGTGTGGATACACCTCTTTCATCCTTTTCTACAAACCAGATTTCATCACGACGCAACAACTGATTAGACAACTGCCATGTGTCATGGGTTGTAAATACAAGCTGTGCGTGGTTGGTGTTGATTTCCGGATTTAAGAATGTAAGCAGGAAATTTCTTACAAGTAACGGATGCAGGCGAGCATTTAATTCATCAATGAAGAACACACTGCCCTTCTCCAACACTTCCTGCAATTCCGGATATAATGCAAACATCTTCAAGGTTCCGGCAGACTCCAATCCCAACGGAATTTCCGCCATTTCATCAGAATCTATCATCTTGTGAAGTGCGTTAATCTTGTATCGTTCTTCCTTGCTTTCAGCCTCCTGAGGAACCTTTTCAATTCTGAAATCCTTGATATGCTCATCAAAAGATGCGAAATATTCTACAACTTTTTGCTGCACATTCTTATCTTCTACAAATCCCTTCGGCAATCTTCGTGACATAAAGAAGTTGGTAAAAGGATCACCAAAATCCGCAAATTCATTTGCAAGGAACCAATCCCTGATTGCCTTACACTTACCAATCTTCAGCTTTGCTCCCAAAGAGATAATAAGCACCTGCTTTTCCAATGCTACCTGAATATTGTCCCTACTGCTCTTTGGGAATCCCGACAAGTCCAGTTCCTCGTCACTGGTGCCACGATAAAATACTGTACTATACTTTCTGGCAGTCTTTGCCTTGGAATTAAGCCATTCTTCGGTTACACCTTCCTTATTGATGCAAAAACCATAGTTATAGCTTCTCTCAGACTTATCCCCAGGCAATGTGAAGTACACCTCAAAGCTAGATTCCGCATTGGCAGATGTGGAATCAAACAAGAACGGCGTTGGTCTGAACTCTTCAAACTTCTCCTCCTCATCGCCATACTTAAAGGACTCTGCAACATACTCAGACATATATTCAAAAGCATTATATATATTAGACTTTCCGCTTGCATTTGCACCATAAATGGCAGCAACTGGCAAAATCTTCTCGCTACCAACCGTCACTACTCTGTCTGAAAACTCGGTCATCTTCGCCGCAGACAAATCCAAAGTAGCCTCTTCTCTAAATGATTTGAAATTTTTAAAATTAAATTGAATTAACATGATTGCTACCTCACCTTCTTTTCTACTTTCTATTATATACAGTTTTTGCAAAAAATCAACATTCAAATTCGATTTATTCTCATTTTAATGTATATTTTTGTTGTTATAATAAAAATCACCCAATTTACATCTTCGTAAACTGAGTGACTTCGCACAATTTATACTTTTTTCTTTTTGAGCTTTCTCTCCGGCAATTCCGGGTACATTTCTTCCACCATATTCTGCAATGCAGTTCTATCATCCAAAATAGTTACTGGCAACATAAGTTTTGCACCTTCATATGGCGGTTCTGGTTCACTGTCCGGCATAAATTTCTTACTGGCCTCTGTAATCTTTACCAGAAAGCCATTGCCATAAATCCCACCAAATATCCGCTCTTTATAATAAAAAATAAATCCACCCATCATAGGAATATTTCGTACATTTCCCAAATCAGATAGTTGGTCCATTATGTAATCTGCTAGTTCTTTATTCTTTGACATAAACACCTATTCCTTTTTCAATGCCTGTACTCTCATTGCTATATTTTCATTAAATTCTTCATCTGAAAACTTCGGATCTCTGGTATCAAACCATATCTTACAAGGCACTTCGCCACATTCACCACAATTTTGCATACACTTATTATTTCTAACACAGTCATAAATCGGACAAGCTTTCCCTTCCGGTGCATGAAAAACTTTTCCCTCACAGGAATTACAGCCATTGCACATCTTACCAAAACAATAACACGCTCTACATTCCGTGCCACAGACGCTTATCAGTTCCTTTTTATACTGCTCATACCAACCTCTGACCACCTCAATCGGATGTTGAACTAATTGGGCTGTTATAAAATGTCAAGACCAAATGCGCAAAAAATATTATATTAAAATGTACAATTAT
>ERZ1034998.1208-NODE-1208-length-15402-cov-5.654525_pt1 | contig 15402 bp, 7 predicted proteins | sample MGYA00520621_ERZ1034998 | MGnify/ENA primary metagenome ERZ1034998 (study PRJEB33766, sample SAMN09781748) | gut metagenome | biome: gut microbiome | host: Homo sapiens | place: Madagascar | study: EMG produced TPA metagenomics assembly of the PRJNA485056 data...
GGGGAAAAGAAAATTTCGGCGAAAACGGTGAGTTTTATTTTTTGGATAAAATTTACCCGCGTAAAAACGCCAAAAACCCATAAAAACTACCGAAAATCCATAAAATCCAACCAAAAACCTATAAATCAACCGAAAATGCAAAAATTACGGAAGAGTTAACTCTTCTTTGCTTACTTTATAAGCAAAGAATTCCGTTAACGGAAGAACGATAAAACAAAACGAAAAGATTTCGGGAAAACGAAATAAAATTACCGACAGCGGGATATAAACGGCGAATTTTCGCAAAATAAGCAATATACCTGCGGTTAAAAAGTTTTAATCCGGAATTTAAGATAAAAATTTGGAGGAATTGAGAAAATGAAAAAGATTTTAAGTTTTGCGCTTACGCTGCTTCTCGCCCTCGGCGTTGCGACGGGCTGCGGCGCGCCGACCGGGAACTCCGGAAGCAAACACTCCGAGGTGAATCTTCACCCCGACGAGAACGTCACCGCAACGCTCCGGGTGGCTGTGGAAAACTACACCGCGGAGAAGAAAATAATTTCCGAAATAGGCGAAATTCTCACGGCTAAATACCCAAACGTAACCGTTAAAATCGAAATCATTTCGGGCGGAATAAGCAGTCAGTATGCGACCTGGTTCCGCAATAAGAACGTTCCGGACATACTCGTAAACAACAGTTTCGATATGTTCACGCTCAGCGATAAGGGACTTCTGAGCGACCTCACGCCTTATCTCGAGGCTGAAGCGGCGGACCCCGAAAGCACGTTCGATATCAACGATTATTACGAGTCCTATATAAAAATGGGACAGGCGAATTTCGACGGCGAACAGTATATGATTCCCCGTTCGGCGGACAGAGTTGTCTGCCATTACAACAAAGCGATTTTCAAAGCGGCGGGCGTCGATATGAGTCTCGTGAGAAACGGCTGGACCTGGGACGACTTTATGACCGTCTGCGCCACGCTCAGAAAATATTACGATTCGCAGGACTCGATGAAGGCTTATACGCTCGTAGATCCGTACTTCACGTGGGAAGCGGTTTACAACCCGATTTTCGAGAGTTACGGCGTTGAATATTACGACGAAAACGGCGAAGTCGCGCTTGAAAGCGACGCCACCGAAAACGCTCTTAAATTCATCAAATCGATTATAGACAACAAATACGCGTCCAGACCGTCCGTGGAACAGGCGGGCATGGCGGGCAACAAAGGCTGTATGCTTTTCCATTCTCAGGCGGCTTCGCTTATGGCTACGGAACTTTCGGTTTATTATCCCGACGCGGAAAAGGTCAGCGATTATTACGACGTCGTAACCATGCCCGTTATTCCCGGTCACGAAAAAATCGGTTGCGGCGCGGCGGGTTATTCCGTTTACGACGGAAGCGAAAACAAGGATCTCGCCTGGCAGTTTCTGAAAATACTTCTTTCTAAAGAAGGACAGAACATCATGGCGGACAGCGGTTCGAACTACGTCCCCGTGAGAAAGGATATGGCGGACTACACAAACCCCGAGAATCATTGGGGCAAAGGATACGAAGACCTCAACCTTTCGGCTTACACTTATAACTGCGGCGCGGGCAACGATCCCGACTGGAACTGCTATACGACTTATATAGCGCGCAAAGCCCCGAAGTACGCTTCGAGCGTTGGCAGCGCGTTAAGCACTCTCATTGCGAACTATTGTAACGGCGTGGCGGACTACGCGACCTCGATCAGGTCCTGCACGAACGCGATCAAGCGAATCCTCGCCATGTGATATGAAGAAAGAAGAAATCGGCGACAATAAAGAACTTATTGTCAGATACAAAAAAATAAAAAACGCGAAGGACGTCCTCTGGGGGCTTCTCTTCGCGTCGCCGGTTATAATCGGCGTGCTTGCGTTCACGTTTTACCCTGCGCTCGAATCCCTGTATTTCAGTTTTACCGACTACGATATGTTCAACAAGCCCACGTTCAAGTGGCTTAACAATTACAGGGTTATGTTCGTTATCGATCCGGACTTCTGGACGGTGTGGAAAAACACTGTTTTATACGCGGTGATATCCATTCCGCTCAATCTGTTTCTGGGCTTCTTTCTCGCGCAGGCGGCGAACTTCAAAGTCAAAGGCATAACCGTTTACAGAACGCTGTTCTATCTGCCCGTAATCATTCCGGGCGTCGCGAGCGGACTTCTGTTCATGGATATGTTTCTCGTCGGTCCGTCGGGCATACTGAACAACATTCTCAAGTCGATCGGCTTACCCGCGCTCAGTTGGTTCAGCGAAGCGAGAACTTCGCTCGCCACGTTTATCTTCATGAACGTGTGGAACGTGGGCGGCGGAATGATAATCTGGCTTTCGTGCTTCAAAAACATTCCCTTAACGCTTTACGAGGCGGCGGAACTCGACGGCGCGAACGCCTGGCACAAACTCTTGAGCATAACGATACCTATGTCCACCCCGATTATTTTCTACAACCTGATAACGGGTATAATCGGTTCGCTTCAGGTCAACTCTTCGCTTATCGTAGGCGGAGCGGAAGGCAGGGGCGTGGGCGATTCGCTGTATTTTGTCGCAATCAAAATTTATAACGAAGCGTTCGGCGGAAGTTACAACATGGGTTACGCAAGCGCGTACGCATGGGTATTGTTCGTGTTCATCGCGCTTTTAACGTTTCTCGTGTTCAAAAAGTCCAAATGGGTGTTTTACGGAGAGGAGGGATAAGTTATGGAAAACGTCGCAAACGAAAAATTCGGCAACGCGAAACTTCATAACGTTCTCGTCAAAGTCGCGCAGTATCTCGTTCTCACACTCATCGCGGTTTTTCTCGCGTTCCCGTTTTTTCTGCTTATCATGCGTTCGTTTATGTCGCAGGTGGACATAAACGCCGCGAGAATAATCCCGTCGAAGTTCACGCTTGACAATTACAGAAAGATTTTTGCCGAAAACAATTATTTTCTGTATATTTTCAACACGCTCAAAGTGGTCGTGTTCAATATGCTCTTCGTTCCGCTTTCCGCATCGCTTTGCGCGTATTCGTTCGCAAGGCTCAACTGGAAGGGCAGGGAGTTCGTTTTTTCGTGCGTGCTTGCCACGATAATGATTCCCGGAACGGTTCTGCAGATTCCGCTCTATTCGCTGTTTTATAAACTCGGCTGGCTCGGCAATCTCAAAGCGCTCACGATCCCCGCGGCGTTCGGCGGCGGCGCGATAAACATTTTCCTGCTCCGTCAGTTTCTGAAAGGCATCCCCAAAGAACTCGACGAGGCGGCGACGATAGACGGCGCGAATATTTTCAAAAGATATCTTCTTCTGATTCCGCTTTGCTCGCCCATAATAATTTACATTATGGTCGGCACGTTCTCTTCGGGTTGGAGCGACTTCTTTGGTCCGCTCGTGTACTTAAGCGGAAGCAGAGAAAACTACACTCTCGCGGTTGTCATTTACACCGATTCGCTTTCGGGGCAACTTGCAACGGCAAGCCTCAAAATGGCGGCGGGCGCGTTTATGTCGTTCTTCCCCGCGATTTTGTTCATTCTTTATCAGCGCAGGCTCATCGACGGAATAATGGTCGGAGCCGTTAAAGGTTAAAATTTGCGGTTAAACCGCATAGAAAAATAATTTTCAGGAGGAAATTATGATAAAAAATTCGGCAAAAAAATTATCGGTCGCGATGCTTGCGTTCGTTCTCGTGGCGGCGCTCGCGTTCGGCGCGATCTGCCTTTTCCCGACGAGCGCGAAGGCAGAAACAACCAAGGCTGCGGAAGATATCATCGATCTTTCCAAAGGACCTGACGAGGGAATAGGTCAACCTGCCGGCGACGCGGCGGGAAATGCCGTAAAGTTCCATTTTAAAGGCGTCGATATGAAAGACGGAAGTTGGATGGAAAACGCGGTCGTATCCGACGGCGTAACTATCGGCGACCTTATCGTCGTGGACAACGGAACGGCAAAAACGGTTAATCAGTGGACTAAAGACGCCAACAATATGAGAGCGTTCAGAGTGGCCGTTTACGGCGGCGGAATGTATCTTATGTGCGAAAACGGCGTGGTCGACAAGAACACTATAAAATACGTTACCTTTAAAAAAGGCTTTATGCTTTTCGAGGGAACGGACGGAACTGCGGGCGATTGGGTTTTCGGCAAAGCCGCTTCCACGAAAGTAGAAGGCACGGAATTTGCTTCCGACCTTAAACTTTACGTCAACTTTGCGGGCAACACTTTCGATTACGCGACTGATACGCTCACCGTTAAAACCGCCCCCGCGAAAACCGTTTACGAGATCGGCGAAACGTTCGATCCCGCGGGAATGACTCTCGAAGCCGTTACCGCAACGAGCGGAACGAAAGAAATAGCCGTTACGAGCGGAATGTGCTCCTCCGCAGACCTTTCCGAAGCGGGCGAAAAAACCGTTACCGTTTCTTACGGCGGAAAGAGCGTTACGCAGTCTATAACCGTCAAATCGCCCGAAAAAACGCTTACGTCCATCGCTTATAAGAGCGGAAGCGTTTCGATCGAGCAGAACGGAAGCGTCGGCGAAATGACGATAAACGACCTTAAAATCACCGCTACTTACGAGGGCGGCGAAACGGAAGAAGTCGCGGTGACCGCGGATATGATTTCGGTAGACCCCGCGACTCCCGGAACGGTTAAGGGCAAAATCACTTACGTCGCGGGAACGCAGAAACAAACCTGCAAAGCGGACGTGACCGTTACCGAAAGAACGACCGCATATACCGCCGCGAATATTTATCCCGTTCCGTTGGACGGATATTACGCAGGCGAGGACGGCGGCGACAGAGAACTCTGCGACGGCGGTATCAGCATCTGGTTCACCACCAACGCCGGCTACGGCGAAGAAAAAGCGTTTGACGGGCTTGGCGAAAAATGGTACAGCGACGACGAAAATGTTCATAAAATCGTAAAGTCGCACGTTCTTATCAACGGAAAGACTTTCGACGAACTTAACGCCGAAGGCGCGGGACTTGCGAGATTTCTGATCGGGTGGTACGGCAACGGTAAATTCTGCCTTCGTATTCACACCGACGGGACTTTCAGAGCCGCAAACGTTGAAACGATAACCCTGCTCAAAGGTTTTCAATTATACAACACTTCGTTTCAGCCTCTCGGCGTTCCCACTCCGTGCGATTACACAATGGAAGCCGCGGAAAAAACAGGTTCGAGCAACAAAATGCTCGTGAGAAAAACCGAGAGCGTCGAAATCGGATCTCAACCCGCAAAGACGGAATATTACGTCGGCGATAATTTCGACGTGAAAGGAATGACTATAAAAGCCGTTTACACCGACGGCGGCTATGCGGTTATCCCCGTTAAGGACAGAATGGTTTCTTACGATTTCGGCGCGGTGAACGAAACTTCGCCCGTAACCGTAACTTACAACGGAAAGAGCGAAACGGCGAACGTTAAAGTTACCGAACGCCCCGTAACGCTCGAAACGATAGCCGTTAAAGACGGAGCCAAATTGTTCCTTAAACAGTATTCGCTCGTGAAAACGCTCACGCCGGACGCCAAACTCGTTCTCACTTTCTCGGACGAATCTACCGAAGAAGCCGAACTTAAACCCGATATGATTTCGGGCTATACGAACGAAACCGTCGGCGACGGAACCGCTACCGTAACTTATCGGGATAAAACCTGCGAAATCGCTTACACCGTTTCCGAGTATGACGAAACGTCCACTATCAAAGGTATTAAATACGGTCTTGAACAGACTCCCAACGAATTAGACGGAATAAGCGTCGAATTCGACAGAACGGACGACAAAAATCTTAAAGCCCTTTGGGATACGGATAAAGCCGCTTCCGCGGTGATCGGCAAAACCAACGGCGATTTCGTTACGATAAACGGCGAAAAATTGTCCGTACTCACTCAGAAACGCGAAGGCGAAACTCAGCCGAGAGTTGCCCGTATGTGGGTATACGGCGGACGTATCGGTTTCCATATCGACAACGCGGACTTCATGGCTCAGGTGAAAAACGGCGCGGAAATCTGTATTCTTCCCGGTTTCGCATGGTCCTCGAATAGCGGCGACGCCTGGGGCGTGGCTTCTGCCCCGAGCGCTTACGGCATTATCGAAAACGCCGTGGTTACGAAGCCGATGTATTTCTGCTTCAAAGACGGAAAATCGGCTAAAGTCGTCGAAAGCATAGCGCTTAAAGGCGAGCCTAAGACGAACTATTACAAGAACGACGTTATCGACCTTACGGGGCTTACTCTCGAAGTTTCCTGCAAAGGGCTTGAAAAAGAAACTATCCCCGTAACCAAGGAAATGTGCTCTTACGATTTCTCGGCGGCGGGCGAAAAGACCGTAACCGTAACTTACGAAGGTAAGACCGTTACGTTTAACGTAACCGTTGCCGAAGTCAGACTTACGGATATCAGAATAGAAACCGAACCGACCAAGAAAGAATACGATTTCGGCATCGAAAACGAATTCGACGCAACGGGACTTGCCGTTTACGCCGTTTACAGCGACGGAACGGAAGAACTCGTCGAAATTTCTTCGCTCGCGTTCGAGGGATTCGATTCCCGCGCGTTCGGAAAGCAGACGATAACCGTCAGATACGGCGAACTTTCCAAGACTTTCGGAATCGAAGTCGTCAACAAATCCAAGAATAAGTACCTTTCGATAGAATACGGCACGGGCGCGTGGTCTTACGAAAACGAATATCACGGCTCGCTCGTCATTTCGTTCATGATGAACGGAGTTTACGAAGATTACGGTTCGTTCTGGGGTACGGATAAGTACGAAGCAGTCGCCGATTATATGCTCATAAACGACAAGAAGGTTTCCGACCTTATCAAAGAGGGCAAGGTTACCCGTCTTGCGACGTGGGCTCAGCAACTCGTAATTCACCTCGACACCTGCGACCTCGTTCCCGCAACGTGGGTTGACAAGAGAGAAAATCCCGACGACGACAAAATTCATTATATCGAAGGTAAATCCAAAGTAGTCAAAACGGTAACGTTCCTTCCGGGCTTCCAGTGGTATACCACGAAACCGGCAAGTTCCGCAGGTTGGGGTAAAACCGATTTCAACTCGGCTGTTCCCGTAGCGGGCGCGGTTCTCAAAGAGAAGGTGACAATCACCAACAACGACGGCTACGGCTGGATAAGAGAACTTAAAAAGGACGAAAACGGCAACGTCGCGGCGGACGCGCTCTCCGTTGTGACTTACCCGAAAAAGACCGTATATCAGGTCGGCGAGCCTCTCAAAGCCAACGATATGGAAATTCTCGCGAAGTACGCGGACGGCGGCGAAGTGATTATCAACCCCGCAAACTCCGAAATCGAGGGCTTCAAGAGAAACGAAGTCGGCGAACAGACTCTGACTTACACCTATCAGGGCGTTAAACTCACGTTCAAAGTAACCGTGAACGAAAAGACGGAAGATTCCGGAAGCGAGAGTACGGGCAACGGCGGCGGATGCATCGGCTCGGTAGGGCTCGGCGGAATGGCGATTCTCGGTCTTGCCGCGGCTCTGGTATGCCTTAAAAAGAAAAAGGAAAAAACATGAAAAATAAAATGAAAATCGCAAGCGGAATTCTTGCTTGCTCGTTCGCCTTAACGGCTGCCGCCTCGTGCGGCGCCGTTCCGGGCGACAGCGCGCCGGGCGAGTCCCCGCAGGAAAGTTTCCGTCCTTACGACGAAGCGAAACGCGTTGAGGACGTTCGCGACATAACCGATAAGGAATACACCGTTTTAAACGTCGTCGGAACGGACGATTACGGCAATAAAATTCTCACGGTGGACGGCAAAAAGGACAACGAGAAGTACGTGGGAATGTTTTTCTTCCTCACGCTCGGTCAGCACCTTAACCACAGCGGAATTTACGACATAAGCAAAATCACGCAGGACGGATTGGATAACGAGGCTTTTCAGTCCAACAATTCGGCTTCGCCCGTGGGCGCGGCGCATTTCTGGGGCGAACCCGTTTTCGGCTATTACAATTCCGCCGACGAATGGGTTATCCGCAAACAGATAGAAATGCTCACCATGGCGGGGATAGACTTCATCGCTCTCGACACGTCCAACGGCGTGCTTTATAAGCAGGTGACGGACGTTTTGTTCCCCGTTATGCTCGAATACAAAAAAGCGGGCTGGAACGTTCCCAAGGTTATGTATTACCTTGCGAGCAACGATAACGACAACACCAAATATCCGTCGGATTTGCGCGAAGTTTATAATTATTTTTACGCGACGGATACTTACAAGGATCTCTGGTTCTGCCCGAACGGCAAGCCGATGATAACCCGTCACGAAGTGGCGAGCGACGAATTTTTAAAGACGTTCGACGGCGGCGTGTATTACGACTTCTTCGAGTTCAAAACCCGTCAGTGGCCCATCAACGATTATAAAAAGGACGACGGCGCGGCGTGGATGGAATTCGAATATCCGCAGTATCTTCACGGCGACTGGCTTTCGGTTTCCGTCGCTCAGCATTACAGCGTCCGATTCAGCGATACCGAAGGCACGCACGGCAGAGGCTACGGCGAGGCGACCGGCAACGACCACGAAAATTACGGCAAAGGGCTTAACTATCAGGAGCAGTGGCAAACGGCGTTCGATTACGACGAAAAAGGCTTCAACGTAAAATACGCGTTCATCACCGGCTGGAACGAATGGGTTGCCGAGAAAATGTACGACGTCGCGAAAAAGGTTTATTTCACGGTCGATCAGTTCAACGAGGAATATTCGAGAGATATCGAGCCTTGCGTGAACGAAAAAGTGGCGGATAACTTCTTTATGCAGACTATCCGTAACGTAAAAGCGTTCAATTACGGCGAGGCTAAGCATTACGTTTACCCGAAAACGACCGTCGATATGACTCGTGACGGCGAAGAGTGGAATAATATCCGCGCTTACGTCGATTTCACGAACGATTGCAAGGACCGCGACTTTTACGGTATGGTAAAATCGAAGAGATACACCGACAATTCGGGCAGAAACGACATCGAAACCGTCAAAGTGGCGAGGGACGACGAATATCTCTATTTCCGCGTTACGACCAAGGACGATATAACTTCTTATGCCGACGGCGACGAAAAATGGATGAATATTCTTCTTAAAACCGACAACGGCAAATCGCTCTGGAACGGTTATAATTACGTTCTCAATCGTTCTGTTTCCGGCGACAAAACGACGGTAATGAAGGCTTCGGCAAGCGGGAAAACCCTTGAAAAATGCGGCGAGGGCGAAGTTAAGGTTTACGGAAAAACCATGCTCGTTAAAGTCGCGCTCAAAGATCTCGGGCTTTCTTCCGATAACTATCACATAGAATTTAAGGTTGCGGATAACGTTACGGCGTACGATCACGTCGAACTTTATCGTTCGGGCGACGTCGCGCCTATCGGCAGACTTAACTATTCTTACGGATATTGATTTTTGCGGCTGTTTCCCGCCCCGCGGGGCGGGAAACAGCCGATTTAAATAGGGCTATGAAAACAAAAATAAATACGGTTTCAGCCTCGACGACTACGCCGCGGCGATAAAGGAATCCTGCGAAAAGCGGAATATAAGTTGCATCGACGCTTTCAAAGAAATTGTCGAACTCAACGCCGTCTCCTGCGACGATTACGAAGCGGACGGCTTGCGCTTTAATAACGAAGGGAATATTCTGCCCGGTAAATTCCTTGCGGGAAAACTCGCGGAAATATCGGACTGAAAATATAAGCCGAAAAGGAAAATGCATATGGATTATAAATTTGACGAGAAAAGGGGAATTTTCACCCTTTATAACCCCGAAACGGGAAAAGACTGGAGCAATCATTTTTTCAACGATTTAAGTTACGTTACGTCGGTAACTCATTTCGGCGCGACTTATTCGAGATACGTGGACAAGAATTCCGTTCAGGTAACGCTTAACTGTCCGCTCAGTTCTTACCTTTATTTAAGGGACGCCGAAAGTAAAAAATATTGGAATATCGCGGGTTATCCCGCTTTGAATAAAGTGAACGGCTATAAGTGCGAACACGGTCAGCAGTTCACGAGGATATCTTCCTCGGCGCATAAAATAAGAGCGTCGATAACTTACGCCATCGCACCAAGCGACACGCGCGAAGTGTGGAAGGTTTCGCTCGTCAATGAGGACAAAAAAACGCGGATAATCGACTTATTCCCTATCTTAGCGTTCGATCTCAACGGATTTGCCCAACCTGTTTATTATAGCAGCGTTACCACTTCTTTCACCGAATACGTGGCGGAAGCGAACGCCGTTTTCAACGAGAACCGCGATCCGTACCGTCCGCACGAACTCTCTTCGGGTTATATCATGTCGAGCGAACCCGTTTTCTCTTACGACGGAAATTACGAAAAGTTCATTGGCACGATGGGTACGCAGACCAAGCCTTATATTCTCGAACACGGGCTCGATTGCACGCGTTCGACGGCTACGGTGAGAACGCGCGGCGGAATTCTGCAAACCCGCGTGACGCTCGCCCCCGGCAAAGCGAAAACCGTTTATTTCGTTATGGGGCTTATCGAGAGCAAGGAAAGACTTGTTTCCCGCCGCGACGAACTTATTTCTCAGTGCGAAAGCATTGTGGATAACGCCTTAAACGGCGAGGCGAGATTCGGAAATTTGAGAACGAAATGCCCCGAGCCGCAGTTCAATCGCATACTGAATTTCTGGGCGGAGCATCAGGTTTCCTATTGCATGCTCGGCAAAAAAGCGGTGAGAGATAACGCGCAACTCGGAATGGCTATGCTCAATTTCAATCTTCCGCTTGCGAAAAAGACGATTAACGAATGCGTCGCGCATCAGTATAAGGACGGACACGCCGTGCTTACCTGGTATCCTTATTTAGAGCCGAATATATATTCCGATCCGTCCGCCTGGATGATTTACGCCGCCTGCGGTTACGTGAAGGAATCGGGCGATTTCGACTACTTAAAAACCGAACTCGATTATCTCGACGGCGGAAAAGCCACCGTTTACGAACACCTTAAACAGGCGATAAAATGGTTTGAACGAAAGGATAATTACGGCGCGAACGGCTTGCCGAGAATTCACCATGCGGATTGGAACGACGCGCTCAACATTCCCGACGACAAAGCCGAATCCGTGTTAATGGCGATGCTTATCTGCAAAGCGTACGACGACATGATCGAACTTTCGTCATATATCGGCGACGGGACATACGCCGCCGCGCTTGTAAAAGCGAAGAAAAAACTTGCGAAAAAAACGAACGAAAAAGCCTTCAACGGCGATTATTACGTCCGCGCGTTCTCGAAGTTCGGCGTGGTCGGCGACAAAACGTGCGAGAACGGCGGAAAGATTTACGTCAATCCGCAAAGTTGGTCGATTCTTTCCGGCGTATGCCCGAAGGACAGACTCGAAAAGGTCGTCGCGGCTATGGATTCAGCCGAAACGGACGAGGGTATTCCGATGTGCGTTCCGCCTTATGAGAAATACGACGAAACCGTGGGCAGAATGAGCGGTATGCTCCCCGGCGTTTACGAGAACGGCGGAATTTATAATCACGCCGGCTGTTTCAAAGTTATGGCGGACTGCAAACTCGGCAGGGGCGACAACGCCGCGAACGCGCTCAAAAAGATTGCGCCGGACGGAAAATTCAATCCGTCGTCCGTCACCACGACCGAACCGTACGTGTTCACGAACTGCTATCTGAAACATCCGTCCGTGGATATGCAGGTCGGATTTTCCTGGCAGACCGGTACTTCCGCCTGGGGACTTATGTGTTATTACGAGGGTATTTTAGGTTTGCAACGCGGTTACGACGGGTTGCATATAAATCCCGCTCTGCCGTCGGGCTGGAAAACGTGCGAAGCGGAGAGAAATTATCGCGGCAACCGTCTGCATATAAAATTCGTCAACAAGGGCGGCAAAAACGTTCGTCTTAAAATCGACGGCAAGAGAATCGACGGCAACGTCGTGCCGCTTTTCGAGGATAACGACGACCATACCGTAGAAGCGGAACTCGTCTGATAGGGGTGGTTTTTAATGAAAAAACGATTTTTGCGATGCTTGTTTGCGGGAGTTGTTGCCGCGGCGGTTTCTCTCGGCGCGGCGACTGAGGCTGTTTCGGACGCCTCCGCCGCTTGGTTCCCGGACGATAAACTCGTTACGGTAAGCGAGTCGGCTTACGGAAAATCCGGACTTAAATCCGAGCCTGTATGCGTTGCGGACGTCGCGAACAAAGAAATACTCGAAAGCGTTGCGAGCGGAAAAAACGCCGCCGTTGCCATTCTCACTCTCGACGACGATATGAGCGTCGTCGGCGCGGACGGAGAAGTTATCTGTTCGCTCGCGGCGGCAATGGACGATTATCTGAAAAAGGAAATTCTCCCCGTTTTCAATATCGAAAACGCCGCGCAGGCGGAAAAACTTATCGCGTGGTTCAAAACGGACAGAGAAATTCTCGACGCGTCCGTTATGAGTAATGACCCGGAAGCGGTTAAAATTTTCAGAGCCGCTTATCCGCGCGTGCGCGGAATAATAGAATTCGACGAGAACGCGAAAATAGAAAATATCGTTAAAATCGCCAACGAAAACGGCGCGAATATATGCGTCATTCCCGAAACGCTTGCCGCCGTGAAGAACGTGAGATATATTCAGGGCAGATTCAAAACGGTGTGGACGAGAGCGGGGAGGAGCGACGAAACTTCGCCGGACGAAACTTCGACAGGCGCAACTTCGACAGACGAAACCTCAATAAAAAATAGCATATTCGGCGGCGCTTACGGCGTTATCGTCCGCGACGCGAAGAAATTTTCGGAAACAATCGCGGGGCTAAGCGGCTTGACGAGAACGCCTTTCAACGTTGCGCACAGAGGACTGCCGAACGAATATAACGAAAACTCCGTTTCGGGTACGCTCGCGGCGATAGAAGCGGGCGCGACGCACGTCGAACTCGATTGTTATCTCACGACCGACGGCGAAATCGTTTTTATGCACGACGCTGGGCTTGCGCGCACTTCCACGGGAACGGGCAATATCGAAACTTATTCCTCCGCGGAACTGAAAAATTTCAGGCTTAAACAATTTTACGACGAAGCGATTCCGATTTTCGCCGATATCGCGGGCGCGCTAAAAAACACCGACGCGGTGCTTGTTCTCGAAATAAAATCGCAAAAAACCGAAATCGTGAACGCTCTCAAAGCGAAACTCGAAGGCTCGGGTATAGAAAATCAGATCGTCGTGATTTCCTTCCACGAAAGTCAGATCAGGGCGATGAAAGAAATTCTTCCGCAGATTCCCGTCGCGGATCTCAACGGAAGTTCGTCCGATTCGCTTAAAGCGATTCTGAAAAGATCGGGCGAAAACAATTCGGGTGTCGATTATAACTTCAACGCTCTGGACGAAGAAAAAATAAACGGGCTTATCGTTCGCGGGTTTATCCCCTGGACGTGGACTTATACGCGTGAAACCGACGTGACGTTCGCATACGAACAGGGCGTTACCGGCATAACGAACAATTACGCCGACAGTCTTAAAAATATTCCGCTTTACGTCGAAGGGCAGACGACGACCGATAAAGTTCCACAAAAGGGCGGAGAGATAAAACTGACCGTGACCGAATACGGCGGCAGGACGAAAGAAGTCAAAGGCAAAATCATCGACGTTACGGAGAAAAACAACCACGACTACGAAGTCATCGCGGAATATTATCCGCAGGAATATTACCTTGAAACAAAACTTTACACTCAGAAATTTATCGTTTCGACGAGAAATTCCGGCGGCGATTCCGAAAATTCGGCAGGAGGCGGAAACTCCGGCGGCTGCGGCGCGGGCTTGCTTTTCGGGGCGGGCTCGGGCGGATCGGCGGTCTGTTTTGCCGTAATCGGTTTGTTTGCCGCCGCGCTTGCCTTGTCGAAACTTATCAAAGGAAAAGAAAATGGTTGAAAACACAGAGTATTTGCTTCCCGTGAAAATTCATCTGATCGATGGATGCGCGGAAAATACGGAAAGCCTTTTAAAAAGTAAAACCAGACAAATCGGGCTGGGCGAAAACGACGTCGCCACGATCCGCGGAAAAACCCGCATTGTTTTCGATTTCGGAAAAGAAATTCAGGGCGGAGTCCGCCTTTTGACGCATTATATCGAAAACGGTTCGCCCGTAAGGATTCGGTTCGGCGAGTCCTTTACGGAAAGCCTTGCGCCGCTCGGCGTGAAAAACGCCACGAACGACCATTCGCTCCGCGATTTTTCCGTTTCGCTTCCGCAACTTTCGGACGGGTGCTACGGGCAGACCGGGTTCAGATTCGTCTGCCTCGAATTCGGCGGCGGAATGTATCGCTTGAAAAACGTTTACGCGAAGAGCGTGACCGAAAAGCGTGAAATTGCGGGAAGTTTTCGCTGCAGCGACGAAAGGCTCAACGAGATTTATTCCGTGGCGCAAAGAACCCTGCTTTTGTGCTTGCAAGGCGGGATGATCTGGGACGGGATAAAGCGCGACAGGCTCGTGTGGATAGGCGACCTGCACCCGGAAACGCTCGGCGTTTTATATACGACCGCCGATGCGGAAAACGTGGCGAACTGCATAGATTTCGGCGCGGAAGAAACCCCGCCGACGGACTGGATGAACGGACATACCGCTTATTCGTTCTGGTGGATTCTCGTGCTTTACGATTATCATCGCTTCACCGGCGACAATGCAAAAGTAGGGCTATATATCGATTATCTGGCAAAATTAATCGGGAACACCAACAAATTTGTAAGCGAAAACGGAGAAACGGATTTCCCGAATTACTTTCTCGATTGGCCCACGAGCGGAACTGCGGACGCGGTTATCGGTTGCAACGCGCTTTTGAAAATAGCGGCGGAAAAAGGCGGCGAACTTCTCAGGTTTTTCGGCAAGGACGATTTTGCCGCGAGGGAAATCGTAAGAAAACTCGCCTCGGCGAACAATGCCGAACCCGTGGCGAAACAAGCCGTCGCGATGAATTATCTTGCCGGCAACGAGGATAAAAACGCAGCCGCGGAAAAACTCGCCGCGGGCGGAGCGAAGGGACTTTCTACCTTTATGAGTTATTACGTTCTTACCGCCGCGAAACGGTGTTGCGGCGCGGAAATCGCCGTGAAAATGCTCAAAGACTATTACGGCGGAATGCTCGACAAGGGCGCGACTTCTTTCTGGGAGGATTTCGACGTCGAATGGATAAAGGATAGCGGAAGAATAGACGATCTGCCGGAAGACGGACAAAAAGATATTCACGGCGACTACGGAAAATTTTGTTACACCGGTTTCCGTCATTCGCTTTGCCACGGCTGGAGTTGCGGACCGATTGCGTTTTTAACGGAAACCGTTCTCGGCGTACACGTTTCGGACGGCGGGAAAAAGATAACCGTAGAGCCGTCGCTCTGCGGGCTTGAGTTTGCCGACGGAAGCATTCCCACGCCATACGGCAAGGCGGAAATCCGCGTAAGGCGGGCGGGCGGCGAA
>ERZ1034998.1212-NODE-1212-length-15378-cov-6.822163_pt1 | contig 15378 bp, 13 predicted proteins | sample MGYA00520621_ERZ1034998 | MGnify/ENA primary metagenome ERZ1034998 (study PRJEB33766, sample SAMN09781748) | gut metagenome | biome: gut microbiome | host: Homo sapiens | place: Madagascar | study: EMG produced TPA metagenomics assembly of the PRJNA485056 data...
TATCCAAAGACATATTTTATTCTTTTATAACAAGATTGTCAATATTGACCTTTTCACCGTCTTCCCAAAGGCGTTCGATTTGATAAAATCCGCGTCTGTCCTTAAGGAGAATATGAATAACAACTCCGAGATAATCAAGGCACACCCAATCGGTGCGTTCGCCCTCGATATGGTGCGGCTCGATGCCCTGCTCGGAAAGTTTGTATTCAACCTCGTCGGCAATTGCTTTAAGCTGTGTGTTTGAATTTGCGGTTGCGATGACAAAATAATCCGTCAAAACGGTTATATCGTCAACCTTGATAACCTCAATATCCTCGCCGCGCTTTGAATCAATCGCTTTAACGGCTGTTTCGTAAATGAGTTGATTGTTTTGCATAGCTGCTCCTATTCCTGAATATTTTGTTTATTTAACTCCCCCACTGCCCAATTAAAACAATACAGTGTGTCGGGATGGATTTGCTTTGTTTGCTGTGCGATATAAATAATTGTATGTCGCAGAGAATATACCATGCCGCCGAGGAGGCTTTTATCCGTTTCGGCGCGCATAATTTCGACATCGGGATAGTCCCTATCGTCGGAAGTGAAATCGGCAAGATAGATTATCATTTCAAAAAGCGACATATCTGCCCTGCCCGTTGTGTGATAGCGAATGCCGTTTATAATATCGGCATCATCTATTTTGAGCGAGTTTTTGACATACGCCGCGCCGCTCATTTGATGATAAACATTGGGCGTATTTATTTCGACATCGGTCAGAGCCGTGCCGTCGGCTTCGATAATTTCGCGCTGAACGGTGAGGCTTTCCTCTTTCATAATATCGTGCAAAATTCCGGCGAGATATGCCTTATCGGGATCTGCGCCGTATTTCACTGCAAGCTCGCGCGCCCTTTTTGCAACACACATTGAGTGATAAAAGCGGTGCTCGCTGAGCCTGTCCTTTATTAAATTGATATATTTGTCAAAATCATACATAGAGCCTATGCTCCTTTATATATCCGTTTACCGACGGGGGCACCAAATCGGCTATACTCTCGCCCTTTGACACCATTTGCCTGATTTGGGTTGACGAAACGACAACCGGCTTTGCAACAAGGGCATTGATGCCTGCAAGCTCCTTGTCTTTTGCCAAAAAGTCTGCAACGGCTTGGCGCTCGCACTCCTGCCGTGTTATCGCTCTGACCTCGGCAAGTTTTAAAATATCCTTACATCTGTACCACTTTGGGAAATAAAAAAGCTGATCAGAGCCGATAAAAAGCACAAATTCGGCGTCAGGATAAATCTTTTTGAGTTTGACAAGAGTTGTATAGGTATAGCTTTTTTCAGTGCTTTCAAGCTCGATTGAGGATATTTCGATATTGTCGGCATATTCAAGTTCTTTGATTGCAAGTTTAATCATGGCGATTCTGTGCTCTGCCGAAATCAAGCCGTCGGAACTTTTGTGAGGCGGATTTGCCGTCGGAATAATCAACAACTTGTCAAATTGACCGAAGGGCATTTCAGCACGGTAAAGTTCGTCGAGCAAATGCAAGTGCCCGTTGTGAATGGGGTTAAAAGCGCCCCCGAATATTCCTATTTTCATAATAAATTATTTTGTTCTGCTTTGCTTTTTGTCGCGGTCGTTTTTATAGCGCGGACGGTCATATTTTGCATAAGGATTTTTCTCTTCCTTTTCGCGCTGGCGTTGGCGAAGCCCTTTGATTTTAACCTTTTTCTTTGCCTTAGCCTTGGCTGTTCCCGAGCCGCGTTTTTTCTTTTTCTCTGCGATTCTTTCGGGGTCTGCCTTTCTGTAAAGGACGATTACGCCGCCGATTACCTGAATAACATCCGCACCGAGAGTATCTGCAAGTTCGTCGGCGAATTTACGCGGTGCGTCGGGTGCGGTTTCAAGATGAACGCGGATTTTGATAAGTTCTCTTGTATCGAGCGTATCGTCTATTTGAGTGATAAGATTATCTGTAACGCCCTCTTTTCCGATTTGGATAATCGGCTCAAGCGGGTTTGCTTTTGCTCGAAGCTGAGCTCTTTCCTTTGATGTCATAAAAATCTCCTGAGTGAATTATAATATTTTTTCAAGCTCGGCGGTAAGGGCGCGCAAAGCGTTGCCGCGGTGAGAAATTTTGTCTTTTTCCTCGCCCTCGTATTTGCCGAATGATTTGCCGTTGATTATAAACAGCGGGTCATAGCCGAAGCCCTCGTTGCCGTCGCGCTCATAGCCGATTTTGCCGTGGCACTCGCCGCGAACGGTGATTTCTCTGCCGTCGGGGAAAATACAGCAAATGGCGCAAACATAATACGCCGTGCGCTTTTCATCGGGAACACCCGAAAGTTTTTCAAGCAACAAATCGTTGTTTTTTTCGTCATCGGCATTTTTTTCGTTGTCGATATTAACGCCGTTGTGCTCAACTATATTGGCAAAGCGTGCCGAATAAATGCCCGGTGCGCCGCCGAGATAATCGACACATAAGCCCGAATCGTCTGCTATCGCAGGCATATTTGTGATTTTGCAAGCCGAAAGTGCCTTGATTTTTGCGTTTGCCTCGAATGTGTCGCCGTCCTCAACAACATCCGGCAACTGAATACCGAGCATTTTTGCAGTGACAACATTTATTCCGAGCGGCGAAAGGATACGCTGCATTTCGGCAAGTTTTTTCATATTGTTTGTAGCTAAAATAAAATCCATTATTTTTCCTCTTCTTCATCGACAGATGAGATGAAATCGGCAATTTCGTCATCGTCATCGTGAGTCGGCTTTTTATCAAACAGCGCAGATGCAAACGCGTCTGCATCAAACGGCTGTAAATCGTCTATCTGCTCACCTACACCGACAAATTTTACCGGCACATCAAGCTCGTTGTTTATGGCAAGGACAACGCCGCCGCGTGCGGTGCCGTCAAGCTTTGTGAGAATAATGCCCGTGATACCTGCCGCATCCTTAAAGTCCTTTGCCTGATTAACGGCGTTTTGACCTGTTGTTGCGTCAAGAATAAGGAGTGTTTCTCTTGAAGCGTCGGGAAGTTCTCTGTCGATAACACGGCTGATTTTGTTAAGCTCGTCCATAAGATTTTTCTTGTTATGAAGTCTGCCTGCTGTATCAATAATGATAACATCAGTGCCCTTTGCCTTTGCCGACTGAATAGTGTCATAAACAACAGCCGCAGGGTCTGCGCCCTCGGCATGCTTAACCATAGGAACATCGGCGCGCTTTGCCCAAACCTCAAGCTGTTCGATAGCGGCGGCACGGAATGTATCTGCGGCGCCGAGAATAACGCTCCTGCCCATGCTTTTGAGTCGCATTGCAAGTTTGCCGATTGTTGTTGTTTTGCCGACGCCGTTAACGCCGATAACAAGGATTACAGACGGCTTTGTTCTGAGTTTAAGATATGAGCCGCCCCAAACGATACCGGCAACAATATCTTTTAATGTTTCACGAACTTCGGAAACCTCGGTAATTTTATCGTTTTCGATTTTTTCTTTAAGGTCGGAGATGATGCGTTCAGCCGTTTGCATTCCGACATCGCCCATAATCAAAACCTCTTCAAGTTCATCGAACAAATCGTCGCAGATTTCGTCATAGGTTTCGATAACCTCGTCAACCTTTGCGGTGATTCCCTCATCTCTTGTCTTTTTTAAACCTTTTCTGAATTTGCTGAAAAGTCCCATATTATATAGCCATTCCTTTCGGACAGATTTTAATTAATCGGTTTGTTATACATCAAGTCCCATTTTTGCGGCAAGTTCTGCGCTCTGCAATTCAAGGAGCTTTGAAACGCCCTTTTCCTGCATTGTAACGCCGTAGAGGACATCTGCCTCCTCCATAGTGCCGCGGCGGTGGGTGATTGAAATGAATTGCGTTTTATCGGTCATTTTGCGCATATATTTTGCAAATCGCTCAACATTGACATCATCCAGCGCAGCTTCGACCTCGTCATAAATACAGAACGGTGACGGTGTGACCTTAAGCACGCTGAAAAGCAGAGCCATAGCTGCAAGCGATTTTTCGCCGCCCGAGAAAAGGTTAATGTTTTGAACAGATTTTCCCGGTGGCTGAATTTTGATTTCAATAGCAGATTCGAGGCAATTGTCGGGTTCCTCGAGAATAAGCTCGCCCTTGCCGCCGCCGAAGAAATCCGCGAACGAAACCTTGAACTCCTCATTGATTTTATTGAACTGAGTGAGGAATTTTTCGCTCATTGATGAGGTGAGGTCCTCGATAATATTTTGAAGTTCGGACTTTGATTTTTCAATATCGCCGATTTGCTCCTTAAGGAACTCGTATCTCTCGGAAACCTCTTTATATTCCTCAATTGCGCCGACATTGATTGAGCCGAGTGCTCTGATTGCAACCTTGATTTCGTGCAGGCGTTTTTTAGCCTCTGCCATATTTTCAATAACTATGCCGAGAGCCTCTGCTTCGGGACGGGTAAGCTCATACTGCTCAAAGAGCATATCGTTGAGATTGTCAAACTCTTTTTGCATATTGTTTTTGCGTTCTTCAAGTCTGACAAGCTCGGCAGACAGCTTTTCTCTGTCGGAGGTTTTTGTTTTTTCCTCGGTACGAAGCTCAACATTGCGCTTTTCGCAATTGTCGCGGTATGTAATTCTGTCGCGGATTGCATCGTCTGCGCTTTTTGCCTTTGCACGAAGCTCGTTAACTGTTGACTGAACATCGGAAATTGAAAGCATAAGGTTTTGATTTTTAGCCTCGTACTGTTCGATTTCATCGGTAATTGACTTAACTCTGTCTGACTGTGTGGACTTGCGAAGTTCAAGTTCGTCAACGGCAAGTTTTGCCGCTTCGGTATCCTTTGCAAGAGTGACAAGCTCGAGGTTGATTTCCTCACTGCGCTTGCGGACAGCCTCGCGCTTTTGAGTAAGCTCATCAACGCCGTTGCTGATTTCGCCGAGCTTCGCCTCAACATCGTTGATTTGATTTTGAACGGCATCGCTCTCCCGGCTTGCCTTTTTGTCTGCCTCTTCAAAGAGCATAATTCTGCCGTCGGCATTTTCTTTTTCGCTAATGAGAGCGGCTTTTCTGTCGCCGAGCGATTTAAGTTTATCACTTGCAAGTTTATCGTCGCCCTCGGCACGGATAAGTTCTTCTTTTGCATTGCGAAGGTCTGCGTCCGCACCCTGAACATCGGCGGCGGCAAGATTAGCCTCCTCCATTGCTTTTTTGTATGACTGAGCGATTTCGTCAACCTGAGCCTTGATTTTTTCAGTCTCGGCATTAAGTTCGTCAATCATATTTGCACGGGAAAGAATGCCTGCGCCCCTTGAACGCGAGCCGCCTGTCATTGAGCCGCCCGGATTCATAACCTGACCGTCAAGAGTGACGATTTTATATTTATTGTTATATCGTTTTGAAATACCGATTGCGCAGTCGATGTCCTCGACAATCATAACTCTGCCCAAAAGGTTTGAAACGATATTTTTGTATTTTGCATCGCAATCAACAAGATTTGACGCAATGTCGACGAATCCGAAATTGTCATCAAGATTTTTTTCGTCGATATAGCGCGGCTTGATTGCCGAAACAGGGAGAAATGTTGCCCTGCCCTGATTGTTTTGTTTAAGATAGTTAATGGCGCGCTTTGCGTCTGCCTCGTTATCAACAACGATATTTTGCATAGCGGCACCCAAAGCGACCTCGACAGCGGTTGAATAATCGTTGTCAACGCTGATAAGCTGAGCGAGCGTGCCGTTGATGCCCGAAAGTGCTTTTGACGCACTTTGCCTCATAACAGCCTTAACCGAGCCTGCAAAGCCCTCCATATTTTTTTCAAGGTCGGAAAGCATACGCGCCTTTGACTGCTTTTCCTCGAGAGAGCGAACAAGTTTGTCATAATCGGCTTTGATTTTTTCCGCCTTTTCTGTTTTATTCTTCAATTTAAGGCGATAGCCGTCCATTGAATTTTCGTATTCCGAAATACGCTCTTTAATAAAAGCGATATTATCCTCCGTTTCCTGCTTTTGAGCCGACGCAGTTTCGATTTCTTTATCGACTGACTGCACCGTTTCATCAATAGCCGAAAGTCTTGATTTGATTTCCTCGATTGAAGAAACCGCCTGAGAGCATTTAACCTTGCAGTCGGACAATTTAAGGGTGAGGTCGGCAAGTTCTTTTGTGAGCTGCGAGCTTTGACCGCTTATATCATCGTTATCGGAAATGATTTTGTTAAGTTCGTTTGTAACGGCTTGAAGTTCGATATGCTTTGCCTGCGATTTAGCATCGCTCTCCTCAATAAACGCCTGCTTTGCGGCGATTTGCTCGTCGATTGAAAGGCCCGTATCGTCAGCCGCGGAAATATCGTTTTTAAGGCGTTCGATAGTTTCATTATTATGGTCGAGCGTTGCGTTGAGAACCTGAATTTCGCCCTCCTTGCGCACTGCCTCCTCCTCAAAAGCGGCAACGCCGGAACGGCTTTGCTCGATTTCGAGATTGATTTCGGTTATTTTTGCAAGAACGGACTCGATTTCGCTTTCGATATTTTCAAGTTCGGTATTGCATTGCTCGTACGAAACATTTGCGGCGTCGATTTTGTGCTCCTGCATACGAAGCTCATTTGTGAATTTATTGATTTTGCTGAGCCAAACGCCGATTTCAAGAGTTTTCTTTTCATCACTGAATTCAAGGAATTTCTTTGCCTTTTCGCTTTGAGTTTTAAGCGGACCGACACGGCTTTCAAGCTCGCCGAGAATATCAAGAAGCCTGACAAGATTTTCCTGCGCCTGTTCAAGGCGGCGCTCGGCATCTTTTCTTTTATGACGGAAGCGTGAAATACCTGCCGCCTCTTCAAAAAGCTCTCGTCTGTCCTCATTTTTTGCGGAAATTATCGAGTCGATTTTGCCCTGACCGACCATTGAATAGCCGTCTGCGCCCAAGCCTGTATCCATAAACAACTCGTGAATATCCTTGCGGCGGACAACCTCGCCGTCGATTTTATACTCGCTTTCGCCCGAACGGTAATAGCGGCGTGAAACCGTAACGATTTCGCCCTTGTCTTTAAGCGAATTGTCGGAATTGTCGAGCGTTAAGACAACCTGCGCAAAACCGAGCGGCTTTCTTGTCGAAGTGCCGCCGAAAATGACATCCTCCATTTTTGAGCCGCGCAACGATTTTGTCGAGGTTTCGCCGAGTACCCAGCGAACGGCGTCGGAAATATTACTTTTGCCCGAGCCGTTCGGACCTACTACGGCGGTGATGCCCTTTCCGAATGTTAATTCTGTTTTATCGGGGAATGATTTGAATCCCTGCATTTCAAGTGTTCTTAATAACATTGCAATACCTTAAAATAATTATTTTTTAACTGTTTTTATTTCTCCGACGGCGACCTTGTCGCTGACGGTAACTTTTATGTTATACCCTGCCTCCATCAAAAAATAGATGTTGCGCTTTTGCTGACCCTTAAGCTGTGAAACGGTTTTGGGGTTGACAAAAATCTCGTAAGAGGCAGGCGGATTTTTTAATATTTGATTTAAGAGGAATCGCGATTTGACTATTTCGCCGAACGAATCGTGAAACGCGCCCGCTATCATATTTTTTTTAAGCTCGGGTGACGAATGAAGCCCGATGCGAATTATTTTTATGCCTGCGTTCTCAAACATCGGTATGAGCCGAGTGCAGAGATTTGCCGCATCGTCAACGGTTTGAGGCTTGTATATTTTCCGTTCGTACAAATCGGCGAGCATTGTGCCCTTAAGCACAACGGTGGGATAAATCCTGACGGTATCGGGATTTAGGGCAATTATCTTTTCGGCAGTCGCAACCGCCTTTTCGTCCGTATCCTTATAAAGCCCTGTCATCATTTGAAGTCCGAGTTCAAAGCCGTATGATTTTATAAGCTTTGACGCCGACTCTACCTGCGCCGAGGTATGACCGCGCAAATTTGCCGCAAGCACCTCGTCGTCCATAGACTGAGCGCCGAGCTCGACAGAGGTGACGCCGTATTTTTTCAAAATATCGAGCACCTCGTTATCAATAAAATCGGGGCGTGTTGAAATTCTTATTCCGTATATACGCTCGTTATCCAAAAACGCAGACGCCGCTTTTAAGAGCGACACCATATAATCCCTGTCAATCGCGGTGAACGAGCCGCCGAAAAATGCGATTTCGTATTTATAGCCTTTTTTTGCAAGCGCCTTTTTTACTGCATTTTCCACATCCGACGGTGTGGGTTGCTCCGATTTGCCGGTGATTGTTTTTTGATTGCAAAACGAGCACTGCTGGGGACAGCCGTTGTGAGGAACAAAGATGCTTATATTACCCTTTTTAGCCATCTATACACCCCATCATAATCAGAGCCTCTTTCGCCGCTTCCTGCTCTGCCTGCTTCTTGCTTCTGCCTACGCCCCTTGCGATTGCGTTTGAATTGATATGAACCTCAACCTCAAAGCGTTTATCGTGATCGGGTCCGCTTTCGCCGACCAAAACATAATTAAATGTTTCGTCGGGATTTTTTTGAACAATCTCCTGAAGGGTTGTTTTGTAGTCTTTGAAATTGGAGTGGTGATTGTTCACCTCGCGTGAGAGAAAAGACAAAACAAATTTTTTTGCCGGCTGCATACCGCCGTCGAGATAAATGGCGGCAATGAGCGCCTCAAAGGCGTTTTCAAGAATGGTGGGTCGCTGTGCGCCGCCCGAAGCCGCCTCGCCTTTACCCAAATAAAGATATTCGCCGAGGCTCAACTCGTTTGCAAAACTTGAAAGCGACTGTGTGCAGACGAGCGAGGAGCGAAGTTTTGAAAGCTTGCCCTCGGGATATTCGGGAAATTTTTCAAAAAGATATTCTGCCGAAATGATTGACAAAACGGCGTCGCCCAAAAACTCGAGCCTCTCGTTGCTGACGATTTTCGGGTTGTGCTGCTCGTTGGCATAGCTTGAATGAGTTAATGCCTCGTGAAGATATGAAATATTTTTAAAGGTGTATCCTATTTTTTGTTGTAGCAATTCCATATTAATCGTTAAGTTCTTTCTCTATTTTGTCTATCAGGTCGGTTTGCAAAAACCAAACCGCCTGCTTGATTGCATTTTTAAAGGTGCGCGCATCGGCAGAGCCGTGTGCCTTTATAACAGGCTTTTTGACTCCGAGAACGACTGCGCCGCCGTATTCCTTATAATCAAACTGCTTTTTCATATCGTTTATGCCCGACTTAACGCCGAGATAAGATATTTTTGAAAGCGTGTTTTTCATAAACGCCGCCTTGATTGAGTTCATCAAAACTTTTGCGACACCCTCATACATTTTTAAAATCAAATTGCCCGTGAAGCCGTCGGCAACGACAACATCGGCATCACCGAACGGAATTTGTCTGCCCTCGATATTGCCGACAAAATTGTACGGCGCACTTTTCATAAGGGCATATGCTTCCTTGACAACGGGCGTGCCCTTTGTTTCCTCGGTGCCGTTGTTTGCAAGGGCGACACGCGGATTTGAAACCTTGAGCACATTTTGCATATATATTGAGCCGAGCAAGCCAAACTGATACAAAAATTCGGAACGGCACTCTGCATTTGCGCCGCAATCCATAAGCACAAACGGTTTTTGGGCACTTGGCATAACGGAGGCGATTGCAGGGCGTTTGACACCCTTAATTCGCTTTGTGAGCAATGTTGCGCCGACTGTGATTGCGCCCGTATTTCCTGCGCTGACAAAGGCATCGCCCTCACCGTCATTAAGCAGTCTAAATCCAACCGCAAGCGAAGAATCGGGCTTTTCTTTAAGCACCGATTTTGCATTGTCGCACATTGTGATTTCGTCCGTGCAATGCTTGATTTTGGTGTTTTTGAGTGTTATGTTGTTTTCCTTAACGCAGGAATTGATTTTTTTCTCATCGCCGACAAGAATCAGCTTGTCGATATTAAACTCATCAACGGCAAGCATTGCGCCTTTGACAATTTCAAGAGGTGCGTTGTCGCCGCCCATAGCGTCAACAATTATATTCATTTGATAACCTTCTCCAATTCATCAAGCGCACGCTTTGACAGCGCGGCGTATCTTTCTTTCTTATCGCGGATTTTAGGCTCAATCGGCGGCAAAATTCCGAAATTTGCACCCATCGGCTGAAAGTTTTTAACAGACGGGTCGCTGATATAATCGGTCAGCGCACCGAGCATTGTATTTTCGCCGAGCAAGAGCGGCGGCTCGCCGTTTGCTTTTCTGACCGCATTCAAGCCTGCGAGCAGTCCCGACGATGCTGACTCCATATATCCCTCAACGCCGGTGATTTGACCTGCAAAATAAATATTTTCGTTTGAACGGAGCGAGAAGTCTTTATTAAGCAGTCGGGGCGAATCGAGAAACGAATTTCTGTGCATTACGCCGTAGCGAACGAAATCGGCATTATCAAGCCCCGGAATCATTGAAAAGACTCTTTTTTGCTCGCCGAATTTCAAATTTGTCTGAAATCCGACGAGGTTGAACATTGTGCCTTTATTATTCTCGCGGCGGAGCTGAACGCACGCCCACGGTCTGTGACCCGTATTGGGGTCGACAAGTCCGACCGGTTTCATAGGGCCGAAACGCGGAGCATCAAGCCCTCTTTTTGCAAGCTTTTCGATAGGCATACAACCCTCGTAAACATCGAAATCGTGAACAATTGCGCTTTCGGCATTGACAAGCTCGTTAATAAACGATTCGTACTCTGCCTTATTAAAAGGGCAATTGATATAGTCGTCATCGCCGCCTCTGTCGTATCTTGACGCGCCGAACGCCTTTGACATATCAACGCTGTCGGCGGTGACAATCGGTGCGGCGGCATCGTAAAACGAAAGACAATCGCCGCAAAGTCGTTTGATTTCATCGGACAAGGCGCCGTCTGTCAACGGACCTGTTGCGATTATCAAGATTTCATCATCGCCGGGTGCAATTTTGTCAAACACGCGATGCTCAACGGTGATATTTGGATGAGAAGTGATTTTTTCGGTGATTGTTTTTGAAAAAACATCTCTGTCAACGGCAAGCGCACCGCCTGCCGCAACGGCAGAATCCCTCGCGACCGGCACAGTGAGTGAGCCGAGGCGGGCCATTTCCTCTTTCAGAAGCCCTGCCGCACTTTCGAGGCGCGACGCCTTGAGTGAGTTTGAGCAAACAAGCTCTGCGAAATATTCACTTTTGTGAGCAGGCGAAAATTTTTGCGGCTTCATTTCGACAAGAGTAACGGGATAGCCTGCCTGCGCGATTTGCCACGCCGCCTCTGTTCCTGCAAGCCCTGCGCCTGCGACTGTAAATTTTTTCATATACAAAAATTATTTTGTTGATTTAGGAGCGGCAACCTCGTATCCGCAGCCCTCTTTATCGGGACAGTAAAGAATGTTGCCTTTCTTTTTGAACAATGATTTGCCGCACTTCGGGCAAACTTGGTCTGTCGGAAGATCCCATGTCATAAAGTGGCAGTTGGGATAATTCGAGCAGCCGTAGAACGATGTTCTGCGCTTTGTTTTCTTTTCGATAACATCACCGCCGCAATCGGGGCATTTCGCCTTTGTTTTGAAAACAAGCGGTTTTGTATTCTTACACTCGGGATAACCCGGGCAAGCAAGGAATTTGCCGAATCTGCCGACCTTGACAACCATATTTCTGCCGCACTTGTCGCAAATAACATCGGTTTCTTCTTCCTTAAGCTTGATTTTAACGCCCTGCATTTCCTTTTTGGCTTTTTCAAGCGGCTCTTCAAAATCATCGTAATAGAGCCTTATCATATCAATGTAGTTTTTATCACCGGAGTCAATTTTATCGAGATCGTCCTCCATACGGGAAGTATATTTTACATTAACGATATTCGGCAATTTGTCTTTAAGAAGATTTGTTACAGCCTCGCCGAGTTCCGTCGGAACGAACTGCTTACCCTCGCGGACAACATATTCCTTTGCAAGAATTGTCGAAGTGATTGTAACATATGTTGACGGTCTGCCAACGCCGTTTTCTTCAAGCGCCTTTGTGAGCGACGCTTCTGTATATCTTGCAGGCGGTTGTGTAAAGTGTTGATTGCCCAAAATTGATTTGAGTTTGAGCACATCGCCCTGTGCAACCTTCGGGAGAGGAGTTTCACCGGCAGTCTTTGCGGTATCGTCGGTTTTTTCTTCATAAAGAGCAGTAAATCCGTCAAACTTAACGGTATAGCCTGTTGCGTTGAAGGTGTAGCCGTTTGCGTCAATTTCGATTTTCATTGTTTCCTGTACGCAGGATTCCATAAGAGATGCGATAAAACGCTCCCAAACGAGTTTGTAAATCTTGAATTGGTCGGTTGTGAGCGAGCCTTTTACGCTTTCGGGTGTTACGCCGGGCATTGACGGCCTGATAGCTTCGTGTCCGTCCTGAACATTGCCCTTTGATTTATAAAATCTCGGCTTTGCCGGAAGGTATTTATCCCCATAGGTTGAACGAATGTAATCGTTACCTGCCGCACGCGCCTCATCGGAAATTCTGAGCGAGTCTGTTCTCATATAAGTGATAAGGCCGACTGTGCCCATGCCTGCGACATCGACGCCCTCGTAAAGTTCCTGTGCGGCTTTCATTGTGCGCTTTGCAGGGAACGAAAGGCGGCGTGATGCCTCCTGCTGAAGTGTTGAGGTGATGAACGGCGGTGTCGGGCTTTTTCTTCTTGTGCCCTTTTTAACCGATTTGACGACATACTGAGCATTTTCAAGGTCGGCAAGTATTGCATCGCTCTGCTCTTTGTTTGCTATATTTTTATCGCCGAGCTTAAGTTTGTTGCCGTCGGGGTCGGAAACGAGCGTTGCGGCAAATGTTTTGCGCTCGGGGGGATTTGTGAACTTGGCGTCGATTGACCAATATTCCTCGGGCTTAAATGCTCTGATTTCGTTTTCCCTGTCAACGACAAGACGAAGAGCGACCGATTGAACTCTGCCGGCGGAAAGACCGCGGCGAATTTTTTGGCTGACAAACGGAGAAAGTTTATAGCCGATGAGGCGGTCCAAAATACGGCGAGCCTGCTGTGCGTTTACAAGGTCAATATCAATGGCGCGCGGGTCTGCCATACCGTTTTTAACGCCCGTTTTTGTGATTTCGTTGAATGTGACCCTGTTATGGTCTTTTAAATCAAGACCGAGAATTGTGGCAAGGTGCCACGAAATAGCCTCTCCCTCGCGATCGGGGTCGGTTGCGAGATAAACATAGTCTGCCTTTTCGGCTTTCTTTTGAAGAGATTTAACAAACTCCTCTTTACCCTTGATTATTGCATATTTCGGTGCAAAATCATGGTCAATATCAACGCTGAGTCTTGCCGCAGGCAAATCGCGGACATGACCCATAGAAGCAACGACATCGTAGCCGCTGCCGAGATAGCCCTTAATGTTTTTAGCCTTTGCAGGTGACTCCACAATTACTAATTTTGACATATATCCAATACTCCTTAAAGCATTATTTTAATTTATATCGCTTGCCCGAAGCGCTTTCTATAAGCCCCTTCATTTCAAGCATTGTGAGAGCGACAAGAACTTTTTGCGAATCAATGCCGCTTTTCTCTATTATTGTATCTATATTTTCTAAATTCTCGCTCAATGACGAATAAACGCTTTTTTCATCGCCCGAAAGCTGAAGTGCTTTGTTTTGGCGGCTGACATTTTCCGCTCTGTCGCGCGCGATTTTGTCAAACTCAATCTGAGGACTTTGTTCGGCATTTGCGCTTTTATCCGTCATATCGTTTACAAGCTCGCGAACAGTTTTAAGTTTGCTTAAATCAAGGCTTGCAAACCGCTCGGCATACTGTGAAACAAGAACACCGGGATTTGTTGCGACGATTGCGCCGTCATCAATCAGCTTGTTTGTGCCATAGAAATTATAGTCAAAAATCGACGCAGGAATCGCGAAAATGTCGCGTCCCTGCTCATATGCATATTTTGCGGTTATGAGCGAGCCGCTTTTGACTCCTGCCTCAACAACCATTACACCGAGCGATAAGCCGCTGATTATGCGGTTTCGCATCGGGAAAGTATGCTTTGACGCAGGCGTAAACGGCGGATATTCGGTAACAAGTGCGCCGTTTTTCTTTATCAATCCGCGAAGCTCCTTGTTTTGCTGTAAATAATCGGAGCCGAGTCCGTTTCCGAGCACGGCAACGGTTTTGCCGCCTGCCTCGAGTGCGCCGCGGTGAGCACAACTGTCAACGCCGAGAGCGCCGCCGCTTATAATCAGGGCACCGCACAGTGCCGCGCCCTTTGACATAAAGCGAGCCGCCTTTGAGGCATATGTTGACGCCTTGCGTGTGCCGACAACAGCGATTGCGGCATAATTTTCAATATCGGGCAATGTGCCGTCAACATAAAGAACCGCCGGCGGATTAGGTATATCTCTCAATCGGTTTGGGTATTTTTTGTCATCGAATGTGACGATTTCCCATCCGTTTTTGTCGCAATTATATATAATTTCCTCGGCATCGTTTAATGTGTGGCGCTGCAGAGCTTCAACCTGCCGTGCAACGAGAGCGGTGCTCATTTTCCACTCCATAATATTTGCGTTATACAAATTTTCGACCGAGCCGAAATCTTTGATAATATCCTTGAAATATGCGCCGCAACCGAGTGACAGTTGAAGCCATATCCAATATCGTTTATCTGTACTCATCTAAGCATCTCCCACATTGTGAGCGAGGCGGCAACGCTTGCATTCAGGCTTTCCGCCCTGCCGCGCATCGGGATTGTTACGAGTGAATGTGAAATATTTTTAATATTGTCCTCAACGCCGTTTGCCTCGTTGCCGATAACGCAAATGCTCGGCTTTGAAAAATCGAGTGTTGTTATATTGACGGCGGTGCTGTCGGGGACTGTTGAGTAAATTCTGTATTTTTCCTTAAGGCTTGACAATGTATCAACCAGATTATCGATATCGACAACATTCATTCGCAAAATCGAGCCCATAGAGGCACGCAGAGCCTTTGAGTTGAAAATATCGCAGCACTTATATGCAATAATGCAATCAATTCCGAGTGCCTCCGCGGTGCGGATGATTGCGCCGACATTTGAGGGGTCCTGCACATTATCGAGGGCTATGATTTTATCGCCGCAAATGCCCTTTGACAAATCGGACATTTCGCACACGGCAAATATTCCCTGCGAAGTTGAGGTTTCGCCGAGTTTGGCGGCAACATCGTCGGTGATTAAATAGCTTGCGCCGGATGATGCCGAAAGCTGTTTTACCTTTTCGGGATATTTATTAAAAATCGCTTCAGTGAAAAGCAGGGTTTTGACCTTATAAACAGAATTAAGGACATCAAAGCAGAGCCTTGCACCCTCCAAAACAAAAGCATTTTGTTGTCTGCGGAGCTTTGAAGATGTTAAAAGCCTTTTTGTGTCCTTAATAATTTGATTATTTTTACTTGTAATTGTATCAAGTGTGATTTTTTCCATACACATCTCCGTTG
>ERZ1034998.1214-NODE-1214-length-15373-cov-4.021217_pt1 | contig 15373 bp, 18 predicted proteins | sample MGYA00520621_ERZ1034998 | MGnify/ENA primary metagenome ERZ1034998 (study PRJEB33766, sample SAMN09781748) | gut metagenome | biome: gut microbiome | host: Homo sapiens | place: Madagascar | study: EMG produced TPA metagenomics assembly of the PRJNA485056 data...
ATCAGCAGCAGAACGCCCGCCGCCAGGACGGACTTTACAATCCACGGAAGCCGTTCGGAAGACAGATGAATGGTTGCCGTTCCCAGAATGCCAATGAGAAAGAAAGCAATCGTTCTTCCCATCTGCCGGAAATAATAAGTGAACTTATAAAGCTCTGTCGTTGAAACGGTGTCCTTCTCATAATATTCGGTGGCCAGCTTCTCAATCACATCACTGCCAAGCTCCGCAGAACTCGTCCCGTTCTGAAACGACAAATATGCAATTGCAGCAACCGACGCCAAAAATACCATCCAGAATATAACCGCCCAGATGATCCGGCCTCTCTTTCTTCTCTTCATTACCCTGAAATCTCCCTGAACCATTCCCTTCATATCGTTCTTTGGTACGAAATGTTTCAAAATTATTACAATGTCCGCAACGGACATTGATTCCATTGTAAAGCTATAAAATGCTCCTGTCAATGTCACAGGAGCATTTTAAGAAACTATTAATGATTTAATTTGTTACAATTATTTTACGGAAGCCTCTTCAAATTCCTTTACAATGGCTTCTTCCGGAGCCTTGGTTAAAAGACTTACCACGATGGTAAAGATCAGTGATGTAATGAATGCCGGTAACAATTCGTAGATACCGAACACACCCCCAAGAGGTGCCACCAGATACTTCCATACAAATACCATCACACCACCACTGATCATTCCGGCAAGTGCACCCTGGAAGTTACATCTCTTCCAGAACAGGGCACAAAGGGTTACGGCACCAAACGCGCCACCAAATCCGGCCCATGCAAAGCTTACGATACGGAACACGCTGGAATTCGGATCTCTTGCAAGGAATAATGCAACCAGACTGATTCCAACAATGGTAATTCTTGCGATTAAAAGGCTCTTTTTCTCATCCAGCTTTACCTTGAAGAAATCCTGAATAATATTCTGGGATACGGAAGATGCTGCTGCAAGCATCTGCGAATCCGCCGTGGACATCGTTGCTGCCAGGATACCTGCAAGGATCAGACCTGCCACAATCGCAGCCAGAACACCATGTTGGCTGATTAAGTGAGCGATTTTTACAATAATCTCTTCTGCACGGCTCGGAGAATCCAGAAATTCTATCGCACCTGCTGTTGTCATTCCATAGCCGACAAGCCCGATAAGAACTGCTACAAACATAGCAATTATCACCCAGATGGTTGCGATTCTTCTGGATAAAACAAGCTTCTTTTCATCTTCAATTGCCATGAAACGAACTAAGATATGCGGCATGCCAAAATAGCCAAGTCCCCATGCAAGTGTCGATGCAATCGTCAGTGCACTGTAAGGGGTAGCGCTGTTCGTCTCCCTTACATGGGAAGCAAACATGGTAAGGTATCCCGGCATTTCCTTTGCATTGGAAATGACCACATCCATACCTCCTGCTACGTGAATCCCAAAGCCCAGTACAACAACGAGTGCAATCGTCATCACAATACTCTGTGCAAGATCTGTTGTTGAAACAGCTTTGAAACCACCCATAATGGTATAACCCACAATAACTACTGCTGAAATAATCATTGCTATGGTATAATCCACACCGAACAGACTGTTAAACAAGGTTCCGCATGCTTTAAAACCGGACGCCGTATAAGGAATAAAGAATACAATAATTACAAGAGCAGCAATCGCATTCAGAATATTCTTCTTATCATGGAATCTCTTGGAATAAAACTCCGGAATGGTAATCGCATTAATGTTACTGGAATACCGGCGCAGCTTTCTCGAAACTAAAAGCCAGTTTAACCAGGTACCAATTCCAAGGCCGATTGCGGTCCAGGAGGGTTCTGCAATACCGCTGAAATAAGCAAGTCCGGGAATTCCCATAAGCAGCCAGCTGCTCATATCGGAGGCCTCTGCACTCATTGCAGTAACTAACGGTCCCATCTTACGGCCGCCTAAGTAAAAGTCGGTACTGTCATTGTTGTTCTTACTGTAAACAAATCCAATTGCCAACATACCAAGTAAATATACCACGATGGTAGCAATCATAATAAAGGTAATTGTGTTCATATCTTCTCCTCACTTTTGTATCATTTGCAGGATGCTTCTCTACATTAGCGTAGTAATGTGTCACCCTATAAAGAAGAGCCTGTTACGCGCAGGCCCTTCTGCATTCTCTTCATTCACTTCCCTTAAAGGGCTGTTATTTTAAGAAGCTGAAGCTGCGGATAATCACCGGCTCCTTTGCTTCTCCCTTGCAGATGGATACGAAGCAGATAATCTTCACTACCCAGAGTACGACATAGAAAATGCCTGCTGCAATTGGAACGATTACGGTCCAGCAAAGAATTGCGGTTACAAGTCCAACCAGTGTTTCAACCACAAGGAACTTCAGCGCCTGTCTTACATGGAATGAAACATATGGGGAATTCTGGCTGAGTAATGCAATCAGAATACCTACCACGCTTAACAGATATACCAGCATGGCAATGACCTTGTTATCGGATACATCCTTCGGATCAAATTCTGCGGTATGATCCCATTCCGGAGTAACCGGAGCTGCTGTATTATACGGGTTATTATAATTCGTACCACAATTTGCACAGAAGACTGCCTGGTCTTCCATCTGTGCACCACATTTCGGACAAATTTTCATTTGTTATTTCCTCCTCATCCTTTTTCTTAACTACTATATAGCATTATCTGCCAGTTCAGAACCGATAGAATAGATTTTGTACCGCCCTGAATAGATACAGTATAATACACAATACCGAATATGGCAAATCTTTTCTTGCATCCACCTATCTGGCTCCGTCTATCCCCAGCTCTGCGTCAATGGCTTCCTTGGCAATCTGCCAGCCGCCCATTTCTTCATAAGCAGCATCCATCTTCTGCTTCTCCCGTGCGGCCCGCTCCGTATCTCCCACCGTGGAAAAGGCCTTATAGAAGCTTGCTGCCTCATAATACTTTGCTACTCCGTAATATTCCTTCTCTTCCGCATTTCCGGTATCCCCCGATGCTGCATTCTGGTGATAGTGATCAACCAGTGGGGCATAATCCTCATACTCCACACGGCTCCTTAAGGCGTTCTCCGAAATCCGGTTGGAAAAAGCATCATGTAAATTCTCTGTCATCACGACCACCGAGGCAAACAATATAACGCAGAGTACCCCGATCACACCCTTCATAATAAGAAGAATGCCCTGCTGCCGTCCTATCCGCTGTTTATTCTGTAATTTTTGCGCCATAGCCCATCTCCTCATACTTCTGTTCCAGTAAAACCATTCTCTGTGCCTTGCTTAACTTCGAAAAGCCTTCCGCTTCTTCCTTCGTAAGCCCCAGATAAGCCTGAAGCAGCGCTTCCACATCCGCTTCCATCCGTCCGAGCACCTGCCCGGTATACACTTCATCAATCGGATAGGAATCCATATTTTCTCTCGCTTTCGCAAAGTTATCACAATAGGTCGTAAGGGACTCGATGCGGCCGTCTTTCAGCGTGTCCGCTTCGGCTTCGATCATTTGGAATAAATTATCATAGATGTAAGCATAATGGTCAGCCGCTCGCATAATCACCGCATAGCTTTCATACCCTTCGGTATAAACACGGATGTCCCGGGCTTCACAGAAGGCATGAAATCCAAGATAATCCTCATCCTCAAGGTATTGATCCATCTTCGCAGTATATTCCTTATGATACCTCTTCGCCTGCAGATCATGGACATTTCTCTTAATTGAATAGGCACTCCTTGTCATAAACAAAGCCACAAGGCAAAGCACCACCAATACTGTAATGATGACCGCATGTGCCGTAATCTCACTATAATTCCTCGTCACTTTATACACATCGCCCTGTGTCGTATCAAACCGGCTCTTATATTCTTCCATGTCCTTCACATGCTGCTGCGCATGCTCGTTCGGTTTTCCGCAATGCGGGCAAAAACGATCCTCTAACGACAGGTTTCCTCCACAGTATTTACAGTTCACGTATCTATTTTCCTTTCATCCATTTTTTGATATAGGCTTCACAGGTTTCATATTTCGGATATCCGTAGTTGTTTTTCACTTCTTCTTCAAACTTCTTAAGATCCTCCTGTGAAAAGTCCCAACGTCCCTCCAGACCGGCAAGTGCCTGTGCCCGGAACGGTTCCAGCTGCTCCCGGTCTTCCTTAGAAAGCAGTACCGAATAAGAAATTCCTTTTAAAACCCAGTAGTCATTTAAGAGCAAGGTCTCCTGATACTCCTGCAAAGTTTCTCCGGCGGCTTCTCTTGAAAGACATTGTTCTACCTTATCACAGATCCCCCAGACCATCATAAACGACCAGTGTTCCCAATCGGACATATAGATTCCATCCGCTGTCCCCTGTTCGATGAAGGCATACAGCTCTGCATACTGTTCATTCTCAAACATTTCTTCCATCTTCGGATAATTTTCCTGTCTCCAAAGGTATTGTGTCTTCGCATCATAGGGTTCTTCCCGGTTCTTCCACGCCAGAAAGCCTGCACCAAGAACAATCACGATAATTGCGGCTACGGCAAGCTTTATTACCCATCCTGCCCGCTTCTTAAGGGCTTTCACTGTTTCCTGTTCCGGTACTGCTCCCAGATCTTCCAGATCCGTACGGACATGCTCCAGTTTCTTTAAGTACTCCTCCTCCGCACCGGGATAATACATTGTGCCACAGTACGGACACTTGGCACTCTGTTCCTTAAACTCACCCCCACAGTTTGGACAGATGACTTTTCTTTCGCTCTCTATTGCCATAACGGCTCTCCTTTGATTTGTCTTCGTTCCTATTCTAATCGAAGCAAAATCTACTGTCAATCACTTGCCAGGTATCTCTATGTGGTGATGTACTTTTGTATTTGTTTTACCACATATTCCCATTCCGTAAGCAGATCCGGAAGAAGATTTTTCAGATCATCGCTGTTTTCCTCTCTTCCTGCAAGTTCCATCCGGTAAAACCATTCTCCCAGGGATTCCGCGCCAATTCCTCTTGCTTCTCCCTTAAGTCCATGACAAACCACAATCCATTTTTTAAAGAAACCTTTTCTTTCTGCTTCCGTCCATTCACCTATAGTATCCAGATTTTCCGATAAAGCAATCAATTTTTCTTTATGCTCCCCATACTGCTCCTGAAAGATGGTAAGAATTTCCCAATAGAAATTCGGATCGTCGTTTGCATACCGCAACCCGGAATCCGTTTGTATACCTGCATTTTTAAGAAGTTCCAGCCAATTCCCGCCATCTTCCCTCTGCTCTTTGTCACCTCTCTGCACTGCATTCTGTTTCGTGTATAAATACTTTGTAAGCATTTCTTCCAATCGTTTCGGTTCTACAGGTTTTGCAAGATATCCATCAAAACCTTCTTTCTCATAAAATAGCCGTGCCTCTTCCCCGGCATTCGCCGTTAATGCAATAACAATGGTTCTTGCATTCTTCCCGTCAGCATCCGTCTTCAACTGATGAAATGTCTCAATTCCATCCATTCCCTGCATCATATGATCCATGAGAATGAGGTCAAACATTTTCTCCCTACACATCCGCAGGGCTTCCTCCCCACTACCGGCTGTCCATACCACAGCCTTCGTTCTCTTTAACAAATATTTCAGGACCTTAAGATTGTATGCATTATCATCAACGGCCAGAATCGTTTTCTTACTCAGATCCGGTATATCCTGCGGCACATTCTGTATAGTCACATTCTGTAATGTCTGAGTGGTTTCTACAGATCCCGAAGTCTCTCCATCCAATTTCCATAGAGCCTGTTCTTTTCGCGAAGCCTCCACCCATGGAATTTCAATAGAAAATGTGCTCCCTTTTCCAAGAATACTTTCTACGGTAAGTGTCCCTTCCATTGCTTCCACCAGCCGCTTTACAATAGCAAGCCCAAGGCCCATGCCTTCCTTTCCACCAGTATTCTTTCCACGTTCAAAATTTTCGAAAATCTGACTCAGGTCTTCCCTTCGGATTCCGATTCCGCTGTCCTTTACGGCAATCCATAATCTCGTTTGTCCATTCTCGTTTTTCACACCGGCACTAAGTTGTACAAAACCCTTATCCGTATATTTCATGGCATTCGAAAGAAGATTGACAACCGCCTGTCTTAAATGAACCGCATCCCCCATCAGATACTTCTGCCCATACATAGGGGGAAACTCTTTACAGGAATAAAATTGTAATCCTTTTTCCTGAGCCTGTGGGCGCATTAATTCTTCCGCTCTGTCCAAGACTTCTCCGATCCGATAAGGTTCACGCGCAATCGTAAGTCTTCCGTCTTCCAGTCTGGCTGCATCCAGCACTTCGTTGATCAGAGTCATCATATGTTCACCGGCTCCCGCAACCTCGACGGCATAACTCCGGATGCTGTTTTCGCTGCTTTCCCGCAAAATCATCTCATTCATGCCAAGCATCGTATTCATAGGAGTACGCAGCTCATGGCTGACCCTCATCAGGAACTGCGTTTTGGCTTCATCTGCTTCCTTTAGCTTTCGCATCGTCTGCAGACTTTCCGTCTGATCAATCAGCCAGAGCATCCTGCCATTGTTCTCTCCGTTTTCAATAATTTCTTCTGTACGAAGCTCATAGACGGTATCTTCCCGGTGCAGTAGATGCTCCTCATCCTGAAGAAGTGTAAGCAGCTCCGGATAACTGTCAATGATATCCCCCTGCCTGATATCCGGAAAAAGCTCATCCATACGATGATTCACAAAAATAATTGCACCCTCATGATCCAGAATCAGAAGTCCTTCACTTCCATGATTAAAAGCATTATCTACAGCTGCATGTAAAGAACCGAAATACCGGTATCTGACCATCGCCATCATCATGCAGAACATCGTGATCGTCATGGCAAGTACAACCGGATTATAACTTCCAAATACTCCGATTCCTTTCAGAATCAATTCCAAAATGAAGACTCCGATTCCTGCCGCAATATAGGTAATCCGTCTCTTCTGTATGTGTGTACTCTTACGGTACCGCAGGGCGCAAAGCAATAAAATAGCAAGAAGCACCACGGTCATGTGAGCATAATGCAGACGCCATAAAATTCCTCCGGTAACCTCAATCCGGTGGTACATCCCATCCGTCAGAATCTCCATGGAAGAGTAAAAATACGGATGCTTCTCAGCAGTAAAAACGCCAGTCAATACCAACGCATTACATAATGCCTGCAGCATATAAACCCACTTCGGAATATGAAATCTTGCAAATTCAGATACAAACCAGAGCAGCGCCATCAGAAAACCTGCCTGTCCGACATACTGGACACACAACCCCGGAAGAGCCTCTCCAATCGTGTCAGACCAGACAAGCTCAAGCTGCAGCCCGATAACAAAAATCATGGTAAATACATCGTACAAAACAAAAGCCATCTGCGCTTTTGAAGGCTGCTGCCGTAAAATGACAGACAACATAAAAAGCATTAGCAGAATGGCTATTACATTAACAGTTTCCAAAAAAAGCAGCATATTCTTCTCCCAAGGCAGTTATTTTATTCGGCATTCTGCTCCATCTCACCCTGAATTTCATCCTCGGTTGCAGCCATTGCCTGTAACGTTTTTGTCAAAAGTTCATCCAATTCCCATCCAAGCTGATCTGCACCGCGTTCGATTACCTCACGGGAACAGCCTGCCGCAAAAGCTTTACTCTTATACTTTTTCTTTAAGGATTTTAACTCCATATCCTTCGTGCTCCTGGAAGGACGCATCAGGGCAGCCGCCCAGATCAGGCCTGTCAGCTCATCTGCTGCAAACAGTACCTTCTCCATTTCATGCTCCGGTGCCACTTTGAGGGTCGTGCCGCACTCTACGGTAATGCCGTAGCCATGGGATACCACGCCGTGAATCACTTCCTCCGATGCACCGCCCTCCCTTAACATTTCGGGTGCTTTAAGGCAGTGCTCTGCCGGATATAATTCAAAATCAATGTCATGCAGAAGTCCTACGATTCCCCAGAATTCTGCTTCCTCTCCAAATCCCAATTCCTGTGCGTACCATTTCATAACTGCTTCCACTGTAAAAGCATGCTGGATATGAAACGGATCCTTATTATACTTCTTTAATAAATCAAGTGCTTCTTCTCTCGTAAGTCCTGCGTTCATGTTCTGTTCTCCTCTTAGGTTACTGTTCACTCCTACTTTGTTCCAGTAACCATCTTTCCTTATTCTGCATAGTTTGCATCTCTTCCAGCCCCTTATATCAGTCTCATCAATTTACAGCTCTCAATCCCTGCACTCCAGAACTCTTCGAGTGGGAGATTCCGGATCTGGCAGACAATACTGGAATTCATCGCACCATGCCCGACAATCAGGATATCCTTTCCCTCCTGCAATGCCGGTTCCACGACTTCCTTTAAAAAGGAACCCGTCCTTGCAAACAACTCTGCAAAGCTCTCTGCTCCTTCGGGCGCCACATAGTGCGGTGGATCTTTAAACAGAGTATACACCGGACTGTCCGGATTTTCAAAAACATTTTCACTTCCCTCACATATTCCGAAGCTCATTTCCTTAAGACGGTCCTCCAAAAGAATGGGAAGATCTCTTCCTTTTAATACAATCTCTGCCGTCTCACGCGCCCGGATCAGCGGGGAACAGAAACAGACGTCAAACGGAATCTCCCGATAACGCTGTGCTGCTTCCTGTGCCATACGGCGTCCAGCCTCGTTTAACGGAATATCCGTCCGTCCCTGTAATTTATACGCATCATTCCAATCGGTCCTGCCGTGCCGCATAATATAAAGCATGATGATCTCCTCCTGCATTCTTTCGTCTTAATCATTCTACCTCTCTTTTATTACAAAAACAAGGATGCCTGTCTGCACAGACACCCCTGCTTTTGAATAAATAAATAAGTGGATGGTAATTAGCTAATTAAAAACAGTTCAATTATTTCTTAATATTGAAGGCTCCGATTCCCGGATATACAGCGCTGTCGCCAAGTTCTTCTTCAATACGGAGTAACTGGTTGTACTTTGCAACTCTTTCGGAACGGCTCGGTGCACCGGTCTTGATCTGGCAGGTATTCAATGCAACGGCAAGATCTGCAATGGTCGTATCTGCGGTTTCACCGGAACGATGGGATGCAATTGCGGTGTAGCCTGCTTTGTGAGCCATCTTAATTGCTTCAAGTGTCTCGGATACGGAACCGATCTGGTTTAACTTAATCAGAATGCTGTTACCACAGCCAAGTTCAATACCCTTTGCCAGACGTTCGGTGTTCGTAACAAAGAGGTCATCTCCGACAAGCTGTACCTTATGTCCAAGCTCTCTGGTAAGCTTCTGCCAGCCTTCCCAGTCCTCTTCATCCAATGCATCTTCAATAGAGATAATCGGGTATTTATCAACGAGCTGTTTCCAGTGCTCGATTAAGCCTTCGGAAGTAAATTTCGTTCCTGCCTTGGGAAGAATGTATTCTCCCTTTACGGATCCTTTCCACTCACTGGATGCGGCATCCATGGCAATCATGAAATCCTTGCCCGGTTCATATCCGGCATTCTTTACAGCCTCCAGAATATACTGGATTGCTTCTTCATCACTTGCAAGGTTCGGTGCGAAACCACCTTCATCACCTACGGATGTTGCAAGTCCTTTGGACTTTAATAATGCAGCAAGTGCATGGAACACTTCTGCACACCAGCGGAGCGCTTCCTTGAAGCTCGGAGCGCCAACCGGCATAATCATAAATTCCTGAACATCTACGGTATTGGCTGCATGAGCGCCGCCATTTAAAATATTCATCATCGGAACCGGAAGACGATTTCCGGAAATACCGCCGAGGAAACGGTAAAGAGGAATATCCAGTGCCTGGGATGCTGCTCTTGCTGCTGCAATGGAAACTGCAAGGATCGCATTGGCTCCTAAATTGGATTTGTCCTTTGTGCCATCTGCTTTGATCATCGCCTGATCAATTGCATAAATATCACTGGCATCCATTCCGGTAATGGTGTTGGCAATCACGGTGTTGATATTCTCAACAACCTTGGTTACACCCTTTCCTAAATATCTGCTCTTATCGCCGTCTCTTAATTCCAAAGCTTCGAATTCACCGGTAGATGCTCCACTCGGTGCGGTACCTCTTGCGGTTGTTCCGTCTACCAGGGTAACCTCTGCCTCTACAGTAGGATTTCCTCTCGAGTCAAGAATCTCTCTTCCAATTACTTTTTCAATCTCTAAATAGTTCATTTACCTGCATCTCCTTTACGATGAACTTCCCTATATAGATGTCCTGCAAGTGTGCGTCTTGCAGGACATCCTCGTTACCATAAAGTACTTATAGCACCGAAAGGGCTTCACATGATTTATTCATTAGTTAGTCGCATCTAACTACGAATAAATTATCATACTTTGCATGGTAAATCAATATCTGTTTTTGAGAATGATTCTCACCTACCATCAGTAAGTTCAAATTCCGCTTCCAGATCGTTCTTCACCAGTTTGTATTTTCCGGGTGAAAGTGTTCCAAAAGGGGTAAGGTCATAGGTTTCCGTATTGACCGTAAGATCCGGAATGGTATGTGCGATCTCATCCCATCCATATTCCTGCTTGGGTTTCACCTCTACCCATTCCTCTCCTTCAAGCTTCTGTAAAGAGTATTCATCGCCGTATTCCATCTCATAGCCGCTGTGATTGTCGATTTCAACGGTCAGAATCCCGTCTTTATAACCGACAACACGCATGGTAATGTCCAACGGCAGCGTGGAAATGTTCTGATCCTGCGATCCACTACCCGGTAATTTCCCTGCAAGGAAAATGGACGTCGGTCCGTCTGCTCCTCCGATAATCGATACGGAGGAAGAACCGTCACGATACATTTTCACATGGGTTGCCACAAATCCGCCGATTCCTGCAAGAACTACAACAACTCCGGTCAGGATCCAGACCTTTTTATTCTGATACCATTTTTTCATTCTGTGTCCTCTCAGGATTACTTTAACTGCAATCCATCCTTAAATGCATGTCCTACCTTGCTGCCAAGTCCGATATAGGTGTTGTTCACCGGATCATAAGTGATCGGTTTTAACTTGGAAGGATCGATCTTTCCATCGGTCAGAATGCTTTCCTCGGCATTGACATTCACGATTTCTCCGACCAGAATTCCATCTTCAAAGCTCTTTACCTTGCATTCCAGTGCCATGGGAAGCTCATCAATCAACGGTGCATTCACGAACTCCGATTTCGTTGCATGGAAGCCGGACTTTGCGAACTTATCCGGAACCTTGGCTGCGGATTCCACTCCTACATAATCACAGGCAACGACCGTATCCTCGGTTCCGATGCTGACGGTAAATGCACCGGTCTTTGCAAGGTTATCGGTTGTCTTATGCTGGGACATACTGATGGATATTTCATTCATATCGGTAATGATTCCCCATGCGGCATTCATCGCATCCGGTACTCCATTTTCATCATAGGTTGCTACAATCAGAACCGGCATCGGATACATCACCGGCTTTGCTCCAAAATTTACTCTGCTCATTGTGTTAACTCCTTTCAGAATGTTATTTTTTGTTTCTATTATATAACTCAATGGATAAATATTGTATTATCATCTGGGTCCTTCATTGAAAAATAATAATATGGATTTCGTGCATTAATATATCTGATTTCCGTCTGCTTGCTACTTATACCCAACGCACATATCCTATCATATTCCTCGTACACTTTTCCTTTGGTAGTCACTTTTTCTGGATGTTCAGAATCAAAATATCCGTTCATAACAGATAGGCACAGCCCATCAATATTAAATATAGCAAATCTGTTCATATTTTGTGCTGTCACATCTCATTCAAACAACAATTTATCAAAATCTCTAACAATAAGATATATAGAACCATTTGAAATCATACATTACCTCCTCTTAGGAAAATCTTGATTTAATGAATACAATTCTACCACAACAACACTGATATTACTATGAAATCATCTCCCCCTCCGCAAGCAAAAGTTTTAGGTCTGCCCTCGTATTTTCATACATTGTCAGTTCATGCTCATGCTCTTTATCGTATTTCATTTTCTTAAGACCGCTTAATGATTCGCTCGTATCATGCACCGCCTTGTATGGCTCATAGTCCGCATAGGCTTTTGCAAGCTCCTTTAGCTGTTCCAATCTCTGCCACTTGGATATGAAAATCTGCTCCCGCCCGTCAAACTCTTTCCCCTTGTCTGCCTTATATTTTTCCAACTGCCCAAAGGTCGTTATGCTGTTGCACTCCAAAAAATTCTTGGCGTTATCAATGTCCTGCACCTTGTCCCTGTTTGGGATTTTCGCAAGGTACTTTCCGTTGACAATCGGGAGTGCAAGCCTGCCCATTTTCCCCCGCACACGCTCAAGCATTTCAAGAACCTCATTCTTTCTGTGTTGTATTGTTGATAGTTTCTGAAAATAAAAAGGGTAGCTGATTGTCTGTTAAGATAATCGCTGCCTAAAGGTAAACAATATTCAATTTTATATCATTTTATAAAAATCTAAAAACTGTACAAACAATTCTTCATCTAATCGTGTACTCCACTTTGCGTGATCGAGATTCTCAGTTATATACTTAGCCTTGTCTTCCTTAAACCGCTCTTTATTCCCTTCAGCTTTGTAATCATAATCAAGTGATTCGAGCCATTTGTCAAATTCGGCATTGAACTCATCTTTATAAGTGTTATCAGGATTGTTGAATACTTCATTATGCCCTCTGTCCTCAAATCTAATGAAGGTAAATCGTGGATCGTCTTTGTATTTCTCATAATACTTATCGTATCCATATTCAATACCTATCACATTATCATCTGCACTGTGTAAAACCAGTATTGATGCATCTGTGTTCTCAAAGCCGTCCATCGCAGTGTTTGAAGCATATTTACCATACTTGAAACGCTCATGAATCTTGATAAACGGTGTCATCGCATAGATCACATTTCCAGCTTGAGACTTACCGCCTGATTCAAACATATCAGATGAACTGTTAAAGCCCGAACATTCGATCACAGCTTTGACCTCGGGGTGGTAGTTCAGAACATTACATACACAATATCCACCCCAACTATGACCGAAAAGCATGATTGGAAGCTCAGGAATCTCATTATTATCTTCAACAAAGGAGATTGCATGGTCAAGATCAATCACACCCTGCGGAACGCCGCCTACGCCCTCACCTTCACTTTTGTCACAACCGGTGACATCGTAGGCAAATACATAATACCCGTTTGATGCAAAATAATTTGCAACGTCCATATAGGAATTATGTCCGCCTCCGCCAAATCCATGAGCAATGACTACAATGCCGTGCTGATTGTCACCAACACTGTAAAGATAACCTGCCAATTTCTGTCCGTTATCAGAGGAAAATGAATATTCCTTGCATTCCAATAAATCGAAATCCTCTGTTCTAAGCATTAGCGGTTCGTAGCTATCACAACGAACATTAAAATTCTCATTATACATCATCACACAAAATGCCCACCAGCCTATGAGTAATAATACGATAACGCTCAAAAGAACGATAATTGCAACTTTCTTTTTTGATTTTGTTTTTTTCATCGAACACGCTCTCCTCAAGTACACTGAAATAGTATCTGTTTTATAAATTCCATTTGTTTAATTACTCAATGCTACTATTTTACCATACCCGAATACACAATTTCATTAAATTTTGCTTAAATCTCCCTTTTCCTTATTCTTCTCAATCATCATCTGCCTTGCCCGTTCCCTCTGTTCTGCGCTGACTGCCCTCGGCTTACAGTAGCTGACGTGTGACTTTGGAAAGGAATAGGTCTTAGATATTTCGTCCTGCCCTGTCAGTTTGTATGTTTCGGGAAAGTCGGCAACAAGCGTGTCAAGTTTCCGCATGACCGCCCTATCCCTTGTGTAGAGGGTGGCGGTCTGCTCCCCCGCATTGTAATTGACTATGGTTTCCTGCTCATATCGTGACAACCTCATATCTCCATATCCCCCTTTCCCTTGCTGTGGGTTCTGTGCTGTTTTTCCACGGCAACTGTCGGCTCTTTTAACTCCTTTGCCATTGCCAATTTTACATTGATGGACTGCTCATGCTCGGTCAGTTTCCGTCTTTTGGTGGTGGCGATAAGCTCCGTACAGCTTTCTTCTGACAAGGCATTTAATTTCTTCAAGGTGGTATTTATAATCTGCTTTGTATCGCTGTCCTTTCATTGGTATCTGTCGCTTTCTTTGGTAAATACGGTCTGATGCGCATTGGTGTGTCGGTCACTGCGGATATATTTTTCTGCGGTGCTGTAATAGTCCAAAATCTGTGAAAACAGTGGAACATTGTTTTTTCCTGCATTTTTGTTCATAGTCTTTGCTCTCCTGTGATATGGATTGATATGATTGATTGGTTTCGGTGCTGATAAATGATTTTCGCCCGTTTAATCAGAACATCAATCACTCCCGGCTTATGTAAAAAGATTTTCATATCGGCTGTACCTCCTGCCTTTAATGGGAAAACAACCAGCCCATAATTTCTTCATCATAGGCAAAGAAGCCTCCACCACCATGCTCATTAGGTGCATTTCTCTCTGTAAAATAATCATACTCTTTAATATCCAGCACCAGTAATTCATTAATCTCTTCATCCGATAATCCCTGATGTTCATAAAGCCTGTGAAGCGTATCATAAGCCTCCTGTGTCGGCTGTGAGCCATAATATTCATCATTGCGTCCAATCGCCAGATATACCGGAAGGTGCTGCTGTACCACCGGCTCATATGCACCATCCCACTTAGAGCTTACCTGCAGATAGGTCGTAAACAGATCCGGCCGCTTTCCCATCACAATGGACATCGTTTCTCCACCTCCGGAATAGCCGTTTCCATATACTCTGGAGGTATCAATATTGTAGTTTTTAAGAAAAAACTCTACAAGTTCAATTGTCTGATCTGCTGACTTTTCGCCCTAGTCCTCCAACTGCGGTGCCACAATAATCATTTCCTGATTATACTTTTGCGCCTCAAATCCAAATGCTTCCGATTTAATGTTCGCAGCTACACCCTGAAAGTAAAGTCCTTCATATCCCGGCAGTGTGAAATACAGTGCATAAGGCTTCGTACCATCATAGCTGTCCGGTATATATACATTATAATGAATGTCTCCTTCCTTTACAGAATGAAACACGTTGTCAATCACAAGTCCTTCATATTCTTCCGTTTGATTCTTTGATGCCGTAACTAAATAAATGCTTCCTAAAACGACCAGTACAAGTAAAAACACAATCCATGGTATAAATGATTTTCTTCCTGCGTTCATCTTTTGCCTTTCTGTTTCTTTCTTCTTTTGTATATTGCTATATTAAATTCTAGTGTAAAGTATAAAAAAAGAGACTCCGAAAAGAAGTCTCTCTTGGTTAATCTGTTTAAACCTTACTGTTTTCTCTTCCATTTTCCCATTGACATTTCAGATTC
>ERZ1034998.1220-NODE-1220-length-15323-cov-5.651886_pt1 | contig 15323 bp, 6 predicted proteins | sample MGYA00520621_ERZ1034998 | MGnify/ENA primary metagenome ERZ1034998 (study PRJEB33766, sample SAMN09781748) | gut metagenome | biome: gut microbiome | host: Homo sapiens | place: Madagascar | study: EMG produced TPA metagenomics assembly of the PRJNA485056 data...
TGAAAAACATTTGGAGTCGCAAGACGAAATTAAGGTTCTTTTACTTGTGAAGAGAGATTCGCAAGGTAACTACAAACAAAACATAATCGAGTATATAGACGAGTTGATGTCTGTTAATGCTGTTAATGCAAATATTGATTAACATCCGTAATCCGAGGGCGTCAGTTTAAGGCAAAAAACGGTTAAATCCCGGCATTTTAATAAGAAATTGAATGAAAAACGGTCACTCTTGTCGGAGGGTGACTGTTTTTAGCCAAAAAACGCTAAAATTACGACGGTTTGGCGGGTTCTAACGCAATCCGCCTGCGGATAGGAAAAACCGAGCTTATTACAAAGTTCTGTGAAGATAAGTCTGTTATTTTTTACGCATCGAAAGAATGCTCGGACGGCGTTCAGTTACCATCTTTTTCAAAAGCGATTGTTTCATATGCACCCGAGCAATTTAAGTTTGTAGATAATTTTTTTGTAGGGATTCCATTCGTCATCACTAACTATTTTTGCGGCGATAAACCGATTTATGCGGCGTTAAACGCCGCTCGTAGTACGGCAAGTACAACTTCGGGCGTTTGCCTTGCCTAAACGAGCCGCAATGCGGTCGGTTTCTCAACCGCAAAAATGCTTCGCACCGAAAAGAGCGTATTTTTTGATGATTTTTTGCGAACGCGAGGGTATGCCAGCCCGGAATAAAACGAATCTTGCCAAAATGCCGCAATTTTCGCGCTTTTTGTCAAATTCTCGCTTGAAGTACATATGTACGTCTGCGTTCGTCTTTACCAAAAATCATCGAAAATATCGGTGTTTTGGTCGCTTGCGAGTCTGACGGCGAATTTTTAGGCTAAGACGAGGCGCGCGAACGGGTTAATACTTGACCGTATAAGCCGTGAGCGTAACGACGTATTAGTCAAAAATACGCCGTCAGACCACGGTTCGTTTTATTTCGGGCTGGCTTACTTGACGTACCGCGCCCGAACGGTCGCGGAAAATGGCGAAAAAGCCGCCTTTTCGGTAATTAGTGATGACGAATGGAATCCCTAACGGTAAATATTATACGAGAAATTAAATTTTTGCTCAACTTTCTCATGCCTTTTATTAAAAATGTCGCGGTGTTTTTCTTCCCGACCTAATATTTTTAGTTTAGGATCTTTTTTTGTCGTTCGCGCGGTATTTATGCGGCGTTACGCCGTACTTTTTTTTGAATTGTTTTATAAAATATGAAAAGGAATCGTAGCCGACGAACGAACAAACGTCGAGAGCGGTTCGGGAAGTGTTTTGCAAAAGTTCGGCGGCGTATTCGAGCCTGAGATTGATCACGTATTCCGAAAGGGTTATTCCGAAATATTGTTTGAAAGCTTTCAACACGGTCGCGTGCGAATAATGAGTCGGCTCTATTATTTGACTTATAGGCTTCGTAAAATTCTCGGGCGCGGTGAGATATTGCAGAAAGTCGAGTATCCATTTCGGATATTCGGGAGCTTTGAGTAGTCTTTTGGTTTCGTAAAGCCCTAAAACGAAGATGAGAACGGAAGTCGTTATACGTTTAAGTTGTTTCGAGTCGTCGTTGCATCCGGACAGCAAAATGAGAGACTCGATTTTGTCGGCTTGTTTTAAAATCGCCTGAAAGGAACTCGTTCCCGCGTGCAGGCGGATAAGCGTTTCGCCGCTTTTCACTTTTTCAAACAAATTGTCGCTTATCGCGTCGCAAGCCGTTTTGACTTCGTTTTCCGTAAAATAAAAGTCACGGTGCAGGTGCGTGTCGTTTTTAAATAAGATCGCGTGTTTGTGGCAAGGGCCGAGGAGAAAAATGTCGCCGGGGTGCGTGTCGTAAGTTGCGTCGTTCACGATATGGTTGATTTCGCCCTTTTCAAACACGACGAGTTCCCAGTCGATATGTCCGTGCAGTCGGTTAGGCGTAGTGTACTTACGCAAAATAAAGTTGCTCGTTAAAATCGTTACGTCGTTTTTAGCCATAAATGCTCCTCATATCCGATTAAGCTCATGTTTTCGACGGAGCCGGAGTTTGATATCGGAATACTTGTTAATTATAACATTCTTCGCTCCGAAAAACAAGTTTATGAATAACACAAATATAACAAAAAGCCAAAATTTTTTACAAAAGGGGATAATATCGGGAGTTTTATTTAAAAAAAAGCACATTTTTCATAAAATAAGGCAAGACAACGCTTTATATTGGGTTCATAATAATTATATCTTTTGATTCATAAAAATCAATAAGGAGGAATTAAAAATGAAGAACAAAAAGGCATTGGGGATTATAGCCGCGGTTTTTGCGGGGCTATGTCCTTTACAGTAGTCGCGCCGACGGCTCTCGCTTATGACACGCCTAATCACAAGGGGTTTACCGCCACGCGAATCGACGTTGCGGGTAGCAACGAGGCGCTTGCGAAATGGCAGCATTATTTTTACGGAGAGACAGGAACAAACGGCAGCCCTCGCGAGTATGCTTACGAATCCGAAAATATGTATATGGGCGTTACCGCCGACGGGCATACGGGCAACGCGCTCAAATTGCAGCGCAACACCGCTACCGGCGAATTTGTTACATATTCCTACTCATTCGACGTGGAATCGGACGCAAGTTACGTTGTTTCCGCCTGGGTAAAAAACACCTGTGCGGACGTTGCGACGAATCTTTATCGTTTTAAGGTTAAAGAACTCGGCGACAACGGTTACGTCGTAAGCGGTACGGACGAATTTGCAGATCAACTCGTTGTGACCGGAACGAAAAAAGATTGGACGGAAGTAAAGTTCTCTTACAGAACGAACGTTTCGGGTAAGAAACTTATCCTTAAAATCCTTGCGGAAGGCGAGGGCGATTTTTTGGTGGACGATATAACCGTTCGCCGCGCGAACGCGGGTGTTAACGCCAATGTTTTCGGTTTGCAGAGTATAGGAGATTTAAATAACGGAGCAACAACCGATTGGCAGAACGTCGGAATGAACCGTATGACGGGCTATAACATTGCTTCGGATTCGTCCGACGGCGACGGCGCTTCGCTCAAACTTAATACCGAAGTATATAAAACTTATTTCGGAATGTTGCCGAAAGAAAATACTTATAAACTCTCGTTCAAGTATAAACGCCTGAGCAACGACGCAACCGACAAGCTCGTCACGATCCTGGATAACTTCGGAATAAAAGAAGACGGCACGCTTGAAAGAAAATGGGATGCGGGCGTGATAACCGGCGGAACAAACGAGTGGACTTCTTACGAATACGAGTTTTCGTCCGGTAACGCTACGGGCGAGTTTTTGGCGGATATTCAATGGATGGGTTTAGCGGCTTACGGTCACTATCTTATCGACGAACTCGCTATCACCTGTCTTTCTTCCGACGAAAAAATGCAATATCTCGTGAACGGACATTTTTCGGGCGCGTATCTCGACGGGTACTCCGGATTGAACGCAGGCAATTCCAACGTCGCGCGTTTGAGCGACGGAACCAATGCGATCGTTCTCGGCAACGCAAGTAAAGACGGAACCACGGGAAATCCGGGTTATCTCAATATAGATACGACGAAACTCGAACGGGGCAAAACCTACACTTTGAAATTCGATTATATATCGGGTAACGTAACGCCCGCCGTAAGAATTTTTTACGGAACTTACTGGAACGATCAGGTTACTATGTATGCGGACGCGGATTATCCTGCCGCGAACGGAACGGAGTGGGTGTCGAAGGAACTTACTTTCGAAGCGGGAAAGCAGGTGACGGATAGAGGGGACGGCACGGTAAGAAACGCAACGAGGTTTGAAATTTACGGTCCGGCAGGCGGCTGGCCCACTTACTTCAGAAACTTCTCGATAACGGACACCGAAGGCAACGAATTCATCGGAAACAAGACCTTGGTTGCCCCCGACCTCGTTCTCGGCGAGAACGTGTTCCCTTACGGAACATTTGAAGGTAACGGCGAATACGTTACGGATGACTGGACGTTTACCGGGAACGCGGGTATTTACGGATTGGTATTCGACGAACCCGGCTCTCCCAAAGATTGGAAACTTCGCTTTAACGGAACCGCAGACGCACCCGCGACCGCAATCAGCAAAGATATAACTTTAACCGAAGGAACCACCACATTGATGGTTGATAAAAAGGTTTATAACGGCAGCGTAGAAACGAGCATAATTGCAGGCGAAACCGAAATTCCGGAAGGCGACAACGGTTTGTTCGAACTTCCCGAAGGAACTACTTCGATAAAGATTAAATTCACCGCTAAAAACGGCTACGTCGCTTTGAAATACGTAGACTTGCAGTCGCACGCTCACGCCGCGCCAAAGGACGAACAAGTTCAAGAAAAAGCGGCGACCTGCACTGAGTTCGGCGGCAGATATTATACTTGCGAAACCTGCGAAAACGTGGTTTATATCGAAAAGCAGGATAAACTTCCTCACACGTTGAAACATATCCACGTTGACGCTTCTTGCAAGGACGGCGTTGATAAGGACGTTTGCGAAACTTGCAATCAAGAATTCAACGTAACCGTTCTCGAAGCCAACGGCGAACATTCATGGAAACATGTTATCGTTAAACCCGCAACTTGCGCCGCAACGGGAATAGAAAAAGATGTTTGCGAAAACTGTTCGGCAGAACAAAACAATAAGATAACGCCCAAAACGAAGGACCACCATTATGAAGGCGGCGTTTGCACCGTGTGCGGAGCGGAAGATCCGAATAAACCCGGCGAATCCAAACCCGCTTCGAGCGGATGCGGAAGTTCTGTAGGCGGAGGAGCGGCTCTTAGCCTTCTCGCGGCGGCTGCGTTCGTTGTCATAAAGAAAATAAAATCAGACAAATAATAACGAAACCAAAAACATAAAGCGATAAACCGAAGTTTTGCGGTTTATCGGGCGGCTTTAAGCGTCGTCATGCTTGGCGACGGAATCCGAAACATGCGTGGCGATCGGATAAAATATATCGAGATATATTTATTAGATCGCCCCGTTTTAAGTTTGATATTACCGCGCGACTATGGTCGGCATAAACGGTATATTAAAAACGGTATATTAAAAATAAAAAAAAGAGAATAATGCAATATGAGAAACAAAACGAAAACAATTAAGTCGATCGCTTTGGTCTTTCTTTCGGTTTTATGTGTTTTTTGCGCGGCGATTAGTATAAAAACTTTGCCGGTAAAAGCGGACGAAGCCGCCGCTTCGCTTATCGAAAACGGGGATTTTGAAGCTGTCAGCGGAAGTTTTGCCGACGGCTGGAGTTCGTGGACGACGCTTAACGGCGCAGATTCCTCGAAAGCCGATGTTCGCGTATCTCTTGCTGCGGGAGAAGAAGCTCACAGCGGAAATTACGCGATTAAGGTTATAAACAATTCTTCTGACTCGTCTGTAAGAGCGGTAGTCAATAACATGTATTTTCAGGTAGGCGGCGGTAAAACTTATCTTATATCTTTTTATTACAAATCGACTTCGCCGAACGTTATCGCGAGTTTGTGCCTAAGGCAGTTCCGATCGTATAACTCATCTACGGGCGTTTATACAGAAACGGCAAAAAACACCTATTTCTGGTGCGACAGCGCGACTTTTACGGGCGAAACATCGGGCTGGCAAAAACTGTCGGCGGTTATAACTTACGAATCGACGGCGAAATACTCGCTCATTCAACTCGATATAGCCCCCGGAGGCGAACACCCCGTTTATTTCGACGATTTCGAAATGACCGAGATCGATGTTACCGCGGTAAATTCCGGATTCGAGCGCAAGGACGGGTTCGAGGATATGTACGGCTGGCTTTTGAACGAGTCCGGCAGCGTTACTCTTTCGAGCGAAGTTTATTACGAGGGCAATTATTCGGCGCATATCGTAAGAAACAATTACGCCGGTTCGCTTACTCTTTCGTCCGTGGGCAAAGTTGACGTAGTTACCGCAAGATCGTATAAAACGGGATTCCGTATGCGTTCCGAAAATTCGAACGCGGCTACGGCTCTTCTCGACGTAACGTTCTATAATTCTTACGGCAGCATAGCGGGAACGTTTAAAAGCCCATACACGTTTTTGAAAAACAACGACGGTTTGTCGGATTGGGTAGACGTTATGATGCGCGTTACCGCTCCTTCCGGTTCGGTTAAAATGGCTTATAAAATAACCATAACCGAAGGCGTGGCAGATTGTTATATCGACGACGTGTTCTGCGAAGACGTTACTTCCGCCGTATATTATCAGGATTTCTCGCGCGTGTCGAGCGACGGTAAAATCGACGGAACCGACATAACCGCCGAAAAAATCCAGGACGGTAAACTCGCTTTGAACGGAAACGAGGAAGCAAGGCTCGAGGTGGACTCTTTCTTGTACGGAAACGGTTACACTTTAACGGGCAAAAAAACGGCAACGGACGGCGGAAGAGCGGAAATAGACGTTGAATGGTATAACTACATGGGAGAAAAACTTTCCGTCACACAGTTCGAAAGCGATAAAATCGCCGATGATTTCTCGCTTGAATTTCTTGCTCCGCAGGGGACTTACGCAAAAATCGTTTTAAGAAACTCGGGAAGCGGAAAAGTAACGTTCGGCGATATTACGGTTGAAAAAACCTACGATCCCAAGTACGACAAGGACGGCTGGCAAGGCTATTGGGTTTGCTTCCCGTATGCCGACATCGCTTACGGCGGAACTTACAGATACGCTTATTACAGATATTCTTTCGAACTTTCCGAAGCGGTCGATTCGGCGCAGTTACAGGTTACGGGCGACGATCAGATAACGTCTTACGTAAACGGAAACGAACTCGAAGATTCGGGTAAAACATCCTGGGCGAAGGTTCTTACGACTTACGTTACAAATTACCTTAAAGTCGGTAAAAACACGCTTGCTTTTGCCGTGTATAACGAAAGTTATTACGGCGGATTGCTGTTCGATATGGACGTCGTTACCGTTAGCGGCAAGAAGATAAGAATTTCTTCTTCGTCCGACGTGTTGTCCAGCGAAAGCAAGACCGACGGATGGACTTCTTCCGATTATAACGACAGCGGCTGGCGCAAAACTTATGAAATAGGTAAGCCGCCGTGCATGCCGTGGGGCGAAATAGTTTACAAAAAGAGTGCGGAAACCCTACCTAAATTCTCGATAGACGGTGCTGTTCTTCCCGAAAGCGTGAAAGCGGGCGAACTCGTCGAATTCACGCTCACCGTAACCCCCGAAAACGACGTTACGGAAGATCTTTCCATGCGCGTTAATTTCAGAAGCAAATACGTTGCCGACGAGGACGAGGTTATGGAAACCTGGCTTACGCCGAAACTCGTGAAAGGCACGCCTTCTTCGAAGTGGAAAGGAGGCGAAACTTACGTCAACACTTACACGGTAATCGCACCCGATTATCTCGAAGGCGATTCGTATATGCTTCAGTTCGGCGCGGACGAGATGAAAATTACCAATTCCGAATACGACGGAAATATTCTCCGCGGCGTATATTTCAGGCTCGAGGCAGACGACACTATCCAACTTACCGAAAGTAAGATAGTAAAAGAAGGCGACAGAGTAAATCTTGTTATAAACGGCGAAAAAGTCGCACCGATGATGTATCTGCGCGAACAGACAACGGTATTTAAAACCGATTACGCTACAGGTATGGACGGCGCGGGCGTCGAACTTATGTGTTTGCCCAACTGCCGTATTTACAATATGAACAACAGCGGTTCGATGTGGACGGGCTACGGAAAATACGATTTCTCCGCGCTCGACAACGTCGTTTACGAAACGCTTCAGGGCGCGCCAACCGCAAAACTTATGCTTATGATGGACGCGGATCCCCCGCAGTGGTGGCTTAACGACAATCCCTCCGCCTATGCTAAAGACAGCAAAGGTCAGAACGTCGGAATAAGTTACGCTTCCGAAAAATGGCGCGAAGACGTCGGCGTATTTTATCGGGCGATGCTTGAGCACGTTTTGAAACAACCGTACGCAAGTCATATTTTTGCTGCTAAAATTTCGGCGGGAACGACTTACGAATGGCAATATTACGGCGTTACGCTCAACCAATGCGCCGACTTCGGAACAGACGCGCTGAAAGCGTTCAGAGTTTGGCTTAAAAAGAAATACGGAACCGTCGCTCTTTTGCAAAAAGCATGGAACAATTACAGCGTAACTTTCGAAACCGCTACCGTTCCTACCTACGAACAGAGAAAGGCAAGCACCTATCAGACTTTACTTGACGGAAAGGCTCAGCGGAACGTTATCGACTTCCACACCTTCCAGTGCGATATGGTAACCGACAGCATACTTTATCTTTCGCAAATCGTTAAGGAAGCGTGCAACGATAAATGGATTGTCGGAACGTACAACGGATATATGACGCACGGTCAGACTTACGAGGCGAACGGACTTGCGAACTCTTCGATTTCGCGTATTCTCGAATCGCCGTTTATCGACTTTTTGTGTTCGCCTATCTGCTATGACGAACGTCTTATCGGGATGAGCGCGTCGTATATGATGATGGTCGACAGCGTTATCGCCGCAGGGAAGTTGCCCATTATCGAATGCGACAGCCGAACCGTATATTTCGAAAACAACTCGAACCCCGCGCTTCTCGGCGAATGGGGTAAAACTTACACGCTGAAAGATTCCATCGAAGCCTTGAAGCGCGACTTCGCGAACATGATGATAAAAGGCGCGGGACTCTGGTGGTACGATATGTACGGCGGATGGTTCCACGATCCCGAAATCTACGATATGTTCAAAAAAGCGAAAGACGAATGGGATTACGCCGTAAAACAGAAAGTCGAAGGCACTTCGCGCATAGCGTACGTCATCGATGACGACCTCATCACCGAAATGGCGTATAACTTCGGCGGAACTTACGATTATTTAAGGCAAGCCCTGTATATGCAGAAGGAAAGCCTTGGTCATATCGGAACTTCATACGATATGTTGTTTTTGTCCGATATTAAGGACGGACTCGATCGCGATTACGACGTATTCCTGATCGTTGCCGCCGACGTAGACAAGGAAGAGCGCGCCGCTCTGGATAAATACGTTAAAAAGGACGGGAAAACCGTAATCTGGGTAGGATTCCCCGGCATTTATGGCGACGATGGAACGATGTCCGTCGAAAACGTGTCCGCACTTGTCGGTATGAAACTCGGTTATGCCAAGAACACGACTTACGGCATAACGATCGTAGGAAACGACGGTTATACGAAAGGTCTTGACGGCAAAGTTTTCGGTAAGATCGGCGCCGGCAGAGTAGATCCCGTTCTTTATGTAAAGGATAACAATGTAGAAGTACTCGGCAAACTTTACGGAACAAATCTCATCGGGTTTGCGGCGAGAGCGGTAGAAACTTCCGACGGCGGCTATTATATGTCGATTTACTCGTCCGTCGGCAATATTCCCGAAGGCGTTTTGAGAAACATATTGTCGATTTACGGCGTCGAACTCAACGAGAACGAAAACGACGTGATTTTCAAAAACAGTCTTTACACTGCGATCGCCTCGCCTTACGGCGGAGAAAAAACGCTTAATTTCGCTCAAAAAACGGATGTTTACGACGTTTTCAAAGGCGAATGGATAGCGCGCGGCGTAACTTCGGTTACGATCGAGGCCGAAGAAGGACAGTTGGTTCTTTTGAGAACGGAAAAAGAGAAAACTTCGAACCCCGATCCCGTAGACCCCGGGGATTCTTCCAAGCCTGGTTGCGGCGGTTGTAACGGTTGTAACGGTTCCGTTTCGGGATCGTGTTTCGCGCTCGCAGGGGTTTTTGCGGCAATTCTTATAGCGCGCAAAAAACGCGGTTAAAACAAATATAACGATTTCGCGGCGGCGAAAAAGCGCCGCCGCGGTATCTTATAAAAATTTTTAAAGGAGCAAAATATGAAAACTTTTAAAAGGTTACTTGTTGGTGCCGTTGCATCAGTTATGGCATTCGGCATGGCTGCTTGCGGCGGAGGCAATTCCGGTGATTCTTCGACCGGAAGCGGAGGGGGCAAAAAGAAAGATTTCGAACTTCAGATTTTTTCGGGCGGTTACGGAAGCGAAATGTGGAGTTACGCCGTAAGAGAGTTCGAGAAAGACCATCCAGAATACAACGTACAACTCTATATGAGCAACACCGTCAACGATTCGATGGCGGACAGATGGAGAAACGGCAATCCTCCGGATTTTGTATTCTTAGACGGAACACTTGATAAAAACACTTGGCTTTACGAAGGTATGTTATACGATTTCACCGACTGGCTCAAAACGGCAAAGGTTGCCGGCGAGGACGTTTTGGTGAAGGATAAAATCTATACCGAATACGCTTTCAAGGGTAAAACTTACGAAGGGAAAACCATCACTTACGGAATGCCGCTCGTTATCGGGTCTTACGGTATGTGGTACGATCAGTCGTTGTTCGACGAACACAACTGGACCGTTCCCGCCAAATATTCCGAACTTATCGACTTCGCAACCAACAGCGCGACCAAAGATATTCCCGCTATGATTTATCCCGGCGTATATTCCGGCTATCTCGTTCAGGGACTTATTTTGCCCGCTATGGCTGAATACGGAGAAGAGTTCTTCAACAGAGTCGAAAACGCGCTCGACGCGGAAGTTTTCGAGTCGGCAGAGTTTAAGGACGTAATGAATCGTTTTGCGAACTTTGCCAAAATAACCAACAGTTTTTCCCGCACGAACGACGGAAAGCCCGGTTGCCTTTCGATGGATCACACCGTTTCGCAACTTCAATGGCTTAACCGCGCGGCTGCGTTCATTCCCAACGGTTTGTGGCTCAGAAACGAAATCGAGAACGACATTAAGGAAGCCAAGGATAATTATCCAGACACGTTCCCCTCGAATTTCGAAATGAAGTATACGGCTTCTCCGCTCGTGAAAGAGCAGCAGTATATAATGACTTCCTCCGTTACTTGCGGCGTTGCCGCCGAAGGTGACAACAAGGAAGCAGCTCTCGAATTCATAACCTATCTTTATCGCGACGATATAGCCGAAAAGTTCGCAAAATGCACCAATTCTCCTTCGGTTGCCAAGATAGAACTTAAAGGCGAGGATATAAGCGACGTTCTTAAATACACGCAGCAGGTTATGAACGATCCCAAGTATAAACACATCAACCACGTCGGAAGTTGGGGCGGAGTGGACTCCGTATTCAATCAAGGCGTAAACTCCATAGCGGCGGGAACCAAAACCGTCGATCAGGTTTGCAAAGAACTTGCCGACGCGGCTAAAAAACAATTAGGTAAATAAAATCGCATTGCGAACTGTAATTTACGAAGTTTACGGCGTCGCCGTAAACTTCGTAAATTTGCAAAAACAGAACCTGTAAAGGTTGGAAAAAGTATGAAAAAAAGTTTTAAATCGAGATTAAAAGGGAATATGACGCCTTCAAAATGGGTGTTTTTTCTTTCGACTTGCGCAGTCGTGTTTGCCATTTACATATTATTTTGCGTCGTGCCTATTCTGCAATCGGTAAAAATGAGTTTTTACGATTGGGCGGGGTACAGAAGAAAGACCCCGATAGGTTGGAAGAACTATTCCGAAATATTAGCCGACCCCGTTTTTTGGAAGGCTTTTAAAAACGACCTTATAATAACCCTTATAAAAGAGATTATAATCTGCTTTTTAACCGTTCTTTTCGCTATTACGCTCACGCGGCTTAAAATGAAACGGGGCGAAGTGGTTTTCTATAAATTCGTATTTTACGTTCCGAATATTCTTTCGGTCGTTATAATCGGTATGCTCTGGAAGTTTATATTTATGTCCGGAAGTTCGGGACTTTTAAACGCTATGATTTCGGTGTTCAAAAAGGACTTCAATGCCGACTGGATCACGCAATATCCCCTTATTTCGATAGGTTTCGTTGCGAGTTGGTGCGGCGTGGGACTTTTTATGCTCACGATGATAGCCTCTATCAACCAGATTCCGAGCGAACTTTACGAAGCCGCAAGAATCGACGGCGCGAGCGAAATGAAGCAGTTGCAGTATATAACTATGCCCGCCGTCTGGCTTCAACTTACGTTTATGGTCGTTTCCATTCTGTATCAGTCGCTCGGAGGAAACTTCGCGCTCGTCAACGTGTTCGCGCCAACGGGCGGTTTTGAAAACGGAGCGATGGTTATGGGCTTATACGTTTACCGTTACGGCACGGGAAGCGCGGGTTACGCTTCGCGCGTTGGCTATTCTTACGCCGCCGCGCTCGTGATGCTCGTTTTAACGTCGACGATTTCTCTCGGCGTGAAATATTTTATGGACAAAGCGGGAGAAAAACTGTAATATGAAGTTGAAAAAGAATAAAGTAATCGAGGATAAGTCTGTTAAGATAACGAGAAGCGTCGTTCGCGTTTTTCTTATTGTCTGGACTATAACGATAATTTTTCCGCTGGTCTGGTCGCTTTTTACGTCGCTTAAAACGAACGGTGAGTTTATGGTAAGCGCATGGTCGCTTCCGAAAAAACTTCAGTGGGGCAACTATAAGGATGCCTGGGTAAATTCAAACTTCTCCAAGTATTTTTTAAATAGTTTGATATTAAGTGCCGGAACGGTGGTTTTAACCGTTATAATGACGGTCTCTTCGGCTTACGTCGTAGGAAAATTCGTCAATCCGCTCGTGAAGTTCGTCGGTAATTTCTATGCACTCTTTATGATGGTTCCGCAAATATTGCTTACGGTTCCGCTGTATCAATTGTGCAACGATCTCAAACTCATTCAGGACGGACCTATAATTCTCGTCACGCTTATGATAACGAATGCCATTCAGGGCGTGCCGTTTTACGTATTTTTAGTAACGCCTTTCATGCGAGGGATAAACAACAGTGTTCTCGAGGCGGCGGAAATCGACGGAGCGAATCAGTTCCGTATATTCGCGGTTCTTATCATTCCTATGGTAATCCCCGCGATATTTATGGTTTGCCTTCTTAGTTTCGTCGGAATATGGAACGAATACGTAATGAGCATTACCTTTATAAAGTCGGCGAAATATTACACGTTATCGGTCGGGCTCAATGAAATTATGAACGATTCCACCGTTGCGCAGGTCGTAAAATTCGCCGCGCTTATACTCACTATGATTCCGATACTCGTCGTTTACGCGATATTCCAGAAGCCCTTGCAGGAAGGTTTGTCGTCGTCCGACGGAGTTAAAGGTTAAATCCGGTTTAAATTTATTTTCGCGGTAACTTTTATTATTTATGTCTTATGAAAAATTTTAACGAAATCGAATTTAAAAATCCGCCGTCCGAATATTCGCCCGCACCTTTCTGGTTTTTAAACGGCGACCTGGACGAAAACGAACTTTACAGGCAACTTTGCGAAATGAAGGCAAAGGGCGTGGATGAATGCGTGTTACACTCTCGCAAGGGTTGCACGGTGGAATATTTATCCGAGAAATGGTTTAAAAAAATAGGTTTTATACTTAAATCCTGCGAAGAAATAGGTTTAAAAGCCTGGATTTACGACGAGGACAACTGGCCGAGCGGTTACGCCGGCGGGAGAGTCGTTGCGAAAAACAAAAATTTTGCGGCGAAATGCCTGTCCGTCGAAAAAATCTATCCGGTACTCGGCGAATATATCGAAGTCGCAACAAAACCGGATTCCGAAATAGAATGCGTTATCGCCGTTCACGGCGACAGTTACTTTCTCGATATAACCGATTACGAAAAGAAAACGAACAAACCCTGGCGGTCGGAAACGCTATGCTGGGAAGTTTTCGTTTTCAGAAAAGAATTCTGCAAGCATAAGCCCGCTTATTCGCCCGAACCTTACGTCGACCTTTTAAATCCCGCCGCAACAAAAACTTTCGTGGGGCTTACTCACGCGGAGTATAAAAAACGCTTTCCGCGCGAGTGGAAGTCTGTTATAAAGGGATTTTTTACCGACGAACCGGGATTTTATCAGAATTACCTCGAACAGTGTGTAAACCTCAACACGGTTATCTGGACGGACGATTTCGCAGAGAGGTTCATTGAAAAATTCGGATACGACATTCGTCCGCATCTGTGCTGCTTATGGCAGGATATGGGCGAAGTTTCGATAAAAACGCGTTGTGATTATTATAAAGCCGTCGCAGATTTTTACGTCGAAAGTTATTTCGACGTGATCACGGACTTTTTAAAGCCGGACGGGCTTATGAATATAGGACATTTGCATCGCGAAGACAAAATCGAAACGCTCGTGCAGACGGAAAGCGACTTTTTCACCGTTATGCGTTCGCTCTCGATTTCGGGCATAGACTGCATCGAACGGAACGTGAACAGAATAACCGAAAAACTCGGTTCGTCCGTCGCTCACGTTTCGGGGCAGAAAGTATGCTTCAGCGAAACTTTCGGCGGATTCGGCTGGAGCCTCGGCTTGCAGGAAATGAAAACCATCACGGATATGCAATACGTTCAGGGTGTAAATATGCTTGTTCCGCACGCGTTTTTCTATTCGACGGACGGGATAAGAAAAACCGAATCGCCGCCGTCATTGTTTTTCCAGAACGGTTATTGGAAGCATTTTAAACTGTATGCCGATTACGTAAAGCGTCTGAGTTATTTCGGACGTTCGGGCGAATTCAGAGCGGACGTCGCTTTTTATTTCCCCGTGAAAACGGCTTGGGCCAAATGCCGCCCCCTTTATCGTTACGAACTTTATAAACTCGACGAACAACTTGTTACGCTCCGCGAAGAACTTCTGAATTCTATGCTTGATTTCGATTTTACCGACGACAAAACGGTAATCGATTCCACGGTTAAAAACGGTAAGTTGATATGCGGAGAAAACAACGGTTACGGCGCGGTGATTTTACCCGAAATTTCCGTTATGCCGTTCGAGGTTTTATCAAAACTCGACAAATTCGCGGCGAGCGGCGGAATAGTTCTGGCGTTCGGAAAGTTCGAGCCTTTCGACGAAGATGGATTTGTTTCGCCGGAATACAAAGCCACGCTTAACTCACTCAAGAGTTCGGCGGGCTTTATAAAAGGCGAAACTCACTTGGAAAAGGAAGCGGTAGCGGCTTTGAGGTCGCGAACGGAACAACGGGTTTTCGCTTTAGACGGCGGAGTATATTCGTGCAGAAGAGATGACGAAAATTCGGAAATGTATTTCCTGATAAATACCGAAAATAGGGAGAAAACCGTTTATATCAAAGCGGATAAAAACGAAAGTTGCGTTCTTTACGATCCCGAAAACGGAAACGGCGAAAAAGATTATAAAACCGAAAAAGACGGTTTAAAATCGTTTGAAATACATCTTAAGCCTCTCGGTTCCGTAATCGCCGCGATAAAAGAGGGATCGTGCGATTTATCGGCGGAGGCTTCGCAAGGGCAAAAAGGTTACGATGAGGAAATCGATTTGTCGCAAAATTGGCAGGCTGCGGTTTCGGG
>ERZ1034998.1221-NODE-1221-length-15323-cov-5.005567_pt1 | contig 15323 bp, 13 predicted proteins | sample MGYA00520621_ERZ1034998 | MGnify/ENA primary metagenome ERZ1034998 (study PRJEB33766, sample SAMN09781748) | gut metagenome | biome: gut microbiome | host: Homo sapiens | place: Madagascar | study: EMG produced TPA metagenomics assembly of the PRJNA485056 data...
ATTATATGCAATCACTTAGACTAATTCAGAAGAGGTGAACACATGATTGCAGATAGAATTAAGTTTTTAAGGGAAGAAAGTGGATATACGCAGGCAGAATTAGCCCGGAGATTAGGGATTACCCGTTCAAGCGTGAACGCTTGGGAAATGGGTATCTCCGTTCCGTCGACGCAATATATCATCGACTTGGCTAAGATATTTTCCGTTTCCACTGACTATCTTTTAGGAATGGATACCAGCGCCTCAATTCATCTCGACGGACTAACTCCAGAGGATATGCAGATTGTATACAGTCTGATAAACAATCTAAAAAAGAAAAACAAATAGCACTTGTTTTGTCATTCCATAAAATAATCCCCCTACCAATTAGTAGGGGGATTTTCTTATTACATCCTCATATACATATTTAATGTTAAATCTCCGTAATCTCTGCGTGGTACTCCTGCAGAGACTTCACCTCACTATTTCCTCTCTTCCTGATGGAGGCGATGCCGTTTACGGTCGCCTTTGCAGCCGCCATCGTGGTCATGTACGGGATCTTCTTCTTGATTGCAGCCTTGCGCAGATAGCTGTCATCATCCTTTGACTCGTTTCCGGATGGTGTGTTGATCACGATATCAACCTCCCCGTTTAGGATGACGTCCATCATGTTCGGTCTGCCCTCCTGCAGCTTCTTGATCTCCGTTGCCTTGATTCCATTATCAACCAGCAGCTTACAGGTATGCTTGGAGGCGATGATCTCAAAGCCGTTCTCAGCGAAGCCCTTCGCCACTTCCACAACCTCTGCCTTATCCTTGTTGTTTACGGAAATCAGCACCCTGCCGGAAAGCGGAAGCTTTAGCTGTACGCCCTCCTGTGCCTTGTAGAACGCCTCTCCCCAATACTTGGAAAGACCAAGCACCTCTCCAGTGGAGCGCATCTCCGGTCCGAGCAGCGGATCAACCTCCTGGAACATATTAAATGGGAATGCCGCTTCCTTCACGCCATAATATGGAATATTCTTCTCCTTTAAAGCAGGAACCGGTGATTCTTTTCCGGTCAGCTCTGCCGTGACGATCTCGACTGCCAGCGGCACCATGCGGATATCGCATACCTTCGATACCAGCGGTACGGTACGGGATGCGCGCGGATTCGCCTCAAGCACAAATACCTTGCCGTCCTCGATCGCATACTGCATGTTCATAAGTCCTTTGACATGCATCTCTTCCGCGATGCGTCTTGTATATTCCTTGATGGTCTTTACATTTTCCTCTGAGATATGGCGGGACGGAATGATGCATGCCGAGTCTCCGGAATGCACGCCGGCAAGCTCGATATGCTCCATAACCGCCGGTACAAAGGCATGTGTTCCATCGCTGATCGCGTCCGCTTCGCACTCAGTTGCATGATTTAAGAAACGATCGATCAGAATCGGACGATCCGGTGTCACACCTACTGCTGCATTCATGTATCCGGTCATGGACTGTGCATCGTAGACAACCTCCATGCCGCGTCCTCCAAGAACATAGGATGGGCGCACCATCACCGGATAGCCGATCTTGTCTGCGATTGCAAGTGCTTCCTCCACATTCACTGCCATTCCGGACTCCGGCATCGGGATCTCAAGCTTATCCATCATCGCGCGGAACAGGTCTCGATCCTCCGCAAGATCAATAACGGACGGTGCGGTTCCTAAAATCTTGACACCGTTCTTCTCCAAATCTGCCGCAAGGTTAAGCGGTGTCTGTCCGCCAAACTGTGCGATCACACCGACCGGCTGCTCCTTCTCATAAATACTAAGCACATCCTCAAGCGTCAGCGGCTCAAAGTAAAGCTTGTCGGAGGTATCGTAATCCGTTGACACCGTCTCCGGGTTGCAGTTTACGATGATGGTCTCGAAGCCGAGCTTCTTTAACGCAAGTGCAGCATGTACACAGCAATAGTCAAACTCAATTCCCTGACCGATACGGTTCGGTCCGCCGCCAAGGATCATAACCTTTGGCTTGCCGCTTGTAACGGTGCTGTGATCCGGTGCATTGTAGGTAGAGTAATAATATTCGCTGTCCTTGGTGCTGCTTACATGTACCCCCTCCCATGCTTCCTTTATGCCGATCTGCTGGCGCTTTGCGCGGATTTCATCCTCGGATACCTGAAGGATCTGGCTTAAGTATTTATCGGAAAATCCGTCCTTCTTCGCCTGGATCAAACGTGCATCCTCCGGAATGCTTCCGGCGTGTGCCATAAGAGTCTCCTCTTCCTCTACAAGCTCCTTCATCTGCTCAAGGAAATAGTGCTTGATCTTCGTAATCTCAAACAGCTCGTCCGGCGTTGCACCCTTGCGGAGTGCTTCATAAATGATAAAGTAACGCTCGCTGGACGGATAAAGAAGCTTCTTTAACAATTCTTCCTTGGATAAGGAATCAAAATTCTTCGCATGTCCCAATCCGTAACGTCCCGTCTCAAGGCTTCGGATTGCCTTCTGGAACGCTTCCTTGAAGTTCTTTCCGATACTCATGACCTCGCCGACCGCACGCATCTGGGTGCCGAGCTTATCTTCCACGCCCTTGAACTTTTCAAATGCCCAGCGGGCGAATTTTACGACCACATAATCGCCATCCGGAACGTATTTATCCAGTGTGCCGTATTTTCCGCAAGGGATATCCGCAAGCGTCAGCCCACAGGCAAGCATTGCGGAAACCAGCGCGATCGGGAATCCCGTCGCCTTTGAGGCAAGTGCTGAGGAGCGGGAGGTACGCGGATTGATCTCAATGATGATGTCACGGTCGGTAACCGGATCATGCGCCCACTGTACGTTAGTTCCTCCGATGACCTGAATAGCCTCCACGATACGGTAGGATTTTTCCTGCAAACGCTTCTGCACTTCCTCTGAGATCGTAAGCATCGGTGCGGAACAGAAGGAATCTCCGGTGTGTACGCCAAGCGGATCGATATTCTCGATAAAGCATACCGTGATCATGTTGTTATCCGCATCACGGACAACCTCAAGCTCCAGCTCCTCCCAGCCAAGGATTGATTCCTCGACCAGAACCTGCCCTACGAGACTTGCCTGCAAGCCTCTTGCACAGACAGTCTTTAATTCTTCCACATTATAGACAAGACCGCCGCCTGCGCCGCCCATCGTATATGCCGGGCGCAGAACAACCGGGTAATGCAGGCGCTCTGCGATCTCCATCGCCTCCTCCACGGAGTAAGCAACCTCGCTTCTTGCCATCTCAATGCCAAGGCTCTCCATCGTATGCTTAAACTCGATACGATCCTCGCCACGCTCGATCGCATCGACCTGAACACCGATTACCTTTACATTGTACTTGTCAAGTACGCCTTTCTTTGCAAGTTCAGAGCAAAGATTCAGTCCTGACTGTCCGCCCAGATTCGGAAGGAGTGCATCCGGTCTTTCCTTTGCAATGATCTGCTCCAACCGGTCAACGTTTAATGGTTCTATGTAGGTTACATCCGCAGTCTCCGGATCGGTCATGATCGTCGCCGGATTGGAGTTTACGAGTACGATCTCGTACCCCAGTCTGCGAAGTGCCTTACATGCCTGCGTGCCCGAATAGTCGAACTCACACGCCTGTCCAATGACGATCGGACCTGATCCGATTATCAGGACTTTGTGAATGTCTTTTCTCTGTGCCATCTCTTTTCCCCTTTGTCTGTTAATTTATTTGTTAAAACAGTGCTCCGGCAAGATATACGCCAAATGCCGCTATCCATGCCACTACACACTGAAATACAACAATAAAAGCTGCCCACTTGCCACCAAGCTCCCGCTTTACGGACGTGATTGCTGCAACACATGGCGTATACAAAAGGCAGAATGTCAAAAGCGCTGCTGCTGAGCGGGTGGTAAGCGCCGTCTGCAGAATTTCAATCGTTCCATACAGGACACTTAACGTTGACACAACACTCTCCTTCGCCATAAATCCGGTAATAAGTGCTGTCGATATTCTCCAGTCCCCAAATCCGAGCGGTGCAAAGACCGGTGCAATCCATCCTGCCACCGTTGCCAGCATACTCTCATTAATATCAGAAACCAGACGCATCCTGAAATCAAAACTCTGCAGAAACCATACAACGATCGTAGCAATATAAATAATGGTAAATGCTTTCTTCAAAAAATCCTTGGTTTTCTCCCACAGAAGCTGGAAAACATTTTTCATCCCCGGCAGACGGTAATTCGGCAATTCCATGACAAACGGAACTGCTTCTCCTTTAAAAGTAGTCTTCTTCGCAATCGTTGCAGTCAGAATGCTCACCAAAATTCCTCCGAAGTACAATACAATCATTACAAGTGCTGTATGCTTCGGGAAAAATGCCGCAGCAAAAAACGTATAGACCGGTATTTTTGCGGTACAGCTCATAAACGGAATCAGCATGACAGTCATCTTCCTGTCCCGCTCCGATGGCAGAGTACGTGTGGACATGATTGCCGGGACGGAACAGCCGAATCCCATCAGCATCGGAACGATACTTCTTCCGGAAAGTCCAATCTTCCGCATGGTCTTATCCATCACGAAGGCAATTCTTGCCATGTACCCACTATCCTCAAGCAATGACAGAAAGAAAAACAGGGTTATGATAAGCGGCAATGCCGTAAGCACTGTGCCAACACCATTGTAAACGCCATCGATAACCAGAGAGCGGATTACTTCATTTACGTTCGCTGCCGCAAAAGCCTTCTCTGTGATCTCTGTAAATGCAGCGATTCCCATCTCGACAAGTCTCTGAAGATTACCGCCGATCAGATTGAATGTCAGATAAAATACTACAGCCATAATTCCCACAAAGGACGGGATTGCTGTATATTTTCCGGTCAGGATCTTATCGATCTTTCTGCTGCGCTCATGCTCCTTGCTTTCTCTTGGCTTTACCACCGTTGTCGCAACAGCCTTCTCTATATAATCAAAGCGCATATCTGCGATTGCTGCGGATCGGTCAAGCCCGCGTTCTTTTTCCATCTGCAAAACAATGTGCTCGAGCATTTCCTGTTCATTTGTGTCTAACCGGAGAGCTTCAAGAATGTGCGTATCTCCCTCGATCAGCTTGGTTGCCGCGAATCGCACCGGAATATCCGCGCTCTTTGCATGATCCTCGATCAGATGCATGACCGCATGGATTGCGCGGTGCACAGCTCCGTCATGATCCTCCGGGCTGCAGAAATCCTGTCTCATCGGCTTTTCCTGATACTTTGCAACATGGATCGCGTGATCGATAAGTTCATGAATGCCTTCATTCTTTGCCGCAGATATCGGAACCACCGGTACTCCAAGGTACTGCTCCATCTCATTGACCAGCACAGAACCTCCGTTGCCCTGCATCTCATCCATCATATTAAGTGCAACGACCATCGGTATATCAAGCTCTAAGAGCTGAAGTGTCAGATAGAGATTACGCTCAATATTGGTTGCATCCACAATATTGATAATCCCCTTCGGTTTCTCATTTAAGATAAACTGCCGCGATACGATCTCCTCATTGGTATAGGGAGACATTGAATAAATTCCCGGCAGATCCGTAACCTCCGTCTTTGGATGTTCTTTAATGGAACCGCTTTTTCGGTCAACCGTTACTCCCGGGAAATTGCCAACATGCTGATTGGCTCCGGTCAGCTGGTTAAAAAGCGTTGTTTTTCCGCAGTTCTGGTTTCCTGCAAGGGCAAATGTAAGCATTGTTCCTTCCGGAAGCGCTTTTTCCGTCTTCTTATCATGGTAGATGCCACCCTCACCATAACCAGGATGAGGTTGATTCTGTATCTGCTTTTTAGCTTTAATCCCCGCAGGTCTTACCTCCTGCACCAGTTCTGCCTCAATCTCCTGCGCATCCGCCAGGCGAAGGGTAAGCTCATATCCATGGATTCTTATTTCCATGGGATCTCCCATCGGTGCAAACTGGATCAAAGTCACCTCTGCCCCCGGAATAACTCCCATATCCAAAAAATGCTGTCGAAGTGCGCCTTCCCCTCCTACTGAGAGAATTCGTGCGGTCTGTCCCTCTTTTAATTCCCGTAATGTCATTTTCTCACCTTTTATCCTATTTCAAATTTGTACCCCATTCCCCAAATGGTTTTGATATAGTCGCCCTTCTCCCCCATCTTGCTGCGTAGCTTCTTTACGTGGGTGTCAATCGTTCTCGCATCCCCGAAATAATCATAATTCCACACAGCGTCCAATATACGTTCCCGCGACAATGCAATCCCCGCGTTCTCCATAAAATAGTTCAAAAGCTCAAACTCCTTGTAGCTAAGCTCCACCGGCTTGCCGCCGATCGTAACCTGATGCGCGGACTTATCCAAAACGATCCCGCCCATTTCAAGAAGTGTCTCTTCCGATTCGCTCCTGCCCGTCCTGCGCAGGATTGCCTCCACGCGCGCTACAAGGATCTTCGGAGAAAACGGTTTTGCGATATACTCGTCCACCCCAAGGTCAAAGCCCATCAGTTCGTCACTCTCATCGCCCTTTGCGGTCAGCATGATGATCGGGACCTTAGAGTTCTCGCGCACCTCGCGCACGACCTCCCAGCCGTTCATCTTCGGCATCATAACGTCAAGTATGATCAGGGCAACCTCTTTGTCTTTATAAAAAATGTCCAGTGCCTCCTCGCCATCTCCGGCTTCGAGTACGTCATAGTCTTTTCGGACGAGGAAATCCCGGACAAGCTTGCGCATACGGCTCTCGTCGTCCACCACCAGAATTTTTATCTTTGCCATGTTCTCTCTCCCTCTATGGCTTCATTTGGTTCTGCAGGATCTGCTCACGCCGTAAGACATCCGCCTCTCGCTGCGACAGCTCCTGCTCCCACGCCTCGTATTTATCGATGATCTTCTGCTCGTAATTAAAAATATTGGTACTGTTACCGCTGATATAGGTGATCGCAAACATCCCGACCACGATCGCGGCAAGCACTGCACACAGCGCCCCGGTGATATGGTAACGCTTGCGGTAGACCTGCGCACTGCCCGCTCTTTGCTGCAGCTTCTGCTGTCTGCGCGCGGCGCGCTGTTCCTCCTTTAGCCGCCTTTCCTCGTCAAGCCCCTTATCCGGAACCGGGATTGGTACAATATCCTCTTTCTTAATATAGGGAACTGTCTCCAGATAGTTCTGCAGCTCCCGCAAAAATTCAATTCCTACCGCAGTCTCAAATATCTGCTGCTCCACCAGTCGATTGTATAGGGTAAAGATGACATCGGGATCATTCATTTTCGTCTGCGTTCGTATGTATGCAATTCCATCTAATTCCTTTTTAGCTTGTCTTGCCTCTTCTTCCGTCTCAAACGAAAAGCCGTCCACTCTATATCCTGCCATCTCTATTTCGTCCTTTTGTTGATCATGCTTGCCAGATAACCGGCACCATAACCGTTGTCAATATTTACAACACTCACGCCGCTCGCACAGGAGTTGAGCATGGATAAAAGTGCCGCCACCCCGTGAAAAGAAGCTCCGTATCCGACGCTCGTAGGCACTGCGATGACCGGGCAGTCGACCAGACCGCCTACCACGCTTGCAAGTGCGCCCTCCATTCCTGCGATCGCGATCACGACATTCGCCTCCATCAGATACTCCGTGTTGGCAAGTAGCCGGTGTACGCCAGCCACACCGACATCATACAGCCGGAGCACCCGGTTGCCGAATGCCTCCGCCGTAAGCGCAGCCTCCTCCGCAACCTTATAATCACTTGTCCCGCCGGTAGCGATCACGATCGTTCCCTTGGTATCTGCCTTTGGCATCTTTCCCACGATCCCGATCTCTGCATCCTCATAATAAGTAAGCGGAAGCTCCTGCGGCAGCGCCTGCGCTTTCTCCTCTGACAGGCGGGTAATAAGGATTGGCTCCTGTCCCGCTGCGATCATCGTGCGCACGATCCCCGCGATCTGTCCTGCCGTCTTTCCAGCGCCAAAAATCACCTCCGCCTCGCCCTGTCTGAGCTGTCTTTGTGTATCCACCTTTGCATATCCGATATCCCGGAAGGGTTCCAGCTTGATCTGCGTGACCGCATGCTCGATGGAAACCGTTCCGTCTTTTACTTCATTTAAGATCTGTTCCAATTCACTCTTCGTCATTTCTGTTGCTTTATTCCTTTCCGTCAAACGGAACCATGTGTCACCATGTGACTCTTTGCGCGCCATGCACGCACACAAGTGCGGCTTCGGTGCTGCCTTTACTTATCGCGCTCTGCGATCTCTCCGGACTGGTAAGCCGCGATCAGCTCCTTGATGTCACGGATCCGCTGCCGCATCCGCTTGCCCTTATCGGTATCTCCGACCAGGATGCGCTTATCTGCATATTCCACCGCCTCACGCTTGGATACGATGTCGATCTCCTCACGGATGGCAGTCTCCGCAGACACAAACGGCTCATGTGCCGTGAGCGTCAGCCCGTAGGAATTATAGATCAGCGTGTAGCCTGCGATGCCGGTTCTGCTGCGGTATGCCTTGGAAAATCCGCCATCGATGACAATGACCTTTCCATCGCTCTTGACCGGGCTTTCCCCGCGCATCCGGTGTACCGGCACATGTCCGTTAATGATATGCACGCCGCTTCCTTCCAGCCCGAACTCCTTTAGGATCTTGTCAGCAATCTTCGGATCGTTGATCAGGTTGTAATAAGCGTTCTTCGGCTCCACCTTCACGTCCTCATCATCCAGAAAATACCGCTCGAAGGTAGCCATTTTTGCACGTCCATACAGTGGGGAGTTCGGTGCCGTCCAGATGTACCAGATCATATCTGCGCCCTTTTCCTTCTCAACCGGATCACTCGCAAAAAACGCCTTGCGCACATAGGATTCGAGCACGTCAAACAATGCCTTGCCGCTGTAATAATTTCCATAAATATTAACGCTTGTAAACTCTCCGTCCTCGTTCATCGGAACGCAGCCGTGATAGAGCAGGTTGTCATTGTACACGCGGTATATACTGCCCTTTTTAAGCAGAAGCTGTATGTGCCGCTGCAGCTTCTCGCAGTGTAAGAACGATGAGCACAGCCGCTTCATCACATCCAGTTCCTTGTCCGTAAGCGCATACGGATTGTCCGGATCTACGGTCGGAAGCAGGGTGTCCTTCACCTCGTAGGTAACGCCGTCAATCTGTACCGTCTTCTTCTCATAATCGATCTTATCCAATAGAAGACGGTTCTCCATGCCATACTCCGGCCGTTTTAAGATCATCTGTCCCTCCAGCTTGAACCGGATGATTGCAATCGCCTTGTGCATCTTGCGGATCAGGTCGCTCTCCATGTTGTTCGTGCCGGATGGGATTACCTTAAACACAAAACGCTCGCATGGATCGTTGGCATACGCCTCCATCGCAAAGGTTGCAAGCGGAAGCATATTGATGCCATAGCCCTCCTCAAGAAGATCGAGATTACCATAGCGGATGCTGTTGCGGATAACAGTCGCAACACAGGTCATCTGTCCTGCCGCCGCACCCATCCAGATGATATCGTGGTTGCCCCACTGGATATCCACGGAATGATACTCGCAGAGCTTGTCCATGATCAGATGCGCACCTGCACCGCGGTCATAAATATCTCCAAGGATATGCAGCCGGTCTACGACCAGCACCTGTATCAGCTCGGACAGCACAACGATAAATTCCTCCGCACGCCCCAATTCCACGATCGTATTGACGATTGCCTCGTAATACGCTTCCTTGTTGAGGATCTCCGGCTTCTCGGTGATCAGCTCCTCGATCACATAGGCATAATCCTTCGGCAGTGCCTTACGCACCTTGGATCTTGTGTATTTTGAGGATACGGTCTTGCACACTTCGATCAGACGGTACAGCGTAATCTTATACCAGTTCTCCATATCCTTCTCCTGCGATTTGACAAGCTCCATCTTCTCGCGCGGATAATAGATCAGCGTCGCGAGCGCGGACTTGTCGGCGGTGCCGAGCGTATGTCCGAATACGTCGTCGATCTTCTTGCGCACAGCTCCGGAGCCATTGCGCAGCACATGGGAAAATGCCTCATACTCACCATGGATATCCGACAGGAAGTGTTCCGTCCCCTTCGGGAGATTTAAGATAGCCTGCAGATTGATGATCTCCGCAGATGCCCTGCTGATGGTAGGAAACAGCTCGGAGAGCTGCTCTAAATATCGTAGATGTTCGTTATCCAAAATACTGCCTCCATAAATCGTTCTTATTTACATAAGGAGAACCGGAGAAGTAAGCTCCTCCGGTCCATTTCTATTCCCCAGCTTTTCCGGTGATCAGCCACGGGGCCGGCTGTGTATTGTAAGTGTTTTTGCTTGTCAGCTTCGATACGGTCACCTGAATGATCTCCGGATCATAAATACCGAGCTTCTTACAAAGCTCCGGCATGGAAGCCGCAACGACAAAATCAAGTGTATAAATGACAAACTCCATATTCGAATTCAGCTTAAGCAGACACTGCATCTCCTGCTCCATGCTGGCGGATGCAACAAGCATCGTGACATCCGGCACTGCAAGCCCCTGCATCGTATTCTCGTCCACATGGTCAATAATGGTAACGTTATTCAGTCCGAACTGCGTAACGTTGTCCTCTAACGTATTGCGGTCGTTGGCATTGTATTCCACCGCGATCACCTCGCCCTCACCGTCAAGGATCGCCGCCTCGACCGCGATCGACTCGCCGGAGATCACGCAGATGTTCTTGCCCTCGTTGATCTGCATCTTGGACAGGATGATGGAACGGATCTCCGATCCGACATAGCGTACCGATCCGTTGGCAAATGCACTGTTGTCCATTCCGAACTTGATGGTACTGCGCGCAGACGGATTTAAAATGAGCATTCCTGCGGATGCATTGATCCCGCGGTCGATCATATTGGAGACCTTGTCCCTCTTGATCTGTCCCTCCGGGTTGCTTCCCTCATTGTATACGACCGTACACTCTCCAAGTCCCGCGTTGTACATACGGTAAAAAATATCCGGATGTCCCGCCTCGGTAAATACCAAAACACTCTGATGTGCCTCTACCGCCGGGATCAGGTTCTTGTTTTTTCTGGTAATGTCCAAAATCTTTACATGCTCTAAATCCACATCCGTGTTCTCGGAAAAATACTCCAGCCACGCAAGGACATGGGAATTGTTGAATAAATGATTTTCCATAGCCGCACCTCGTCATCCGATAGAATTAAGTTATCGTTATCATACCATATTTCATTTTGTTATGTATACGTTTTCATGCATATTTTTTCAGCAATTTTTCAGAAGCTGCTGCCGGATACATTCAAGGTCTCGTTCATGCTGCCCATCCGGTATCCAAGCACATCCAGCGTCACATAGGAAAAGCCGTATTCCTTGAATTTCTTATAGACACTAAGCCTTGTCTTTTCCTCCATGAACTTCGGAAATTCCTCCGGGAGAAGCTCGATCCGCGCGACATCTCCGTGGATACGGACTCTTAGCTGGTGAAAGCCCATATCAAGCAGAAGCTGCTCCGCACGGTCAACCATTTTTAGCTTTTTCTCATTGATAAGATCCCCGTAAGGAAATCTGCTGGACAGGCAGGCAAAGGACTGCTTGTTCCAGGTAGGGATATTAAGATACTGGGAAAGCTCCCGGATCTCCTGCTTGGTAAACCCGATGTGCCGGAGCGGGCTCTTGACGCCAAGCTCCGCTACTGCCTGTAATCCCGGTCTGTAATCCCCATTGTCATCCAGATTTGAGCCCTCCGCGATCTCATTGATCCCCTGCTCCTTTGCGAGCGCTCCGATCTTTTCAAAAAGCTCATGCTTGCACAGATAGCACCGGTTCTTCGGGTTGTGGGAAAAGCCCTCAATCTCAAGCTCCTCCGACTTGATGACAAAGTGCCGGATTCCCATCCTGCTGCAATATTCCTTTGCCTCATTTAGCTCTCTCTCCGGAAATGAGCAGGAGGATGCCGTCACGGCGATCGCGCGGTCTCCAAGTGCCTCCTTCGCCGCATACAATAAAAAGGTGGAATCCACGCCGCTTGAAAAGGCTACCGCCACACTTCCAAGGGATGCAAGATAATCCTTTAATCTGCCATATTTGTCTAATAATGCTTTGTCCATCATGTTTTTTAATTTAATCCTTCAATCCTTATATTTTTCCAGTTCTTTCTCTTAGATTTGTCCACGTTGTTATGCTTCTATAATAATCCATAAATCTGGTGCAGATCTGTAATTTCATAGTCCACATGATCGTCTGTTGTTTTTTCCACCCCCGCCGGATTGTACCAGCAGGTCCGTATTCCTGCGTTATTTCCACCCCGGATGTCACTCGTCAGGGAATCTCCTACGATCAATACCGTTTTTTTGTCAACCGGTTCAATTTCTTTAAACACCTTACTAAAAAATTCTACATTTGGTTTTTCCACTCCGAGCTGGTCTGACAGGAAAATTCCATCCATATATTCGCCCAATCCGGAAAGACGCAGCTTCTTCATCTGTGCCGCGATTGTCCCGTTCGACACTACATACTGCTTTACCTTTCCATGAAGCTCCTCTATGATCGGTTTACATTCATCATGAAAGACAATGGTATCTCCGAGTCGGAGCTGATACTCCTCATTGAAGGCTTCCGCTACCGAAATATCAAGCCCTTCCTGCCCGAAAAAGGTATGGAACCGCCCGATCAGTACCTGTGCTTTCGTGATTTCCCCGCGCTCCAGTCTCTCCCAGTAGGAACGATTGATAGCAGAATACCGCGCCAGCATCTCATCGCTGCACTCTCCTAAATGGAAATCCCGAAATAGACTCCTGATGGCAGCTTTCTCGGCTGCCAGAAAGTCTAAAAGCGTTCCATCAATGTCCCATAGAATTGTCGTTATCATAAATTCCTCCATCATATCCATTTAAAATCATCTGCTGCCCGATGCGATCAGTTTTTCCTTCTGTGCCTTTGACAGCTTTTTAATTTCTGCCTCACGCTTCATCGCCTCGCTTTTGCTGTCAAACGCTTCGCTGTGTACCAGTGCGCACGGCCGCCGGCTTTTTGTGTATTTTGCACCCTTATCGCTGTTGTTATGCTCCCACACTCTCCGCTCTACGTCCGTGGTATAGCCCGTGTACAAGGAGCCGTCCCTGCACCGGAGCACATAGCAATAATGAAGCTGCTTTTCTTCTGTCATTCTTTTCTCCGCGCTACATGATTATTTTTTCTCAAAACAGGTTGTTGCCGCTTTTCGCTTCCCTACAATATGTTACAATAAAGAAGTAATTTGTCAAATCAAAACTTTGTGCGAATGACGCAGGTAGGTCTTAATATGCTAGTTGCAATCTGAAGTGCATAATAAAAAACTGTTGACCAAATATGGATAGCAAAAATCATCATCCAATATTTGATCAACAGTCGCAGCGAATTTTCTCTATAACTTTTTCAAATAAATAATTATAAATATATTCTATTCGTGAAATTTAATCGTCTTCTCCAATCATAGCTAAAACGCAATCCCTCGCAATTAGCCCCGATGCAGTCATTCGGATAACCTTTAATAATCATTTGAAATTCCTACGCTTGTCACATACTTATGTATTGCCCTAAACACGAACATTCCTAACAAGAGCATTATTATATTGATTGCCAATAGATAAATAGTCTGTCCGCTTTCTAAACTTTCACCGGTAACAATATTTTGTGCCAGATATATTTCATATACAAAGGGACACAATTTCATAGCATTAAAGACCGAATGATTTATATTATCATACGATATAACAGATCCTGACAAAAGTAGCAGCAAGTATGAAATAATCGTTTCAAATGATGCGGTTTTTGAAAAGATCATCGTAATTCCGGACAATGCAATGCCCAAGCCTAAAAAGCCGATAAGGGATATCACACATATAATCACTAATTCAACGCTAATATTTATGTATATTCCAAACAGGAAATAAATAATAACGTAAAGCAGTAAATACTTAGCAAATGACACCATAAAGGATATAAATGTCCTCACCGCTAAAATAATGTCCATCTTATATGGTTTTATTAACAGCTGCTCTATTGTCCCCACTTGTTTTTCAAACGAAATATTTACAGAAGCTTCTGAAATAATCTGTGAGGAGATCATCCAGAACAAATAGCCTATGCAAAAATCCGTTTCGTTAATCCTTGATTTTCCAAATCCCACAAAAAATGCAACAAATATTATAAACTTGATTATAAAATCTGCGATCTGATCTGGATAATATGTTTTCATTTCTATTATATTTTTCCGAAATTCAGCTCTTAAAATTCTTAACATAACTCCTCTGCACCATCCTTATAAAAGCTAAGCAAAATATCTTCTAAATCGGATGTATCCTTATTAAAAGAAATAACGTCATACCCCTGATCTATCAGCGTTGCTACCGTTTGCATAACCTCCCGCGAATTTTCACCCATTATTGTTATAATAGTGCTGTCGTATGTATCTTCAATCGCATAATTTTCCTTAAGATACAGATCTGACTTACCCCGGATCGTAATCTGGTATTTTTCTTTGCTATATTTGCATTTAAAGTCCATGACATTGCCATCGTATGCAATTTTCCCCTCTTGTAGCAGGATCAGACGGCTTGCCATTTTTTCTATAACATCTAATTGATGGGATGTTATGAAGATCGTGATATTGCGCTCTTTTGCAAGTTCTTTTAAGCATGTAATAAGCTCCGCCTTCGTCTGCACATCTAATCCCAGCGTAGGCTCATCTAAAAGCAATACCTTTGGCTCTCCCAACAAGGAAATGATAATGGAAAGTTTTTGTTGCATTCCACGGGAATAGTGGCTTACTTTTTTATCCTTATCCTCGAACAATTTAAAACGCTTTAAATATAAATCTGCCTGTTCTCTAATTATGGGATCCGGGATATTCTTTAAGCGCCCATAATACAATATATTTTCATAACCGCTCAAAAACCAGTAAAGATTTCTATCGCCTTCTAAAACAGCCGCGATCTTCTTATAATAATACTCTGTCTTGATCGTATTTACATTTTTACCATCAAATATTATCTCTCCGTCATCGATTGACAAAAGCCGGAGCATGCATTTTATCAAGGTTGTTTTTCCTTCGCCGTTCTTTCCCAGTACGCCTATGATTTCACCCTCTGATGCACAAAACGAAATTTGCTTCAATACATCTTTACTCTTTTTACCATATCTTTTTCGTACGTTCTTAAATTCAATCAGTCCTGTTCCCACAACAAAAAATCCTCTAACATTCTTAAGTCGTTATTTTGAAGTTCTTTATATGCGCAGTAATCGCCATACACCATTTTTTTATAACTGCACCACCCACCACATAGAACTTCATATTTACAAATGTAGCATTTTCCACTCATATTATCAAGTTCAATAAACTGTGCTAATCTATGAATATATGTCCATGTATTGT
>ERZ1034998.1236-NODE-1236-length-15224-cov-5.355330_pt1 | contig 15224 bp, 17 predicted proteins | sample MGYA00520621_ERZ1034998 | MGnify/ENA primary metagenome ERZ1034998 (study PRJEB33766, sample SAMN09781748) | gut metagenome | biome: gut microbiome | host: Homo sapiens | place: Madagascar | study: EMG produced TPA metagenomics assembly of the PRJNA485056 data...
TTACCGAAAGTGTCACTGGGACTGTGGCATAATTTCGGAGATACGGCAAATTTTGAAAACATGAAAAAGCTTTGCTTTACCGCTTTTGATAACGGCATTACACAGTTTGACCTGGCAAATAATTATGGCCCGCTTCCGGGAAGCGCCGAGAAGAATTTCGGACTTATCTTAAAAGAAGCATTGGGCGCATACAGGGATGAACTGATTATCACAACGAAAGCCGGATATGACATGTGGGAGGGGCCTTACGGAAACTGGGGAAGCCGGAAATATCTTCTTGCCAGCCTGGATCAGAGCCTGAAACGTATGGGACTGGAATACGTGGATATTTTCTACCATCACAGGATGGATCCCGATACGCCGCTGGAAGAAACGATGGGTGCACTGGCAAGCGCCGTACAGAGCGGTAAAGCAATCTATGTGGGACTTTCCAACTACGATGGAGAAACTTTGAAAAAAGCGGCAGCTATCCTGCAGGACATGCGTTGCCCGTTTGTAATTAACCAGAATAAATATTCTATTTTTGACAGGACAGTAGAAAAGAATGGTTTGAAAAAAGCAACCGCCGAGCTGCAGAAGGGGCTGATTACATTCAGTCCGCTTGAACAGGGACAACTCACGGACCGTTATCTCAACGGAATTCCGGAAGACAGCCGCATCCGGACCGACGGCAGATTTTTAAACGAAAGCTCGCTTAATGAACACAGACTGGAGCAGATCCGAAGACTGAACAATCTTGCCGGCGAGCGTGGAGAGAAGCTTGCGGATATGGCACTCGGCTGGCTCCTTTGGCACAAAGAAGTGACCAGTGTTTTAATCGGCGCATCCAGACCGCAGCAGATTTTGGACAACATAAAAGCTATTTCCTGCGCACCTTTTACGGAAGAAGAACTAGCGCTGATTGATGAAATTTCGGAAGCAAGATAAGTTGGAATTGACCGAGCTGGAAGTGGGGGGAGGATGCATCTTGTCAGAAGGGCAAGTTATCTTTCTGACAAGGATTCTCCCTCCTTTAATCTTATCCGGATATAATTCCCTGTTCTGTACCAATGATTCCGCATTCCTTCTCACTGGTGCTACAGCTCCGTAAATTCTGCTGCATTTCCATGCTTTTTAATCAAATCCATCAATTCATCCGCCTGCATCCAGATAGTCGCTGTGTTATCGTTTGGATGTACACCGATTTTTCCACCAATGAAACTTTTATCCAGATAAAAATATACCCGGCGCTCTACATCATTCAAAATTCCAAGCGGTGTAACCGCTCCGGGTATAAGTCCCATAACGGCAGACAATTCTTCCGGTGATGCAAAGGAAAGCGCACGCAGTCCATGCTGTTTGCGAAACTCTTTCAGATCAACCCGCTTATCTCCCTTTACCGTAATCAGGTAATAATTTTGTTTCCTGTCATCCCGAATGAACAAATTTTTTGCGTCGCATTCCGGATAAGGCAGATCCAGCGACTCCGCCTCCTCCATGTTGAACACGGCTTTGTGCTCGCTCACTTCATAAACAATATCGTGTTCTGTAAGATATTGATAGGTTTCTGTCTTATTCATTGCGATACTCATTTCACCGTAAATCCTGCTTTTGTAAAACTTGTTTGTCCAACTTGTACAAACAAGTGAACACCGACTGCTGCACCCCTATTAACAGATCCGCGGCAGTCCCTCTCCCTGCAATATGTCGAGGTTCCGCTTTCCGCCGATGCGGGTGCGGAGCACCAGACGCCCCTTTTCTGCCTCGGTCGCAGCTTCTTTTACCTCTCCGATCGCGACTGCGTGCTCGCCGTAGCGGGATGCACGGATCAGCTCAACCGCGCGCTCCGCGTCCTCCGCGGCAACGATCGCGACCATTTTGCCTTCGTTACCCATGTAAAGCGGATCAAGTCCGAGCAATCCGCAGAAGTCCCGCACCTGCGCATCGACCGGAAGTGCTTCCTCCCGGATCTCGAACTGCAAGCCGCTGCTTACCGCAAGCTCCTTTAGCACGGTGGCAAGCCCGCCTCGTGTCACATCGCGGAAAACATGCGCTTTTATCCCATTGGACAGCAGCGCCTGCACCATCTCTCCCAGCGGTGCGTTGTCGCTTCGGATCGTGTTGGTTATCTCCATGCGCTGGCTCAGGATTGCGGCATGATGATCCCCGACATTGCCGGACACGATGATCACATCGCCCGGTCTGCTGTTACGCGCCTTTATATCAACCCCTTCCGGGACAAATCCGACTCCGGTTGTGTTGATATATACGCCTCCTGCGCCCTCGATCACCTTCGTATCGCCTGCGACAACGATCACGCCCGCTTCTTTTGCGGTCTTTGCCATCGTTGCGACGATCTTTTTCAGCTGGGCGATGTCTGCGCCCTCCTCCAGTATGAATCCGCAGGTGATATACTTCGGTGTCGCGCCCCGCATGAGCAGGTCGTTCACCGTTCCGCAGATGCACAAGCGCCCGATGTCGCCTCCCGGAAATTCAATCGGTGTTACCACAAAGCTGTCTGTGGTCATCGCGATCGTTGCGTTTCCCGGAATGACTGCTGCGTCCTCCATCTGCGAGAGCACTTCGTTGGAAAATGCCTGCTCAAATATCTCCGAAATCAATTCTCCTGTCGCACGACCGCCACTGCCGTGCTCCATAACTATTTTGTTCAAAATACCCCTCCATCTTATATCGTGATCTGCAAAACTGTCCGTTGCGTTCGCAGTATTACATACTTATTTTTAAGATTGCTGCTATCGGTTCTCGTATGCCTGAAAACAGCTTCCCTCGTAAGATACCATGCATGCACCCTGCGGGTTCTGCGGATAGCAGACCTTCCCGAACAGCGGGCAGTCCACCGGACGCATATTTCCTTTTAAGATCTCGCCGCAGCAGCAGCCCTTGTTTTTCTTATGATCCTCGTCAAGTCCCATGCTTCCCGCGTCAAATTCCAGATATTCGTCGCGCAGGCGCAAGCCCGAATCTGCTATGGCGCCCATTCCGCGCCAGGTAGCTTCGCACGGTGTAAAATACTTCGCGAGCTTTTGCAGCGCGACGGCATTGCCCTCCGTTTCCACGACCGACGGATAATAATTGCGGACATCCGCCTCATGGTTTACCGCCATCCGGACAAGCCCATAGATTGCGATCAGCAGCTCCGTATCCGCAAACCCGGACACCGCAAACGGGATCTTGTACTTCTCCGCCAAGCCTTTGAAATATGCGCTTCCGGTTATCGCGCACACATGCCCCGGCGCGAGGAATCCATCGAGCTTTGCGCCGCTTGCGATCAGCCAGTCAACAGCTCTTGGCATGGTCTTGAGCGCGGTCAGGATGCGGATATTGCACAATCCGTTTTTCTGCGCTTCCTCAATCAAAAGCGTGTATACCGGTGCAGTTGTCTCGAAGCCCACCGCCGCAAAAACATAGTTCGTCTGCGGATGCTCCTTCGCAAGCGCGATCACGTCCATCGGTGAGTACACCATCGCAACATTGGCGCCTTCGCCTTTTGCCTCGCTCAGGCTCTGCACACTTCCCGGAACGCGGAGCAGATCCCCGAAGGATGCCACACAGGTGTCCGGTGTTTTCGCAAGCGCGATCAGCTTGTCTATGTATGCCGATGGTGTCACGCACACCGGGCAGCCCGGTCCGCTGATCAGCTCGATCTTCGGCGACAGGATATCACGGATGCCGTATTTCGCGATCGCCGCCGTATGGCTCCCGCATATTTCCATGAACCGCAGCGGTTTTCCATCATATTCATTTAGATATGTGCTGATTTCTTCAATCGTCATGCCTCTAACCCGCTCATCAGATCGATGATCTCCTCTGCCTCACTCTGCTTCATCGTCTGGATCACGCAGCCGGCGTGGACGAGCACATAGTCTCCCACCTCCGCCTTTACCAGCCCGATATATGCAGTTACCTGATTTCCGGAAAAATCCACCACTGCCTTGCCGTCCTCGATCGACAGCACCTTGCCCGGAATTGCTACACACATGAAATTCTACCTCCTTTGGGGACGTTCCTTTTGGCACACAGAGCGCCCTTTGGCTCGCAAAAATGTCTCTGGTTACTAATTTCCACCATCTCTTAAAATAGTATAACACAACCGGCATGATGTGTAATCCCTAAAGCCGAAGATGTTTACGCGCCCACTATTCTGTCTCCTTGCTATAAAGCCTTTACAAAGAGATATACAGCCCTTCCTTTTTTGTTCGTGTAAACCGAATCTTCCTTTTCAAAGCCCAACGACTCGTGCAGCCTTATGCTCGCCGGGTTATCAACTCTGACCTGCTGGAACGCAACCGGGTACTTTTTCGCCTGCGCAAGCTGCATTGCCTGCTGCATCGCCGCCCTTGCGTAGCCGTGCTGCCGATACTCTTCAAATACCTCTATTCCGATCGAAATTATAGACTGCGAAAGCTCGTACAATGAGAGCGTTCCCACTACGGTATCATCCTCCGCGATCGCAAACATTTCAAAATAGCGCCCCTGATACTGTGTGGTATCCCACTCCGAGATGAGCCTTTTTGCCACATCGGCAGACACGTTCATCTTTGAGCAGATCGTCTCCTCATCCGATGCGTTGAATTTTCGTAATGTTATCATGGGTTCTTTTCCCCCCTTACCAAAACCTTTTTCTTCATCAGTCCCATTTTATCACGTTCATGTATATAAAGTAAAATACGGAACGTACCTCCCTAAAGGGTATACGCTCCGTGTCTTGTCTGATCATATAAAATTTACGCTTCTCGCCATTCTTTTAGTGCAGCTGAAAGCCTTCTGTCAATATCTTTTCTGGTGGCTTCGCACTCATTCGGATAATCCTTTGCGGCTTTGAATATAAATCGCAGCACAAATTTAAGTCCTACCGGCAACGCCTTGCGCAGCAGGGATTCCGGCAATACAAAATGGGTTCCGTGTTCATACACAAGCGGTACATACTCGCAGGTATGCGGGCGCTCCTTCAGGCGCTTGTCCATTCGGCGGATATACTTTCCCGCTTCCCAGAAAGAGTCATCATCTGCTCCTACCAGAAACAGCCTTCCTTTTATATTCTCCACCTTGATCATTTCCTCTTCCGTATGCGCTCTTGCCTTCTCAGAATCGATAAACAGACAAGTGCTGCGCTCGATATCGCCGGAACCTTTCGTCTCCTCCTCAATCTTCTGCCAGTATACTGGATGCTCGTATACAAACGGCATGTACGCAAGCGGCTTTCCTTCCCAGGAAAGAGTAGACGCGCCCGGAACAGGCCATTCTTTGCATCCATCTTTTTCGCCCTGCTCGAAGCCCTGCCATACAAAATCACTTGGGGTAAGTCCGAACGTCAGTGTAATATCCGGGAAAAAAGATGCCGCAACAAGCGAGTCCATACCTGCCGTACTCATTCCCATTATTCCGATCTTGCGGTTTCCGTTCTTCATCAGCCATTTAATCGCTGTTTCGACCCGTTCTAGCGGGTAATTTACATGACTATAATTTTTCTTTCCGGGAGACATGCAAAGGGCATTCACGCCATTTTTATGCAGCCACTTTGCGCCGCATTTTGCCATATAATCATTGGGATCATCGCCAAATAAACCAATGACAACGCAGTCTGAGCCTTTCGGATTCTCGTAATAGGTTCCGTAAAAACCATCTTTTTCGGTCTCGAAAAACTGTTTCTTCATAGTTTTTCCTCCACAGCTTCCATCATAGGATTCTTGCATCCTTATGTTAGCCTAGACTAACTGAATTGTCAATATTTATTCTGCTTCCTCTTTACAGGCCAATGGGCGCTCCTTGTGCCAAAGGGCTATGGGTGTGTCGAAAGGAACGTCCCCACTTCTATCCCGGTAAGTTCAACTTCATTGCCGGAGTCGGTTGGATTTCCCTCCACACCGCAGTCCGGGCATTCGTACTGGAGCAGCTTCTTCTCGAAAAGTCTGCCACACTGCGGGCATTTGAGCAGGCAGCGGGTAATGGTCACGTCAAAACGTGCACCCTCACAGGCTGTCCCTGCCGCGGCCTCGTCAAAATAATTCTTGATTACCTCCGGAGAATAGTCGGAAGCCTCCCCGATCGTAACCCTAAGTGCGGTTACCTTGGAAGCGTTTTTTGCAGCGGCTTCTGCGTTCGCCTTCTCTAACCACTCTATTGCTTTATGGTATTCATGCATCTTTTCTATTCTCCTTCTACTTTTCTGCTTCCTCCGCGACCGGCTTTACAACCGTGTCAACGGATTTCTCCGGCTGCGGCTCCTGATAGCCCGGAACGATGGAAAGACACTTCTTCGGGCATTTTTCTACGCAGTATCCACACTGGATACAGTCAAAGCGGTTGATGCTCCATGTATTCTCCGCGCGCTTTACCTCGATGGCTCCCGGCGGGCAGCTCCGCATACACATACCGCACATGATGCAGTTGTCGATATTGATCTCCACATGTCCGCGCGTGCGCTCCGGATACTCCCTCGGCGTTGCCGGGTAGGAGGTCGTCGCCGGTTTGGAGAAAAGATTTTTCATAACCGTTTTTGCAAATCCAAAAAATTGTGCCATGTTTTCTCCCTCCTTAACGCTCGGTGCAGCTGATACATGGATCGATGGTCAGGATCAGAAGCGGAACATCCGCAAACTGGCAGCCCTGCAGGATCTGTGTCAGCGCCGGAAGATTTGCGAAGGTAGGCGTGCGGACTCTCATTCTGTCTAAGAACTTGGTTCCATTCGCGCGTACATAATAGTAAGCCTCACCTCTCGGCTGCTCAAAGCGCACAAATGCCTCCCCGTTCGGGAAGCCCTTGACTGCTGCCGCGATCTCGGTATCCGGGATCTTTGCCACGGCCTGACGGATCAGCGCGATCGACTGGAAGATCTCCTCGATACGCACCTTGCATCTTGCGTAGCTGTCGCAGTCCTTGCTGATGATGATCTTAAAATCGAGGTCATCATAAGCCGCATATCCGGTCTTTCGCATATCGATCGCAAGCCCGCTGGCGCGCATCATCGGTCCGACCGCACCTCGGCGGATCGCATCCTCCTCGGTGAGGATTCCGACACCTACCAGACGGCTTTTTACGGTGTAATCATCCATAAAGATCTGGGTTGTCTCGCGCAGCTCCCTTTCCATTCCGTCTAAGATGGAAACGAACTGGTTCAGCATCTCCTTCGGCATATCCTTAAGCACGCCGCCGATCTTGTTGACAGAGAAGATGACACGTCCGCCGGTGGAAATCTCGAACATATCGAGGATCTTTTCCCTCATTCTCCACGACTGCATGAACAGTGACTCAAATCCAAACGCATCGGCAAGCAGTCCAAGCCACAGCAGGTGGCTGTGGATGCGGGACATTTCCGCCCAGATGGTTCTAAGGTATTCCGCTCTTCTCGGCACCTCGACATTCATGATCTGCTCTACGGCGTTGCAGTAGCCCATGCCGTGCATAAAGGAGCAGATGCCGCAGATCCGCTCGGTAACGTATACCATCTCGTTAAAATCTTTTTTCTGGACAAGGCTCTCCAGTCCTCTGTGTACATATCCGATGGACGGGATTGCCTCCACAACGTGCTCATCCTCAAGCACAAGGTCAAGATGGATCGGCTCCGGAAGCACCGGATGCTGCGGTCCAAATGGAACAACACTTCTCTTCGGCATTTATTTGTCCTCCTTTTTCAGGAATGGAGTCTCTTCGTCAATGCGGTATAAGGTGTTGTTCATATCCACCTTCATGTGTTCCACATTCAGCCCGAACAATTCTCTCATTTCATTTTCATAAAAGATCGCTGACTTGTATACACGGGAAATACTCGGTACCGGCTCGTCTTTTCCCACGATCAGACGATAGTTGGCGATATCGTAGTCATGCCCGAAGGAATAGGTCACCTCATAGCTTCCATCCACAAACGCACAGCAGATCTGCACCAGTCTCCACATATCATTCTTCTTTTCCATGATGATCGGGAAGAGTTCAACCTGCTCGATTTTATATATATCCTTCTGAAGTTCTACCATTACCTGTTCTCCTTCCCTTTCTCCTCCAGAAGCTTCTGCTCATGCTTCTTCTGGAACAATGCGACCGCCTTTACCACGCCGTCGATGATGGATTCCGGTCTTGCCGCGCATCCCGGAACGTAGATGTCGACCGGGATCACCGTGTCCACACCGCCCTTGATGTTATAGCACTCTTTAAAAATACCTCCGGTGCAGGCGCATGTTCCAACTGCAACAACAACCTTCGGATTCGGCATCTGCTCGTAGATCTGGCGCACAACCTCCTCGTTCTGGCTGTTGATTCCGCCCGTTACCAGAAAAATGTCCGCATGCATCGGATTACCGGTATTTACAACACCAAACCGCTCCACGTCATACACAGGAGTGGTGCAGGCCAATACTTCAATGTCACAGCCGTTGCAGCTTGATCCGTCATAATGGAGCAGCCACGGCGATTTATGTATGTTTTTCATTGTCTTTCCCTCCTATTAACGCTTGATCAGTTCCAGAATGAACAGGTTGAGTCCTCCGGTCACAAGGGTAACTCCCCACGCCATCTTAAGCATCAACTGCCATTTTACACGGGCAGATGTGTTGTCGATGAGGATCTCGATGAAAAATACCACAAGGACTGCGACTGCTGCCACAAGGTAACTGATCGGATTGGAGTTGATGAAAAACAGTGCAACTACTCCGAGCAAAAATACATTTTCGTACCATTCGGTCACGGTCGTCACCGCATACTCGATTCCGACCATCTCCGTCGTAACACCTTTTACAACCTCCTGATGCGCATGGTGCGTCGTGCTGAGGTCGAATGGTGATTTGCGGAATTTGATCGTCAGCACAAAGATAAATCCGATGAAAAATCCCGGTGCAAACACGATCGCAGGATATTTTGCCTGCACGATGTCGCTCACCGCAAAGGTTCCGGTCGCAAGGTAAAAGCCAACCGCCGTCAAAAGCTCCATCGGCTCGTAGGACATCATCTGCGCCATTTCACGGTGCGTTCCGATCGTGGAGAACGGAGAGTGCGTGGAGGTTGACGCGAGGATCAAAAACATAGCCGCTGTTGACAGGGAGAAAAAGCACATCAGGATATCAAAGCCTCCGAAGAACAGCACGCCGGACAATATTACAAAAAACAGATACGACATGACCATCAGAAGCTGGAACTTGTTCACTGCCAGAAGCTGTTTCTGTGTCAGCTTCGCCACGTCGTAAAATGGCTGAAGAATGCCTGGGCCTTTTCTTCCCTGCATCCGCGCAGAGATCTTGCGGTCAAGACCGTCGAGCAGGCCACCAATAATCGGAGCTCCCACTATATAGAGCAACATTGCGATAAAACGTATTCCCTGTTCCGTCATCAGATGGCACCTCCAATCACTACACACATAAAGATCACGATGATCAAAACACCGACGATAATGGCAGGCTTAAAGAGCTTGTCCTCCCCGAACCAGTTCGTCATATACCAGTTGGATACCTGCAATTCTTTGGATTCGCCGGCTGCATCGATAAAGTTCTTGTTGTCTCCGGTATTCGCACCGCCCATGTATACCATAACCGTTTTGTCGTTGCGGTTCTTGGTAAGAAGATAATTGATGGAAGGCACAATGAAGATCGCGCAGATCATGATGACCATGATCGCGATATTTCCCTCTGAGATAACCGCGTTGGAAAATCCGTACATATCCTTCATCAGCGGCTCGATCACATACTTGGAGATAAACGGGAAGCCGACGCAGAGCGCGATCAGAAGCACCGCATGGAAGTACATGGAAATGTACTCGTTCGGCTTCGTGATGTCGCGGCCTTTGCTCGCGTGGATTCCGAGGATCTTCGCAAACCACTTTGTCCAGTAGAACATGGTGGTTGAACTACCAAATACGATAAAGAGAACCATAAGGGTACTCGGTGCGTCAACGAATGCCTTGAGTGCCGCCCACTTGGAAACGAGCATACCAAACGGAGCTAAGAACATGCCCGCGATACCAACCATCAGGATAAACGCCAGCTTCGGATAACGCACGGCAAGTCCCTCCATATCCTCGATGTCACGGCTGCCGGTCGTGTTTTCGATCGCGCCGACACACTGGAACAGCATGGACTTGGAAACTGCGTGGAACATGATCAAAAATACTGCTGCCCAGATAGTCTCCTGATATCCGGCTCCGGCACAGGCAACGATCAGACCGAGATTGGAGATCGTCGAATATGCAAGCACCTTTTTGCCATCGCTCTGCGAGATTGCAAGGCAGGATGCAACAAAGAACGTAAAGCCGCCGCACAGATATACCATCTGTCCGACATAGTTGCCGTTCATTGCGAGTGAGAGACGTACCAGTAAGTAAACGCCCGCTTTTACCATTGTCGCGCTGTGTAAAAGTGCTGAGGACGGTGTCGGTGCGACCATTGCGCCGAGCAGCCATCCGGAAAACGGAAACTGTGCAGACTTGGTAAGTGCCGCAAATGCAAGCATCGCGATCGGGAGAAGCGCCGCGCTTCCCTGTCCGCCGAGGATTGCCAGATCAATCACATCATATAAGTTCACGGTTCCCTGCACGCAGATCGCATACGCGATCGCGACTGCAATTCCAAGACCGCCGAGCAGGTTCATCCACAACGCCTTGAAGGAGTTGTCGATTGCCTCCTGTGTTCCGGTATATCCAATCAGAAGGAATGAGCATACACTGGTGATCTCCCAGAAGAAATAAAGCCAGATCAGGCTCATGGAGAGAACCAGACCGAACATCGCTCCGTAAAAAACAAAGATCATGGCAAAGAAAAAGCTTCTGCGATCCGGTACCTCCTTGTGGTGGTGGATATGATAACCATGCATATATCCAACCGCATAGATTCCGATCGCTACGCCGATGACGCCAATTATTAAAATCATGATAAAGGTAAGCCAATCGATTCTGATATGTAAGGTGTCAGCCGCTTCCGGTCCGAACAGTTCAATTCCTGCTACCAAAAACGTCTGTACAATAGATAAAAGACTTATGATCGTTTTGTGATGCCTGATCGACAGATAGATGATCAAAAACATCAATAAAAAGTCTCCTATTAAGATGATCTTGTCAAATACTCCCGTATATGGCAAGTCGAATGTAATTGCCGTTCCACCATTCATAAACCACATTCCCGCGGTGATAACTGCAAGTACGGCAACGATCGCTCCACAGATATAAACGATCGTGCTGCGGATCTTGCTAACTTTGATCACTGCCGGCAAAATAGCCATGACAAATGGAAGACAGATCAGGGCTGTTGCTAATAATGCTAGTGTGTCCATTATACAATTCCTCCTCATAAAATAAAAACCCATCTTTTGTTATAGCATTTAATCAGGGAATTGTTAATAGATTTTCTCATTTTCGTTAAAAATATAACATTTTAAGGGAGTTATCCACAATTTTTACTTCATACTTTCGTACAAAGTGCATATCTGCTCGATTGTCAGATCATCTGCGTGCATTTCATTCATCATTCAATACGGATTCCTCTGTTTTGTGTGTAATAGATTTGTGAAATATTGTCGAAACGACAGACTAGTAGTTTTGCGCAGTAAGATACTGTTCAAATTCCTCGATGGAAGCTGCTCTTGCTGCTTTCTTAGTAAGATCTTTAAGAACCCCAAGATCGTTGATAGACGCAATCCTACTCTCCAGATCATCGGAAACTGGTGCCAGATCAGATAAGAAGTCAACAATAGCACTAACTAAAGCTTCTATTCCTTCAGCCTTTCCATCTTCTTTTATATGACATACGCTTCGGGTAAGTTCTCATAATCAATCCCTGCAATGCAGATTCGCATCCGTATTGCCGGAATCCTTTACTTTTGCATAAACTATAACCCCGATTATAACAATCAGCAAACATATAACTATAACGATTATTTTGTTCTTCCCCCTGTTCTGCATCATCATGATCCCCCTAATCCAATGCAATCGCAACAACATTTGTCCCTTTTATTATATCTTTGTCTTGATCTTGTGTAAAGGAATACTTATAAAGTAAAAAAGGCGCCGGTCAAACGACCAACGCCTTAATCTCAAGCACGATTCTACTTATTCACAAGGAGTTGCTAAAACCGGCAGCAGCTCATCCATGGTATCTGCCATAGCCTCGATTGCATCCAATACATCATCGATATCGTCATCTGTGTAGGACTTCGGGTTTGCAACAACATCATTTGCTGTATCTACAACATCTGCGCAAGCTACAAGATAATCAACAGCTTCCTCATTATCCAGCCATCCGTTCATCTCAGCCAGCTCATAAGCGTAAACATACAGGAGGTTCAACTCTGCGTTGACGCGCTTTACAGCTTCAAGTGCTGTAATCTTTGCCTTAACGGTGATCTTTGTCTTTGCCTTGTAGGTGTTCTTTCCTTCTTTAATGGTAACCGTGATTACTGCTGTACCTTTCTTCTTTGCGGTAACAACACCATTCTTGTTTACAGATGCTACGGAGCTCTTGCTTGACTTGTAAGAGATCTTTGCATTGTCTGCTGCGTCATAGACATTCAGCGTCCACTTCTCACCCTTTGCCAGTGTGTACTGCTTTACTACAAAAGCGTCTGTTGTTGCTGCCTTAACCGTGGTTGGGATCAGCACTGTTGTAAGTACGAGTGCAAGAGCCATAACAACTACTGTTAAGCGTTTTAAGATGTGGATATTGTTCTTTTCCATTTTAAATTCTCCTTCCATTTTGTGATGTAGCCCATCAACTGATAGGAATATTATAGTAAATTTATTTGCGCGTGGAACGAAATTGCACGAATCGTACCAAAAATGTCCTAAATCGACACTACTACTGTTGCGCAAAATATGTCATAATAAAATCATCATAAATGTATGGAGATTTTTGCCAATGATAAAAATAGCCTTTTGCGATGATGACAGCACGGTATTGGATACGCTCCACGAAAATCTGGCGCTTTATCGTGCATCCAGGAACAAAGAAATTGCAGATTGCTTTTTTCAGAATCCGATCGATCTGATCACCGAGATTGAAAAGGGCATGCGCTACGACATCATCTTTTTGGATATCCTCATGCCGGGGGAAAATGGCATGGATGCCGCTGCGGAGATCCGGAACTACGACGAGGATGTAAAAATCGTTTTTCTTACCTCCTCCTCCGAGTATGCGGTGCAGTCCTACCGGATCCAGGCGTTTTACTATCAGCTCAAGCCGATCAGCCGGGACGACTTTTTCCACCTGATGGACTCAATCCTTGTCCAGTTGGAGAAGCAGCAGGCAAAAAGCCTTCTCCTCTCCTGCAAAAACGGCATTACGCGCATCAGGCCGGAACAGCTTGAATACTGCGAAGTGATCCACCGGACACTGCTGATCCATCTGATCTCCGGCGAAATCCTCGAAAGCATTGGAACGATGGAAGAATTAAACGAGCAGCTCAAGTCGTTCGGGAATTTTTTGCGCCCGCACCGGTCTTATATCGTAAACCTCGACTATATCCAGAACCTTTCGTTCCGGGCGATCATTACAGCGAGCCAGGCGGTAATACCGATCCCGCGCGGCAAATATAACAGTATCAAAAATATGTTTTTAGAATATGCATTCACGAATAGGTAGGTATATGTATGGCTTTTGCACTTTCTCTTTTGAACAATATTTCCGTCAGCCTATACGGAAGCATCCTGTCTGCGTCCTTTTGTGACGCGATCACCAGCCGCAGGAAAAAAATCTTTTTTATCTGCGCCATGCTATGTCTCCCCTTTGTGCAGGGAATTGCATACATTCTCTGGGGAGCTGAATTTGTAAGAAAAATTTATCCGCTTGTCGTTCATGTTCCGCTTTTTTGCATTCTTGCATTTATGACGAAGCGGCTGCTATGGCCGTTCTTTTCCATCCTGATGGCGTACCTATGCTGTCAGCTGCGGCGCTGGATCGCATTATTTATCGTATCGATATTATCCGGTGGAAAACCGATGCTCGACCTTGTGGAGCTTATCGTAACCGTTCCTCTGCTATTGCTGCTACTGCACTTTGCAGCTCCGGTTATCCGCCCACTGTCAGGCTACAATGCCAAAATGCAATGTCAATTTGGTGTGATTCCTCTACTCTACTATGTGTTCGACTACACATCCACCGTATATACAAACCTTCTTTCCAACGGTGGACCGGTTTTTGTAGAGTTTATGCCGTTCGTATGCTGCGCCGCTTACCTTAGCTTTTTACTCTACAATTCAACCGTGGAGAACTCCCGGAATGAATTGCGAGAGACGCAGAAAACATTGAGTATCCAGCTAAAGCAAGCCGTCCGGGAAATCGATTCCCTGCGGGAATCACAGACGCTCGCCAGCCAGTACCGGCATGATATGCGACACCATCTGCAATATGTATCCACCTGCATCAAAAATGGACAGGAGGAGCAGGCTTTATCCTATATGTCCGGGATCTGCAAGGAGATCGAAGCCCAGAAGGTAGTGCGTTACTGTGAAAACGAAGCAGCTAACCTCATTCTTTCGTCCTTTGCAAGCCGCGCTGCCAAAGCAGACATTCAGATGAACATAAAAGGCTCCTTTCCAGCGTCGACGAGACTTTCCGACAGCGACCTGTGCGTCCTTCTCTCAAACGCACTTGAAAACGCGATCAATGCGTGCAAGCCACTCGCCAGCAGCGGCATCCATTGTGTTATTGATGTGCAGTTCTACAATAAAGATGACCGCCTGTTTTTACAGATTGAAAACCCATTTCAAAAGCCGATCGTCTTTGAAAACCAGATCCCGGTATCACACCAGCCGGGACATGGCATGGGTATTCAAAGCATCTGTGCTATCGTAGATCACTATGGTGGCATCTACACCTTCTTGACACAGGATCAGCACTTTATCCTGCGGTTGTCCATTTAAGATAGAAATAACATACGACAAAGATAATGCGCGTCCATGAGGGCGCGCAAATAAAACAAAAACCCTCAGGAAGTATTTCCTGAGGGTCAGAGGTGACTGCCGGATTTGAACCGGCGGTAACGGAGTTGCAGTCCGGGGCCTTACCACTTGGCTAAGTCACCACACTATATTATATTCCATGAGCTCCCCAAGTAGGACTCGAACCTACGACACTTCGGTTAACAGCCGAATGCTCTACCGACTGAGCTATTGAGGAATATAAAGAAAGGACTCGCTTGAGCAAATCCATCTTCTCAGAGGTTTTATACCCTGAAAACTTCATACAGCACTGAGAAACTTGTTCTTCTTCTTTGATTAAGCCCTCGACCGATTAGTGACAGTCAGCTACACACG
>ERZ1034998.1241-NODE-1241-length-15182-cov-16.231110_pt1 | contig 15182 bp, 34 predicted proteins | sample MGYA00520621_ERZ1034998 | MGnify/ENA primary metagenome ERZ1034998 (study PRJEB33766, sample SAMN09781748) | gut metagenome | biome: gut microbiome | host: Homo sapiens | place: Madagascar | study: EMG produced TPA metagenomics assembly of the PRJNA485056 data...
CCGTGGCGCTTCGGATACTCTGCATAGCGGATTCCAGCCGCGCCATTTCTTCGGGAATGCTTTTCAGGGACTGTTTCTTTGCGCTGTACTCCTTTAGCTTTTCAATGGCCTCATACTTCCAGTTCATTCCGTTCCTCCTTGTGTATCTTATTAAATCCCTGTATAGATATACACAATACACACAAGATATAAGATTATATTTAATATATACTATACAGGGATAAAGCTATAATATTAAATTCCGTCTCCTGTTTTTCGTTTTCGCCCTCCTTTCGGTACAATCCTTCCCAGGCGGGCAAGGCCGCTTTTTCCCATGGACGAATATGTAATTGCAGCACCGGCTGCCTTCGTAATATCCGAAAAAATACCGGCACCCGACGCAATACTTCCTGCCGTCCTTGTACTCCATGTTGCCCCTAGAGAACAGGCAGGCTCCCAATCCCGCCGAGCATCCCGGTTTCTTGGCATATCATAAGCAACTTTGTCTGCGCCGTCATCCGAATTTCAGCCGGTGCCCGTTCCGCTGCCGTGTGCAAGACGGAAATACACTCAATCCCCTTTCCCTTGTCCACAGACAGCACATAGAACGTCGCAGAGACCGCAGAGGCGAACCACTCCGGGACGTTTCCGTAGGCGTATTTTGCAAACATCCTCCGGAGAATCTTTTCCGGGTCAGATTCTTCCTGCTCTACTGTGGGGATCTCCCATTCCCCGGACTTGGCGACTTCTTTCACTGTTTCGGTCAATTTTTTTGCAAGCATCTCGCGTGCAGTCTTCATGAGCAACGCATCATCAAATTTGAAATCCTGTTCTGCCATTATTCATGTACCTCCAATTCCTTATTTTTTCTATCGCGGTATCTCCTTTGTGCGGCTCTCTGGGCGTGGGCTTTCTGGCACTCCAAACTGCAATAGATTTTCTGCTTGATCTTGCCCTGCAGATGCACCTCGATAAAATCAGCCATTCTCTGCGCCTCCTTCCTTCGGCGGTTCGGGAATCGGCACCCAGTGGGTTACATCGGTTACATACCGTTGCGCATACACAAACACCCAGCTTTCCCCATTCCACGAAACGATTCCCGGGCAGTATCTTGCACCCGGGCAGTATCTTGCAAAGGGGTTATCTTTGTACCAGCCCAAAACCGAAACGTTCTTCTCCGGCAACCTCTCACTGCACGGAATCCACCGTGTCCGCTCCAACGCCTCCATGCCCATTCGGCAAGCCTCGTTCACGGGGTCTATACTTTCGTAATGCTCCCGGTGTTCCGGGTCAAGGATTTCAATTGCTCGGTCAATCGTCATTGTTTTCGCCCTCCAAACACATTTTTGCGCCGCAATGGCAATACGGGTATAACAGGAACACAATCACAGCGAACACAGTCGCGATAACTTCAGCCATTCTCTGCTCCACCTTTCTTCTTGGCAATCCGTTTTTTCTCCGCTTCTTTCAGGGCGTTAAACACCATGACGTAAATATCCATTGTGTAGTCAGTGTTCACCGGAATCAGCGGGGCGATAAAGTGCCAGCAGTCCATGTAGGTGAGTTCATTGCTCATTTTGTTCCTCCTCCGGCGGTTCAGGCAGCGGCATCCAGTGGGTGATTTCAACATCGTCATCCACCTGATCTGTTTCGTTCACGCCGTACTCTACAAGCAAATCTTCGCAAACACTCGACCACCAATACCAAGCCTCCCTGTAATAGACAGCAGTCGCTTTTTGCGGAACGTCCTTCATGTACCGGTAGTACGGCGCTTGGTTGTGATTTACCCACACCACATTTACAGGCTCAAGTTCCTTTGGCAACCGGACAGACGCGGGAATCCATGGGGTGAACTTCTTACAACAGGGGTAGCCGACGATCTCACCACAATCCTTGTTCCCGTAGACAATATTTCCGTCTATACTATAGTCAAAATGACCGCACATGGTACAAATGAACATTTCGGCAGCCTGCCACTGCTTCCGAAGATAAACGATGTGTTTCTCGCGCTCCTGGGCCTCGTATTCAAGATCCCTGATTTTATTCTGCTCGCTGCACGGAATCCATCTCATCCGCTCCAACGCCTCCATGCCCATTCGGCAGGCTTCGTTCACCTCGTCCATGCCGTCATAGTTCTCCCGGTGTTCCGGGTCAAGGATTTCAATCGCTCGGTCAATCGTCATTGTTTTCATCCTCCAAATCCATTTTGCATCCACACCCCGGACAGTAGTTGTACCCCGGCAGCTGCACATCCTCGTCAATCTCAAAGCACCATTCTCCGCCGCAGGCAGAGCATTGGATTGTTACAAGACTGCTCCAATCATCGTCAGTTCGCAACCACTCCCCATGCCGCACCGGCTCCACATCGGCGGTTTGGATGCGCATCAGCAGTGTTTTAACCCTTTGGGGTGTCCAGGTGGAATTTTTACGGTTGCACTGCTCAAAGTCCGCAAGTGCCAACTCCCGGCTGATGTAATCACTCATTTCAATTCCTCCACATAGCACCAACTCTGGGGCGGGCGTTTGATTTCAACGGGCGCATATCCAAATTTCGTTTTCCGCAACCCCTTGAAGTCGCTTAGCTGTTTCGGCTTATCGTATATTTTCAGGTCGGAGATATGCCAGCCGTACATTTCCTTCCTTCCGAACGCATAATACCGAAATTCTTTCTCTGCCAGACATGCAGATTTCAAATCCTCGTCGTCAATCTCCCACCAACTATCACCGCAGTCGTAATCCATTCCGATTTCCGGGTGCGGGCAGTAATCGTAGTTGTACGTTGCTATGTTGTCACATGTGAACTCTCCGGCAACATGGCCGTTGAAAACATCCCAGATTCTGTCTGCTTCTGCTCTGCCATACCCCGAAAGACGAGTAAACTCCGTACACCAATCACCCCGGAAAACATCGCCCCACACAATGAACGGCCTTGTGTTTGTGCAGTATATATAGCACTTGAAAGGCGTGTCCAAATATGGCTTTGTCTTGCGAACCTCGATCGTCTTCCGCTCGTTGGCAATCTTCTCCACCCACTCCGGGCGAATGCTGATGAGCACCGCTTTAGCCATGTTCAGCCCTCCGGTTCCAAGTATCAGCCGCTTCCTGCCTGTCATCGTCGATGTATCTGATGCCGCCATCCTTTGTCATCTGCAAAGAAAAAGAATAAGAAGTATTTGGCAATGCAACTCCACACGCCAGACATCCGACTCCAAACTCCCACTTTCGAGTTAAACCAGCTGCTGCGTTGTGGCAGCTACACTTCGGGAAAAATATCGCTTCCTTCCCGCAAAACGGGCATGGCTTCAATTCGATTTTGTCCATTATTATCTCCTTCCCGCCCGGGTTGCCCCGGGCTTATCCCCATATTCTGGCCGCAATTTCTTCATACGAAAAATCCTTGCTTGCCCAAATTTCAGCGGTAAAATTCGCATAATTCCGGCTGAATCCTTCGGCCATCAGCAGTTTTACAAAACGTTTTCTTGTCATTGGTCTCTCCTAACAGTGTCGGTTTCGAGGCGGTTAAACCATTTCCGTGACCTCACGAAAATGGTCTAGCCCCACTGTTCCGCCATAGCTTTTGCAATCCCGGGGAAGGTCTTTGAGCGAGTTTTCTGATCTCGTTCTTTTCTACCCTGGAATCTGCGGTAGTTTCCGTGAGCGTCCTTGCATCCACCATTTACATACGGTTCGTGATTGGTAACGATTTGCGTTGGGTAAAGTTTTGGCAACCCTTTCAGCCACAAGCAAGTCCGCTTACTGTAGGGGTGGCCATGCTCGTAAGGCTGTATTGCCTGTGTATATGGCGGCAATTCAACAATTTTCATAGGCGTTGGATTTTCCACCGCAATCATGGGGATATCGGCGTTATAAAATTTCATGAAAAACGCTTTTGCTTCCAATGCCAAGGAATACCGTTCCGGGACGATTTCACCGTTTCTCCGCATTCGAACCGCCCCGGCGTTCGTCAGGTAAGTACACGGCGGGTGTGCAATCAGCAAATCCCACCGACCCACATCATGTACCTGTCCGTCCATGGTGGTCACTTGCCCCCCCTCGATGGCTTTCAGGGCATCACCAAGGATGTGCCATTCAGGATGCCCGCCGCTGGGTTCCTGGATGTCGCAGGAATAGGCCTCATGCCCCCGCGCCCGGAACGCCTTGCACACGGTTTGCGATTCCTCGCAGGCTATCAGAACTTTCATTTCTCGCTTTCCTCCACCGGGGAGCGTAGCCATTTCAGCCAGCAGTTAGTACATGAGCATATATCATCCGGGGAACATCCTTGGCGTACAATAAAGTCAGCCAGCACCTCAGCCAGTTCCTCGTCCGTCATTGCCCGGATTCTGTCTCCGTTGGTTTTTGGCTTCACTTTTCGCTGAGATTCAAGCTTCCACTTTGCTTCAAGCGCATCCTGAAAGCAATTGGCCGCATCGTGGAGGCCGGCAGCCCATACCTGGTGCATCATTTCTATTTCCCATGCCCTTGGGTTTTTGCAGCACCCATTTTCTCCATGCTTGTGGTTTACTGGGTTTGGCGTGAGCTGTTCTACAACGTTGTTCATTTCCCATTTCCTTTCTGTTTTCCTTTATTCCCCCGAGGGACTTTCCCCCACCTTGGCGGGGTGCTTTTCTGCTTTACCGGCTTGAAACAGCCGTACATTTTCGCCTTGCTCATGCTCAAAAACAATCCCCTCTCTCACCAAATCCGGGTGTTCATACCGAAAAAATTGGCGTTGTTTTTTGTGGTTTCCAATTGATTTCATGATGTTTTTGTTCCAGTTATCGATGAAATACGTTTCCCATGCCTTGCAGCCGTCCCCGTTGGTGGGGCAATCGTCCCGCGTGCAGTTCCTGCAAAATGGGCTCTCGGAATCGATGTACTGGCCGGGTTTTTCTCTCATAATGCGTCCCTTCTTTCATCTGCGCCCGCCGCCAGAACCTGCCGTATGGCTTCCAGCTCGGCGTCCCCCAGCTCGCCGGACGCGCCCTTAGGAATATCAGGCTTCCCATAGCGCCTAACCGGTGGTGCTGACCCAGCGCCGCCCCTGTCCTGCTCTTTGGCAAGCCAGCCGTTGATAAATCGCTGTACCCCGCCCTTGGTTTTCCGCTTGGATGGGTTGGCGTCACACCACCCGGCCATTTTCCGAAGCTCTGCCAGGATATCGACGGCGGGGTAGAGTTCCGCCCATTTGTCCACGTCAGCCTGAAAAACAGGGTAAAGGGATTTATCATTCAGCATGATCTGGCACACCGGCGGCGTGGAGGCGGTGTCCGGCTCCGCGCCTATACTCTCCTTTACTCTACTTTTCTCTACTCTACTCTCCTCTACTCTACTATGTCTTTGAATGTCAGCATTTTTTGAGAAAATGTTGACATTTCTGCTTGAAATGTTTACATTGGGGCAAATTTTGGCGCACTCGACCAGAAGGATGTTGTAATCGACTTCAAGACATTTACGGCGGCTGACTGCCTCGAAGTACCGCTTCTGAATTCCCCGTGAAGTCAGAACGTGATACTTGTCATATATCTCTTTGTCGAACATCCCTCGTCTGATAGAAGCCTCTATTATTTCGGAAACGACGCTCCCACCCAGCCCACACCTTCGGGCGAACAAAAGCGCAACCTCCTCTGTCCATTCAATGTAATAACCCTCCTTGCCGTATATCTCTTGCAGCAAGTGAACGATTACACCAAATCCTGTCAAGCCATATTCTGCTTCTATCAGTTCAAATTTCTTGTCCAAGCAAACATCAAGCGGAAAGAAATCAAGTCCGCTTTTGATTGCCATAGTTTACTCCTCGCTTCCCCGCCTAGGGAATAGAACAACTTGAAAGTAGCGACTGCCAAAAATGTCAAGTATGTGTTTTACTTCTTCTTTGGATATACAATCCAGTCGGAGAAGATTATCTCGAAGGGCATCCAATTCAAAGATATTCTCGGCGTCGGTGACGATAACGTCATATTTCATTGCGCATTCACCTCCTTCGCCAGCGAATACCTTGCAAAGCACGTCCGCTCCCCGTACCGGTTCTTCCCGGTGACGGTTTCGCTCTTGATGGGAACGCCCTGGGCTTTCAAATCCCAGATTCTAGCGCCCAGCCGGTAACAGCCGTACTCGGTAACAGCCTCGGCCTGGGTGATACTTCCATAGTCCTGCAAATGCCGCAGGATACGCTCACACTGTGTCACGGCCTTACCTCCCGTATTTCAACCTGTATGTAATCCTCGTCGTGGAAATTGTGGGAAACGCTTTTCAGCCAGCGCCGGTTATCGTCCTCGATGACACGGCCTTTCATGGCATCCACGATCATCTTTCCCATAATTGCATGGTTGTCGATGTCCAGCCGGTCATTCCAGTAGAACGTCACGGCTACGGGCAGCTTAAAGGGTGTTCTGCGAATGCCCTGGGCGTTCATGGCCGCCAATGTAAGCCAGTGCCATAACTCAGCGTCTTTCTTCCGCAATGCCCAGTGCTTCCCGGCGTAGTACGCATTCATTCCGTACTCCTTCGCCCACTTTTTCTTTTCCGCGCCGGTCTTCGGGTAGGCGATTCTGAAAACTTCTTTTGCCACGGTTCTCCTCCTTTTGGAGTTGGCGGTTTCACCTCCCACCGCCAAGGGTAGAAATCAAGAAATCACAATATAGCCGTCCATGTCGTCAAGAGCTGCTTCCAGATACGCCTTGATTCTGCGCATAGCATCGATCTTCCAAGCACCGCCGTCCGCTTCATAAAGGGCGCACTGAATGCCGTTTCTGTCCTGCATCCGGAAAACGTACTGGGATTCCGGCTGCTCCACTTCAATGAAGGTACGGTATGCAACCAGCGTGACAGGATTCGGAATGACCGCTTCTCCCTTCTTGGCAATGCCAACCTTGACCGTGGCTTTCTGGGTAATGCCATCGTCCCCATATTCTGCAATCGTTCCGCTTTCCACGGTTCCGGCGAACTTCAGCAGCAGTGCCCGGTCTGCATTGGGCAGGAACTTGGACTGAAGGGCAATACAGAAAGTTTCATGGTCAATCCAGCGGTTAAAGCCGAATTCCGGAACATTGGCGTTTACCTCCGCAATCGTTTCACGGTCGTGGTTCCAATTTAGCGCAGAATACATTCTGACCTTCGTGGGGCTTGCAACATGGATAAACATTGCTCTGGTTCCGGTGTGCGTCAGATCGTCCTTGTCAGATTTGATGTAATCAACAAGGCTTTCCAGCGTGGAAAGCTGGATAGGGTCTGCAAGGGGCGCGTAGTCTACCCGCTGTAGGGGCTTGTCGGAATAGGTCTCACCATTGATTTCCTGAACTGTAGGAGTGGAAAGACCCACAATGTACTGCAATGCTTCTTTAATCATATTTGACCATCCTTTCTAAATCAGGCTTTCATAACCTTGCGCATATCGATAACGGTTGTTGGAACCGGTTCAATGATTTCTCCAGTTTCAGGGTTGCACGGGATTTCCGGTTCAGATTCAATCTGCATCTGGCCGGGAAGATGCTTATGCCGCCCATATTCCTCTGCAAACATCTGACCGGTTTTCAGATCCTTTCCGATAACGAAAGCCGTTTGCATGGGAGACTGTGCCGCCAGCTTCTCAGATACCTTCACGGCGCAACTCACATCGTCCCGGGCTTCGTTCTGTGTGAACTTCAGTTCAATGCAGATTTTCCGGCAATCCTTAAACGGGGTGTTCGGGTCAGAAAGATTCTCCACAACCCGCAGAAACGATTTTTCAAACTGTTCCTGCAATGCGCCGCCAACCATTTCCTGTAAAGAGATTTTTTCCATGTTCTTTCCTTTCTCAAATCATAAATTGTAAATATACTATCAATCTTTCTGGGGAAAGATTGATTTTTCCGGCCTAGAACGGCAATTGTTCGTCCTCTCCATCCAGCTCCGCGAAGTTCGCCGCAGGGGCGGGAGCCTGATACGCCGGTGCGCTGTATCCGTTGTCAGCCCCAGAGCTGGTCTGAGTGCCGCTTTCCTTGCTACCGCAGAAATAGACACTGCTCACAAGGATCTCCGCATAACGGCGCTTCTGGCCGTTCTTGTCTGTATACTGCCGGATTTGCAGCCTGCCTGTTACCATAGCCATCTGACCCTTGCGGAAATACCTTTCCACGGTTTCAGCGGTGGAACCCCAGGCAACGCAGTCCAGAAAATCCACTTCCTTCTCACCAGTCTGGGAGTTCTTAAAATCCCGGTCACAGGCCAGGGTGAAACTGGTGACAGGCTTTCCGGAGCCGGTGCGCCGGAGTTCGGGGCCACGGGTGAGACGGCCCATGACAGTAATATGATTCAGCATTTAAGTGCCTCCTAATAGTTGTTCGCAATTGCCCATTCCAGGCGTTCTTTTACCAGTACCGGGCAACTGTAATAATGTGGTTTCCAGCCATAGCGTGGCTTGTCTCCTGGTTTTGCCCGGTATATCACGTTTTCCACTACATCCCGTTTCGCTATGGCCTTGAATTTTGTTTTCCTGCCTGGGAATGAATACAGGACTGGTTCTAGGTCACATGGGCTATACTCTCCATACCAGAGCCGAACCCATTTGATCGGTTGACCGCACAATGGGCATTGATTCCAATAAGGGCGGCGCTTGTGTGTCACCCAACAGCGTTCCCTAGTATCGGTCATCCTCTTTTTCCTCCCGGAAATCAGGCATCAGGGTGTAATAGGGGCGAATACCGGAAAGCTGTTTCGTTGCCCGGCAATAGTCGCAGCAGCCGCAACGTTTCGGCTTTATCTGTCCCGCTTTAATCATCTGAATCATGCCCAGGCGCTTCTTGATCTGCTCTAATTCGTAGTCATACCGCTGCCGATGGTTCAAATACAAAGCTTCCTTGTCTGGGTAATCCTGTTTTGAAATGGCTACGATGATAAATGGGGCATCCTCGCTGCTGTTGGCGTTCTGTTTTTCAATTTCCGTATAAACCGCCGCGCGCATCATGTAACCATAAGCGTCAATAAATGTTACTTTTTCGTGTAAAGCTTCAGACCATTTCAATTCGGAGATATTGGCAACGGTTTTATAGTCAATAATCATTCGCCCGTCCGGTACGTATTTATCAAGCCGGATACGCCAAGGCACACCCCAAATTTCCCCGGTCATAATCTTTTCGTTTTCTCCCGGTAAATCAATCAAGGATTTAATCAGTGGGTCGGCTTCCGCAACGGCAATCATTTTGTCAGCCTGTTCATAAGGGGCATATTTCCCGGTTACGACTGTAGTATCAGGAGCACCGCCCTTTCCTTTGATGGTTTTGGTCTTGTAAATCTTGTCAAAATGTTCCTGGCAAAACTGTTCGTGGGCTTCCGGCCCCTCAAAATTGGTGTGGAAGTAATTCCCAACCAAAAAGGCCTCTTTCTCTTCGTCCACCCAGCGGCCTTGAAGCTTTGCCATGGTCTTTGCTTCGCACTCACACCAGGACTGATACTGAGAACAGGACATATATTCCCGGTCAGCTTCCGGCGTGTAATAGTTATCCCTGGTTAGTTTCATTTTGCTTTTCCCCAATCTTCAACTGCTGATTCAAGGCATTCAGGGCGCTTGCTTCGCTGTCACTGGGCAAATCAGGGTTGGACGAAGGAATCCCGAAAGCGTCATTTGCTTTCACAAAACCATCTTTGATAGCACTGTACAAGTGACGCAGCTTGACAACATCGTTCTTACTGAGTTTGTCAACCGGTTTGCTGAGTTTGTCGCTGATCTGCTCCGGCGTAATGCCGAATTCACCGAAAGCGGAAACGATACTGGAAATAACATCTTCCATGCTTTTCCCGTCCGTAATCGATGCAGACAGCGTTTTTTCGCAAGCTGCAAGGGCAGCATCCACATACCATCCAGGCATGACCGCCAACAGGCAAGCACGTTTGCGCCGTGCACCATTGTTTGCAACCGCTTCGTAAATATCCCGTTCATCCGTAAGCTTATAGCTGCCTTTTTTGGTGGAACGCTCATGCTTTACGGTAAATGTCTTTTCATCGGAAACATTTGTCTGTAAATCCCAGGCATAGCATTTAATGGTGGTCATGCCGTCTTTGGAATCCACCTCGGTAACGCCGCAGCCAATATTCCCCCAGTGACGGGCCAGAACTTCCACCAGCCGAATTGACGGCCCTTTCACCACGGAATCACCACGGGGGAATTCGTATGTGGCAGACTGGGCTAGTTCCGGGCGTTCGCACTCTCTCAAAACGTTTTGCAACGAATAGTCCGGGTCACGGGGAAACTGACGGGCAAGAAACATTTTGCCCTTGATTTCGGAAAGCTCCTTGCTTTCCTGATACTGCGCCATACCGGAAACAGACCGGCTCATAAGTTTATCCATTTATTTTTCCTCCTTAAATTCCAGCGGGCATTCATACCCAACTGTCGCTCTTGTATCCAGCAGATACTCCCCGGCCAACCGGCACTGCTTCCGGGCGTATGTTTCCATACAGGCGCAACTCTCGCATCGTATGTCACCATCCCAGAAGGCGAGTTTGGCAATGGCCAACTTATAATTCAGGCAGCTTTTTTTATCCGCCATAGTTCGCCGCCTCCATCATTCTTCATCCTCCTGCACCGGCTCAAACCGTTTTATAGCGATGCCGCCCTTGTATGGATAGCATCGGAACGCCGTTTCTTCCGGAACTATTCCGGTAAGGCTGGTAACGGAAAGAGATGCCGTATGGCTTGCGGTTTTTGAGAATGTGTTGTGCGATTCGCGATCGGATGGCAGGAATACGATAAAACGACTGCTCATTTTAACCTGGACTCGTTCTGCATCCGCCATCATCGGCACAGCGAGTTTATTAAAATACGCTACAAAAGCGGAGGATGTCTGGTAAAAGTAAACTGCTGGGAAATTAAATCTCAGTTTTTTACCAGGAATGACTTCTTCAAACATTTCTGATTCGCTGATGATGATTCCGTCCTCCATTATTCCTCCACCTCCGCTTCCTCGTTGAACTCCGTCATGGAATCGATGCAACCCAGACAGTAGAACTCATCATGCGCCGGGATATATACCAGTTTGCTGTCTGTGATGGGATATCCGCACCTGGCACACTTCGGGAGTACCGATTCCCGAAAGTCGGCATCCGCCGCCAACTGTTCAGCCTGCCGCCACGGCTCCATGCTATCAAAAACGTCCATTGACTTTCCTTTCTCAGTTTGATATACTGTGAATGCGACTATATTCGTTATCTCTGTGTCTTGCCGTCCCCGGTGCTGTAACATCGGGGGCGGCTTTTTATCGCCCTCTGATGCACCGTCCGATACCGGCACCCATCAGGATAGCGCACACCCACATAGCCGGGACTGCCGCCTTATCTGCCAGCAAATCGGCTTGCTGCCACCAGAAAAGCACCAGATTCAGCCCCGCATAGGGGAGCACACGGAAAGCGCATTCCTTGACATTGAATGGCTTCCGGTTCTCCGGCACCGGCTCCCACCGGGCATCCATGGGCTTGCTTCTGCTTGCCATATCCTCACCCCCTGACCTCATGATTTCGGTGGACTACACTGAAAAGCTCCACGTTCTCATCGTCAAACGCCTTGCTTTCCTTTGATTCCATCAAAAGAGATTCCCGCAAATGCTCATTTTCCCGGCGCAGGCGGCGGTTCATCTCCGCCATGGTGCGAAGCTGGGTAACTTCGTTCGGCATCATTTGGATTTCTCCTTGCAGGGATTCACGTCGGAATCGTAAACCCACTGACCCAGGCCACAGCGATTTTCGTAACGGTTACATCCCGGGGCGATACGAATAAGTGTGACGGTTTCACCGATGTCAAACCCGTGGTTGAGAGATTTCCCTACGATCACAAACTTGTCCCCGATCTTCGGCTTGCTCTCTTTGGGCTTGTCCTCCTTGCGCTTCTTCTCAAACAGCCGCTCAACGGCGACCCTTGCGCCCTCCGCTCTGCTGTAGGTATCCTTCGGATTGCACCGGGCTTCTGCGGTCTTCACGTCCCGCCCGCCCCGTTTCAGGGTGGCCGTGGTAATCATCCCGTCAAAGCGGAGTTCCACGGTGTAGGGTTCCCGCGCAGGCTCCGCAAGGCCGGAAATCATGCTATCATCCCACATCCAGCCGTCTCCGAGATATTCGCCGTAATCTTCCTCCATCCAATATCCGAACCAAGAGAGGCCTCTGATCGTCATGACTTTTCCCAGCCACTTGTCCTTTTCTCCGGAAGGGTTCATGTTATAGGTTCGGTGGTCTACAATCCGCACCTTATCCCCAACTTTGTATTTCGCCATAAATAACTCCTTTCAATTTCGGCATTCTGCCGTAGATTTCAAATCACTGCAATTCCCTTGCAAACGCCCGAATTTCTTTCTCCGAATACCCCAGTAGCCGGAGGATTACGCCCGGGTCGGGTTTCAGTGCCGCCACAAACCGGGACAGTGTTTTCAGCTGCATCTTTCCGGGGTCTTGCTTGTACACCCCGATAGTCACGTCTGCCGTGCCGACCGCCCGGGCAAGTGCGGCGTTGTTATTGCTCTGAACCCCCGCGTCGGGGCATCTGCGGTCAATCTCGCGCCAGAAATCCCGCTGGGCGTACAGGTCGGCATACTGCCGGATTCTTGGCATTTAAGCTCCCTCCTTGTCCTTGGGCTTGTCGGCCTCGGCCAGCTCCATACCAACGGCCAGACCGGCGGCGTAGGTTTCGGCCAGCCTTGCGGCAATTTCCCGCTTGTCCACCGGGATGCTGTTCAGAGCCTTTGCCGCGCTCTCAGCGCACCGTTTGATTTCATCAGGCATTTTCATTTCCTCCTTTACTTAATTTTTTCATTCAAGCTGAATGCCAGCTCCCCGATATTTTCTTCACCGTCAAGCCCCGTCGAGCAATTTCCGGGTGGTCGTGCCTTTTACATGGGGATGGATACCCAATACCCAGAGCCATAAAAGCGGGGGCGCTCATATTGTCACGGTGTTTGCCCTGCCATCATCAGCACCGGTGGGGCGGTTCCGGTGGACGGCCATAAAGGCCGTTTCGGCTTATATATTGGGGGCTTTGCCGTAATAGGCAGCAACGCACCCCGTTGTGCTGCTTCCTTGTGGGATGAACGTGAACCCCCACTTTTCGAACTCTTTTTCGTGGTCGCACAAATCATAATCCATATAATCCTTGCCACGATCATGAAAGGCTTCACGTCTGTGATATTTCAGGCAAAAATCCTCCACGCTATCGGCTGGCACGGAATATTTCTTGAAAGCTTCATATGGTGTCATTGTATATTTCCTTTCTGTTCCGGGCGGGTTGCCCCGCCCTGTTGAATTAGTTGTCGCAGTCGTGATAGACTGCAAGCCATCCGTCACCCCGTACCACAAGGCCGTTAGACTCAGCGTATCGGTAGGAAGCAAGGGCGTCCCCAAAGGTCAAGCCCTTGAAGAAGCGGCTGCATCCCATCAGGCGGCGAACAATGTCGCGGCGGTTCGCTGTACCGAAAGTCATGATTCTTGCAATCTCTACCATTTCTGTTTCCTCCCGTTTTTCGTTTGTGTTGACCTTGTAAACACATAATAGCACCGTTTCGCCTCTTTGTCAACACCCAATTTTAAAAAATTCCTTTTTCTTGTTGACAAAGTAAACAGATTGCGGTATTATATCATCAAGGAGGTGAAGCAAGTGCAAGACCGAATTAAACAGGTACGCCAATCAGAAGGGCTTACACAAGCGGAGTTCGCCGAAAAGATAGGGCTATCCAGAAATTACATTGCTATGATTGAGATCGGCCAGCGGGAACCCAGCGACCGCACGATTAAGGATATCTGCCGCATCTTTGGCGTAAATGAAATCTGGCTCCGAACCGGTGTCGGCGAACCTTTTACACCGCTTTCCAGATCGGAGGAACTGGCCGCAATCTTCGAGCGGATGGAAGTCGGAGACGATGCAAAGTCCCGGCTTATCCGGGCAATGGCACGGATGCCGGATGAAGCGTTCCCGCCCTTCGTTAAATTCGTGGAACAGCTATATAAGAATTTCACGGAGGAATAAAAATGCCGGGAACCGCAGTCAAACGCAGTTCCCGGTATTTTCACTTTGCGCTACTGGCAACCAGTGCTTTGATGTACAATGCTTTCAGCCGTTCCAGCGGTATTTCATCCAGCAGCTTCATGAGTTCCCTTTTCAGTATTTCGCGGTCGTCCTTCATGTCTGTGCCCTCCATTGTGTATTTATAAACGTTTGTTTGATTACGTAGCGTATAATAGCACGTCATGTGTCCAATAAACCGGACTAATTAGAAAAATGCACAAAAAATTTTCTTTCCGTTGAAATTATTTTCTGAGCGTGGTATTATTTATTGTAGAATTTTATGGAAAGAGGTATCTACCATGACGAAAATGATTGCTTTTCTAATTTGTATAGCCATGTTCCTAACGGGGTGCGGAAACTCTGGTTTCTGGTCTGCGTCCTCACAAAAACCGGCTAGTACCACCGCGACGGACGATAACGGGAACACTACAAGGACGGAAAAATCCGGGGACACAACAATTGCTGATAATCTCCCGTGCGCCATAAAGTACAACGGGAAAAATGTATACCTCAAAAGCGTGGATTTTTACGAACACTATGACGATGGTGGAACATATTCGTATTTTCTGTATTGCGTTGTAACCTTTGACGTATCAGAGTTGGATAACGCTGACGTTCATTGGCTGCAAAAAGAGGACGCAGATGTATATGCACTATACAATGAGCCTGAAAAAGAAAATGATACAAATTTTAAGCACATTGGAAAGCTTGGCTCGTTGTTCGTAGAAGAATCTGGGGAACTTCTGTATGCATTTGCCCCGTCTAATTTCTCTGCCTATCGGAATAGTTTCGGAGGGAAAGGCTACGCTGTATCTATGGATCTCAAGCAGGAGGAAACCTACGAGACACCCAAAAATTCCGAATTAAGGAAGGTAAATAGAATTACATATTTTGGAGATATACCAGAATCAATGCCGGATTCCGAAGAGATACCGCAACCGATATATGGTTACATGACCAAGTGGGTGAAAGAGCAGGCCGATTTCTTCGGATCAATGGCAAAATAGTCAACAAGTGCGTTGTCAGCATTCATCACTCCTGGAGTATTCCGGGAGTGGCCGCTATGCGCATAGCGGCGGGGAACTCTTTAGATATGCCCCGCCACCCGTGCCACAAGGTGACGGGGCTTTGCCGCCGGTAACGACGTGTGTCCCTTGCCGGTTGCAATATCACCATAGCATTT
>ERZ1034998.1244-NODE-1244-length-15173-cov-7.245667_pt1 | contig 15173 bp, 30 predicted proteins | sample MGYA00520621_ERZ1034998 | MGnify/ENA primary metagenome ERZ1034998 (study PRJEB33766, sample SAMN09781748) | gut metagenome | biome: gut microbiome | host: Homo sapiens | place: Madagascar | study: EMG produced TPA metagenomics assembly of the PRJNA485056 data...
GGAACGGCGTCTCCTGGACCTTCTCCTGTTTCTCTGCCATGCTGTTCTCCTTCTCCCGGCCCGCCGCCCGGGCCCTGCGTCAGGCCCGGACGGGAGCCGCCGTGTCTCAGTTCGCCTCGGCGATGTCGCTCATCTCGGAGCACGCCTCGATGCGGACCATGTACTCCTGCATCAGGATCTTCGCGGCGTAGAAGGCCTTCCAGCCCACGGTGGACCGCTGGTCCAGCGGGTCCTCGGTGCCGCCGCTGCCCTGCTGCTTGATGATGAGATGGGCGTTCTCGCCGCTCACCTCGCAGTTGCCGTAGGCCTCCGCGCCCAGCACCAAACACGGGAACACGGCCAGGTTCTCCTTGCCCGCGCCGCCGGGATACACGGCCGCATCCGCCGCGGCCGCCGCGTGGGGCTGCTGGATGGTGAGGGTCGCGCTGCCCGCCGCGCCCGCCGCCGCGCCGACGCATTCAAACTCCACGCCGCCGATGTTCAGCAGCACCGGGTCCGCCTTCGTGGCGCTGAGCACCCGGTCGCCGGTCACGATGGCCTCCTTGACCGCCAGGGTCGTGGTGGCGCTGCCGCTGGAGGCCGAGGCCTCCGTCTTGACGGTCAGCTTCTCCGCCGCCTTGGTCAGCGGCTTGCCCTTGAGGATGGCCGCCTCGCTGGACACGACGAAGCGCACGCCGTACAGCTTGCCGATCTCGCCCTCAAAGATCTTCGTGCTGGCCTGGTACTTGGAGACGTCGATCCACTCGGGGTTCCGCAGCAGGTCGTATTCCACGTAGGGGTGTACGATGGCCACATAGCTGCCGTCGATCCGCGGCGCGTTGTTCTTCTTGAGGAAGGCCGCCGCCCGGGCGATGAGGTCCGGCGTCAGCCGCGCGTCCTTGTCGAGCTGGCTGCGCAGGGTGTGGGCCGTGGTGGCCGAGGCGGTCACGCTGGGGGCGTAGATGACGTTCTGGCCGGTGAGCAGCTCGTTCCGCGTCACCGTGTCCATGGTCAGGCTCATGTTGTCGCCGTGCTTCGTGCTCGTCTCCGCGATGACGGGGTCAATGGCCGTCAGGTCGAGCAGGTCCGAGATGGTGGTGTAGTCGCCGTACTGCCGCAGCTCCTGCTCCAGCGTCCGCACGTTGAGCTTGCTGCCGTCCGGGGTGACGCCCTCCTTCAGGGGGGTGAGGGCCTTCTCGAAGTTGTCCCACTTGCGCCATTCGAGCCGCTTGCCGCCGCGCCGGGGGATGGGGCACTTCTTGCCGAACTGGGCGTGCACCAGGTTCGCCTTCGCGTTCCGCAGCAGCTCCTTGACGTAGTAGGTCTTCATCTCCGGGCTGAGGTCGTTGCCCGGGCTGTTGGTGAGGGTGGTCTGGGTGTTCGGCTCCGCAAAGAGCTGGATCAGCCAGACGGGTTCCAATGCTTTTTCCATGTGTGTTTCCTCCATGCTCCGCGTCCGGGCGGGCTTACCTCCAGAGGGGATGCCCCGGGCCGACGCGCTCCCCGCGCGCCACCGCTTCCCGGATCTTGTCCATCTGATCGTCGCTGAATTTGGAGGGGTCCACCTTCTGCACCGCCTGGGCCGTGCGCCCCAGGCCGTTCTCGGCCACGCGGCTCCCGCCGCTGGCCACCGAGGCCGCCGTCTGCGCCCGGGCCGCTTCCGCCGCGCCCCGCTGGGCCTTCTCGATGAGCTCCCCGTGGTGCAGCATCTCGTAGACCTGCTGCACCGGCACGCCGTAGCGCACCAGCTGGGTGAACTGCGGATTCTTGATCTCCGCCCGGAGGTCAAAGTCCGGATACTGGGCCGTGAGACCCTGGCTCTGCTCCACCAGCTGGGAGAAGAACTCCCGCTCGGCGTTCTCCTGCCGGTACCGCTCCAGCTCCCGGTGCTCGTCCTCCGCCGTGAAGCGCTCCCGCAGCAGCGCCCGCTGCTGGTCCGGCGTCACGCCGTTCTTGTCCGCCTCGGCCTCCAGGAAATAGTCGTCCGCCTCGATGCGCTGCATCAGCTCCTGCGCACTGAGCTGCTCGCCCTCCTTGGCGTAGCGCGTCTGGAGCCACCGGCCGATGCCGGCCCACTGCTCCCCGTCCTTCGCCAGCCGCTCGTTCTCCTTCTCGAGATTCGCCACCCGGCTCCGGACGATCTTCGACGTCTCGCGCTCGAAGTCCTTCTTGTACTTTCCCTGGATCAGCCCCGCAAAGGTCTCCTCCTCCTCCTGCCCGGCGTCGGCAGCCGGCGCGTCCTCCGCGCCTACGCCCGCGCCTGCGCCCTCCGCGCCGCCGCCCTCGGCGAACAGCTGCAAAAGCCGCAGTCCAAGTTCCAAGCTCATAATTCCGCTCCTTCCGCGTTTTGCTTGATGCCTATAGTTTACACCCTTGGAGCCCCGGATTTCTACCCACGCCATGGCCCCCCGGAAAACGCAGGAAAGACGGGCCTCACCGGCCCGTCTCCCGCGTCTCTGTCAGCTTTGCATATTCGGGGTTTTCCGCCGCGATCCAGCGCAGCCCGCAGAGCGTGAAGTCCACGTCCTGCGCCGCCCTTCCGCGCCGGAGGAAGGCGATGTGCGCCCGCCCGGGCCGCAGCTCCGCGCGGCACCCGGCCCGTCCCTCCAGCCGCCTGGCCAGCGTCACGAGCAGGGCGCTCACCCCGGCGCAGACCGCGTCCTGGCCGTATTCCCCGCTCCCCGCGTGGCCGCGGGCCTTGAACTCTCCGCCCCAGCCGTAGTCCCGGAATTCGATCTCCACCATCCCTGCATCCCTCCTCGCAGGCGTCTGCGAATTTCTCACTGCGGCGTGGACGCGGCCTCCGCCTTCTCCCGCGCCCGCTGCACAAAGGCGTGCTCCGGCTGCTTTGCGCCGCCCAGCTCGTCCGTCTCCGCCTGTGCGGAGGCAGCGCCGCCCGCTCCGCCGGCGGCCGGAACGACCTGCCCCGTCTGCCCGGCGACGTACTGCTGCGCCATGTCCGTGCCATTCTGCGCGTCCACCATCTGCAGGGCGGACACAAGCTGCATCTGCGTCTGCTGGAGCAGCTGCAGCAGCGTCCCGTTCTGCTGGACCTTCTGCATCACCTGCTCCCGCCCCTTGAACTCCATCATGTCCAGCATGGCGATGCTCTGGTCCGCCATCTGCGGGTTAAAGACGCCCAGCTGATAGAGCTGGATCGCCAGCTCGTTCTGGCTCATCTTGCTGTAGGCGTTCTGCTTCTGGGCCGTCACCTCGATGTCGAAGACGGGAGAGCGCAGCCCTGTCTCCACGCCCGCCGTCTGCTGCATCTGCGGCTTGAGCGCGCGGTTGTCGTAGGAGACGAACTGCTCCTCGCCCAGCTCGCCCGTGATGCGGAACTGCCGCGGCAGGTCGTAATTCTGCCGGATCAGCTCGATGACGAGGTACACCACCTGCCGGAACGCCCGGTAGCTGTTCTGCAGCTGGTCGCGGCTCAGCTTGCCGCTCTGCTCCTGCATGGTCGCAATGGCGGAGGCCGCCGTCACGCCCGCCGTCGTGCCGCCGTTGGATACGTCGCGGTTGCCCGAGGTCTCCTTCATCTCCTCGATCTTCCGGTCGAGGACGGAGACGTAGATCTCGCCCAGCCCCTGCACCGTCACCGGCAGGATGCTGTCGGAGCCGAGGTTCGCGTTGGTGTGGACAAAGGGTTTCGTGAGGTCGAGGTATTCCTCCTCGTTGATGGCGCCGTCGTTCCGGACGAACCAGCGCGGCGTCGCCGCCGCCAGCGTGTTCTTGAGGATGGCGTTGTTCATGAGGTCGATCTGCTCCTGGGCGTCCTTGCAGAGGTCAATCTGCCCGAAGCCCGCCGGCGTGCCCTCCTCCGGGTAGAGCACGTCGAAGACGTAGGGATAAAGCCCGTGGTCGTACCAGCCCCGCTCCGCCAGCTCCGGGTCGTCCTCGCTGGCGTAGAGCACGTGATCGTTTACGAACTTGCAGTAATGCAGCACGGTCTTTTCCCCGCTGCGCCGCTTGTAGTACCAGTCCACCACAACGCTCTTGTCCGTGGTGTCCACGCTGTCGTCGTAGATATACTCGCTGATCTGGAGGCTCTGCCCCGTCAGCCTGCCCGCAAGCTCCGGATAGGCCGCCTCGAGACGGTCGTTCGGCACGAGCTGGGTCTGGAAAAAGTGGCTGCTCTCCTGGATGTCCGTCACGCCCGGCTCCCAGAACACGCACAGCGGGTCGATCTCCCGGATCGTGATGTCCCCCATGCCGTTCAGCTTGCTTGGGTCCCAAAAAACCCCCGTCACGCCCACGCCGGACTTGATCTTCTTCCACCAGCTGTCGCTCCAGGTCATCTCGTAGTCCGCCTGCTGGAGGATCACGGGCACGATGGAGGAGAGCCGCTTCGCCTCGTCCCGGTCGCCCGGCTCCCGGGGCAGCATATTGGCCTCCGGATAGGCCGCCATGGCGTCCGCGTGCTTGGCAAGGCAGGCGTTGACCAGCCATGCCGAGGTGGGCTTCGGGTCCTTGGGATTCCCGTGCCGGATGCTCTGCCAGTGCCGCAGCTTCCACCACTGCTCGTTGTCGATGATCCGCGCCTCCAGATTGGCTTTCCCCGCCTTGTACTTCCGCAGCGTCTCCGCCGCGTCCGCGATCTCCTTCTCCCCGATGTGCCGGGCAGCCTTGCCCATCGGCTCGATCGGGAGCTGCGGCTCCGTGCCGTCCACGCCGTCCGCCTGCACGCCAAAGCCGGGCGCACCTTCTCGCGGCTCCCGCATTATGCCCGCACCGCCCTGCGGCATGCCCGTGGCGCTTTGCCCATAGGCATCCCGTCCGGAGCCGTCCGCCCCCGTCCGCTGCTGTCCGGTCGGCTGCGTGTCCTCCCGCTGCGTCGTCGGTTTAACGGCTTCTCCTGCGGTCCCGCCGCCCGCGGCGGGACGCGCACCGAAGCCGTAGCCCTCCTCTTCCCCACGCGGCAAGCCGCGCGGGGTCCCCTGTGTATTCCCTGCCGTCTTCCGCTCTGCGCGGCTGCTTTCTTCGCGCTCCGGCTGCTCCTCGCGCCGTCTTGGCCGCTTTTCTTCGTCTCTTGCCATCGTTTCCTCCTTCGCCTCCGGCTCAGTACCGCCGGAAATAGACTGCCTTTCTCTCCTCGCGCTGGTTCAGCGGGTCCGCGCCCCGCTCCGGCGGCTTGACGCTCGGCCGCGGCGAGATGGGGCTCTCCATCAGCACATAGCGGCACTCGTCGTAGATGTGGTCCTCCTGGTCCGTGTCCACGTCCTCCACGTTGCTCTCGTCGTAGCAGAGGTCCGGCACGGTCCGGATGAAGTGCTGGCAGGTGTCGAAGACCTGGAGCATACACTCCCCCCGCTCGTCGAAGGCGAGGCGGTTGTGCAGCTGCATCTTCCCCGCCAGCCGCGTGTTGTCCCCGGGGCGCCAGAGCACGTAGTTCGGGTGCTTCGCCATCATGTCCGCGATGCTCGGTCCCCGGCTCTCCTCGAAGATCGCCGGGTCTGCCACGCCCAGGATGTCCCGCCCCTGCAGGTTCGGGTCCTCCCGCTCGATCTCGCGGATGTGCTCCGCGATCTCCACGGGGTTGAGCTTGAGCCCGATGTTCGGACCCTTGTTGCCGTAGTATTCCCGGATGCGGTAGAGCTTGCCGTCCGGGTCTGCGGCGTACCAGCCCACCGAGAAGGGACGGCTGTAGCCGAAGTCGAAGCCCCGCCACACGCGCCAGGAGGGCGGAATGCGGAACGGCCGGATGACGTGGGTCCACAGCCCGTCCTCGTAGTGCTCCGGGTCGTTGCGCCACTCGCGGAAGACCTGCCCCTCGAAGCTGTTCCAGTCTCCGTAGAGCAGCGCGTTCTTCTCCGCCTCGGGCAGCATGGCCAGGTTCGCCAGGTAGTTCGGGTCGTTCTCCAGCATCTTCCGGTTGTCAAACACCGTCGCCGGGACGAAAATGCGGCTCCGCCGCAGCGTCTCCCTGCTCCCGTCGGGCCGCCGCACCTCGTGCTCCTCCCAGATCGTCGTCATGGGCGGCGCCGCCGTGATGAACCGGTCCTTCACCCAGCCGTGCCCGATGCCGCCGGGGTTGGACGTGGCCCGGAGATAGACCCGCGTCCCCGGCCCGCCGGGGCGGTTGCGGCTCATGAGGTAGCTGTACTCGTCCCAGGTGAAGTGCGTCAGCTCGTCGAAGCCGATGAAGTCGTAGCGCTTGCCCTGGTAGTTGTGCCGGTCCTTGGTGTGCTGCATGTTGCCGAAGTAAATTTTTGCTCCGCTGGGGAAGGTCCAGACGTGCCCCGAGGCGTTGTAGACCGCCCGGGGGAACGCCCCGCGGTACAGCTCGATGCTCCGGTCGATGAGCTCCGTCAGCTGCGGATAGGTCTTCCGGAAGAGAATGGCCCGGTAGTGCGGGATCTTCACCTGCCGCAGCGCCTCGACCAGCAGGGCGTCGCTCTTCCCGCCGCCCGCCGCGCCGCCGTAGAGCGCCTCGTATTCCCAGCGCCGCTGAAATTCCCGCTGCCGGGGCTGGGGCGACCAGATCACCTCAGGCATCCCGGGTCTCCTCCTCCGGCGGCGCCGCCTCGGCCTGGAGCTCGATGACGCCCGCGCCCTCCTCGCTCCCGCCCGCGCGGAGCTTTTCCTCGTCCAGCTCCAGCCGGCGGCGGGCGATGAACTGCGCCTCCGCCTGGGCCTGGGTCGGAATGCGGTTGAGGTCACGCACAAGCGCGGACATCTCCCGCAGCATCCGCACGGTGTTTTTCATCGCGCGGGTGTTGTAGATGTCCGTGGTCTGCTCTCTCAGCTCTCCGCCCTCGGCGGATTTGACGAGGTAGCGCCGGAATTGGTCCGGGTCCTCCATCATCCGGTCGAGGGTGTCCGCCATCTTCTCGGAGGCGCGGAACACCGCCTCCATCCTGCGCCTGTCCGCGCGCGCGTAACGCGCGACCAGGTCCGTGCCGCGCTTGTCCCGGTACTGCTGACGGGCCGCGGGCCAGCCCTCTTTCTTCGCCCGCTCCGCCAGTCCGTTGACGGATATGCCGTATTTGTCCGCCAGCCGCCGGTAGCCCATGCTCCCGGCGATGTAGTCCGCCCGGATGGCCACCCAGTCGATGTCCAGCATCGTATCACCTCACCTGTGCCCCCAGTATACACCCTGGGAACGGGAAAAGTCAGCCTACGCCATGGCCCCCGGCGACGGCGGGAGCCCCTCCCGGGCCCATTTGGGCAGAATGTAGCGGATATACTGCGGCCGCCCCACCTCAAAGGGCGAGCGGTAGAGCAGGATCGCGCCCCTCGGCGGCTGCACCTCGCTGGAGGTGCTGCTGACCCGCGGCGCATATTCCTTCGCCTTGCGCAGATTGCGCGAGGGCGTGTATTTTTTCTCCTCTCCGATCCGGCGGCACTGGTCCATGAGGTAGCAGGCCAGATCCGTGTGGTCCGCCGTCTTCTTCATCCGCCGGTCCCCGGCCCCGCCGAGCTTCCAGGCCGCCTTGCAGAGCGCCGCCGCCTCCGGGTTGACAATGAGGTGGTGGTGGATGCGGGTGTGCACGTGCTCCCGGAGCCTGCCGTCAAAGCGCAGGTCGCTGGTAAAGGCCAGATAGCGCAGCTCGATCCCCTGCTTCCTGCATGCCCGCTGCACCCGCCGGATGTAGTTGCTCAGCTGATGCTTTGCCTCCTCCAGCACGGTGTCCCAGCGGCTCTCGTCCTGCGGGTCGTATGCCTCGCCCCCGGTGAGGGCCAGGATGCCCTCCGGGCTGTAGTCCAGCTCGAAAAGCACCCCGGACCCCATGGGCCAGTTGGCGTGGATGATCCGGGCGACCCGACGGTTTGCGTTGTTCTCGTTCTGCCGCAGCTTGCGCAGGTCGCTTTTGCGGACCCGCGCCGCGCGGGTGGGGACCTCGCCGGGCATCCAGCACTTCGTCTTCTCGCCGATCGGCCCGGCCTCTTGTTTGATCACTGCCCAGTAGCCCTTGTCCGCCATGCCCCTTCCCCCTGTATATTTTATGTATGGTCGTAAACTTAGGCGGTAAACAAGTCCGCCAAATCACGCGTGCGCGCGTGATTATAATAAGAGCAGCCATTCCCGGCCGCGTGAAGTGTCTCCGCTCCGCGTCCGGCGCGTAAGCCGGGCGCAGAACGCAAACGCCCCCCCGAAAAATTTTTTGAGATCTTTGCTTTTTCCTCTTGACTTTACATCCATTTAGGTGTATTATAAGACCATAAGATAAAGCAAGACGAAAGGAGCTATCATCATGGAAAAATACACCTGGACCTACAAATGCGATCTCTCCGGCGCGGAGGAATACAAGGCGCACGCGGACTACCTGATGACCCGGATGCATCGGCTCTATGCCGAGGCGACCCGCCTCAGCGACCGCGCCAGCAACTCCGAATGGCTCTGGCTGGAGCAGCGCGTCACGCGCGATCAGTGGGATGAGATCACCCGCCCCGACTTTGAGGCTGCCGCACACCTGCGCGAGCTTGCGCAGACCATCGACGACTACGACAAGGTCTACACCGTCCGGTACGGCGACGAGACCCAGCGCGCCTTTGTGGAGATGCTGGGTGGCGGCACGTTTGACGATGCCCGCAGGGACGCGCTCAAGGAGGCGCTCCGGACCGCCGATGCGCTCCTCGCCTCTGACGACCCCGCCCCGTGCTAAAAAAAGAAAGGAGATATCCCATGACCACTACCATCCACCGCAACTACGGCTGCCTCGCAGCTGAGAAGCGCTGCGTCTACACCCACAAGGTCCCCGCCGAGACGGCCGTGACCTATGACCGGCTGGTCGTCGAGACCCCGGACGGCTGGGACGCTTATGAGACGCCCGCCGAGGACATCGTCCTCACGCCGCCGGACGGCATCCCGTCGCTGCTGCGCGAGATCCTTTGCGGCGACGAGTGCCCCTGCGTGCTCCGCATCTTCAAGGACGGCTCCGGCTATCCGGTCCGCCTCCGCGTCGTGGAGGGATAAGCTCATGCCCACTCTGATGGATGCCGTGGTGGATCTGTACCGCCACGGCGCGAGCCAGCGGGAGATTGCCGAACAGTACGGCGTCTCCGCGCAAAAGGTCCGCAAGCTGCTCATTACCGCCGGTCTGATCGAGACGCGGGAGGCGCAGCTGCTCGCGGAGGGACTCACGCCTGCGGAGATCTGCGACCGGCTCCGCAAAAGCCCCTCCGGCGTCTCCGCCAATCTGCCTTACACCAAGGGCGCGTACGATGCCGATGAGCCGACCGTCAACGCGCTCCGCATCCGCGCCTCGCGCGCCCGGAAGATGGGAGGTGACCGCGATGCCTGATCAGCCCAGCCCGATCCGCGCGGCGCGGATCGCCGCCGGCATGACGCAGCAGCAGCTCGCCGATGCCCTCGGCATCGCCCAGCAGAGCGTCGCGCGCTGGGAGACCGGCGAGCGTGAGCCCCGCGTCTCCACCCTGAAGCGCATCGCCGCAGTCCTCGGCTGCGACCTCTCTGCGCTCCTTTAGTGTACACCGAAATTTTCCAAAAATCGCCTCACGCCATCGCCTCCGCTCTGTGCCCGCCGTGCCGGGCACGGAGCGCAAGCCCCGGCGCCGGTCTCCCGGCGCCGGGCTTTTTCGTTATCTGCCGTAATGCTCCAGCGTGAGGGCCAGCAGCGCCCGCTCCAGGCGGCTGCTCCTGGCCCGCTCCGCCGTCAGCGCGTCCAGCAGCTCCTCCAGCTCCGCCCGCAGCATGGCGAGCCGCGTGTCCTGGGGCATGAGGTCTTTCTCCGCCTTCGGCTTCGGCCCTCTTTTTTTGGGGGGCTCCGGCGCCGGCAGCGCCTCCTGGACCGGTGTCTTTTCCTGCTCCTTGTGCATGGTCTCCTCCTCCGGCGGGTCCTCCGCCACGATCTCGTATTCCCCCTTCCGGAGGACGATCTTTTTCCCCTTCATCTCGATCCAGCAGAATTCTTGGAACTGCTGGACGCCGGGCCGCCGGACGCTCCCGGTGGCCCGGTAGACCGCGCCCACCTCGGGCATCAGCTCCGGCAGCACGCCGGTGGGCTCCTTGATCACTCGGATCTCCATACGCCCCTCCGCGCGTCCCGGGCCTGGAGCGCCAGGCTCCGCACCAGCTTGTCCACGGCCTGGCCCGGGAATTTCAGCCCGCTCACCTCCGCCATGGCGCAGAGGTGCCGGTAGGTCATCGGCGTCACCCGGATCGTCACCAGCCGCCTGCTCCGGCTCTGCCGCTTTTTGTCGCTCATGCGTCCTCCTTCCGCGCTCCGTGGCCGCAAAACTCCGTGAGATACACCAGCCGCCCATAGCATGGCGACTTTGTGCAGCCGCACTTTGCGATCCCCCGCGCCGCATCGTCCGCCTTGCTGCACTTCGGCTCCGTCCGGTGCCGGCACGCCGCGCACCGCACGACCGCCACCCACTCCTCCGGCTCCTCCAGACTGCACGGGCCCTGCACGCAGGGCTCCTCCGTCAGCGTACACTCGCCGTAGGACGTCATGTGCCTGCACAGATTTTCCTTTTGTTCCTCGCGCGCCATATCACGGTGCCTCCTTTCTCTCGCCGTGGTGACAAAACCCGTCCGAATCACTGCTGATCCACGGATAGTCCTGCTCCATCGGGCAACTTCCCGTCCCGCGCTTTGCGCAGTCTCCGCACCGCACGACCGGAAGAACATCATGATCCAGCAGAAAATCCGCGACCACCGCCGCCGGGTCGATGCCCTCCCTCGGGTGGATTTTGGTACTGAGAAGCTCAATCAGTTTTTCGCGTTCATCCATCCTTCATGGCCTCCTTCGGCGGTTCGGGAAGCGGCATCCACGAAAGAACCCGCGCTTTCTGTCCGTTTGCAACCTCTCCGCCCCAATTCCCGTTGTACTGATAGCCAATCCCGAACGTCTGAAACATCCGATTGTATTCGCCGAAACGGAAATATTCGTACCAGCAAAGCACGTTTTCGCCGTTTGGCGGCAATTGCTCATCCGCCGGAATCCACCGGGAACGTTCCAACGCCGCTATTGCCACCAAACAGGCATCTTCTACCGCCTTAACTGCGGCTCTCTGACCGCCGAACCCGCCGTAATACTCAATTTCCGTCAGCGCATCCGCTGTTGTTTTCGGGTCTAGGATTCTGATTGCTTCTTCAGTTGTCATTATCGCGCAGGTCCTCCTTCAGCGTGTCGTACAGCTCCGAAAATTTGCGGTTCCATTTCCGAAGGTTCACAGCCGTGGCGATCGCCAACACGAGTCACGCGGTCGCCGCAACGGTCTCAATAATCCCAGCCATTTCTTTCCTCCTCCCATGCGATGGCAGTCCACGCAGATTTATAAGTAATGCGCATGATCCAGAAGAACTCTGCAAGCGCTTTTGCGGAATTCCGGTCGCACCCACGCCCCATCAGCAGCTTGATGATTCGTTTACGTGTCATTCTTGTGCTCCTCTCCCAGCCATTCAGTCCAGCAATCCGAGCAATTAAAGCCGAGATCATTTCGGTGGACGCAGGTCGCCTCTCCGCCGGGGCAATCGTGGACAAGCGAATTGATGATTTCTTCCTTGGTCTTTGTTGCGATCATCCATTCAAGATTTGTCATTGTCAGCCCTCATGTTCCATGCGACAATTGCGCCCTTTTCCGTTGTCCAGCCCGGGCCCGTTTGTGCGAAACAATGTCTGCACTGGGCATAAAAACGGGGCGTAGTGATGCCGACGTATTCAATTTGGCGGATGATAATTTCATTTCCGCCGCAGAACGGGCATTGCTTCAAATCAGCCATCGTCGGGCCTCCTATTCCAAGCCTCAATAGCCTCCAGACGATCATCCCGTGGTATCTCGATCTCGCCGGAGCCTGCAAGGCTCACCTCCGTGTAATAGTTTGTCTTCGGCGTTGTAACGCCGCATTCCGTGCAGAATATGCCGAAGAACCAGCCAATGCTTGTATTTTTTGTATCATTGACCTTTGTGAAGAATTTTGCCTGCCCGCCACAAAACGGGCATGGTTTCAGCTCGATCATCAGACCGCAATCCTCCCTTCCAGCTGTTCCATCGTCGTGATCTTCGCTCTGCCGCCTCCCGCGAAATTGTCAACGATGATCTCGTCGAGCAAATCAATCTGTGCGCCCATCTATGCCCCCTCCTCCATCAAACTAATTTGCCCAGGCAGTTGTTCACAGGTCTGGCTCTTTGCCTCTGCGTTTCGTTTGGCCCGATACGCATTATATTTCTGGCGATATAAGTAGCTCGGCCCAAAAACTGCCCACGCGGCCTTGACCAAATTCGGCTCATATGGCCTGATCTGTTCCAAGTCCGCCACCGCTCTGGAGGAAATCGGGCATCCGCAGCAGCCGGTGCGCTTCAGGCCGTAGACCTCATAGGCGTCTGAATAGCGGATCCCGTAATGGTCCTTATACCATTGCTTGTCCGCGTCAGACACATAGTAAAGAGGCCGCAGCCGGAATGTTCCGTCGGCTGTTTCCGTAAAACACATTGACGTGCTATCCTTCCGCGGAACAGATCGCATACCGCCCTCATCACGCCGTTCCCCCGTGATGGTCATTTCAAAGTTTTTCTGGATTCTGTGAGCGACCTGCTTTTTGCAGTAGGTGCAGCACTTATTGCTCACGCGGAACGGAATCGGATTCTCGGTGATAAAATCAAGCATATACTTCGACGATCCAATCACGAGCTGGATATCCGGTCTCGGTTCCCCCGCTGCATTGCAGCCGCAGAGGAAGTTGATGGTGGATTCACATTTTGGATATCTTTCGCGCAGTTCGGCCCGTTTTGCCGCCTTGTCTTCTGCCTCTGCGTACTCTGTGGCAATGCTCAGCGGGATTTGCTTTTTCTGCACGCCCTCCAGCCCCTGCGACATGATCTTCGAGACAAAAGGCAAGCCGTATTCGCGCGTCGCCATGACAATGTTCTTCTTCGGGCGATACACCGTTATGGCCACGCCGTACTTTTGCTCGGTCTCTTTCACGTGGCGCTTGATGGCTTCCATTTCCAGCCCCGTGTTGAAGAAGGCGTAGTGCACCGGCGGCAAGCCAAACGCGCCTCTCGTCCTCTCGATCAGGTCCAGCAGAATATCGCTGTCACTGCCGCCGGAATAGGAGCACGTCGCATTCGGATGTTCTCTCAGGCGCTTTGCAATAATGCTTTGAATGGCCTGAAACTTCCGCGGGGAATCAAAATCCGCATAGGCCGGGCGGTCCGTATAAACACGGCTCCGGAACACTTCACTCATTTTCCGCCGCTTCCTCCTCCACATGGATCCGCAGCAGTCCGTCCGCGTCCTTGCGGAGCGGCAGCTTCATCCGCCGGTCGTGCTCCGCCGTCATGCCTCGTCCTCCTCCGGCATCCCCTCGAGGAGCGCCGCCGCCTCGGCCATGAGCCGCCCCATGCAGTCCAGGCTGACCAGGTTCCCGTCCCTGCAATCGCTCATCCACAGCGGGCACTTGTCCCGGCACTCCGGCTGCTGGTGTGAGCAGGCCCGCAGGCCCCGGATGATCTCTTGACGTGTCATATGTATCCTCCTTGTCGTGATGCTTCCGTGTGTTCCGCGCGTTACCGCACGCGCCCCGCCTGCTTCGCGGCCATATACTGGCCGTAGCTCATGCCCCGGGCGTTGGCCTTCGCCGCGCAGATGGCGAGGCTCCGCTCCCCCTCGGCGGTGATCCCGGCCCGGATGTTGGAGGCGATGGCCGCCAGGACGTCGTCCTCCCTCCGGCCCTTCCGCCGCCGCGTGTTGGACTTGGTCGCCATGTCAGTGCCCCTCCGTCCGCTCGATGACGCGCCCCTGCTGGCGCTTGGCCCGGATGCTGCCGCTGCCGTCCATCCGGAGCGTCGCCTTGCAGATGCCCGTCACGGCCACCACCGCCGAGGAGACGCTCCCCTCGATGATCCGGTCCGCCGCCGCCACAAGCAGCGCCTGGGCCTCCGGCTTCACCGGCTCCAGGCCGTAGACCTCCCGGCAGCTCTCGCCGAACAGCTCCTCGATGAGTGCCCGGGCGTTCTCCCGCCGCCGCTTGTCCTCCCTGGCCTGGCGCGCGCCGATGCAGTCGCAGACCCGGGCCGCCGCGTCCGCGGGCGTCTCGCCCTCCCGCCGGTCCACGGCCACCGCCTGGCCGCAGTAGGGGCAGGCCCCGATGCCGCTGAGGATCAGCTCATTTTCCCTGTCCATATTTTCAGTCTCCCTTCTTCCGCTTTTTTTGTTCCTCGACGCCCCACCGCTCCGCGGCGGCGTTGAGTGCGTAGGCCTGCCTGGCCCGCTCCTCCGCCTCGTACCGGCGGCGCTTGTCCGCCTCGTAGTCCCGGTAGGCCCGGCATTCGGCGTGGCACCCGGCCCGCCGCTGCGGGCAGTCCTGGCGGCAGGGGTGCTCCTTCCACCGCCCGTACCGGGGCGTCATGTCTCGTCCTCCCTGGCCCGGACCGCCTCCGCCATCCGCTCCAGGAGCTTTACCCGCTGCCGGAGCGCGTGGCACTTGCGCTCCAGGGCCTGGGCGTAGAGCGTCACCGCCGTGTCGTGCTCCAGCACCTCCTGGAGCCCCAGCCCCTCCTGGGCCTCGTAATGGCTCTCCTTGACCCCGCCCCGGATGCTCGTCACCAGGTACGCAATGGGCCGCACGCTGCTTTTCATGCTTCATCTTCTCCTTTTTTTGATGGTGTTCCCCTTGCCGGCCGCCGGAAGCTGTGCTATGCTGGCGGTGGAAGGAGGTGATTTTTGTGGTAGATGCGTATCTTCATCTGGAGCTGCCGCGCAGTGTCGAGGAGATCGAGGCGATTTTCCCGGAGAGCGATGAGGTCCACGTCTCCCAGGTTTTCCCCAACTCATTTTTGCTCGGCTCTCACTTCATTTCCCCGAGTCAGCTCAAGCACTACTGTCAGACCGCGCTCGGCGGGTCCCGCTATGCCATCATGATCCTAAAGCTGACCGGCGGGAAAACGCTGGACCTTTTCAGCGGAAACGGAGCTTCTCCAGCCTCTTCCGCGCCTTCCGGCAACCCAGCTCGTCCGTAAAGTAAAATCTGCTGTGCGTCTCGCCTCGCCAGGTGGTCGAGACGATCAGCCACCCGCCGCGCCGTCCGCCCTTCCGGCGGGCGGCCTTTTTCGGCCCCGCGCTGGCCCATGCCTTCATCGCTTTATTCCACGCCATTTCCTTTATCTCCTTTCTTCTCCCAGCGCCGCGACCATGCGGCGTTCCCGCTCCGACAGCTCCCATACCGTTGCGGCGGCCCTCTCTGCGGCGGCCCTCTCTGCGGCGGCCCTCTCTGCGGCGGCCC
>ERZ1034998.1251-NODE-1251-length-15115-cov-4.199734_pt1 | contig 15115 bp, 11 predicted proteins | sample MGYA00520621_ERZ1034998 | MGnify/ENA primary metagenome ERZ1034998 (study PRJEB33766, sample SAMN09781748) | gut metagenome | biome: gut microbiome | host: Homo sapiens | place: Madagascar | study: EMG produced TPA metagenomics assembly of the PRJNA485056 data...
TTTGCTTCCGCAAAAGAATTGTAATGAATAAAATATAATTCTACATCACCACACTTTGCAGTTGGGAATGAAATATCCTCATCATCCATATTTCCTATATATTCAAGATCTCTATCCATATATTTTCTTGGGTTCTCAAGGATCTTCAAATAGTCAGTTTCTGGTACTGCCATATTGATTAAGGGCGAATTAAATTCCAGCCCCAACGCATGATATACAAATCCACCCCAGCAACTATTTGCGAATATCGTTACATGCCGCTTTTTTATTTCCAAATATTTTTCAAGATTATTATTTATAATGTGAATAACCCTATGATGAACAAGAATATCTTCGTCAAAACCTTTGTCTACGGCTTCCTCTATAATCTCCTTGAATATCTTTCCATCCGCCATAATAAATACAACATCATATTGGTTTACCCGTAAATCGTCCTTTGAAATATATGTGTAGCCGGCAATCTTTGAAAAGCAATCTACATTTGTTGTAATACCACATACCTGTATCTGATTTGTTATTTCAAGATAACGAATTCCCTGCAGCTCGTTCGTAAATACCTTTCCACTTCCCCAAATTAAACAATTAAGCATCCACTAATTCCCCTTTATACAAAACCTTTTCTATATCTCTCTTCAAAAGTACGTCTCTCACGCCAAGCTCGCCCAACTGTGTCAAAATGGTCTTACAATTTCTGACTGCCACAATAACTGCCGCTTCGTCATTGCTCTCCAACTCTTTTTCCGGCATATAACATGGTATTCCCTGAATCTTTTGCCCTTCACTTAACGGATTATTATCAAGGAATCCATCAACTTGGATTCCCCTTACCGCCAGTTCGTACAACACGCGCTTTCCGTATTGTCCTGCGCCAAATATATATACTTTCTTTGAATGTAACAAACCATGTAAAGTTCTTTCATTGCGAAGATCCGCCTCGCATTTTTCGGACGTTGAGACAAGCGATTCTATTTCCTCATCTTCTAATCCATAACTCCTTAAGAACCCATTCATCCTTGTATAAAAACAAAACGTCGATCCCCAGATGGAAATAATCTCCTGATCGGATAGCTGCCCGATTAAGTTTTTGTACAACCGACAGGTTTCCGGATAATAAGAAGGAATCGTATGATTTCCGGCCTCAGCATGCTCACGGACTTTGTATAATCGTTCCGGCACAAACAAGGATCTCTGGCCCCGGAATAGCCGAAACCACATTTCTATATCCTGTACAGTCCTCAGACTTTCATCAAACATCCCCACTCGATCAAAATGTGACTTGTGAATCAATGCACAGCACGCATGAATCTGCAGCTGTAATACACTAAATACAGAATTGGTTAATTGTTCTATGGTATATGTCTTACTATAGTCAGTCGGTGTATAGGTTCCGGTCGCTTCGTCATAGAAGTCATACTCACATTGAACCAGCTTCGTCTGATCCCCCGATTCCATAATAGCACATATCTCACGCTCCACTTTATCCGGGTAATACACATCGTCATGTGAAAGCCATGAGAAATATTCTCCGCTCATCTTCCGGATTCCCAAATTCAAGGCACTTGCCACTCCGCCGTTCTCTTTCTTGAAATACCGGATTCTATCCCCATATGACAATGCAATGGTTTCTGTGCTTCCCCCGTCGCAGGAACCATCATTTATTACCAGCACCTCACAGTTTGGATATGTCTGCGCAAGCGCACTGTCAATAGCTTCTTTCAGATAGTTGCTTCCGTTATATACCGGAATGATAATTGAAACCTTGGGTTGCTTCATCTGTCACTTCAATTCCTTTTTCGATTTCCGGTTCGATCAGTTCTAACGCAGATACGGTTAGATGGGGAACCTGCTTTTCCTTTGGGGGCAAAGTCATATAGTCACCATAGTATGAGGATAAATACAAGTCATATTTCTTAAAACATGGAAATGATCTTCCCTCGAATTCCAGCGCAGTCATTTCATCGAAACATTCTCTGGGTAGTCCATAACGGCAACGTCTTGGATACTCTAACGTGTAATGGCTGATCAACTCGGTTCTTGTCCGGCTAAGCGGTGCTGCCAGACAATTTCTTATATGGAACACCATATCTCTCGGAATTCTACTAAGTCCACGATAAATTACACGCAGAAATGGTTTTTTTTCATTCTGCTTTCCGACCTCGGAGTACAATGTTTTCCGTACAAGGAAGCATGCAAAATGATGTAACCTCCGGCTTAGATATCCATCCGGCACATTGTCCACAACAAATATATCCATAAACACTCCCGCGTTCTGCTTCAGATGCTCCTGCCCTAAGCGAACAAATTTTGTTCCCTTGCGCCGGAATTTGGCATATCCCCAACGGTATCCCGGATCAGTCCGATAATCTTGAAAAAAGAATCGTGTAGTATCAAGATCTTTTGCGCATGCTCTGCGGAACTTGACATATTCTTCTCTTAGCATAATGACATCAATATCATCATCCCATGGTATAAAACCCTTATGACGAACCGCGCCTAAGAGCGTTCCTCCATCCAAAGAATACTTGATTCCATTCTTTTTGCAAATACGATCCATCTCGATCAGCATTTCCAATTCAACCATCTGCAATTGCCTTAACTCGTTACCCGTTATCTCATACGCCTTCGCTTCCATAGAAACCATTCCTTATTCTGCATCAATCCGAATAAATGCTTCCCAAAACTGCTGCATCACCTTTTTGCTTCCTGTAGTAATGCGAACCCAGTTTTCCAGAAGTGGATTGCCATATGTCTTTATAAGTATCTTTTCTTCCCGCAATCGTTTTGCAACGTCCTTCGGATTTTTATGGGTTCTGATCAAAACATAATTTCCATATTTTCCTAAATATTCATATCCCTGTTGCATTAGCTGCTCACATAGATACCGCTTGCCATCTTCCTGTATGTCAGCAAGATCCTGCAAAACATCCGGATTCTCCAGCAGTTCCGTTGCAAACAGAATACCTATTGCATTAACATTATAACTTCCCTCTGCATTTTCTATATAAGTGATCAACTGCGGATTTCCCAAGATATAGCCCACACGTATTCCCGCAAGCGAGCACAATTTGGAAAATGTGCGCAAGATCAAGACATTATCATATTGCTTTACCAATTCCACCTGTGATTCTACCCCAAATGGCACATAAGCCTCGTCAATGAATACAAGTGCTCCAACCTCACGCGCCCTTGCGATGATCTGCTGGTATTCGTTTTCTGTATATTCGCTTCCGATAGGACTATTCGGATTCAAAAGTACAACAACATTCGTTTCTTCATCTATTCTCTCAAGGATAGCATCCACATGCATCTGAAATGATTCATCATAAGAGATTGTATCTAATTTTACTCCTTTCATTTCCGCATAAATACGATACATTTCAAAACTTGGAGTAACAGCAACTACCTTTCCTCCCTCCTTTGTGAATGCCTCGTACATTAACTTGATTCCTTCATCTGAACCATTCGTCAATGTAATTTCATTTGGCAAAAGATCCTCTCTCCCCGCAATAAGTTGAATCAATTTTTCTTTGTATGGATAACCACTGATTGTTAGCGGGCTTACCTTTGCAAGAGTTCTCCTCACAAACTCTTCCGGAAGCCCCTCTGGGTTCTCATTCATGTCAAGCCACAGGTATCCCTCCCGGTCTTCATGATCCTTTACCCTTGTTATTTTCTGTAAATAAGGATTTATATACATACGCTGTTACACTTCCTGCCCTTCAAATTTCCCATCCAGATAGTCTAAAATTCGCTCATAATCATCGAAATAATCAATCTCAGACCAAAAGATTCCCCTCACGTCAAGTGTATGAATATCTTCTTTTTCGGTCAGTGAATATAGCACATTCTCCCACCACATATCATGATGCTGTTTGTTGATCAGCATATCCATCTGTGTAACAAACTTCTTATTGAATGCCTTATCTATTTTTGCTACTCCGACATATTCACAAGTGCGCTCTGATCTTGGGAGATCCTTACCATATTTCTTTACACAGCCATTGATTACCTGAAAGAAATAATCTCCCACCTCTATACGTCCGGTATCCATAGCCATAACTACCTGATTTCTGTCTGCCAGCAATTTGTGCAACAGTTCTTTTGAGAAATATACATCTGCATTCATAATGAGCATATCCTCATTAATCTCATTCCTTGCGAACCATAAGCTTGCAATGCTATTTGTAACATCATAAAAAGGATTAAAATAGTATTTAACGTTAAGCCCATCAAGTGCTGCTTCCACATCATCTCTTCGATACCCGATACACACGATCACTTCCATGCCTTCATCCAAAAGCATCTGCGCCGTGTGCCGGATTAAGGGTGCTCCATTGATCGGCAGTGTACTTTTCGGCACATCCTGTACCATTCGCGAAATACGAGTTCCTCTTCCTGCTGCTAATAAAATTGCCTTCATATGGTCCTCCCTTATAAAATAGGAGCCTTACATTCCTGATGCAAGGCTCCTATTGTTCTTCCTCATTAGCGATTCCCTTCGCACCCATTTAGTTATAATGTATATCGGAAAATATACGTAATACTTAACCTTTTCCACTACACCCATTTCATATCCCACACGGCTTGCTGCATGTTTTATTTTTCCATCAGATTATGCGTCAATTCATCCAGCTCTGTACCACAAGGCACCATCGTCTTTAGCTGCGCAATAACCTCTCCCGCCTGTTCCGTCAGTCCCTGCCTGATCAGAAGCTGAAGCTGTTCTTTGATCTGTGCCACCAACTGCTGCATCTCCGGTGTCATTTCCGCAGATTTCTCAAGGGCTTCATCCTCATCACAAGGTTCTTGTGGTATTGTAGCTGCAAGAAGCTGCAGAAGCTGCTGCACATCACGCCCTTGCCGCTCCAGAGATTGTATTTCGCCGCAGAAATACTCCCATAGAGCACCATGTCCATGCATAATGCCGATGGTTCTGGAAAATGCATGAAACCTTTCATCTTCCGGTTTCATTTCATAATCCGGCTTGTTCATCGCCTCGATCAATATCCCTGCAATTTCTTCAAACACATACACATGCGGCTCGTTCCAGCACAGCTTATCTATATATTTCTCCAAATTGTCTGTACTATTTAATTTTAACCCATTACAGATGCAAATGGAATAAATTTCCTTACATTTTACAACATCAAAGCATTCCCCAACAAATGGGGCGATCTGCTGACGATACAATTCCTCTTTATGGGCTTCAAAATAGCTCTGCAATTCAAGGTAGCCCTGCGCATACTGCTCGGAATCAAGATACTTTTCCCTCGTCAGCTTTGGCTTATCTGCATATAATCCCTGATAAAAGCATGCCTTGGCAAGCATCTCGTCTAAAAAAGCGTGACAAAGCTTTGTATTTCGCGCATCCGCGGCAGCCTCCCGGCATAACCTATATACCTGTCCGTAGTCGTTCCTGCCGTCGGCAGCCAATATCCGTGCCGCATAAAAGCTGCCTATGTATATGCATGATTCCTCGGTGTCAGAGCTGCCGATCATGGCAATGCCTGCCTGTCCCAGCCAATCCATCTGTCCATAATCGTCCATCGTCCGGTATTCCTGTAGCAGCTGCAGCCGCCACCGGAGCGATAGCGGTTCTTCCTCTATCATCTTCTCCAGTAAAACGCGATTGCGTTCAAAGTGTGCACGCTTTTTTTCTTCTGTGTCATACACATATCCATAATGCTCTACCCGCGCACATAGATTCTTGTTCTCGCCGCAGATTGGTGCCATATATTCATGGATTTTGCTTTGAAATGCCAGTTGCGGCGTTCGTTTTGCCATGCGGCCAACACGGGTATCCGTATATTGTGATCCCTGCATATCGAGATAATTTCTCTGGATGTAACTGGCACTGGCATACTTTTTGTATTCTCCACTCGTAAAAAAGCCAATCAGCTCCTCTTCATCCGAAAACCATTCGTCATCATCCAGATAAAGGTACCACTCGCCCTCCGCCATCTGCAGCGTTACATTTCTTGCCTTGGAAAAATCATTGCACCATGTAAAATCCGAGATCTTGTCCGCGTATTGTTCCAATATGCCTCGAACCTCCCGCGAGCATCCGGTATCCAGAATAATCAGCTCACTCGGAACCGCCTCCCGGATCGCTGCAAGTGATTCCAGGCAGCGCCCGATCGTGTCCTTTCGGTCAGATGCCAATAGCGCAATGGAAAGAACGATATTTTGTTTGATACCCGCTGTCTGTTGCATAATCTTAATCCCCAACTAAGCTAATTGCTGCTCTAGCTCTTTTTCCAGATAAATAAAATCCTCGTCCTCCGGCATCATCTGGCGCAGCTGCTTTACGATTTCAAGTGCCTGTGCATACATTCCGTTTTCCGTTAAGGTGATCACCTGCTGCTTGACCTCTGCCGCCATCTTATCCAGCTCGTTTTCCGCCTGCTGCTTTTCCAGCTTCTCCTGTTCCTGACCAACGAGCTGTGCATACTGCTTTACCGTCTCTCCGAGCGCAGGCCATGCTGTTGCAGCCTTTTTGAGGTTATCCAGCACACCGCTCCAGTCCTTCGCATCACATTCCAAAGCCCTTTGCATCCAGATGGCTGCCCGGCAAGGCTCCTCTATCATTTCCATCTCTCCGGTATAAGCCTCATCCGTATAAATCCACTGCGCCAGCTTGACATTGCATGTGGCGTATTCCCAAAGATACTGCTGCAGCTCCTCATAGTTTTTTCCGGCTGCGCATTCGGTGATCACGGCATTAACCGCTTTCGCATGAAAATAATCGTAGCGGATATTCTCCACCGTCTGCAGTTCGATCAACTGCGTGCGGATCTTGTCCCATAAGTCTTCTGACCTATATGTTTCAAGCACGAAAACCTGTGCCATCCACTGGGACAAAGGAAGTTCCAGAATCATCTGTTCCAGCGGAAGAAGCCGCGCCTTCCCAAGCTCCCAGTATTCATCCTGCATGAGCAGGAACTCTCCGTTATTCTCCATTTTTCTTTGCAGTCGTAATGTTAATTCCTCCACATAATCGGCAGGGACTTCATTCTTGCGCCCTGATTGTGTCAATGAAACAGCCCACTGCAGCTTTTCTGCATCGTATATCCCGTCCTGCATAACATCTTTTACAAACGGAATGCTCTCCTCGATAATTTGTGCCTGCTCATCGGTTGTCTGTTCTTTATGAAGTTCATAATTGCTTACAAAACCCTCTACGCATTCAGCCATTTTATCCTGCAATTTCTTCTCCTCATCCAAAGGCAGCTCCTTGTCCTTCTGCTTTTCCATAATTCCCTTCATCCAGTAATAGTACAGGCTGCAATTTGTCTCATATGTATTGCGTCTATCCTGTGTAAAGGTCTCACAGTCCGCAAACAACCGGTCTGTCTCATCCAGCCACAGGTCTGCCAGCAATGCCGCCGTATAGAAAGCGCCTCGGCATTGGTTTGCAAAAGGCTGATCCACATCTTCTACCAGTTGAATTGCCTGCTGTGCATATGTCCGGAGTTCTGCGGCAACCGACTTATCCGCATATTCCTGCAGGATCTGGAGATACCATCTCATATTATTCGGTTCCTGCGCCAGCAGCTGTTCCAGAATTGCCACGTTGCGCCTGCGGTGTGCATTCCTTTGTTCTTCATTTGCAAACGCATAGCCATAGTGATGCACAAATGCATCTATCTTTTTGCATTTTCCCCTCGTAGGAACAAGCGCCTCATGCACACTTCCCTCGAAATGCGTATCCGGCTCCAGCCGTATCATCCGGGACACCCACTCATCGGTGTATGAGCTTCCGTCTGCATCCGAATAATTGCGTGCTTTGTAAACCGCCTGATGATATTCCTGATATTCTCCACTCTTAAAAAAATCTATGATCGGTGTTACATCCTCAAACCATTCGTCATCGTCCAGGAATAAAAACCACGCTCCGGTTGCAGCTTCTAGTCCGGCATTGCGCGCCTTTGCAAAATCATTGCACCATGTGAAGCCAACGACCTTATCTGCATAATCCTCTAACGGTTTTCTCCACGACTCCGGGCATCCGGTGTCGACCAAAATGATCTCGGCACCCAGTTCTTCCCTTAATTTTTTCAGAGAAAGTAAGCATTTTTCTGTTGTGTCTGCCCTTCCCGAAACAAGAAGCGATATGGATAATAACTTATCTGCCATGTTGTTCTCCTATGCATTTTCGAGCATTGCCAGCCGGATCCGGAGTGTCAGTTCTGCCAGATCCAGATCATTTGGCTTTATCTGCTTTAACTGGGACAATACAGATAGCGCATCTTCGTATTGCCTGTTTTGGACAAGTTTATGTATTTCTTCCAATACACCCTGTTCCAATTTCTTCATTTCTTCTTTTGCAGCGTTTTCTCTTCTTACCTGTTCTTCCCCCACCGCAGTCATATATGACTTCATCACATTCGCCCACTGCGGATCAATGATGACAACCTCACGATATATCTCCAATGCACGTTTTATGTCTGTTGCCTCAAGTTCAAGTGCCTCCGCGATGCGGTATGCGACCTGACCATATGTCGGCAGCAGTTCAAGATACTCCCGGATCAGTTCTTCCTTATAGTATTTTCCAAGGAATCCCGTTGCTTTCTCCGCAAAAAACTGCAGGAACTGTCTCTTTTTTGCGTAGTCCTTTTCGTTTATGCTATGCAGTGCAGCGACTTCTGCCATTCGTGTATCGAAATAGTCATAGCGTATATCCTGTTTTGTGCGCATCGTCTCAAATTCGAGCTTCTTTAAGATAAGATCAGCGTAATCTGCATTTGCCAGATATTTTTCGAGGTGCGCCTTCCACTTTTCATAAGGAGTCTCCAGATAATACGGTTCTGTTGCAACATGGTATTTTTTCATGATTCCGGTAATATTTTCCGGTGTCCAAAACACGTTGGAAGTGCTCTGTATGAACTGGCGGAATGCCTGCGGAAGGATTGCTGCATCTGCGTCCATATCAGCAACAAGCAGTTTCGCATAGTACAGATACCAGTGTGTACCCTCCAGCTTTGCAACAATTCGAAGTAATTGTTCAAACCGTTTCTCATCCCGTTCTTCCCACGCCTGTATTTCGACAAAAAACTTTGGCTGGACAACCGGATTATTCCATGCCAGCTGTGCGACTTCGATAAAGTCCTGCGTGGTCGGCATCGTTGCCATTGCCTCTGCGAGGGATGCCAGAAAGCCGTCAAACAGATATACCCTGTTTTTGTCCCATCCCATTTGCGCGATATATTTCTTTAATTTGCCTGCATCCTTTCGTTTCAACTCACAGGAGCACAGAATCGAATACGCCCGCTGTTGCGGAAATACGTCAAATGCCTCGCCCACCAGCAGGGAGCTTTTCTGATTTGCAAACCGGATCTTATTTTTCGTAAGCTCTTTCTTCACCTTGAAATAGCGGTGAATATTATCCTCGGCATCTCTCCAATTTTCCATATCGAAACAGACCGTCGCTTTGCACAGGTACATATATGCGTGACACATCTCGTTCATGCGCGGGTCTTTTAATCCCCTGTCTGCAATTTCTATGCTCGCCTCGTATTCCTTTAAAAACAGTTTTCCTTCTGCCGCCCCGGCATAAAATGTCCCGATGTCCCAGTTATCCCGTTCATTGTTCCGGTCTTTGGTAAATTCCAGACTCTCCATGCCAAACCGGTACATCTCGCTGTAGTCTTTCACGGAACGGTATTCCTGCATAAGCTGGACGCGCCACCGCAGCATCTGTGGTTCTTCTTTGATCATTTCCAAAAGCAATGGGGCATTTCTTTCAAAGTGCTTCCGCTTGTCCTCCGGTGTCTGAAAAATATATCCCGTGTGGTTGGCAATCAATTCAAGATTAAACGCCTCGCCCCTTATCGGCGCCATATATTCATGGATCTTGCTGTGAAAGCATGTGTCTGCCTCCAGCTTGATCATCCGGCTCGCCCAGAAGTCATCATAATGCACAAAGTCTGCATCATAAAAATTTCTTTGAATGTAATTCACACAGCCATACTTTTTGTATTGTCCACTTGTAAAAAAACGGATCAATACTTCCGGGTTTTCAAACCACTCATCATCATCAATGTATAAAAACCATTCCCCATGTGCAGCCTTTATCCCAACATTCCGGGCTGCCGAAAAATCATCACACCATGTAAATTGCAGAATCTGATCCGTATATTTTTTTAGCTGTTCCCTCAATTCCGCCGGACATCCGGTGTCTACTAAGATCAGTTCTGCATCCATTCCGTTTAGAATTGGGACAAGAGAGTCCAGACAGCGTATGGTTGTATCTCTTCCGCATACAAGCATTGAAATTGTTAACTTTCTTTTTGCCATTCTTCTTCTCCCATCTCAATCTCGTCCATGAATTTAAGCGCCCGTTGTCCGCTTTCCGGCAGAAGCAGCGGATATTTTTTTATTGCAGCAGTCTGATAATACTTCGATAGAAATGCAATTGTCTGCGTCTCATAGCCCTCCCGCAATAAAGCCCTTTGCTCCGGCGTGCGGATGCTCCATTTCTTTCTATTCTCCGTAACCATCATATCATATAGCGGCTTATTATTCCAAATGCATCTCCATATTGTTTGCAGATACTCCGGATGTGGATGCCCGATCGTACTTTCCAATAGGATCGGCAGTAATTGCGGAAGCACATAGACGACACTCTGCTCCCATTCCAGTCGCTGAAATAAGCGCAATGCCTCTTCTGCGTTTTCCTGCATCAGACTGCACCCCAGCAAAACAGAGTACGCTTTCTTTTTGTTTATCATGTCAAATGCGCTATCGACCAGCAGTGCCTCCTGCCATATTGCATATTGCGCCACATCTGCTGTAATCTTTTCTTCCGATTCAAAATAGCTTTGTATACTTCCTCTTGCGTTATCCCAGTTCTTCTGCTCAAAGTAGCAGATGCCCTCTTGAAGTTTTAAATATGCAGCTCCCAATGGACTGCAATCCTCACTTGAAAGTGCATGAGCGATCTCTGTGAGAGCTGATTCTATCTGCCCCTTTCCGATCAATGCCTCTGCCAGCCCGGCGTAGAAGGTTGCTGCCAGGCGTTTCATAATGGCTTGTTTTTGATATTTCGGGTTTTGCAGAGACTCCCTGCAAAGAGCTTCAAGCTCCATCCATTTTTCTACGGAATAATATTCCTGAGCTAATTGCAGTGCCCAGCGCAGCGTCTCCGGTTCTTCCTGCATCATCTCCCGCAAGAGCGGGACATTTCGCTCGTATCGTTTTTTCCGGTCTTCGTTCGAGCTGTAAATGTATCCTGTGTGGTTGGCAATTACGTTAAGATTACATCCTGTTCCATGTACGGGATAAAGATATTCATGTATTTTGCTTCGGAATCGTATCTCCGGCGATAGCTGCACCATTCTCGATACCCATGTATCGGAGTAGGTCTTATATTCGGGATCCAAGAAATTCCGCTGCACATAATTTGCATATCCATAATGGCGATACTCCCCACTCTGAAAGAAGGTAACAATCGCCTTTGTATCCTCAAACCACTCGTCATCATCGATATACAAATACCATTCCCCACGGGCTTCTGCCAACCCACAATTTCTCGCCTTTGAGAAATCATTGCACCACAAAAAGGGAATTACAACGTCTGTATATTCCCGTATAATTGCCTCTGTTTCCGGCTGTGTACTGGTATTTACAACAATCAGTTCGCATGACAGTTCTCTCATCATCGGGCGCAGCGAATCTAAGCACCTTCGAAGTGTGTCCTGCCGGTTTGAAGCCAATAATGAAATTGAAAGTAGTGGTCTTCCCTGCCCCATAGGTTCTTCCATCCCTGCTAATTAAAAAAGGAAGAGCGAGGGTATTTCGCTCTTCCCCAATAAGTTCTTGCAGAATTACTGTAATAATGACATTACACCCTGAGTTGCCTGATTTGCCTGTGCAAGCATAGACTGACCAGCCTGTGCAAGAATGTTATTCTTGCTATACTCAACCATTGCTTCTGCCATATCCGTATCACGAATCTGTGACTCTGCGGAAGTTGTATTCTCAACAACGTTATCCAGGTTGTTGATTGTATGTTCAAGTCTGTTCTGGATAGCACCGAGTGAAGATCTCTGAGCAGAAATCTTTGAAATAGCCTCAGCGATTGCATCGATTGCATATGTTGCCTTTGCACCGGTTGTATCAACGATACTCAGATCCTTAACTCCAAGACCTGCGGAGGTCATGCTGTCAATCGTAAATGTAATCTTGTTGCTCTCGTCTGCATCAGCACCAACATGAAGTCCCATCTGAAGTCCCTGTGTGCTCTGTACAGTTCCCTCAGTAATGATGAACGTAATCTGCGTATTCGCAGTAGAATATTCGGTTCCGGTCTTCCAATTTGCCTTAACTGTTCCGTTTCCACCAACAGTAGCTGTTGTCTTTGTAACCTTTGCCTCATGTCCGGCATCCGTTCCGATAGAAGAAGCTTTACGAAGCTCATCTGCGATCAGCTCATACGCTTTCTTTGCGGAAATAACAGATGCATCATTGTCTCCGATTCCATCAACTGCACCATTCTTTTTATCTTCTGTCATGGCAACCATCGTCTGGGTTCCAACAACAACCTTGTCGCCATCCTTAACCAGTGCTGCAATCTCCGAAGCCGTAAGCTTATTCTCTGCCTTGTCAACATCCTTTGCATCCTTTACGATGGTATACTCGGTTCCGTTAATCTGAACGATGCTTCCAACCTTGCCGTCCTTTAAGAACTTTCCAGCTGTAATTGCTGATCTTATGTCTGAAATAGTGGTTCCGATCGTGTATCCCTTTGAGCCAATGGTAATTGTTGTACCAAACTTAAGCGCGTCCATCTTGAATACGCCGGTTCCGGTTCCGATACCAGTTAAAGATCCTGCAATACCTGCATCCTTTGAGCTGATAACATTTGTTGTTGTCTTACCATTTCCCTTTAATAAGTATGTCTCATTAAACTTCGTGGTCTCTGCAACACGATCGATTTCGGTTGTAAGCTGTGTGATCTCGTTCTGGATTGCTTCACGATCGCTCTCGCTATTCGTTCCGTTGGCTGCCTGTGTTGCCAGCTCGTTCATACGCTGTAACATAGAATGTACTTCGGTAAGTGCTCCTTCAGCAGTCTGCACTGCGGAGATACCATCCTGTGCATTGGTGGATGCCTGATCCAATCCGCGAATCTGCTTACGCATCTTCTCAGAAATTGAAAGTCCTGCTGCATCATCTGCTGCACGGTTGATCTTATAACCGGATGACAACTTCTCTGTAGCCTTTGACTGAGATGATGTTGTGATGTTTAACATTCTGTTGGCGTTCATCGCCTGCATGTTGTGCTGTACTACCATTTTTGTTTCCTCCTTGAATCCGTGTAACGTCCCTGGTTACTCTTTTGATAATATTGGCGCTTGCTGAACGCCTATCGTAACGACGCTTGCTAGGCGTCACAATGGTGCTTGCTGGACACCATTTTTACTTGGTTACTCTCTATATCGGGAACTTTGCGGATAACTTAACCCCTAAAAATAAAAAAAATCCAACTTTTGACCACTTTTTCAGCAAAAGTGCAACGAGAATGGCGGTTTTCGGACGAAGCCGTGCCTGTGCAGCAGGATTTTACTGCCTGTACCGTGTTAGGGCTTTGTAGGCAGTAATGTGGCGGGGATATGGCATCGAAAGTAACATATAAATTCAATCCCGATGCTAAAATCATGAAAATTGGCTGCCTTGCGCATCAAGACCTATCACTTTTTTGCAATATCGTGCAAAAAATCCCTGCCAGAATATCTGGCAGGGGGATTCTCATTGCTGCTTGTTTATTTGTTGCGCTATCAACTCTCTCTCAGTCCCTTGTATCTTTAAAGCGTCAAGAGCCTGATCTAATGAAATTCTAAAACTATCCATAACATTTTTAGTAGAAGTAATTTTCTCCTCTATCCTGCATTCCTCCGCATATTTTTCAACAGCTTCGCACATAGTCTCACGCTCCCTTCCTTTTTCTTTATAATGCTTTACGCCTCGTGCCAGCGCATCATTGCGAATCTTCCGGAAATCAGTCTGATGAAAATCCGCCATCAACTGTCCGAGCTTATCATCGCCTTTATAGTTACCATTTACATATATAATATGAGAGCCATCGGCAAAAGGCGTATCTGTTTCTTCTACATAACGATCTACATGATATATCGGCAAGCCTCTTCTGAACTTATCATACTTATAAATAAATATGACATAAGAATCCTTAAGTTCCTTGAAGGGCTGCCCTTCATTCAGCATCCGGGAATCAACCATACTACTGTGATATCTGGCTCTACGAACATGTGCGCCCTCAGCATTTCCCTGCACCTCAATATCGACTTCTTCTCCATTCACGTCGATTGCATGTATATCTAATGTGATATTGCGTCCGCTAACCTTATGATTTTTAAGTTCATCCTGTCCTATTACACTAATTACCTTGATATTTCTGTCGAGAATGATCCGAAGGACAAGTTCTGTCACTTCAATATTCTTATCAAAGACTCTGCTCATCAGATCATCGTCAAAAAGCGTAAATCCATCTATCAGTGCATTGACTCTGCTCTTTTCATACTCAGCACGATTTCTTTTTTCTTCTGCCATTAAACCCTCTGCTTCAATTTGATATTAACACGTCTACGTCCCACTAGCAAATAATATTTTGCTTGCCGTCTATCCGCCATTTTGCTACAATACAACCGTTGGTTATTATAATAATATAACCATTGGTTATTGCCAAGTTCTTTATTGGAGGATACACATGAAATTTATTCCGGAACGTCTCGTTTCTTTACGGCAATCATTGGGCATTACCAAGGCGGAAGCTGCCCGGCGGTTAAACATTACCCCGATGGGGTACGGAAGATATGAACGCGGTGAACGGGAGCCTTCCTATCCGACTGTTGCGCTCATCGCCCAGACATTTAATACTTCTATACAATACTTATACGGGGAGACAGATGATTCGGCGGCTTCCACCATTATGATTTCATCAGAAAAAGACCCTGAACTATATTTGCTCGTGGAGTCTCTTCAAAATGATAAGGATATGCTTAAAAGATTATATACATATGCCAAACTATTAATGAAATGAATTACGGATTCCTCTGTTTTGTGTGTAATAGATTTGTGAAATATTGTCGAAACGACA
>ERZ1034998.1253-NODE-1253-length-15108-cov-8.909653_pt1 | contig 15108 bp, 14 predicted proteins | sample MGYA00520621_ERZ1034998 | MGnify/ENA primary metagenome ERZ1034998 (study PRJEB33766, sample SAMN09781748) | gut metagenome | biome: gut microbiome | host: Homo sapiens | place: Madagascar | study: EMG produced TPA metagenomics assembly of the PRJNA485056 data...
CAATACAGGCTATTGACAATTATTGATAATATGGTATAAGTATTATCAAACTATGGTAATCTTTTCCATTCCTACTTATTGAATTTCTGGCCTATCCATTTTGGTAGCACTATAGTTCCCATCACCAAGAATGGATAATAGAAGATTGCTCGCCAAAGCATGGCGGCAAGAATGGCAACAGAGGCATCGGGCAAGAAATCAGCATAATAAAGGCGAAACATTAGTTCTGCCACACCACTTCCTCCTGGCGTAGGACTCAATATGGATATCATCCACATCACCCATTGTCGACACCATGCTACAAGCATATTGCCATGGCAGCAGAAAGCTATGAGTATCGATACTACGATGGCAAATCTCGAAGCCCAACCTATGGTGGTGTAACCCATTAGTTGTAGCCAGAATCGTCGTCCTTCGAGTTTTGCTTCTTGTGAGGCAAGGGTCATGTCGGCAGAGAATTTCTCTACTCGTGGCTGAAACTTCTTCAGCCATGGCATCTTACAACATGCTTTGAGTACCCATCCTAAGAGCTGCGGACGATGTAATAAAAACAGGTATAGGAAGAATGTCCAAAGAGCTACGATGATAGTGCTACCAAGGAAGATAATCTGTATGCCACCCTTTATCCATTCGCTCGATGCTACCCCAGAGCCTTCGTCATTTGCCATACAAAACAGCATGGATGACGGTACTAACAGATACAGGATGCAACTGCTTATGGCTAAGAAAGCCTCATCGGCAAGCAGGGCTGCAAACATGGTAAAGATACTTCGTCCCATGGAAACTCCCTCACGGTTCAGATATACGAAAGCTAAACCGCTTCCGCCTACTGCCGAAGGCGTTACTGCCGAGGTAAACTCGCAAAGCACATTTACACGAAAGCTCTGCCAGAGTGATAGTTTATGTCGGCACAGATGCTGATAGCGCAGAGTAAACATAAGATTTTGAATAGCAAAGAGCACCACGGCTAATCCTATACCGAGAAAGAAGGTGGAGGATAATCGTATTTTGCTCAATGTGTTAATATCAAACTCCCGAATCATCATCCCTGCTATTACCACAAGTCCGATTGAAGCTGCAAGCCATAAATGCCACTTCTTCATAATATGCTAATCGTTAGACTATACCTTAATTATATATATAACGGCTAAATAGCAAGTCTATTTTGTTGTCTGTCAATTAAATGTTGGTATCTATCAATAACTTCTATAGCTATGTCGCTCCATGATCTTGTCAGCGTTTTGGCAGCGCCTGATGCTGCATTAGAGATGATGGTTGGTCGTTCCAAAATATAGCGTAGCCTGTTGGCAAAGGCGTTGACATCATTATCAGCTAAGAAACCATTTATCTCGTCGCATATTATTTCGGCAGTATTGCTACCTCTTGCTACGATAGATGGAGTATGCAAAGCTGCAGCTTCTCTCACCACCAATGGCGCATTGTCGTAGATTGAAGGAAAGAGAAAGAGGTCGGCGGCAGTATAAATGGTTTGCATCAACTCTCGAGAATGAACAGTACCCAAGAATGTTATTTTGTCTTTTCGATAATCATTATTTCCTGCCAATCCTAATTTCTTAGCCATTGCTTGCATGTCATCACGTGCATAGCCATCACCCACGAACAAAGCTTGATAAGGCACATCTTTGATTTTATCCAACGACTCAATGATGAGTTTTACATTCTTCTCCCAGATATGTTGACCCACAAATAGCAACAAAGGCTCTTTTTTATTTATATAGAGTTCATCTTTGGCAGCCTGTTTCATGCTGTCGGAATATGGATAGTCTGCAAATTCACATCCATTGTCTACCACCTCGAAGTATCCCTTATAGCCATACTCACGCAGAGTTTCACCAACCGAAAGCTGAGGCACCCAAACCTCATCAACACTCTCATAAAACTTCACCACCTTGCTAACAAGATAGTCGACAACGGCTTTGCTGGGAACCACACGCTTGAAGTCATCGCGATATTTGGAGTGAAAGGTTGCAACTATAGGAATACCCATCTTTCGTGCCGTTTTAAATGCAAACTCGCCCGACGAGAATGGACAATGAGCATGGAATATTTCGAAATTGTTTGCTGCAAACTGCTTTTGGAATTTGAAGTCGAGGAATGGAAAACCATAGCGATAAGGACGACGACCAGGAACAGGAAATGAGCTATATTGATAAATGTGGTATGGGTATTTTGACTCGTCAAGACCCGGCATCTCGGCTGTAACAACAGCTACATCTTTACCTTGTTGATAAAAACAGCGAGCCAAATTGCTTACTGTTAGCGACACGCCATCCATTACTGGCGGAAAACATTCGTTGAACAATCCTATCATAATAAAAAAGTATATAATGGTTATTATTTTAATTTGCTTACTTTAGTATCTTATATATTGGTGTGGCTACTTGCTCATCGCCATTGTTGAATGGCACATTCAATATGCTGGCTATGGTTGGAGCAATCTGCTTGGTATAAATGGTTTTGCCACCTTCTACCTCGCCCAAATGCTGAATATCTTTGCCAAAAGCTACGAGCCATGTTTGATTGCTACCGGCAATATGCTGTCCATGCTCTGTCCATGATGCCGCAGGGTCTACTTCTCCACGATTGATATGTAAGCCAAGGCTCTTGCCTCTGCCATGGTCGCAAGTAATAATAAAGGTGGTGTTGCCCTTATAGAACTCATCGTTTTGGCAATATTGCCATAGTTTACGAATAAACGCATCGTTTTGATGAGCCGCATTTAAGTATTCATTCCATTTGCCATGATGACCATAAAAATCGGTTTCGCAAAACTCTACGAACAGTAACTTCGGGTGTTTTTCGCCAAGAGTCTTCAAGGCACGGTTTAGAGTCACGCTGTCGCACCTTACTTGAGCACTCACCATATGGCGCGACTTGTAGTCGATAGGCAGTTGGCTACGACGATAATTCAAAATATATGGAAAAACATCCCAACTTGCTACTGCTGCCACCTCGTTTTTATATTCCGAACAAGCATCAGCAAGTTCTAATACAGAGCGGTTAGGATTCAACTTCTTTCTATTGTCGAAAATATGCTCATCGTCGGCAACTCCACAAAGCATTTCGCTATATCCAGCATACGATTTCCATATGCCGTTGGCAACTTCCATCTTCGATTTCTTATGTCGGTTGCCTATCAAGCAACCCTCTTTATTACCAATTTCCCAGAGAAACGGCATCAAACTATCACGTTTGGCGCCCTCGAACACCTCTTGCCATCTTAAACCATCGATGGCAATAATAACAACACGCGATTGCTCCTTCTGACTATCCCTGCCATACATAGCGAGCAGGAATTGCAATGAAAGAAGCAGCAACAAAGGAATCAATTTCTTCTTCATAAGCTCTGTTCTTTCCACTTGCAAAGGTAAATGATCGTTGTTGCAAAAGTATAATAGAAAGATTAATATGAAGTTAAAATCATGATGGCGTGGGGATGAAACCATACAAAGAAATAAGGTTGCAAATTCCTAACATTTTAGGAATAAGCAACCTTGGTTGGTGTTTATATTATAATTTAAAGAGCCTTTGCTTTCACAGGTTCGTTGGTGGTAACAAAGTCGACACCTTGCTTGAAGAAATATTTAATATTTGCCGTGTCATCAACCGTCCAAACATTGGTTATGAGTCCAAGCTTGCGAGCCTCTTTTATCCACGAAGGATTATCTTTCAGAACCACATCCTCATAGTCGATACCTGCATAGCCGGCATCTTTAGCCTGACGAGGAGCAAGGTCACCATTGAGATAAGAAACCTTGGCATTAGGAGCATGGCTAACAAGATAATCGCAAGCATGTTTGCTGAAAGAAATATATTCTGTTCTATCAGCAAGACCAGATGCATTGACCAATTTTAGTGTGGCATCGATACAACGATCTTCGTCGCTCTTCTGTGTATGCTCCTTAACCTCAAGAATGAGTTTCATACCTTTCAATGCTTTAGCAGCAGCAAGATATTGCTGCAAGGTAGGAATCTTTTCGCCATTCTTTAGTTCTATGTCTTTGATGTCTGCATAGTTTACATTCTCTATCAAGATACTATCTACATCGTTACCGTGAGGAACAAGTATTTCGTCGTCGTGGAATACCACCACTTCGCCATCGCGAGTGATATGAACATCAAACTCTGAGCCGTAGACTCCAATCTTGTAGGTGTTTTGTAGAGCGGAGATAGAATTTTGTGCCGAACCTTCGGTATTCCAATATCCTCTGTGAGCTATCACTTGAAGAGCTCTATTCTTAGCTGCCGATGGAAGGGCAACTCCCATCAGCAGCAGCAAATAAACAACAAATCGTTTCATCGTTAAAAACCTATTTTAAACATCATTCCTATTACTGAGCGAGTGCCACCAACATATGTAGGGAAACCAATTTGGCGACCAGAGTTGCCTGCATCTACAACATATTTCTCATCAAGAATATTCTTGCCAAAGGTACCAATCTCGTAGTACACCTTGCCTGGCTGGAAGCGATAGCCTGCTGTGAAGTTGAGCAAGCCATAGGCGGCTTGTGTAAGCTCAGGCTCGTTGCTCTCCTCAAAGAACACTTTCGACTTCCATGAATATGTAGGACGGAAATAGAGAGAAGCATTCTGACTGGTAGGGACATTCAGGTCGAAACCAATGGCAAAGCTATTCTTTGGAGTAAGGCGGAAACGATTGCCAGCATAGCGCTGGGTGTTACCATTGTCGTCTTTGTCATTAAACTTACCCTCGATATGCGACCAGTTGCCAAATATGTTGAGATAGCGGCATGGCGAATAGCTAAGACTTGCCTCTAAGCCAAAGCTATGAGCACGGCCTGCATCGTCGTATTCGTATTTGCTTGTGGTGGCATTGAATACAGAGGTTTGATAATTGTACCAATCATAGTAGTAGGCACAGAAGTCGTAGTTTAATCTGCCTTGCATCAAACTACCCTTTACGCCAGCCTCGTAGCTATAGATGATTTCTGGCTTGAGGGTTTCAAAATCCTTAGGATCGTTGTTGAAGTAGAGAACTCCAGGACGGCGACCACGCGAAACACTTGCATAGATATTATTGCGACCTATCATATAGTTGATGGCTGCACGACCTACCCACGACCAATAGCTATCCTTGGCTGTGACCTTGGCTCCACCCTCTGTAGGATGATAGAGCACAGCACCAAACATACTTGGAACGGTGGTTGAAGAATAGCCTGTTTCTTGATTCTCGTAGGTGACACGAGCACCAAGAGTAAGATTTAAGTTCTTGGCAAGTTTGTAGGTACCATCAGCAAAAAGTTCTACAGCCTGGTTGGTGCCATAGTTCTTTCCCTGCTCAGTATATGCCGTATCAAGAGTTTTGCCAGAGATGCCCTGCAATGTGGCCTGTATCATTGCACCATTCTCACCCATGCCTGCCAATAGTTGGTCTAAGTCCATTCCTAATGGAGCAAGAGCCGACTTCAAATCGCCATAGATGTCGGGAGTGGTGGTTTGAGCCAAAGGCTTACCATCATTGTCGACAGCTGGAGTTTCAGGGAACCATTTTCCCATAAGCTGAGTTAGAGTAGCGTCGACCATAGGTTGATAAGCTGCAGGGAGATTTTGACTGAGCAATCCCTTCACTTTATCAATTTGGCTGCTAAGCGATGCCTGCACACTCTTTTGGATAAATACAGGATAGAGATATTGCAAGTTGGCTTTAGCATTAACATCCTGCGAAGAATTCTCGTAGAAATAGCTTGCACCAATGAAACCTGAGAAACGATTCTTGTCGTCGTAGTTGAATCTAAACTCTTGGCTAAACTGGGTGCCCTTTTCTTTTTCGTTGCAAAGCAACAAAGGAAGATAGGTGCCATCAGCATCGAAACGCTCTTCACTATTAAAAGCTCTGAAACCTGTGATGGAATTGAATTTCCAGTTGTGGTTGATATTATAGTCGATATTGAGCATTGCTCCACCCACATTACGCTTTATGCCCAACTCTTTGCCGGCCTCAAGGTTGGCTGCGCTGTTAGGGTCGCTGTTGCCATAAAGAGGGTTTATGCTGTGGAATGATGTGCCAGGATAGTCGTCGTGCTGATAGTCGAGAACCAAGCCTACAGAAGTATCATCATTGGCCCACCATTGGGTGGAGTTTCTAAATGCCAAGGCATTCTTGCCATTTAGTCTGCCTCCAGCCTCGTTTTTGATGAAACCATCACGAGCATCGTAGTCGAAGGCAAAACGGTTAGCCAACTTTCCCTTTATAATAGGTGTATTGATGAAGCCTGTAGCCTGGCGCTGATTGTAGCTACCATAGTTTAGTGACAACTCGCCAGCAAGCTTGTCGACAGGTTTGTGGCGAATAATGCTGATGCCTCCGATTTCGGCACCTCTACCAAACAAAGTACCCTGTGGACCCTTTGCTACTTCCATACGCTCCAGGTCGAAGAGTTCTACTGCCGACGCACGACTTCGAGATGTAGGCACGCCATCCATAAAGACTGACACACGTGGCTGAGAATAAGCTTCGCCATCATCTGAGGTTACGCCACGAATTACATATCCAGGATTGTTAGGGCTCTGCAATTGAATCTGAACACCTGGAGTAAACTGAGCTACATCGTCTAACTGATGGAAGTTGAGATTGTCCATCATGCTACCCGTTACTGCACTCACAGCCACAGGAATCTCTAAGATGCTTTGTTTCTTCTTTTGAGTAGTAACAACAACCTCGCCTAAAGCTTGAGGATTAACCTTCATCACTACCTTCAAGTCCTTGTCGTCGACATTCTTAGTGAGAGTTTTATATCCTATATAAGAGAATGTGAGCTTGTCGCCTTCGTTAACTTCAATATGAAACTCTCCATTGGCATCAGTTTGCACATTCATCTTGCCATAGCTTACCACAACACCAGGCAGAACTTCGCCCTGTTCATTGACAACCTGACCACTAACTGAATTTACGCCAAGCGCCTTTGCATAGTTTTTGTTACCATCTACGACTGTGTTGGCTTTTGCCTCCAAGCTTGTAGCTCCTTGGGCTATCAAGGCTGCTACAGTAATCGCTAATACTTTCTTATTCATACAATCTTTATTGATTATTGTGTCTTTTTGCTATCTCTTATATTTTATACAATTATCGTTGTCGGCAACTCCTGTGTCTGAAGAGAGATTCTTACCTATCTTATTCATAATAAAAGCCCACTTCCAAGAATAATGCCTTAGGTGTTTGACTGCTGTTTTAAGCCTTGACTTATAATCGTCGGATGGCTGTTCATCGCCAGCCAAATGCATGGCATAAGCTTCGCCCAACACCTTTGCACACTCTGTTTTAACATCCATCGGCACTTTCTTTGGCACCATAGTTTCCATCACGCTGCTAAGAGCAGAAGAAGCAAATCGCTCGCTCTTATGCTGAAGAGTTTCAGAACTATTCTTCATCGATGATAGCGACAATATCTTTTCTGATCGTATCTGCAGAGAACCATTATTAGTATCTACATCTATGAGACGATATGGATGAGGATAGCTAACGGTAGAGCCTGTTTCTATATCGGTAAGACCATAACGCTCGGAAATATCCTGTGCGTGGAAATGACCTGTAAAACATACTTTTATTCCCATCTTTGCAAGCTTCTTGGCGTCTTTCTTCCAATTGTCAACAAGATACTCTTTCATTATCTTGTCTTGCCAACCGAAATGACTCACTATGCCATGGTGCATCATCATGATAACCTCCATGCCAAGTTTGTGCGCCTTGTCGGTTTCGGTCTTTATAAAATCCATGGTTTGTGGTTTGATACGTCCTGCAGTAACGCAGATATCATTATCGAAGTCGTTGTCGGCATATCTACAAGCATCAACAGCTATAAGTCTTGTTTTGGCATCAATCTGTGCTACATAAGAGAGCGAATAAGCATCTTTTGCCAAGGCTTCGCCATAGCCATAGTCATTATATATATGTGTAAAATCATAGGCTGTTATTGTTGTTGTGCGCTTTGTGTTGTCGCCATCATAAATCTTAGCATGCGGATTATTTACATCATGATTGCCAGGAACAACAAACACCCTAATACCTTGAGCTTTCAGTGGTTTCAGATATCTGTCTACTAATAGTTCGTGAGATATTCTCTCGCCATCCTTAGTCAAGTCGCCTGTTAAAAATACAACTTGTGGTTGGTAAGCAAGCAATCGTCTGGTTACAGAATCCATAAGTTCTGTACTCTCAACCAGCATCTTTCTGTCGTTTGATATATAATCGTCAAATGCTTTACCTTTGCTTTTTAAAAGGGCGGGAGCCATAAGATGGACATCCGAAATAACTGCCAATCTTGATAGTGAAATCTGTTGAGCATAAAGCGAAGATGTGTTCAACAAAGATGATGTACAAAATAAAGTTGCGACCAATATTATCCTGATTTTGTTCATAACTTGTGATGTATTTTTTCGGGTGCAAAATTATACCGACTATATTACATCAGGATTTCTATCTTATGAAGAAAGAGTAAACAAAAAATGAAGAAAATGTAAATATAAAAACGACTTAAGAGATATGCTTTCTAACCATTACTTAACGCATTTGTAACAGTATAGAAACATGCATTAAATACCTTTGCATGCACATAAAACAAGAATTCGGGAAATATATTATTAAGTACACACAAAGGAAATGAAAAAGATTAAGATTGCAAGCTTTATCGCTATGACACTCATGGGATGTAGCTCGGTGTATGCGCAACAAACAAACACTACAAATGTTCAACGCCCAAAGCTTGTTGTGGGCATCGTAGTTGACCAAATGCGTTGGGACTATCTCTATCGCTATCAGAAGCGCTATGGCGAAGGTGGATTCAAGCGTTTGCTTGGCGAAGGATTCTCATGCGAAAACACTATGATTCCTTATGTGCCTTCGGTAACGGCTATTGGCCATACTTGTATTTATACAGGTAGCGTACCTTCTATTCATGGCATTGCAGGAAACTATTTCGTGAAGGATGGCATGAAGGTTTATTGTACTGACGATGAAACCGTTAAGCCTGTAGGTACAACAAGCAAGGCAGGACTCATGTCTCCGAGAAATCTATGGGTAACAACTATTGGCGACGAAATGAAGATTGCATCTAATGGCAGAGCTAAGGTTGTGGGTGTGGCTTTGAAAGATCGTGCATCGATACTTCCTGCTGGTCACAATCCGAATGGAGCTTTTTGGTTTGATGATAAAACGGGCAACTTCATAACAAGCACTTTTTACATGGATAAGTTGCCTAAATGGGTGGAGACATTCAATAATGAGCGTATAGCTGACCGTTATCTCTCTGAAAAATGGAATACTCTTTATCCAAAGAATACATACGCAGAGAGTACTACCGACGAAAATGAATATGAAAACAGCATCAAACCAGGAGTGAAAGCAACTTTACCTCTCGACCTCCCTACCCTATACAAGAAATATGGCTATGGAATAATCAGAAACACTCCTTTTGGCAACTCTCTCACATTGGACATGGCTAAAGCTGCCATCGATGGTGAGCAGTTAGGAGCCGACGACGAGACCGACCTCTTGGCTGTGAGCTGTTCAAGTACCGACTATATTGGTCACCAGGTGGGCACACACGCCATAGAGACTGAGGATACTTATCTACGCTTGGATAAGGCTATTGCCGATTTCCTGTCTTATCTCGATGCTAAGGTTGGCAAGGGCAACTATCTCGTTTTCCTTAGTGCCGACCATGGTGCTATGAATAATGCAGGATTCTTGCAAGACCAACGCATTCCTGCCGGAAGTTGGAGTGCTGAGTCTGTAGCCAAGAAGCTCAACCAAGTGCTGTCGCAGGAATATCCAAATGCTGGCGACATCGTGAAGAACGTGATGAATTATCAGGTGTTCTTCAATCGCGATGTTATCAAGGCGCAGAATATGGATTTTGACAAAATCAAGCATATTGTTGTAAATAGCTTGAAAGAAGACTCATGCGTGCTGTATGCTTGCGACATGGAGAAGACTATGACAGAGACTATTCCTGAGGAGGTTAAATTCAGAATCATCAATGGCTACAATCGTGAACGTAGTGGCGACGTAGCCGTTGTGCTAAAGCCAAACTACTATGCTCACGGCATGAAGGGCACCGACCATGGCGCATGGAATCCTTACGACACTCATATTCCTCTTGTATTTATGGGATGGGGCATCAAGCATGGCGCTACCACAAAGCAGACATTCATGACCGACATAGCTCCAACCATCGCAACCTTGCTTCATGTGCAGGCGCCTAATGGTTGTATAGGAAAACCAATATTCGGGAATATTGTAAACCAATAAATAATATAAAAGAAACGATATTTATAAACAATACAGGCTACATGCTTGAATAGAAAGACCTATTGCATGTAGCCTGTATTATTTATATGTTTTCTCGCTCATTGAGCAAATTCGTGATAAAGTCGTCGGAGATATAGCCATTCTTACCTTCCTTACACCTCTACCAAGACTGCAACCTTGATAAGGATCCTTTTCCAACTCATTAAGGAAAGTTTCATAATCGTCAATTATAGAACGATACTTCTTTGTTAATTTTCTAAATTGTCGTTCAAACTCCTTTTCTACATTAATCTTTACTTCCATACTAATCCTCTTCACGAAGTTTTCTCAAGAATTCCCTTGCATCCATCGGCTTAGTTCCATTCTTTCTGTGCTCCTCCATCTGGTCGAGTGCACGGTTAAGGCTTTCCGACACATAAGCCTCCTGTTCAGCCTGAGTCATGTAAGCCTCTTGATAACTATTTGTTGGCTTAGAAATAGTATTTGATAATTTATCGGCATAATCCTTAATCTTGGCGACAAACTCGTCAAGTGTATATTTGCCAGTTGTAGCTACTTGCAATTGAATATTAATAGTTTCCATTTTATTCCTTTCTTCCGAATTACGCTTACAAAGCTAATAGTATTTATTGAAAGTACCAAACGTTTAACTAAGTTTTTTTTGCACTTGCGGTAGCTCTATTTGTTATGATTACCAATATTATTATGTATTTTTGCACTTATGAGATGCGTCGGCTCTATTTTTTTCAGGATTACTCTGTTTTTGTTTCGCGCTGCAAAACTACTCATTGTTTCGCATATCATCCGTTAGAGAATTATTAGAACGGTATTAGAAAAGCATTAGAGTCTTTTTCCCACATAAAACCGTTAAAGCATCTTTATCTTCAAAGAAAAATCGTATCTTTGCCATAAGAAAATAAAAACGACAATAAAAAAGAGTCGTATCATGGCATGATATGATTATTTCAAGGCATGAAACGGTCATATCAAACCATGATACGGTTATATCAAACAATACTAATATGGCAGAATACATTAAGAGAGAGATGCCGGATATGAATGGAAACGGCGAAAGAAAGGCATACTATCAGGTACGTTCTTACAGCAACCTTAGTTCGGAAGACTTTGTAAAAAAGCTATGTTACCCTGGCTCAGGCCTTAACAAGGGTGATGTAGCCAAGGTTATATGCCGTATGGTTGACGAGATGAAGATATGGCTTGCTGAAGGACATACGGTGACAATAGACGATTTAGGAACATTCAGCTTATCTATAGGAGTGACGGATGATAAGGAGGTTGAGGACTTCGAAGGCTACGGCAAGAGAGTAAACGCAAAGCGTATCGGCGTTCGTGGAGTAAACTTCCGCCCCAACAAGAGCCTCATAAGAGATGTAGGACGTATGTGCGAACTACATAAAGGCTATGAATCCCCCAACAACCGTTCGCCATACACACGCGACGAACGACTGAAATTGGCACAGGACTATATTGCCGAACACCACTTCATGCGAGTGTGCGATTACGAGGAAATGACCTTTCTTCCACATTCCACAGCAGCTAATGAACTAAGGGATTTCTGTGTTCAACCGACGGGAATAACATCAGAGGGAAGAGGAAATACAAAGGTGTATATAAGACGGAAGTGAAAAGGAGAATATCTTGCAACTTCAAGCCGTGTTGCGCATAATCTATGCCCACGAGAAAGTAATCGGCGTGGACATAACAGGCGAATGTTCTGCCACGCTCGACTATCTCTCTGAAGTAAAGGATGCGTCGGTAAACAATAGAGCCAACGAGGAACTGATGAAAATGATAATGTATGAGGGTCTAAACAGAACTTTTTAATTTGAACATTATTTATAATCCTCCGTCAACAATCCAGATATGTTGCTCATTGTCGTTACGAATTGCTATATGACGCTTCTCACGATTGCCTTCAGGTGTGGTTAGCGTATAGAAAACATAAACACCGACATATGATGAGTCTTTTCGTGTTTCAAAAGCGGAGACTTTGCAACCCTTCAGTTTATGGATAAGTTGTGGAAGAATAGATTTATAATAGATAAGGGCTTCTGCTGCTTGGCTATCTTTATCGGCTATTATTGCATTTAGAATGCGCTTAGATGCTTGTTGAGGGGTCTCATTTTGCAATTGTTTTAGGCGATTGCTTGATGTGGCTCGCTGCTCCGTTATATCAGTCCATTCTGCGGTTGGCAGACGAGTGATTTCGCCCTTGTTAAGCATCACATTGTAACGGATATTGTCGATATGTAGCAACAAAATTTTCTTACCATCCTTAATCACCCACAACTTCACGAAACGCAATAGACCATCGTTCTTGGTAAAGGTGTTCTCTACGATGAGGCGACAGTCATCCATTTTTCCCGTCTCAAAGAGTTGTCGCAAGTCACTATTTTTTTCAACACCATCAACTGTCAGAACTATCGTACTATCGCTCTCCACCTGCGTCATTTTGTTCTCATTCGATAGCTTGATGGCAGATTTTTGAATAGTCAACAGTCGTTCTGGGAATATTAGATTTGCGAAATGTTCCAAGAAGTCAGATTCTTGACTTCCTTTAAGATAGAGCACATTGGGTATCCACATATATTGATTTCTGCCATCTGAAACAACAGTACGACCGTTAGCTTTCTCTACGCGATAAAATAAGAAGTCGTTTTGTCTTAACAATTTAATATCTATCTTCACGAATGGCATTGCAGGGTCGAAGGTTGCAAAATTTTCTTGTTGCGTGGTGCGAGCGTATACCTCCATCTGGAAACTACCAACGTTCTGTACGCTTTGGATGCTCTGTTGCAAGAAGGTGAGTTTAGCATCGTCAGCGACAGCTGGTGTTGAAAACAGATGATTCCATCCAATAACGAAACCGAAAAGAAAGATGGCTACAGCCGCGGCATAGCGCCACAAGCGATGTGTTTTCTTAGTCTTTCTTATATTGGCAGAATCCTGAGGTTGTAGAATGTTGAAGGTTTTGCGCAGTTCGTCGTAATAAGCCTTACAGTCATGACAGTTAGCCATGTGTTCGCGCAATTGAGACTGAGCCTGCATATCTATGTCCTTGTCAAAAAGGTCTACCACCTTTTCTTTGAAATCATTGCAATTCATAATCTTGTCTTTTAGTCGTTGTTAATTGTTTTTTTCATACCCTTACGGAGTTTCTCTAATCCATATAAGAAGCGAGACTTCACCGTTGGGAGCGGTAGTGAGAGAATTTCTGCGACCTCTGCAAAACTGTTATCACCATAGATTCTGAGGCGGATAACTTCTGCCTGTTCATCAGGTATCTCTGTCAGCAAATGGACTATACGTCTATAGTCGACCTCGTTCTCATGGTCTGAGGTTTCGACAACATCCATCCTCTTGTCCAATTGGATAGTCTTAACTCTATTGGTAAGTGTTTGCCATTTGGCACAGATGTTCGTCAACGTACGAAAGATATAGCTACGTAAGTTGTTTATCTGTAGGTCGTCAGCTTCAGCAATTCGTGTGTGCAACTTCAAAAATGTATCTTGCAACACATCTTTAGCATCATCCTCGTTGCCGAGTCTGTAGCAAGCATATCTCAGCAGATGCGCCCTTTCGGCTTTGAATACATCTGCGAGTTTTTCTTGGGTGATGTCATTTGTTTTCTTCATGTTTTGTTTGTTTTAAAGATGCATCTACCATTAAGACCCCAATAGGCACAAAAAGATTTAAGTAACAACAACTTTTTTTCATTTTATCATCATTTTTTCTAATGATGATTATACTAAGTAACTGTTCAAAATTAATTTTATAAATATGAATAATTCACGAATAAGTTCGTACCCACAGACGCCAAGGCCCTGTTTGTACAATAGAAAAGCGAGTCCGTAGTTTCGTAATCTATCGGTCTTATCCATTTACCTTTAAGTATACGCCAAAGAATCTCGGCAGGATTAAGTTCTGGAGAATAAGGTGGAAGATAGAAGAGGAACAATCCTCTTTTCTCCCAAATTTTCCTCAGTTCTTTAACTTTCCGATTTCTATGAACAGAAGCATTGTCCAAGACAATTACAGTCTTCTTCGTGACATTGAAAGAGAATCTGTCAAGATAGTCCACAATCTTGTCTGCGTTGATGGACTCTTGTGTGGTAAAACCTTTATATTGGTTCCTTTTGGTAATCATGCCAAAGATATTAAGCCGGGCTGCCTTCTCGGATGGGATGTAAATATCCTCATTCTTGAATTGCCAGCCATATGGAACATATCCGTTTGTACAGACATGGCTTTCGTCGGCATAATATAGCACAAGTTCTCCTTTGGAATCAAGTTCTTCAAGTTCTTGCAACTTCTCTTTCTTGTATGCGTAGAGCTGCGGTGAGGGTTTGCCCCTTGGGCGTTTTCTTATACGCTTATATCTTGCACCAATGTTTCTAAAAAACGTTTGAAGGTAATGTCACTGGCTTCTTTACCAGTCGCATTCTGCCATGCTTCACGTGCTTTGGACACACTCTGACGGTCTTCCTCAATTGCCTTGCGGACTGCTTCTTCATCAGAACAATCCATAATAGGCTTTCGCCCCTGACCAGGACGTGTCTCCAAGCCTTTGATGCCATTTTCTTCATAACGTTTTACCCATGTGTAGACAGTAGGTACTGTTACCTCAAGCATTTCTGCTATTTGGGGAGCTGATTTACCTTCTGACTTCAGCAATATGGATTTGCATCTGATACGAAAACTATGAGTAGGGCCATTATGATAGCCTTTCTCTAATTTGAGGCGATCAACCTCTGATAATTCAAGTACTTTTATTGGTTTCATAATTCTATTTTTTCTAT
>ERZ1034998.1255-NODE-1255-length-15096-cov-10.477694_pt1 | contig 15096 bp, 13 predicted proteins | sample MGYA00520621_ERZ1034998 | MGnify/ENA primary metagenome ERZ1034998 (study PRJEB33766, sample SAMN09781748) | gut metagenome | biome: gut microbiome | host: Homo sapiens | place: Madagascar | study: EMG produced TPA metagenomics assembly of the PRJNA485056 data...
CGGCGATCTTTTCCTTGCCGCCGATCTTCACGCCGCCGCAGTCGATGACCGAATCGGTCGGGTGGAACAGGCGGTTGGCGCGCTTATAGGGGGCAGACACGCGGGTCACGTTGTCGATCCAGGGGTTGGCCAGCACGTCCCGCTCGTCGATCTTGGTGGTGTCGCCCACAAGGCCGAACACGTTGTAGTCCTTGCCGGTGATGAGGGTCACGTCCAGACCCTGCTTCTCGAATTTGTCAACGATCTTTTCCAGTTCGTCCTTCGGAGTCCCTTTTTTGGTGGAGATGATCATAGTGATAATTTCCTTTCGTTTTTACATCACGATATGCGCCTTGCTGGAGCCGTCGGTGCGCAGCAGCTGGGCCAGATAGATGCAGGCGTGCAGGTAGCCCTGCGGGCCTTCGCCGATAAAGTGCCCCTGACAGCCGAAGGACACCACGTCCGTCTTGCGGAAGGGCTCCCGCTCGTCCGGGGCGCGGAGCATCACTTCCACGGCGGGTACGCCGCACAGCCGCAGCGCATCCAGAATGGCCACGCTGTAGTGGGCATAGGCACCGGGATTGAGCACGATGCCGTCCACCCGGCCTGCTGCGGCCTGGATCTCGTCCACAAGGTCGCCCTCGTGGTTGGACTGACAGCAGTCGGTCTCAATGCCCAGCTGGTCGCATCCGGCCTGTACATAGTCCATCATGGCGTTGTAATCCAGCTCGCCGGGCACGCCCGGCTCTGACCAGCGCATGAGATTGAGGTTCGGGCCGTTAAGAATCAAAAATTTCATCCAATGCCTCCATGGCGGCACACAGGGCTTCGTCCAGCGTGCCGTTGTTGGGGATCACGGCGTCTGCCGCCGCCAGATACAGCGGGCGGCGCTGGGCTTCCATCTGGCGCAGTGCGTCCATGCTGGAAGAAAGCGGCCTGCCGCCGCCCACGGTCAGGGCATCCAATGGCCGGTCGATGAACAGAATGACGCCGTTCTGATGCAGCGCCCACAGGTTTTCGGGCCGTTTCACGATACCGCCGCCGCAGGAGATGAGCTGCCGCCCCTCCCTGCCGAAACGGCGGGCCTCGGCGGTCTCCCTGGCGCGGAAAGCGTCCTCGCCCTCTGCTGCAAAAATGTCCGGGATGCTGCGGCCGTCGGTCTTGACGATCTCCTCATCGAGGTCCACAAAGGTGCGGCCAAGGCTCTTTGCCAGCAGCCTGCCGAGGGTGGTCTTGCCGGAGGAGGGCATCCCGATGAGAGCAATGTTCAGCATATCCCGGCGCAGTGCGGCGGTGATGCGGCGGATCTCAACCGGCGCATCCTCAAACTTGCGGTCCAGAAAATATTCTGCGGCATACACTGCCTGCGCCACCAGCATTTCAAGGCCGCCCACAGCCACCGGCACGCCCGCTTCCTCGGCGCGGAGGATGAGCTCGGTCTTGTCGGGGTTATACACCACGTCCAGCACGGCTTCCAGCCCGGGCATGGCGGCCACATCCAGATTGCACACGCCTACATTGGGGTACATGCCTGCCGGGGTGGTGTTGATGACGATCTGCGCCCCGCTGGAAACGGCTTGTGCATAGCTCAGCTCGCCCTTTTCCGGGTCGGGATGGCGGCTGACGGTGAGCACCTTTGCCGCACCCTTGTCCCGGGCCACGGCAAAGGTGGTGTTGTGGGTGCCGCCGGTGCCAAGAATGACCACCGTTTTGCCCGCAAAGCTCACGCCGTGGGCGTCGCACAGATAGGCAAAGCCGAGGTAATCCGTGTTGTAGCCGTAGAGCAGGCCGTTTTTGTTCACGACTGTGTTCACCGCCCCGATGGCCTTTGCCCGGGGGTCGATGTGGGTGCAGTATTCCATCACCAGTTTCTTGTAGGGGATGGTGACATTGATGGCCTTGAACTGCCGCTTTGTCAGGAAGCTGCGGGCTTCCTCTTCGGTGGGCAGGGGGCAAAGGTCGTAGTGGTAGCCGCAGAGCATCTCGTGGATGATCTTGGAGTAGGAGTGCCCCAGCTTGCCGCCGATGAGTCCGTATTCCATTTTACGCGTCCTCCTTCCGGAAGCTGGTGGGGTGGGTCATCCAGGCCTCGCCGTAGCGTGCTGTGAGCAGGTCGCCCACTGCCAGTGCGGCGGCGCAGGTCTGCACGATGGCCGCCCGGGGCACGATGCAGGGGTCGTGCCGCCCCTGAATGGACAACTGCGCGTCCTTTTTAGCAAGATAATCCACTGTTTCCTGCTGTTTGTAGATGCTTGGTGTGGGTTTGACGACGGTGCGGAACACCACCGGCATCCCGTTGGCAATGCCGCCGTTGATGCCCGCATTGTGGTTGGTGGCAGTGACCACACAACCCTCCGGCGTCATGCGGAAGGCGTCGTTTGCCTCCGAGCCGCGCATCCCGGCAAAGCCGAAGCCGGTGCCGAATTCGATGCCCTTGACCGCCGGGACGGAAAAGGCCAGATGGGCGATCTCGCTTTCCACGCTGTCAAAGTACGGCTCACCGATCCCGGCGGGCAGGCCGAGGATGGCCGTTTCCAGCATGCCGCCCACGCTGTCGCCGTCCGCTCCTGCGGCGCGGATGGCGGCTTTCATGGGTTCTTCTACACTCTCGTCCAGCACCGCAAAGCCCTCGGGCTTGCTGGCAAGGGCTTCCACCTGCGCGGCCAGCTGTGTGGCATCGTCCAGCGCAAAGCGGGTGTCGGCAATGCCGGCACACTCCGCGATATGGGTGGTGATGTCGATGCCGGCGCGGTTCAGCGCGCCCAGCACGATGGCACCGCCTGCCACGAGGGCGGCGGTCACACGGCCGGAAAAATGCCCGCCGCCCCGGGCGTCCTGAAAGCCGTGGTATTTGGCGTAGGCGGTGTAATCCGCGTGGCCGGGGCGCAGCAGGTCGGCGGTTTTGGCGTAGTCGCCGCTGCGGGTGTTCTGGTTTTCGATCATCAGGGCAATGGCGGTGCCGGTGGTGTGGCCGTTCACCACGCCAGACAAAAACTGCACGGCGTCCGCTTCCACGCGGGGTGTGGACAGGCCATCGCCTCGGGCACGGCGTTTGTCCATGCAGGCGGCGAGAAAGGCTTCGTCCACCGGCACACCGGCGGCCATGCCGTCCAGCACCGCGCCGATGGCCCTGCCGTGGCTCTCGCCGAAGATGGTCAGCGAAAGATCGCTGCCGAAGGTGTTTTTCATGGCTTATTCCTCCATGCCCAGCAGGGGGCGCAGACCCTCCACGGGGATGGTCTCGGCACGCCAGCAGCCAAGGCCGGGCACCTTGATGACGGTGATCTGGCCGCCCTGTGCCTTTTTGTCGTGCAGCATTTCGGCCAGCACCTTTTCCTTATCGTAGGTGGTGCGGGTGGGCAGGCCGAGGCGGCGGTACACCGCGCGCACACGCTTTTGCAGGGCTTTGGATTCGATCATGGGCAGCATACCAAGTGCTACGCACTCGCCGTGGAACAGGCCCACGGTGCGGCGACCCTTGATGCCCTTGACGGCTTCGATGCCGTGGCCGATGGTGTGGCCGAAATTGAGCGCCTTGCGCATACCATGCTCGGTCTCGTCCTGCTCGACGATGTTCTTCTTGAACCGCAGGCTGCGGCAGATGATCTCGCCGATCTGGGCGTCCACGTCGCCGTTTTCAAAGATGGCGAACAGCTCCGGGTCGGCCAGCAGGCTGGCCTTGACGGCTTCTGCCAGACCGTTGATGAAGTGGCGGCGGGGCAGGGTGGCAAGGGTGTCCGGGTCCACGATGACCAGCTTGGGCTGCCAGAAGGCACCCACGATGTTTTTGGTGTCGCCCAGATCCACGGCGGTCTTGCCGCCGATGGAGGAATCGATCATGGAAAGGGTGGTGGTGGGGCAGTTGATGAAGTCGATGCCCCGCATGTAGATGGAAGCGGCAAAACCGGCCAGATCGCCTACCACGCCGCCGCCTACGGCGATCACCAGATCGCCGCGGCCCATGCCGAACTCCAGCATCTGGCGCAGCACGGATTCCAGAATTTTAAAGCTCTTGCTGGCTTCGCCCTGCGGCACCGTGATGATGTGGGCATCCTTGCACTGGTCGGCCACCATCTGGGCGTACTGTGCGGGCACACCGCTGTCGGTGACAACGGCCACCCGGCGGTCCAGCCGGGCAAACTGGTACAGGTTTTCCAGCGAGCCGCTCTTGACGATGATGTCATAGCTGCGCTCGCCCAGATTCATGGTCAGCTTGGTTCCGATAAATTCGCTCATTTCGTATACACTCCTAACAGCCGCACGGTACGGCAGGTGCGGTCAAGCTCGCGCAGCAGCGCGGCAGTCTCGTCGGCGGTAGGGTCGCCCACCAGCTCGACGTAAAAATAATAATCAAAGGGGACGTGGGGCAGCGGACGGCTCTTGATGGACTCCATATCGTAGCCGAACCGGCCGATGACCTGAATGACTTCGGCCAGCTTTCCGGGCTTGTTGTCCAGCGTGAACAGCAGCGAGAAGCGGTTGCCGCCGGTGGGCTTTTCGCGGCTGAGCACGATGAAGCGGGTGGTGTTGTCGCCGTCTGTATTGATGCTGGGCACCAGCACTTCCAGCCCGTAGAGGGCGGCCGTCTCCACGCTGGCGATTGCCGCCTTGGAGACGTCGCCGCTTTCGGCCACGAACTTTGCCGCCATGGCGGTGTTGGGCATGGCGTTGGCCGGCAGGCCGAACTGCTTCAGAAAGGTCTCGCTCTGGGCAATGGCCTGCTGGTGGCTGTAGACGCTTCGGATCTGGTCGAGCCGGGTGCCCGGCAGCACCAGAAGATTCTGAGAGATGGGCAGATCATACACATCCACCACCCACAGGTCCGGGTGGTTATAGCACAGGTCCAGCACGGCGGACACGTCGCCTGCGTGGCTGTTCTCAAAGGGCACCACGCCGTGGGCGGCGTCGCCGCGCTCCACCGCGTCGAACACCTCGTCCCATGTGGAATAGCTCACCGCTTCAGCATGGGGGAACAGCGCCCGCAGGGCAATGTGGGCAAAGGCACCCTCCACGCCCTGATAGGCGGCGCGGTTCTGCCCCAGAACCTCCGACTCGTATTGTTTGGCCACGTCCATCATGTTCTGGACATGGTCTTTATAGTAGGGCCGCAGGGCCGGCTCCTGAATGCGTGCGGCGGCTTTCTCCAGCACGGCAGCCTCCCGGGCTGCATCGTAAATGGGCAGACCGTGGGCACGTTTGTATTCGGCCACCTGCAGCACGGCAGCCATCCGCCGCTCAAACAGTGCGGCCAGCTGGGCGTCCACCGTATCGATCTCGGCGCGGGCCTGTTCCAGTGCGTCCATGGGTTCACATCCTTCTCAGTTTCAGGGAAACGATTATTGTATAAGACAAGATACCCAGTAAGTATACCATAACCGGGACAGAGAAACAACAAACCGCCCGGGATTTCCGGGCGGAGAAATTTTCAAATCACACAGGGGAAAAAAGACGAAAATTGCAAAGGCGTCCGGTACGGTCACAGCAGGCAGTTGGTGATGAGCGCCAACAGGGCGATGTGGACCGGGTAGAACCCGTAAAAACACTTCTGCAGGGCTTTGCCGCATTTGCCGCGCTGGCCGTTATAGAACCAGATGAGCAAAAAGGCCAGCGGCGCGGTAAGCTCGAAGGCAAACAGAACTGCCCCGATGATGCACTGCCGCTTGCGGTCCCGGCGGGTGAGGTACAGCGCGCAGATGATGATGACGCCGATGGCATTGTAATCAGTATTGGCCAGCAGCGCCGCCAGCGCGCAGCCCCCGGCGCACACGTAGCCCTGCCAGCCTACCGCGCCCGATTGCGTCTCAAAGCGTTTCAGCCCGGCCATGGCCAGCACGCCGAGGGCGAGGGTCCAGTAAACATTCTGCTGCGACGGGTCAAAGGACGAGCGGAAAAACGCGAGGTCGTAGGGGATCTCGCTGACCAGCCCGAACAGCACCATCCGCCCGAGGTATTTCTTTACGTCGTGGGTGTGGACGAAGCCCTCCACCAGCAGAAAACAGAAGATGGGAAAAGCCAGCCGCCCGGTGAACCGGAGCACGCTGTCCAGCTGGTAGAGCGGCGCAGAAGCCAGCGCATCGGCGGAAAGGGTGCCCGCGTCCAGCGCGGGGCGGAGGATGCCTGCTTCGATGCAGGAAGCGCCGATGTGGTCGATGAGCATGGTGATGCAGGCGATGTACTTGAGGGCGGTGCCGCTGAGTCCGCAGCGGGTCTTGACAGAAAGTGTTTCGGACATAAAAATACCTCGGTTCCATGAAAAAATGCGGGAGAAAATATCCCTCCCGGAACAGAAACGGCTGCACAGGCGGGTTTCCTGCAGCAGGACGGACCAAATGCGCCGGAAAAGCGCACGATTCGGGCAAAAAATGCTTGACAGGATGCGGGATGGATAGTACAATCAAGAAGATAATTGAACTATCTCAAACAAAAGATGAAAAAGATTCACAGTGAATCAGGGCGTCTCCAAACCAGATCAGAAGGAAGGAGGCTTTGGGCATGACGCTATTTTCCTACGAGATCTTTGACGCGGTGGCGCGGCAGGGCAGTTTCAACAAGGCAGCGCAGCAGCTGCATCTGACCCCGTCGGCCATCAGCCACGCCATTGCCGTGATGGAGGAGGAATTGGGCTTTGCTCTGTTCAACCGCGGCAAGAACGGCGTCTCCATGACCAGTTACGGCGCATCCCTGTATCCCTCCATCCGCGACGTGCTCAACAGCGACGAGGCCCTCAAGCAGAGCATCGCCCGCCTGAACGGTCTGGAAAAGGGCAAGGTGAAGCTGGGCGTTTTCAACTCGGTGTGTGCATCCCTGCTGCCGGGTCTGCTCAAGAGCTTCATGGCGAACTACCCGCAGATCGAGATCGAAGTCTATCAGGGCACTTATGATGACGTCAAGGAATGGCTGCGCACCGGTCAGGTGGACATTGCGTTCCTTTCCTCTACCTGTAAGGAAGAGTTCAACCTCACTGAGCTGTTCCGCGAGCCGCTTTTGTGCATCGTGCCGCAGGACTGGCCCGAACCGGAAAACGGCGTGATGACCCCGGCGTTGATGAACGGCCAGAGCTTCGTTGTCCAGTGCGACGCCACCGACGCAGAGATGCGACAGTTCCTTAAGAAATATAAGATCAGCACGGAACGCCGCTGCCATGTCATTGATGACCAGTCCAACGTGGCCATGGTGGAAGCCGGTCTCGGCATCTCCATCATGCCGCAGATGCTGCTGCGGGACTGCAAGGCCGCCGTGAAGATCTACCCCATTGAGCCGGAAGAATACCGCGTGGTGGGTCTGGCTGTCCAGCGCCCCGCCGCCATGGCACCCGCTGTGGAGCAGATGTTCCACCACATCGTGGACTACTGCAAGCAGATCGAGCTGCAGTAACAACAGAATCAGAAAAGGCCTGCCGCACAAGCGCTTGTGCGGCAGGCCTTTTTGCATGGTTTACAGGTCCACTACGCTGCCCACTTCGGCGGGGCAGGCCGGGACAGGACCAAGGGCCACTTCGTCGGTATCACGGCGCACGGTGAAGGTCACGCTGCGCCCGGCGGCAAAATCCGGGTGCCAGGTCAGCTCCAGCGTCTGCCAGTTTTCCGGCACGGCGCAGAAGCAGTGCACCAGCGCACCGCGGCCCGCCGCCAGATTCAGGGTGAACACCGAGGCGTCGGCTGCGTTTTCGCCGTAGAGTGGGGCGGCAAAGCTGCCGCAGCGGACGTTCTGCCCGTCACACACGGCGGTAAAACCGGTGCCCATGCCGTACAGGTCGCCGAGAGTACGCAGCTCCCGGCTCTGCAGGTAACTGGCGTCCACCGGCAGGGACGCTGCCGAGAGGTTCTCCACCGAGAGGTACACCAGAACACTGCCCATCTCCTGTGCAGACGCATAGCCCAACAGCTCCACGGCGGCTTTGCCGTCCAGCAGAGCAGGCTCGCCGGTCAGGCGGGGCTGCGCCGCAGCTGCGGATACACCGGTGAGCAGCGCCGCCGCAAGGCTGACCGCACCGGAACCGGCACATTTCAGGAATGACCGGCGGGAAATGGACTGGGACATGGGACTTCCTCCTGTAAATAACGTTCCCTTATACAATAAAGGATTGCGAAGGTTCTGTCAAGGGAAGGGCGCGGATTGTAACCGATTCCTTACTCAAAGGCCTCGTTCTCTTCGGTCTCGGCCTGACCGCGCAGGGTGTCGGCGTAGCCGAAGGGCACGATGTCAATGGCTTCCACCAGACGGTCGCGCATCCACAGCTGGACGTCGGTCTGGACGGTGTAGCCGCAGCCGGGGTCGGCCATCCACTGCTCGGGGCGGCGGGTCGGCACGGCGCGCTGGCTGAGCATGCTCATAATGACGCCGCCGTGGGTCACGCAGGCGGCCTCGGTCACATCCATGCGGATCATGTACTCAAACAGCTTCATCAGGCTTTCGGCGCAGCGGGCGTGGAACTGCTCGGTCGGCTCGGCGCCTTCGGGCACATAGCCGGAGCCGGGGGTGATCCACTTTTTGAAGTCCTCGTCGTGGACCAGCTCCTTCACGGGCTTATTCTCAAACTTGCCGAAGCCCGCTTCCCGCAGGTCGTGGACGGTAAAAGTGTGGGAAGCATTGGGGAACAGGATGTTAGCCGTCTCCACAGCACGCAGCAAAGGTGAAGAGAACACGGTGTCCACCTGCGGATAATCGAACCGCTCCTTCAACTCGTTCAGCTGGGCGCGGCCCTCGTCGCACAGGGGCAGGTCGGTGCCGCTGCCGATGTACAGGCCCTGCAGGTTGCCGGCGGTTATGCCGTGGCGGATGAGATGAAGCTTGAATGTTTTCATGAAAACACCTCTTATCAGATTGGGATGAGAAAACGGCCCGCTGGCTGACGGACGGGCGCTGATTTTTTATTATAGCATAAACCGCCCGGAATGCAAAGAATGATCAGTAATAGGAAACTTCCGTGCTCTTGGGGAAAGCGTACTCGCCCAGACTGCACGCTGCGCTGACCGTGACAGCTTTCAGATCGTCACAGCTGTTAAAGGCAAACTTCCCGATGCTGGACATATTTGCCGGGATGCTGACCGATTCCAGAGATTCGCAGTTGGCAAAGGCATTTTCCCCGATGGTCTGCAGGCTTTCGGGGAGCGTGATGGAAGGCAGGTATTTGCATTCATAGAACGTCCATTCTCCGATGGCCTGCAGGCCGTCCGGCAGTACAACCGTCTGCAGCGCCGTGCAGCAATAGAAGGTGCCCTCTTCCAGCGTTTTGATCCCTGCATGGATCACAGCGGATTCCATCGTAGAGCACTTAGCGAATGCATAGGGGCCGATGGAGGCCACACTGGCCGGCAGCTCGAGCGCTTTCAGAGCCTTGCACGATTTAAAAGCGGCCTCTCCGATTGCCTTCAGTCCGTCCGGGAAGGCGATCGATTCCAGTGCAGCGCAGTTTTCGAAGGCGGAAGCACCGATACTTGTCAGGCTGGCAGGCAGTGCGATGCCCTGCAGCATGGAGCAGGAATCAAAGGTCTGTTCGCCGATGCTTTCCAGCCCGTCCGGCAGTACAACCGTCTGCAGCGCGGAGCAGCCCCAGAAGACCTCATCTTCCAGCGCTGTCAGCCCGGACGGCAGCGTGATCGTACTGAGAGCGGTGCAATAGGCGAAGGCCATTGCTCCGATGGAAGAGACGCTTTCCGGGAGCGTGACCGACGCCAGCGCGCCGCATTTCCAGAAGGAACCCTCGCCGATCTGCTCGATTCCTGCGGGCAGCGTGACGGTCTTGAGGCTTTCGCAGCCCCAGAATGTGCGCTCCGGGAGCGCTGTGATCCCCGCCGGAAGCTCGGCTGATTCCAGTGCGGAACAGCCGCTGAAGGTCTCTGTGCCGATGAAGGTCACCTCGGCGGGAAGAGCGACCGTCTTCAGCGCAGTGCAGTCGCTGAAGATGTAGTCTCCGAGCCTTGTCAGTTTTTCCGGGAGAGAGACATCCGCTAAGGCGGTCAGGCCGCTGAATGCAAAATCCGGGAGGATCGTGATGCCGTCCTCGACCACGGCCCGTCGGATCTTATCCGGCGATTTGATCTGCCGCCAGGGACTGCGCTCGACGATGCCAGTCCCGCGGATGGTCAGGATGCCGGCGCTGTCCACATTCCACTCGGCGTTCTCGCCGCACTCGCCGGAATTGCCGGACACGCCGGATTCCGGACCGGAAGAAGATTTCCGGCCCAGAACGCCGACTGCCAGTGCAGCCACAGCGGCAGTCCCGCCCAGTGCAGCCAGCAGCTGACGGCGGGAGATCTTCTTTTTCTTCGGCTCGTCTGGTGCCGTGGCCTTGGGCTTGACTTTTTTGGTGGGAGCGGTGCTGGTCGGCCCTTCCGGCTTAGGCTCTTTTTTGGAGGGATCCGGCAGGACGACCGTTTTGGTGGTCGGGTCGGGTTCCGGGCTGACAGGATCCGGCAGAATGATGGTCTCACCGGTCTTGCCGGATACGTTGGGCTCCTGCTTCTGCAAAGCTTCCAGCTCCTGACACATCTGTGCAGCGGTCTGGTAGCGGTCTGCAGGGTTCGGTGCACAGGCCCGGAGGACGATTTTGGCCAGATGTTCCGGTGCGTTGGCGGGGGCAGGAAGCTTTTCGCCGCCCAGACGCCGGGCGTGGGCGCGCTCCTGTGCGGCATAGGTGATGGTCTCCGGATAAGGCGGATAGAACGGCATCCGGTTCGCGTTCAGCAGCTGGTACATCACAAGGCCGAGAGAGTAGATGTCCACATTGCTGGAATAGGGCTGGCCCGCAAAGATCTCAGGTGCCATGTAGTTCAATGTGCCCACACGGGTGTAGGCTGCGGTGGCGGCGTTTGTGACCCGCGCTACACCGAAATCACCCAGTTTGAAGTCGTCCGCTGCGGAAAGAAAGATGTTAGCGGGCTTGATGTCCCGGTGGATGATCCCGTACCGCTGGCACAGCTCCAGTGCATGGCACAGGTCGATGCCCAGCCGGATCACTTCCTCGCAGGAGAAGACATGGTTGTCCTTCAGCAGCTTTGTGATGGGGGTGAGCAGCTCCATCCGGATCAGGATATCCCAGCCCATGCCATCCTCGTGCTGGATGATATCGTGGTCTTCATAGCTGACGATGTTGCTGTGCCCCTTGAGCTTGCTCATCAGAGTGATCTCGCGGTTCAGCTCTTTTACACAGTCCAGAAAATAAACCGATGCGCTTTCGGAGTCCATGCCTTCGGACAGAGCACCTTCCAGACCGCTGTTGTTGGGCGGAATGGTGATCACCTTGAGTGCGCTGGTAAACACGGCACCAAGGGTGTCGCGCCGCTCGATCTCAAAGACTTTGCCGTAGCCGCCCTCGCCGATGAGCTGGCGGATGTACCATCCGCCGAAAAATGGTTCGTACCGCTTGTAGTATTCCGCTTCCATATCTGATTCCTCGTTTTCTGGCCCGGCGGAGCCTGTATGAGAGCATTCTCTGCCGGATTTTCTGCGCTTGCAGCTTTTGTGTGCCGGCCGCAGGCCACAAAATGTATACGTAAGTACCATTAGTGTAGCATAGATATGGTGGACAGAGCAAGACTTTTGACAAAAATGACGAAAAATGATGGAAAATATCGTCATTTTTCTTGCTTTACAAAAGGTTTTCCACTGTGTATAATCAACCTGTTGTAAACCAAAAATCAAGGATGTCCCCCAACCATCCGATATACCGAGGAGTCAGTATCATGGAATTCAACCGTATCATCAAGCTGCTGCGCAAGGAGCGCGGCATTACCCAGAAGCAGGCCGCCGAGGATCTCGGCGTTTCGCAGGCCCTGCTGTCCCACTACGAAAAAGGCATCCGCGAGTGCGGTCTGGATTTTGTGGTGCGGGTGGCCGACTATTATAATGTTTCCTGCGACTATCTGCTGGGCCGCAGTGCAGAGCGCAACGGCATGATGCTTTCGGCCGAGGATATCCCGAACCCGGATAAGATGAAGGATAACGTCTACCACGGCAGCGTGCTGCCCACCATGAACAAAAAACTGATCTCCAACAGCCTGAACGTGCTGTACGCCAAGATCGGCCAGTGCCACAGCAAGGCCCTGACCACCGAGGTCAGCTCCTACCTGATGATGGCCGTGGCCAAGATGTTCCGGCTGCTGTATTCGGCCGAGCCGCACAACGCCGCCAGCATGTTCAGCATCGACCCCATCCGCTGGCGCGGCTGCTCCGATGCCGTGATGCGGATGTCGGAGTCCAACGTGGAAGCGCTGTTGGCCGGACAGGACGTGAACGGCGGCGAGGGCGTGAAGGCCCCCGAGTGCCTTGCCATGACCACCGAAAGCCTGACACGGGAGTTTCCGCTGTATACGCCCAGCCTCTTAAATTTGGTCAAAACCAGCGAAACGCACGTCAAGGGATTGTCGCCGGAAGGGTGATATTCCTGTGAAATTGCCGTTAATTCTGCAAAAAAGACTTGCACTTTTTGCGCAGAAAGGGTATAAACAGAATAGAGGAATCTGGAAATGTGTTTTCCGTATTTTAAGGAGGCTTGTATTATGTCCAACTCCATTTCCCGCCGTGCGTTCCTGAAGGCTGCCGGTGCGTCCGCAGCAGCAGTGGGCGCGGCCAGCCTGCTGGGCGGCTGCAAGCAGAACGGCGACGCCACTGTCGTGGACGTCAAGGTCGGCGACAAAGTAAGCAGCTGGAACGGTCTGGGTGTCCAGCTGACCAGTCTGTTCAATATCGATACTGTACCTGCACAGGCAGGTTATGAGTATGTGGCTGTTCTGGTCACCGTAGTCAACCGCACCAAGGATAAGACCTTTGCCATCGGCGCACAGAATCTGGCCGAGATCAACGCGGCATACCCGGTGCCCCCCACGAGCAATGTTGATGCAAACTTCCATGCACTGGCAGCTGCGTCCACCGATTTTGCAGCTGTCTGCGACGGTCAGAGCGTGGAGTGCGGTGTCAATATCTCTCTGTACAACCAGAACTCCCAGAGCTTCTCGGATTCGACCACCTTGCCCCCGCAGGGCAGCGGCTACCTGCAGCTGATGCTGCTGGTTCCCAAGGGATGGCAGAACCTGCAGGTGACCTACATGCCCACCTTTGTGGAGGACAAGACCATCACCTTCAACATGACTGCCGCTGACGTCACCCGTGCATAAAACGTTTTGCCGGACCCGGCAATGAATAATAACTGTACTTAGAGGAGGAACGACCATGTCTTATACCTTTTCCCGCCGTGATTTTATGAAGTATACCGCTCTGGCCGCCGCTGCCGTGGCGGTTTCCGGCTCCCTGACCGGCTGCTCCAACCCGAATCAGCCCTCCGGTAAGATTGGAGAGACTCTGAGTTTTGGCGCTTCTGACAGCATCTTTGGCTTTGGCGGCAGCTCCGATAAGCATACCCTGACCAGTGTGACCTATAGTTCGGGCGTACTTACCTGCGACATTCAGCATAAGCCGGTTGGCGATAGCTTCTCCTGTGGTAAAGATCGCTACGCTATCATCGTAGATTATGAGAACGGTGATACAAAGGAGTTTAATTCTACTTCGGACGGAATTGAAGTTAGTGGCACCGGTGAAACGGCTATGGATAGTGGCAAGACTTATCCTGCTCAGGTGACTTTTAAAAACATCAACTTTACAGATGCTAAGAAGGTTTGGTTCCGTTATTATCCTCACTACACCGCAATCGAGAACAAGACCGATTACATGAAGGATGTCCGTGCAACTTGGGATATCACCAGCGTTGTGATTGCAGGCTGATTTTAATCCCGCATCTCCGGCCCGCGCCGTAAGGCGCGGGCCTTTTTGTACCCCTTGGAGGACAGTTTGTATCCATGCATTTGTCGATGTGATGCAAAATCGGCAAAGTTTTTTAGTGGAATTGTTCCTTGTGCACAGTGCGGTTTTCCGGTACAATAAGGATATACAAACGCAGAAAAATCGCGGCGGAACTGCTGCCGCGGTTTTTGTATTTTGCGGTGTAACGGCCGACAAAACCTGAAAAGGAGTGTTGTTTCGATGATCAATATGGTAAAGCTTCCCACCAAGAAGAGCGATCTGTTCCTGCGCGTGGCAAAGGGCCATTTTGCCACCAGCCACAGCCATATCAACTATTACATCGACGTTACGACCCAGAAGTCCCGCCTGTCCGAGGCCAAGGCCGTGGCAAAGGAGCTTGTGGCGGCCTACCAGCACAACACCATCGTGGATACGGTGCTCTGTCTGGACGGCACGCAGGTCATCGGCACCTGTCTGGCCAACGAGCTGACCAAGGACGGTTTTGCCAACATGAACGCCCACCAGACCATCTATGTGGTCACCCCGGAGTACACCACCGGCAGCCAGATCATCCTGCGCGATAATCTGGCACCAATGGTCAAGGGCAAGCATGTGCTCATTCTGGCTGCGTCCATCACCACTGGCTACACCGTGCAGGCCGCTATCGAAGCGGTGAACTACTACGGCGGCATGGTGGCGGGGCTGTCAGCCATCTTTGCCACCACCCATGAATGTCTGGGCTACGAGGTCACGTCCATCTTCGACCCCGCCAGCCTGCCGGATTACGCCAGCTTCGACAGCCGCGACTGCCCCATGTGCAAGGCCGGCCAGCACATCGACGCGCTGGTGAACAGCTTCGGCTATTCGGCGCTGTAACGTACAGAAATACAAAAGAGACAGGTCTCTGCTTTTTGGAGAGACCTGTCTCTTTTTGATTCTGGGTATCAGCTTTCCATCAGGCCGAAAGTCAGAATGCCTGTGGATGCATGGGCTGCGATTGCCGAGAAGATACGGCCTTTGCAGTCCTGTGACCTCCACCACAAAAAAGCCCCTGACCGAATGGTCTGGCAGCATCTTTCTTGGTAGACATTCCTAGCCGCTGGGAACCGCGGGCTAAGCAACAGCCCACTGGGCTGATTGCTTACTCTGCCGACTGGCGTCGTCAGAGCCGCCCTGTTCGAGTCCTGTACCGTCCACCATACAGTTCGTACTCGAACCCGATTCTCTATGAGAAAGGGTTCGGGTACGTTTTTTGTTTATCGGAAGTTCTGCGGAAGGACTACACAGAGCGTTAAACGAGCAAAGGCAGGGTATCACTATGACGGTGGTGCCCTGCCTTTTTGCTTTGTATTTCCCTATATTGCGCTTTTCGGACTAATC
>ERZ1034998.1259-NODE-1259-length-15072-cov-4.668376_pt1 | contig 15072 bp, 17 predicted proteins | sample MGYA00520621_ERZ1034998 | MGnify/ENA primary metagenome ERZ1034998 (study PRJEB33766, sample SAMN09781748) | gut metagenome | biome: gut microbiome | host: Homo sapiens | place: Madagascar | study: EMG produced TPA metagenomics assembly of the PRJNA485056 data...
TTTCCAGCCAGCTGCCGGAGAGCGACCGCCCGGAACTGAGCTTCTCGGGGCGGTCCAATGTGGGCAAGTCCAGCCTCATCAACAAGCTGTGCAGCCGCAAAAACCTGGCCCGCGTGTCCAGCACGCCGGGCAAAACGGCGACCATCAACTTCTATGCTGTGGACAACTGCTACTTTGTGGACCTGCCGGGCTACGGCTACGCCAAGGTGAGCAACGCCGACCGCGAACGCTGGGATGACCTCATCAACAGCTACTTCGAGGCCCCGCGCCATCACACCCTGCTGGTGCAGCTGCTGGACTGCCGCCACGCCCCCAGTGCCGACGACCTGCAGATGCTCCGCTATCTGCACTACCACCAGATCCCCTATGTGGTGGCCCTGACCAAGGCGGACAAGCTGAAAAAGAGCCAGCTGGCCAAGACGCAGGAAGAGTTTGAGGACCTCTGCCGCCCCTACGGCTGTCAGAAGGTCGTGCTGACCAGCGGCGAGAACGGCTACGGCATCCCGGAGCTGCAGGCGGTGCTCAACGCCGCCGTGGCCGCCGAGAGCGAGGAAGCGGAGTAAACCATGGCCTACAACGAATTTGCCTACTTTTACGATGAATTCAACGGGGAAGCCGATTACGATGCCCTGTATGCCCACATCCACGAAAAGCTGGAAGCCCACGGCATCCGGGACGGCATCCTGGCCGACCTGGGCTGCGGCACCGGAGAACTGACCCTGATGCTCACCCAGGCGGGCTACGATATGATCGGCATCGACCAGTCGGAAGAGATGCTCTGCGTGGTGCGGGACAAGGCCGAACAGCTGGGCCTGTCCGGCGGGCTGCTGCTGCTCCGGCAGGACCTGCTCAAGCTGGACCTGTACGGCACCATCCGGGGCGCGGTGTCCACCTTTGACACCTTCAACCACATCCCGGACCTGGACAAGGCCATCGCCAACGCGGGCTTTTTCATGGAAAAGAGCGGCGTGTTCCTTTTTGACATGAACACCCCCTACAAGCACCAGAACGTGCTGGGGGACAACGAATTCACCTTTGAGGAAGAAGATGCGTCCTGCGTCTGGCGCAACCATTACGATGCAGAGAACCGCCGGGTGGAGATCACCGTGGACATCGACTATCACGAGACGGACGAGCACTTCCACGAGCAGTTCTATGAGTACACCTACGATCTGGACACCATCCGCGCCGCGCTGGAACGGCACGGCTTTGTGCTGGAAAGCGTCTGCGACGGCGAGACCTTCGGCCCGCTGACCGAGGAGAGCCAGCGCTACTTCTTCTGCGCCGTCAAACAGTATACACAATTGGAGGAATGACCTTATGGCAAATCTGATCCGCGGCCTGTCCGAAAACGGCGGCATCGTGTTCTGCGGTGTGGACTCCACCGACATCGTGCGCAAGGCCGAGCAGCTGCATACCACCAGCGCCACCTGCAGTGCAGCGCTGGGCCGCCTGCTCACCGGCGCATCCCTGATGGGGGCCATGCTTAAGGATGAGCGCGACCAGGTCACCCTGCGCATTCAGGGCGGCGGTCCGGCCGGTGTGCTCATTGCCTGCACGGACGGCACCGGCAACGTCAAGGGCTGCATCGACAACCCGTTGGTGGAGCTGCCCCCCAAGGCCAACGGCCATCTGGACGTGGGCGGTGCCGTCGGTAAAAACGGCGTGCTCACGGTCATCCGGGACAACCGGCTGCAGAAGGAACCCACCGTCGGCCAGGTGCCGCTGGTGTCCGGTGAGATCGCGGAAGACCTGACCAGCTACTACGCCACCAGTGAGCAGGTGCCCACCGTGTGTGCGCTGGGCGTGCTGGTGGACAAGGATCTGTCCATCCTCTGCGCGGGCGGCTACCTGCTGCAGCTGCTGCCGGGTGCCACCGATGCGGAGATCGACCAGCTGGAACAGAACATTGCGGCCATGCCCTCGGTCACCGAGATGCTGCACGCCGGCAAGACGCCCAGGGACATGATGGAGCTGGCCATGGCCGGCTTTGCCCCCGAGGTGCTGGACGAGCGCACCGTGCAGTATCAGTGCGGCTGCAGCACCGAGCGCACCAGGGAAATGCTGCTGAGCCTGGGCCGCAGGGAACTGGTGAAGATGCGGGACGAAGACCCGCAGTGCGAGGTGGTGTGCCACTTCTGCCACACCAAGTATCACTTTGACCTGAACGACCTCATCGCAGAGTATGACGCGCAGGCCGCCCGGCGTGCCGCGGAAGAAGCCGCACAGGCTGCATCCGACGCGGAGTGATCGGACCCGAGACAGACAGCCCCGGCGGGGAACGGAAACGTTCACCCGCCGGGGCTGTTTTCGGTGCAGATATCGGCAAGAACGGTGTATTCTACCGCGTAGTGCAGGACGGCCCCGGTGCAGGCGGCGTCCTCCTTGCGGGCGACCAGTTCCGCATCGGGAAAAGCTTCCTGCAGAGCCTGCAGGCTGGCCAGCCGCGCCAGTGCCAGTGCCTGCGCCTCGGTGCGGGAAAAGGTCTCGGACTGCTGCTCGTAGAAGGTGGTCTCTTCCACTGCACAGGGCAGGGGAAGCCCGAACAGCTCTGCCTGCAGGTGCCGGGAGCTGCTCCGGGCGGTCCCGGGCGGCGCCGGGGCAGGCAGGGAGAGTGTTTTTCCGGCAAGGTGCAGCACCCACGCGGTGCAGGTGCGCCCGGTGTCCCGGAGGAGGGGTTCTTCCAGCGGGACATCCTGCGTGTTATCCCAGGTGATCTGAGCCAGCACGGTGCCGGCCGCCGGGGCAAAGATCAGGGTGCCGTCCCGTTCCGCCCGCGCCGTCCCGATCAGCCCCTGCCCGGCTTCCACCGCCTGGCCGGGGGCGACCAGCAGGGTGCCGCTGACCAGATTGGCGGAGACCACCGTGCCGGCGCACCGGGCGCGCAGGCCGTGGAGGGTGCCTGCGGCAATGTTTGGCCTGGGCTTGGCCGCAGCGGCCAGAACTTCCAGCCGTCCTTTGGCAAAATTCAGGCTGACCCAGGAGAACTCTCCGCTCTGCAGCAGGGCGTATTCCCCGGCGGTGAGCCGGGCTTTGGTCACGATGGCGCCGGGTGCCAGTCCGGCTTCCCGCAGAACGGTTGCTGCCCGTGCCTGCTGCCCCCGGGTGAGGGCGGAAGCATCCACGGCCCAGACCAGCTGCTGACTGCACAGCAGCAGCGGCACGAACAGACACAGCCCTGCCCACAGCCCGCTCCGGTGCAGCAGAGGGCGCAGGCGGAAGTACAGCCCCAGCCGCCGGCGCACCCGCAGGCGGACGTGCAGGTGCCGTGCCCGCCCGGCCAGACGGCGGTAGTGCCGTGCCGCACAGCACCCGGAAAACCCGCCGGGCAGGGCGGAGACGGCAAACAGGTGCAGCCCATCGGCCGCAGCCTGGGAAAGCAGGGCTTCGGGGCGGCCGTTCTGCGCCGTAAAGGCAACGGCGGCCCAGTACCGGACAGGTTCCATGCCGCTCCTCCCTTCATTCGCTGGAAAAATCGGTGCGCAGAAAGGTCCCGCGCAGGGTGATGCGCCCGGCGGTCAGGGTCTCGATGCGCAGGCCGCTGCCGTAGACCGTGAACACGCCCCGGGGCAGCTGCACGGTCAGGCGGTCTTCCTCATAAAACAGGATCGTGCGGAAGTGCTCGATCTCCATCCGCCCGCCGCTGAGGTAGACCGAGGGCTGGCGGTAGGCGTTCCGGGGCGGCTGGCGGAACAGCAGGCCAAGCCAGCCCCACAGGGAAAGCCGTCTGCGGCGCTGATACGGCATTCGCGTCCCCCCATTTCCGCAGGAATCCAAACAACTTCTAAGGCCGGCCTCTCCTTCCATATATATGGAGGGGAGGGGTGTGCTTATGAATCAGACCGGATCGCTGCAGCGGGGGCTGCTGCTGGCGCTGGCCGCGGCAACGGCAGCGCTGGTATTTGCGGCACCGCAGACCTGTGCCCGGGCACTGCAGGCGGGGCTTGCCCTCTGCGGCGGGCCGCTGCTGGTGTCGCTGTTCCCGTTCCTCATCGTGTCGGCGCTGCTGATGCGGTGCGGCGGCGGGGCACTGCTGGGCGGGGCATTCTGTCCAGCGGCACGGCTCATCGGCATCCGGCGGCGGGGAGCCGGCAGCGTTCTGCTGCTGGGCTTTCTGGGCGGATTCGCCCCGGCGGCAGCGGCCTCTGCCGAGGCAGTGCGCACCGGCGAGCTGACCCCGGAAGAAGCCTCAGCCCTGCTGCCGGCCTGCGTCTGTTCCGGGCCGTCCTTTGTGGTGCTGACGGTGGGGGAGACGCTGCTGGGCAGCCGTGCAGTGGGTGTCCGGCTGTTTGCGGCTCAGCTGCTGGCCGGGTATCTGACGGCCGCGCTGCTGTACCGCCTGCCCCGCCGGAGAAAAGCGGGACCGGCCCGCCCGGTGTGCGCCCTGCCGCCGGAATCGCTCCGGCTGGACGCGGTCATTGCGCAGGCGGCGGTGCAGTACCTGAAACTGTGCGGATTCATTCTGTATTTCCGCCTGCTGGCAGCGGGGTGCGGGCAGTTTCTGCCGGGATCCTGGGCAGTGCTGCCCGCCATGCTGCTGGAAGTGTGCTCCGGGTGCGATGCCGCATCCCGCACCGGGCTGTGGGCCAGCAGCCTGTGCTGTGCTGCACTGAGCCTGCAGGGGGCGTCCGTCCTGCTGCAGGTGCGCACCCTCTGCCCGCCGGAGGTCTCGCTGCGTCCGCTGCTGGCCGGGCGGCTGCTGCACCTGCCGCTCTCACTGGCGCTGTTCTGGCTGGCGCTGCCGGAAACGGCGGCAGAGACCGCCGTGCAGCAGGCCGCGCAGTCCATCCAGCGGGTGCCCCTGCGCCGTGTCCCGCTGGACTGCGCACTGCTGGTGTTCTTTGCCTGCTGCCGGGTCGTGTGCGCCTGGAATGCCGCCGTCCATCCAGAGACCGGGTAAGCGGCGGCCGGACTTGTGAAATCCTGCCGGATTTGCTACAATATTCCCAGAATGCAAACAGGGAGGGCTGCACGGTGGAACTGCGGACACTGCAATATTTTCTGGTCGTGGCACGGGAAGAGAACATCACAAAGGCGGCGGCACTGCTTCATGTGACCCAGCCGACGCTTTCCCGGCAGATGATGCAGCTGGAAGAAGAGCTGGGGGTGCAGCTGTTCACCCGGAGCAGCCACAGCATCGTGCTGACGGAGCAGGGAATGCTGCTCCGGCGCCGTGCCCGGGAGCTGGTCTCGCTGGCGGACAAAACAAAGCAGGAGCTGGCACAGCAGCAGGTGCTGAGCGGGGAAGTTGCCATTGGCAGCGGAGAATACCGCAGCAGCGTGCTTCTGGCGCAGATTCTGGCACGGTTTCACGAGCAGCACCCGCAGGTGCGCTATGAGGTCTACAGCGGCAATTCCGATGACATCAAGGAGCGGATCGAGCGCGGCCTGCTGGACATCGGCTTTTTGCTGGAGCCGGTGGATGTGAGCAGATACGAGTTCGTGCGGGTGCCGATCCGGGAAGAATGGGGCGTTCTGGTCTCGAAAACGTCCGACCTGGCGGAAAAAGCAGTCGTGACGCCGCAGGACCTTGCGGACAAGCCGCTGCTGTTTGCGCGGCGCGATCTGGTCAAGCGGGAACTGATGAACTGGTTCGGCGCGTATGCCGAGGATCTGAATCTGATCGCCTGCGGAAATCTGTCCTTCAATCTCTCCATGCTGGTGCAGCAGGGCATGGGGGCACACCTCAGCCTGCAGAAAAACTGCACCTACGACGGGGTGTGCTTCCGCCCGCTGTCGCCGAAACTGGAAGGCAACGTGGTGCTGGCCTGGAAGAAAAATCAGGCCATGTCCCCGGCCGCGCAGGGGCTGATCGAAGCGGCAAAGAACTGCATCGAGCACATTTCCTGCAGCAGCGCGTAAGCGGCTGCTTTTCCCCTCCGCGCTGCGGAACCGAAACAGAACGATCCGGACCGGCATCTGCAGATGCTGGTCCGGATCGTTTCGGTTTGTTTTATGGAAGCGCGCAGAAACAGGCGGCACTGTTCTCCTGACGAAGCTGCGGGCCATCCTCCGCGTGCGGGGAGTGCGCGGTGATGAACCTGGCATCCCGCAGGGCCGCAGACACCATCGCACCGGGTGTATGGAGGGCGTTGCCCACCTCGATGAGGTGTCGGCGCAGATAGTCGATGCGGTAATCATCGTGGACGGTATAGCTGCCCTTGCCGTCCGGCACCAGCTTGTCCACGGCACCCAGACCGTTTTCCACGATGAACAGCGGCTTCTGATAGCGGTCATAGTATTCGTTCAGGACAACGCGCAGCCCCACCGGGTCGATCTGCCAGCCCCACTCGCTTTCCTTCAGGTAGGGGTTCTTGGCACCGCCCCGCAGGTTGCCCTCGCCGGGGGTATAGGGCTTTGTCGTTTCGCAGGCACTGACGTAATAGCTGAACGAGAGGAAGTCCACCGTGTTCTTCAGGGCCTCTTCGTCGCCCGACTCCATCTGGATGTGCACGCCCTGCTCGTCCAGATAGTCGTTCAGATACTTGGGGTAATAGCCGCGGGCATGGACATCTGCAAAGAAATAGTTCTTCTGCGCTCTGCCTTCAGCGCCGCCAGCACATCGTCCGGGTTCGGGGTCAGCGGATAGGTGGGCATGGCGAGGATCATGCAGCCCACCAGGGCGCCGGGCATCGTCTCATGGGCCAGCTTGACCGCCTTGGCCGAGGCCACCAGCTCGTGGTGGATGGCCTGATACAGATCCTGCTGGGTCAGTTTGTCCTTCGGGGTCCAGATGCCGCCGCTCATCAGCGGAGAGTTCAGGATGGAGTTGATCTCGTTGAAGGTCAGCCAGTACTTCACCCGGCCCTTGTACCGGGAAAACAGCACCTTGCAGAAGTTCAGGTAGAAGTCGATGAGCTTGCGGCTGCGCCAGCCGTCGTATTCCTTGGCCAGATGCAGCGGCGTTTCATAATGGCTGATGGTGACCAGCGGCTCGATGCCATACTTTTCGCACTCGGCGATGACGTTATCGTAGAATTGCAGGCCCTTTTCGTTGGGGGCGGTGTCATCGCCGTTGGGGAAGATGCGGCTCCAGGCCATGGAGAAGCGGAACACCTTGAAGCCCATCTCCGCAAAAAGCTGGATGTCCTCTTTATAATGGTGGTAGAAGTCCACCGCCACCAGCTTCATGTTGTCCGGGGTCGGTTCTGCGGTGGGTTCGCCCTTGATGCCGTGGGGCATGATGTCCTGAATGGACAGGCCCTTGCCGTCTTCGTTGTAGGCACCTTCGCACTGGTTGGCTGCCGTTGCGCCGCCCCAGAGGAAGTTTTCCGGGAACTGAATGTGTTTCATGGTCATACTCCTTTGTTTGCAGTCAAAAATAAAGCGGGACATCTCCGCGCAGGTCGGTCGAGATGTCCCGCTTCTGAGATGGGAACAGGGGGGATTTCAGCCCCGGCACCTGTAAAGCTCCTGCTGCGGATAACTAGAAGTGCCGGGATGGAACGTTACGTTTCGTCGCTGTAGGTCAGCAGCACGCCGATGAAGGCTGCGACCGTGCAGGCCAGAGAGACCACGATGGCAACGATCATGCCATGGGCATCGTTGGTGGCGGTGTTGACGAAGGTCAGCCAGGAGAAGATGCCCAGCGCACCCATGGTGTACTGCACGGTGTTCAGTGCGCCCAGCACACCGCCGCCGATGGCGGAAACCACGCAGGTGATGATGAAGGGGGTCTTCTTCGGCAGGGTGATGCCATAGATGGCAGGCTCGGTCACACCGGCAATGGCGGAGATGAAGGCCGGCGGGCAGAGGCTCTTGAGCTTCTTGTTCTTGGACTTGACCCAGATGGCGGCCACAGCGCCCATCTGAGCAAAGGTGGTGCCCAGCATACCGGGCATGATGAGGGTGAAGTCCTTGACGCTGACTTCACTGATGCCCAGCGGCACAACGGCCCAGTGCAGGCCGAACATGACCAGGATCTGCCACAGACCGCCGACCACGGCGCCCATCAGGACCGCGCTGATGTTGTTCAGAACGGTAAAAATGGCGCTCAGGCCCTGAGCAGCCAGAGAGGTGATGGGGCTTTGCAGCGGTGTAGGGGTCCCAAGCCAGCTTGCGGGTGGAAGGATCGCCGGCGGCGCAGAAAGCTGCCAGTGCGCTGGCCATGGTATCCTGCAGAGCGTAGGCATTGGCCTCATCGCCTGCGATCTGGTACTGGACCGAATCCAGAGAGTGGAACCAGAAGCCGATGTCGGCGGTGTGGATCATGGTCATGCCGCCGAAGTAAGGCAGCTCGTAGGCCACCACGCACTCATACACCGTGGTACGCTTGGCGATGTTGGCGGTCATGCTGCGGCCCGCAAAGGTGACCAGCGAACGCATATCGTAGAAGTCGTGGTTCGGATAAGCCTTTGCAAAAGCTTCCTTGGCGCGGTCATAATTACCGCCCAACTTCTCGTGCATCCGGCGGTCGCGCTCCTCTTCGGAGATGTTGCCCTTGGCCTCACCGGGCTTGCCGTACAGAACAGCCTCGGCACTGTTGCCGGGAGCCAGTTCGGCCCAGGCTGCGCTGGTCAGATAGGTGTACTGTGCGGCAATGTCGTTCAGATTGCCGTTGGCATCGAAGAAGTTGGAAGCAAAATACTCCGAACCGGTGGTCAGGGTGTAATTCACGCCGGCACCCTCGCAGTGCTTGACCAGCGTGTCGTAGTGCAGGTCCTGCAGGTATGCAAAGATCTCGGCATCGCTGGCCTTGGCCAGATCGGCCACATTGGCGCGGACGTAGTCGACCAGCTTCTGTGCGTTGGCCGCTGCTTCTTCCGGGCTGCGGCCGGTGGCAAGGCCGCCGCTGATGTAGGCGATCTTGCTGAACAGACCCTGTGCCGCCGGGGCAGATGCCAGTGCGGTGACCTTGGTGCCGCCGCCGGACTGACCCAGGATGGTCACATTGGACGGGTCGCCGCCGAATTTGGCGATGTTGTCCCGCACCCACTGCAGGGAGAGCACCATATCGGCCACGCCCACGTTGGTGTCACCGCCGATGGAGGACAGATCCAGGAAGCCCACATAGTTCAGACGGGCGTTGACCGAGACGAACACGCAGTTGGTGTAGTCCGCATCACGTCGTGAAAGTTGCTTGCAGGATTTGTAAGCTGTTGTATCCTATAAGTCTGTCCGATAGAACAGCACGCTCAGCATCTGGCCCAGGATCATCAGAGAGTGGTAACCGTCATTGGCGCTTTCCTCCTGTCCGAACCGATAGCACAGCTCGCTGTCCACCCCTTCCAGCGGTTCATCCTGCGAGAAGATGATGCGGTAGGTGCCTTTTTCCTTTGCCGCGCTGCACAGATAGGCCATTTCCTCATTGTACCACTGTGCGTGGACGGACAGCAGTATGATGGCGGTGTGCGGGTCCATCTGGGGCAGCGTGGTTTTGGAGATGTTGTCGATGTTGTACAGATACACGGTCTTCCCGCTGCACAGCAGATCCAGCTGGAAGGAATAGAAACAGTAAATGTCCCGGGTATCCCCGATGATGTAGATGGTCTTTGCCCTGCGCAGCTGCTCAATGATGACCTGCAAATTGGAGAAATTCATGTTCTGTACCGTCTCGCGCAGATTGGCCTGGGCGCTTTCACACAGCTGTGCTGCAATGTCGGCATTGGCTTTTCCGTGATGCGCCAGCAGCTGCTCCTGGAATTTCCGGCGTCCGCGCCAGGACAGGAACATGGCCACCTGCTGTTTGAATTTCTGAAAGGTATCAAAGCCGCATTTGTGCACGAACCGGCTGACCGAAGCTTCGGACAGATGGGATTCCTCCGCCAGCGTTTCCTGCGAGACTTCCAGAATGTGATCCATATGTTGAAATGCTGCCTGCGCAATGCTGTAATCGCTGGTGCCGGGGATCTGTTGGTTGCAGTAGCAAATGAAATGCTTTCCCGTGCGTTCCGGAGCCACGTATGGTTGTGCCCGCAGGAAACGCTTCTTCCGGATGCAGCGATCATTTGCACGCGTTGAGGCTGTCCGGCAGCTCTTCGCGGCGCAGCTTTTGCAGTTTGACGGCATCCAGAATTTCTATCCACGCCCTCCGCGAGGAGGGCGACTGCCGGAACTGGTGAGCGGTGACCGTTGCTTTGTAATTTCTATCCACGCCCTCCGCGAGGAGGGCGACATCCCGGCGGCGCTCACCAAGGCCGTGGATATTTTATTTCTATCCACGCCCTCCGCGAGGAGGGCGACCTGCGCCCCGGGAAGCCGCCCGTCTGCGGGCAAGTATTTCTATCCACGCCCTCCGCGAGGAGGGCGACGACTTCCGATAGCAACGCCGTGAAGTACTACGCCATATTTCTATCCACGCCCTCCGCGAGGAGGGCGACCTTCTCTTCCTTCTAAAATGTTTGAAGCTGGTAAATTTCTATCCACGCCCTCCGCGAGGAGGGCGACTGTGGGGAGCTGTTGAGGAAATGGCTTCTCAAGTTATTTCTATCCACGCCCTCCGCGAGGAGGGCGACTTTTATCTCCGTTATTAAACACAAGATCAGGGATATTTCTATCCACGCCCTCCGCGAGGAGGGCGACACCGTCACCAGTTGCAGTTTCAGACCGCACATAAATTTCTATCCACGCCCTCCGCGAGGAGGGCGACCAGTTTCTTATATTCTCCCTCGACAAAATTTTTATTTCTATCCACGCCCTCCGCGAGGAGGGCGACTTCCTTCGTTTGCAAAGGTAACGGTGCAGTTTTCCATTTCTATCCACGCCCTCCGCGAGGAGGGCGACCATCAATCAGTTGCGTTTCACTATTGTTTCCATAATTTCTATCCACGCCCTCCGCGAGGAGGGCGACAGCCATGACCAATCTGGCAAACGTTGTTCAGCAATTTCTATCCACGCCCTCCGCGAGGAGGGCGACGCGAAACCGGCGCAATCAGCGTCACGCCAATCAACATTTCTATCCACGCCCTCCGCGAGGAGGGCGACAACAAATACAACGCAATCTTGGCAGGCGTTACAACATTTCTATCCACGCCCTCCGCGAGGAGGGCGACAAGCGGCGGTATAAGCGGCGGCGCAGGACACAGCGAAAGATTTCTATCCACGCCCTCCGCGAGGAGGGCGACTTGGCAGTCTGCTTCATAATGGCAATGTAACGCAATTTCTATCCACGCCCTCCGCGAGGAGGGCGACCCATCCGTGCCGCCAACTTTTGCTGGCTCAAACCGATTTCTATCCACGCCCTCCGCGAGGAGGGCGACGTTTTTGTCGTGTTCACGGAGCATCATCATGCGGCATTTCTATCCACGCCCTCCGCGAGGAGGGCGACCTGCCAGCAAGGTTCTGGCGTTCCGTTACAACGATTTCTATCCACGCCCTCCGCGAGGAGGGCGACTTGGGCTTTCCCGATGCAAAGTAATGGATGCGCAATTTCTATCCACGCCCTCCGCGAGGAGGGCGACAGCGTTTTACCACCGCGAACTCCCCATGCCTCTTATTTCTATCCACGCCCTCCGCGAGGAGGGCGACGACAGCACGCAGGAGGTATTCTGCGCAGGCTTATATTTCTATCCACGCCCTCCGCGAGGAGGGCGACCCCTCAAGTACGCCGTAAAAGGTGCAATAGCCAAATTTCTATCCACGCCCTCCGCGAGGAGGGCGACTTGAAGTACCGGCTTGTTACCATCCACACCACATATTTCTATCCACGCCCTCCGCGAGGAGGGCGACCCCAGCTCAAGCCGCGTCAGACAGTGCGCGAGATATTTCTATCCACGCCCTCCGCGAGGAGGGCGACGGCCCTGCGTCCCACCCTCGCCGCCGCTTTTATTATTTCTATCCACGCCCTCCGCGAGGAGGGCGACCTGCGGCCTTGTCTGCGGGCCGTCTGGGCGGTAGATTTCTATCCACGCCCTCCGCGAGGAGGGCGACTCAGCCGTTCGCAGTTCCAGCACATCCGAAATGCATTTCTATCCACGCCCTCCGCGAGGAGGGCGACGAACGCCGCCTGCGGGCGGGACGGCCACACCGCTATTTCTATCCACGCCCTCCGCGAGGAGGGCGACCACCCAGGATGCAATGCCCTGCACCGCCTCGTAATTTCTATCCACGCCCTCCGCGAGGAGGGCGACCCTTGGGGCCGGTCACAACCGACCCACAATCCACCATTTCTATCCACGCCCTCCGCGAGGAGGGCGACCCTTGGGGCCGGTCACAACCGACCCACAATCCACCATTTCTATCCACGCCCTCCGCGAGGAGGGCGACATCACCCGCCACAATGAGGACGGCCCCCAGATGGATTTCTATCCACGCCCTCCGCGAGGAGGGCGACAAGGAGATCTATCTAAGCGGCACTACAACCGATATTTCTATCCACGCCCTCCGCGAGGAGGGCGACAAGGTGGCAACGACCGTTACCCCTACTATCCGCAGATTTCTATCCACGCCCTCCGCGAGGAGGGCGACTTCTGATTCGGTGATTGATGAAGTCGACGATGAGATTTCTATCCACGCCCTCCGCGAGGAGGGCGACCATACATGACGAAGATTATAAAGTCATCTCTGTTATTTCTATCCACGCCCTCCGCGAGGAGGGCGACCCGACCATTATCCAAGTAGGCTATTGCGATTTGCAATTTCTATCCACGCCCTCCGCGAGGAGGGCGACTCCCAACTTACCGGCACTGCAAGCAGCTACGCTAATTTCTATCCACGCCCTCCGCGAGGAGGGCGACAGCAAAAACAGAGAAAAAATCCCTGCTTTTGGTTTAGTATAAATCAATCTGCACAAAATTGGAAGAGCCAAAAGGCCAGTAAAACTGAGCCGGCTACCGTTTGTGCAGAAAGGCGGGGAGATTTCCGGTGCGAAGGGTGCGGGAAAACGCTGAGCGCTTCCGGCTCGCACCGGGAAAAAGGGCGGCTAAAAGATCAGCACATCGCCCGTTTCAAAGAGCGGATGCACCCCGATGTGCTCGACTTTTGTCTTGTAATTGCTGCCCAGCTGATAGAACCGCAGGCTGTCCAGCTCGGGGTCGATGAGGGCGGTCAGCTCGGCTTTCAGCACCGCAAACTGTGCGGCGTCCAAAAGGCACTCAAAGACCGAGTTCTGCACCCGCTGGCCGTGGTCTACGCACTTTTTGGCCACCTTGCGCAGGCGCCTGCGTCCGGCAGAAGTTTCCGTGTTGACATCGTATGTAATAAGAACCAGCATCGGCGCACCTCACTTCCAGAAAAAAGGCGGGTAAAGCTCCATGTCGCCCCGCAAGGTGCGGGCCAGAAGCAGGGCCTGTACATAGGGCACCAGCCCCCAGGGAATCTTCTCTTTCAGGAACGGATGGGTGATCTGCTCCTGCTTTTTGGTCTGCCATGCTTTCAGAAAGACCTTGCGCCCGTCATCGGTCAGCAGAACAGCACCGTTTTCCTGCTTTTGGAAGTGCTTTGCGGTGAGGATGCGCTGATTGACGCAGGACAGCACGAACCGGTCCGCGTAGACGGCCCGCAGTTCTTCCATCAGGTCCAGCGCCAGACTGCGGCGTCCGGGGCGGGCGCGGTGGAGAAACCCGACATAGGGGTCCAGGCCGACGCTTTCCAGAGCCGAGGCGCAGTCCCGGGCCAGCAGGGAATAGGCAAAGGAGAGCAGGGCGTTCATGTTGTCCAGGGGAGGCCGCCGGTTCCGGGAAGCGAAGGGGAAATCATCGTGCTGCTGCAGGATCAGCGCATCGAAACAATCGAAATAGCGCTGTGCCGCTTCGCCTTCCAGTCCGCGCAGCTGGTCAAGGTCTTCACAGGTTTCAATGAGCGGGAGCGCTGCCGCCAGCTGGGTGCTTGTCCGCTTGAACTGTTCCACCGGCACCCGCTGCGGGTGGTCGCGGGTGGCGCGTTCCAGCACCCAGCGGGCGTTGTAGACTTTGCCCAGGATAAAGTACCGTGCATACTGGCAGCTCTGCGTCTCGCTGTCCGAGATGCGGTACTGCGTCTGCCGCAGCAGGACGTTGCCCCGCTCTTCGCCGACGGTGCGGGCCAGAAACTGCCCGTAGGGGCTGAAAAAGGTCAGATCGATGCCGGCACAGGCACACTTTCCCATGAGGGCCGGGCTGGCCCCGGAACGGCTGAAGCAGACGATGCCCTCCAGCGTGTGGAGCGGCACCCGCCCGACCTCTGTTTTCTGGCGGCTGACCACGACGTTTTCACCGTCCAGGGAAAGAAAAGCGTCTTCCAGGGTGACATAGAGCGTTCTCAGAAACTGCCGCATGGGTCCACCTCCGTTTCATCCAGATAGGCCCGCAGATAGGCTTTGGGGTCGGCGCGCCTGTAGAGCACCGGCAGGCAGAGCCCCTTCAGGGAGCAGGCGCTGCAGAAGGTGCCGGGCCGGACTTTTGGGGTGTATCCCCGGGCAAAATACTGGTGCATCTCGTCCGCCATGGCCTGCGTTTTCTGCCGCAGTTCCTCGGTCAGCGGCACGATCTCCCGCCGCCGCGTTTCCTCGTAAAAGAGGGCCGCCTGCGGGATCCCGCACACCAGCATTTCTTCCAGCGCCATGGCCTGGGCGCAGAGCTGCAGCCGGTCGGCGTCGTTTTCTTTGGCGCGGCCATGCTTGTACTCCACGGGCATGGGCTGCCAGCGGCCCTCAACGCCCTGCAGCGGAACGCCTTCCGGGTCGGCCCGGAACTCCACCACGTCACAATCCCCGCTGAGCCGCAGACGGTGGCTGACCACCTTCATGCCGCGGGCGATCAGCTGATCGCCCCGGCGCTCCGTCTGTCTGGTATCGTGGCAGCGGCTGTGTTCCAGACGCCCCTCGGCGGTGCGCAGGTTCTCGGCCCATTGCTGTTCCAGATGGATGAGCGCCCACTGACGGCGGCAGAAGCAGAAATGCTGGATGCCGGACATCGGCAGGTAGTCGTCCGGGGCGGCCATCAGGACATCCTCTTGCAGGTGACGCCCTCCGGAAGAGTTTCTGCCACCGTAACGGTGTAATCACGGTAGCTGCGGGGTGCAATGACATCCGGCTTGTGCTGGACCTGCACTGCATCGAACAGCTTATAGGAGGGAGCGTTGCCCAGCTCGGAATCGTGCCGGAACACGATCAGCTCCCGCACAGCCATCTTGCCGCGGGCGGCGCTGTGGTCGTTC
>ERZ1034998.1260-NODE-1260-length-15062-cov-4.260345_pt1 | contig 15062 bp, 13 predicted proteins | sample MGYA00520621_ERZ1034998 | MGnify/ENA primary metagenome ERZ1034998 (study PRJEB33766, sample SAMN09781748) | gut metagenome | biome: gut microbiome | host: Homo sapiens | place: Madagascar | study: EMG produced TPA metagenomics assembly of the PRJNA485056 data...
GTTTGAAACATATTTAAAACAACAGGCTGTCAGAAACAGTACAGGTACGATAGAGGTTGTCGTGACGGATTATAAAAAGGATTACGATTATTCGTTTATGAGTAGTGTAGATGCAGTGCAGTATTTTTCTTATACCGATGAGCCATATGGGACATATGAGCTTGTGACAATCTATTTAAATCAGAGGTAAATGGCGTGGAAATATTTGAAATTGAAGAAAAAGCAGATTATATGAAAGATCTGTTTGGCAGCAGATTTGACAGCTTTTATCTGTATGAAGCAAGAGTAAAAACAAAGCTGGATTATTATGTGAGCGGAAAGCAGAACAAGGAATATTTTGACACCGATGAGCAGGCGCAGATTTCTGAATATATCGAGTGGAAGGATATCAAACAAACGATTTATGATTATATAAAAGGAACGAGGTTGCCGGTTTCGTTCAAAATCATATTGATGTTCAATACGGAAAATATAGAAAGGCTTTTGGAGATGAACAATCTTCCGGTGCGTGCAGAGGATGTAAGTGCGCTGTTTTTAAATGTTGCTTACGAACATGAGACACTGACTGCAACAACCGGAACGTCTTTGAAAATCTTCACATTGGATAAAACACTGGAACAGGTATGGGATCAGACAGTCAGGAAATATTATATCTAAAGTAGAACTATTAGCACTCGACAAAAATGAGTGCTAATTTTTCTTGACATTCGAATTTCCAAGTATTATTATCTTATTTATGAAATATACATTCGTAAAATGAAGTCTGCAGGAAAGAACAGCAGACTTGTGTTAATTATTAGGAGGTAATAAGACATGGAACGACAGGGTAATTTATCAATTAACAGTGACAACATTTTTCCGATTATCAAGAAATGGCTTTATTCAGACCAGGATATTTTCATCCGGGAGCTGATTTCAAATGGCTGTGATGCAATCACAAAATTAAAGAAGCTTGCGGTGATGGGCGACTATGAGGAAGTCGAAGGCGAGGAGTATAAGATCGAGGTGTATGCATCTGCCAAGGACAAGACTTTGACATTCGTCGATAACGGTCTCGGTATGACCGAGGAAGAGGTAGATAAGTACATCAACCAGATTGCATTTTCCGGCGCGACGGACTTCATCAACAAATACAAGGATAAGTCTGGCGATGAGCAGATTATCGGGCATTTCGGACTTGGCTTTTATTCCGCATTTATGGTTGCAGATAAGGTAACGATCGAGACATGCTCTTATAAGAAGGACGCAAAGCCGGTATATTGGGAGTGCGATGGCGGAACGAATTACACGATGAGTGAGAGCGATGACGATATCCGTGGTACAGCCATTACTCTGTATTTGAACGAGGATTGCTTAGAGTATGCAAACGAGTACCGTGTGAAGGAAGTCATCCAGAAGTACTGTGCATTTATGCCATACAATATCTACTTTATCAATGAGGATAAGGAAGAGGAAGAAGCTGCCAAGAAGGAAGCCGAGAAGAAAGAGAAGGACAAGATAATCGAGGTCGATACGACACAGGAAGATGAACTTGTCGGCGATGCACCAAAGAAAGAGAAAGACAATAAAGCGAAAGAAAATGCGGATTCGACAGACAAGGAGACAGAAGATAAGCCGGAAGAAAGAAAACCGCTGAATGATACGAACCCACTTTGGATGCGTAATCCGAAGGATTGTACAGACGAGCAGTACATTGACTTTTATCAGCATGTGTTCTTAGATTTTAAGAAACCGCTTTTCTGGATCCATCTGAATATGGATTATCCGTTTAACTTAAAGGGTATTTTGTACTTCCCGAAGATCAATACACAGTATGACCAGTTAGAGGGAACAATTAAGTTATATAACAACCAGGTATTCATCGCAGATAATATCAAGGAAGTGATTCCGGAGTTTCTGCTTTTGCTGAAGGGCGTGATTGACTGTCCGGATCTGCCGCTGAACGTATCCCGTTCCGCACTGCAGAATGATGGGTTTGTCAAGAAAATCTCCGATTACATCACAAAGAAGGTTGCTGATAAGCTGGCTGGCATGTACAAGAACAACAAGGAAGATTACGAGAAGTATTGGGACGACTTAAGCCCATTCATCAAGTTTGGATGTTTGAAGGATGAGAAGTTCTGTGACAAGATGACAGACTACATGCTGTTCAAAGATTTAAATGGCAAATATATCACACTTCCGGAGTATCTCGAAGAAGGAAAAGAAAAGTACGAGAACAAAGTGTTCTATGTCACGGATGAGGTAGCACAGTCCCAGTACATTAATATGTTCAAAGAAGAGGGCATGAATGCGGTTTATCTGACGCACAACATTGATAACCCATACATCACACACCTCGAAGGCAAAAACGAGAACGTGAAATTCCTGCGTATCGATGCTGACTTATCAGACAATTTTGTCGGCGAGAAGCTCTCTGAGGAACAGACGAAGGAATACACGGATAAGCTTTCTGAGGCATTCAAGAAAGCAACCGGAAATGACAAGCTGATCGTCAAGGTTGAGAGCATGAAAAACGAGAACGTATCATCGATGCTGACTGTATCCGAGGAGTCACGTCGTATGATGGAGATGATGCGTGCCTACAATATGGATGGTATGGATCCGGCCATGTTTGGTGCCGGCGAGTCAGAGACACTTGTCTTAAATGCAAACAACAAACTTGTAAAATACATCTTAGACAATCCGGAGGGAGAGTACAAGGATATGATCTGCAACCAGCTTTATGATTTAGCGGTCCTTGCCAACAAACCACTCTCTGCCGAGAAGATGACAGCATTTGTAAAGAGAAGCAACGATCTGCTTGGATTGTTGATTTAATTATAATCACATATATGCAAATCATAGTGTGTTTCGTGATTATTGGAATGAAAAGGAGTAAGTAAATGGCATTTGACGGAGTCACGGTGTCTGCGATTGTCAGTGAGATGAAGAAAAATCTGACAGGTGGACGAATCTATAAAATATATCAGCCGGAAGTAGACGAACTGTGTCTGGTCGTGAAAAACCGGACCGAACAGGGCAATACAACCAGCCGCCTGGTGATTTCTGCAGATGCCAGTCTGCCCCTTTTGTATCTGGCAGATCTGGCAAAGGAGAACCCGACGACAGCCCCGAACTTTTGCATGCTTTTAAGAAAGCATATCCAGAATGCCCGGATCCTGTCGGTGACACAGCCAGACTTTGAGCGGATTGTGGAGATGGAGTTTGAACACCTTGATGAGATGGGTGATTTGTGCCGGAAGAAGCTGATCGTTGAGATCATGGGAAAATACAGCAACATTATTTTCACAGATGCAGACGGTACGATCATTGACAGTATCAAGCACATCTCACACCAGATCAGTTCTGTGCGGGAAGTGTTGCCGGGGCGGGAATATGTGTATCCGCCTTCCCAGGACAAAGAAAATCCGCTTACAATCGATATAAACTATTTTATGAACCATGTTCTGCGTAAGCCGGTATCGGTGACGAAAGCAATCTACACATCCCTGACCGGATTTTCACCGGTGATTGCAAATGAGATCTGTGACCGGGCGGGCGTTGATGGCGGCATGAGTACCGCAGGACTTTCCATGCGGGAACAGGAAGCATTGTATGCCGCATTTGACGCGCTGCGTGACAGTATAAAAGAAGAGCAGTTTACACCGTGTATCGCCTATCATGGATATGAACCAAAAGAATTTGCCGCATGCACACTCACGATGTACGGAGAAGCAGTGGAAGATCTTCCAAAGAAGGATGTCGATGGGCTGAAAACATTTTCGTCGATGTCTCCGGTCATTGAAGAATACTATCAAGCGAAAAGTATCGTCATACGGATCCGGCAGCGGTCAACCGATCTTAGAAAGATTGTGAGCAACGCGATCGAGCGGACAGCGAAGAAATATGATCTGCAGCGGTCGCAGCTGAAAGATACGGAAAAACGGGAAAAATATAAGGTGTATGGCGAACTGCTGACTTCCTATGGATATGCCTGTAAGCCGGGCGACAAAGAGATTACCTGTGAGAACTATTATGATGGCAAGACCATTACGATTCCACTGGATCCGGAACACTCAGCGATGGAAAATGCAAAGCGGTATTTTACCAAATACAACAAGCTCAAGCGTACCTATGAAGCGCTGCTGGAACTGACAGTTGAATCGAAAGAAGAACTTGATTATCTGCTTTCTGTCCAGAATTCTCTGGAGATTGCAAAGTCGGAAACCGATCTGCAGGAGATCAAGCAGGAGCTAATCGAAAGCGGTTATGTGCGTGGCAGATTTGACCGGAACAAACAGAAGAAACAGGCGAAAGCAAAACCATTGCATTATATATCCGGTGACGGCTACCATATGTATGTCGGAAAAAATAATTTCCAGAATGAGGAGCTTACGTTTAAGTTCGCAGAAGGCAATGATCTGTGGTTTCATGCGAAGCAGATGCCTGGCTCCCATGTGATCGTGAAGACCAATGGTGAGACCGAGATTCCGGACCGCACGTATGAAGAGGCAGCGAGATTGGCAGCGTATTACTCAACCGGCAAGGAAGCACCGAAGGTAGAGATTGATTACACGACAAAGAAGAACCTGAAGAAGCCGCCGAAAGCAAAGCCCGGATTCGTAATCTATCATACGAATTATTCGATGAGTATCGAACCGGATATCCACGGAATTGCGGAAGTGTAAATATAAAACAAATGCAAAACAGAAGGAAAATACCTTGATTTTTAGGGGTGCCTATACTATAATAATGTAGATTATCGTTCATAGATAAGAGAAAAACGATAATCTGCATTATTTTTTGTGTGCGGGCACACAGACAAAAACTGTGCCGCAGGGCAGCAGGTGAATACAGGAGACAATCGTGATAAAGAGTATGACAGGCTTCGGAAGAGGCGAACAGGTAAACGACGACCGCAAGATTGTGGTCGAAATCAAGGCAGTGAATCACAGATTCTGCGATATGAACGTGAAACTGCCGAAGAAGCTGAATTATTTTGAATCGGATATCAGAACGTGTCTGAAAGAGTATATCCAGCGTGGTAAAGTAGATGTGTTTATTACATACGAAGATTATACAAAGTCAAACGTATGTGTAAAATATAATAAAGATATAGTAGCTGAATATATGACATATTTGAGCAGCATGGCTGAGGATTTTGGTATGCAGATGGATGTAAAACCATCTGTCCTTGGCAGATTTCCGGAAGTATTTACGCTTGAGGAGCAATCTGCGGATGAGGATGAAATCTGGTCATACCTCGAAGTGGTTGTGCGGGAGGCCGCTGAGAAATTTGTAGAATCCCGTGTCCGTGAAGGTGAGAATCTGAAGAAAGACCTTCTTGCAAAGCTTGATACGATGTCGGAGCTTGTGGCATATATTGAGGAAAAATCACCACAGATCATCGAGGATTACAAAGCGGGACTGATCGAGAAAGTAGACGAGCTTGCAATCAATACACAGATTGATGAGCAGCGTATCGCTGCAGAAGTGACGATGTATGCAGATAAAGTCTGTGTGGATGAAGAAATTGTCCGGTTGAAGAGCCATATAGACAGTACAAAAAAGATTCTGACAGAGGGTGGCGCTGTCGGCAGAAAACTTGATTTTATTGTCCAGGAGATGAATCGGGAAGCAAATACGATTTTATCAAAAGCAAATTCCTTGATTATTGCAGATAAAGGAATCGACTTAAAGACAGAAATCGAGAAGATTCGCGAACAGATTCAGAATATTGAATAATAAAAGCCTAAAAGGAAGTAGATAAGTATGGGAAAGAAAGGCTCTTTGATTGTGATTTCCGGATTCTCCGGTGTTGGAAAAGGTACGGTTGTGAAAAAGATGGTCGCTGATTATGGTTATAGCCTGTCAGTCTCCGCGACAACACGTGCACCGCGGGAAGGAGAAGTGGACGGAAGGGAATATTATTTTAAAACAGTGGATGAGTTCCGAAACCTGATCGACTACAATGGATTTATCGAGTGGGCGCAATATGTCGAGAACTATTATGGAACACCGCGTAAATTCGTAGAAGATGAGATGGCAAAAGGACATGATGTAATCTTGGAGATTGAAGTGCAGGGTGCCATGAATGTCCGGGAACAATATCCGGACGCAATTTTAATCTTCATAACAGCACCAAGTGCACAAGGGCTGAGAGCCCGCCTGGCCGGACGCGGCACAGAGAGCGAGGAAGTCATCAACAAGCGCATGCAGCGTGCGGTAGAAGAATCCGAAGATATAAAGGAGTATGACTATATCGTTGTAAATGACGATCTAGATATATGTGTACAGAGTGTACACGCGATTATTGTCGGCAGAAAATGTCTGCGTGAAAATAATCTGGAATTTATAGAAGAAATCAAAAATGAGCTCAAAGCTTTATAACAGGAAGGGAGATATATAGACATGATACATCCATCTTATACGGAATTAATGGAAGTGATTAACAGTGACGTGGAACCGGGAGAACAGCCGGTTGTTCAGAGCCGCTATTCTGTCGTTATGGCGACTGCAAAGCGCGCGAGACAGATTATTGACGGAGCAGAGCCGCTTGTAAAATCAGTCAGTGGCAAGCCGCTTTCTACAGCTGTTGCAGAACTTTACAGTGGAAAAGTCAAGATCGTAAGTGACGATGAGGACGAAGAGTAAGAATATTTAAAACGAAAAGGCTGCAGAAGATAAAAACTGTAGCCTTCTTTACTTTCAGACAGCAGAATGAAAGGGAGGCAGATTATGAAAGTATCCACGTTATTAGATGGCCTTGAATATGAAGTATTACAGGGAAACACAGACACGGAAATTTGTGCGATCCAGAACGATTCGAGACGTGTACAGACCGGAGATTTGTTTTTCTGTATCAGTGGTGCTGTTTCGGATGGGCATGCATATGCACAGGATGTTGCAAAAAAAGGAGCAGCCGTTATCGTCTGTGAGAAAAACGTAGATGTGTCGGCACAAGTGACAGTGATCCGAGTTGCAGACAGCCGTTTTGCAATGGGAAAGATGAGTTCCGCATATTATGGGACCCCTTCTGAAAAGATGACAGTAATCGGAATAACCGGAACAAAAGGAAAGACAACAACCACGTATATGATCCGGGATATGCTTGAGCGCGCCGGAGTGAAGACGGGGCTTGTTGGAACGATTGAAATCCTCGATGGCAAAAATAAAATACCGGCAGAAAATACAACGCCGGAATCTATCGTCTTACACGCATATATGCATGACATGGTGGAAAACGGATGCAAAGCGGTTGTGATGGAGGTGTCTTCCCAGGGGCTGATGCTTGACCGGGTTGCGGGTGTTGACTTCGATTATGGAATCTTTACCAACCTTTCCAGGGATCACATCGGGCCAAATGAACATGCAAGCTTTGAAGAATACCGGGACTGGAAAGCAAAACTTTTTACGTTGTGCAAAGTTGGAATCTTCAACGTGGATGATGCAAATGCGGCATATATGATGGAACATGCATCCTGTGAAAAAGTCACGTATGGCATGCAAAAAGGTGCAGATTATCATGCAGATGATCTGGAACTTTATCGCGAAAACGGTGTGCTCGGAATCCAGTACGCTTTGACCGGAAAACTGTGTGGACAGATGGTTGTTGATCTGCCGGGAGAATTTTCTGTTCATAACTCCCTTGCGGCGATTGCGGTTGCAAATGAAATGCATGTGCCACAGGCAGACATCCAGACGATTTTAAAACAGGTTAAAGTGCGCGGACGTGTGGAGATGATTCCGATTTCAAATGCATTTACACTTATGATTGATTACGCGCATAATGCGATGGCGCTCGAAAGCCTGATCAAAGCGATCCGGGCATACAATCCGAAGCGCCTGGTTATTCTGTTCGGATGTGGAGGAAACCGTTCGAAGGACCGTCGGTTTGAGATGGGGGAAGTCTCTGGAAATATGGCGGATTTTACGATCATAACAAGCGACAATCCGAGAAATGAAGATCCGCATGCAATCATGGAAGATATCATAACAGGAATGAAGAAGACAGATGGTGCATATGTAGCGGTTGCTGACCGGAAAGAAGCAATCCGTTATGCAATCCTGCATGCCGAAGAAGGCGATGTTATTGTACTTGCAGGAAAAGGTCATGAAGATTACCAGGAAATCTGTGGTGTAAAACACCATATGGATGAACGGGATCTGATCCGGGAGATTTTGGAGGAAGAAGATGTCACAAAAATATGCGGATATAATAATCGATATTTCGCATAGTGCGATTGACCGTGTGTTTCAATACCGGATTCCGGATGCGATTGTGGACCGGGTGGAAATCGGAAGTCTGGTCAAAGTCCCTTTTGGCAGAGGAGATGCATGCAGACACGGATATGTCATCGGGATTACAGAGGTACCTTCGTATGATGTTGAAAAAATCAAAGAAATCCTGGATGTGCCGCAAAAAGGAATCCCGATTGAAGGTAAGCTGATCCAGCTTGCTGCATGGATGCGGGAAATTTATGGTGTGACAATGAACCGGGCCTTGCAGACCGTGATGCCGGTGAAGCAGACGGTGCGCAAGACAGCGCAGAAGATAGAGGAGACAAAACTTTCGGAAGACCAGTGGCCCTATGTGAAGCTTTCCGAACAGCAACAGGTACTTGTGGATGCATTTGCAGATGATTTCCAACGGGATATCTGCCGGACCTATCTTTTGCATGGCGTGACAGGGAGCGGCAAAACAGAAGTTTACATCCAATGTATCAAAGAAGTAATCCGGGCGGGCGGACAGGCAATCGTATTGATTCCGGAAATCTCGCTTACGTATCAGACGGTTGCCAGGTTCCGAAAACATTTTGGCGGTCGTGTTGCGTTTGTCAATTCAAAACAGAGCAAAGGTGAAAAATACGAGCAGTTTAAAAAAGCAAAGGAACAGGAAGTGGATGTCATAATCGGTCCGCGTTCTGCGCTTTTTACACCGTGTGCCAATTTGAAACTGCTCGTGATAGATGAGGAACATGACAGTGCATTTAAAAGTGACCAGTCACCGAAATACCATGCACGCGATGTCGCAATCGAACGTGCAAAACTTGAACATGCAAGCGTTATTTTAGGTTCTGCAACTCCGAGCATAGAAAGCTATGCACGGGCGAAAAAAGGAGAATATACGCTATGGGAATTGCCGGAACGTCCGGATGGTATGCAGACCCAGACGATTGAGATTGTAGATTTAAGAGAAGAATTAAGACTTGGAAACCGGAGTATCATCAGCAAAAGCCTGTACGATAAAATTGCAGGCCGACTCGAAAAGAAAGAGCAGATGATGTTGTTTATAAATCGGCGTGGGTTCAACAGTTTTGTATCCTGCCGGGCGTGCGGAGAAGCAGTCAAATGTCCAAAATGCGATGTGGCGCTTACATACCATATGCAGACATTTCAGGCACAGCGACAACTCGTATGTCACTATTGCGGATATCATATGGCGATGCCGAAGACGTGTCCATCCTGCAAATCACCGATGATCGCCGGATTTGGAACCGGAACAGAAAAAGTGGAAAAAGAGATCAAAAAGCTTTTCCCGCAGATAAGGACTTTGCGCATGGATAAGGACACAACGATGCGGAAAGATGCAGGCGCAAAAATCCTGAAACAGTTTTCGGAAGGAAAAGCCGATATGCTGATCGGGACACAGATGATTGTCAAAGGACATGACTACAGCAATGTCACATTGGTCGGCGTGATTCTTGCAGATTTATCCTTGTATGCAAATGATTTTCGCGCAGGTGAGCGGACGTTTGAACTTCTGACGCAGGCAGCGGGACGTGCCGGACGTGGTGATAAACCGGGGGAGGTTGTCATCCAGACATATCAGCCGGAACATTATGCAATCGTTGCCGCTGCAAAGAAAGATTATCAGGCCTTTTATGAAATGGAGATGACATACCGCAGGATGCTGCATTATCCACCGGTATATGATATGATGCAGATCCTTCTCACCGGGCAGTCCAAAGGAAAGACCGAAAGCTTCGCGGGTATTCTCGGCAGAAGCTTAAAAGAGAAGGCTTCCGCCTGTGGATTTACACAGACAAGGATTATCGGACCGGGGGAGGCTGCAATCGGAAAGATTAACGACGAATACCGGTATGTCATATATATCAAGGCGCCAGGACTTGGAGCGATTTATACATTGCGGGATTATATTGACACATGTGCCTGTGAAGGTGTTGTGGTAACGATCGATATCAACCCGATGACAATCTGTTAGCAGATTACGAAACCAGATTGAGAAATAAAACAACGGTCAGACCGAAAAAGAAAGTAAAATGGAGGATAGAGACATGGCAATTAGAAACATTCGCCTCGATGGAGATGATGTACTTAGAAAAGTGTGCAAACCAGTGGAGAAAATGACACCGCGCATACAGACACTGATCGATGATATGTATGATACGATGTATGAAGCAAATGGTGTCGGTCTCGCAGCACCGCAGGTAGGAATCTTAAAACGGATTGTTGTAATCGACATCGGCGACGGAAACGCATACACGCTGATCAATCCGAGGATTATAGAATCCGATGGATCGCAGACCGGCGACGAAGGTTGCTTAAGCCTGCCGGGACTGCAGGGAACCGTGACAAGACCAAATCATGTGATCTGTGAGGCATACAATGAAGATATGGAGCTTTTTACAGTGGAAGGTGAAGAACTGCTTGCTCGTGCAATCTGTCACGAGTTAGATCATCTCGATGGCATCCTGTACAAGGATAAAGTGGAAGATGGGCTGTACAAAGTGGAACCGGTTGATCCGGATCAGACAGACAAATAATCAATTGGAAAATTACAATCAGAAAAACTGTGAAAGTTGTATGTGATTGACAGTTGCATGGAGGTAGAAAATGAGAATTGTATATATGGGAACTCCGGAATTTGCTGCGATTGCGCTCGATGCACTCGTGAAAGAACATGATATTGTGGCTGTCATTACCCAGCCGGACAAACCGCAGGGAAGAAACCGGAAGCTGGTGCCGACACCGGTAAAAGTAAAGGCACAGGAATATGGCATCCCGGTCTATCAGCCGCAGAAAGTGCGGGACGAAGAAACGGTGCAGACGATACGTGAATATCATCCGGATGTGATCGTGGTAGCTGCATATGGGCAGATACTTCCGGAAAGCATTTTGAATATTCCGGCATATGGATGCATCAATATACATGCATCGCTGCTCCCGAAATACCGTGGCGCTGCACCAATCGAGCGTGCAATCCTGGACGGTGAGCAAGTGACCGGTGTCACAACCATGTATATGGAAAAAGGACTGGACACAGGCGATATGATCGACAAAGTGGAAGTCAAAATCGAGGCGGAGGATACAGGTGCAACGCTGCATGATAAGCTTGCAAAAGCAGGCGCAAACCTGATAGTAAAGACACTTTCCCAAATACAGGATGGCACAGCCCAAAGAACAAAGCAGGATGATACAGAAAGCTGCTATGCTGCCATGTTAACGAAGGAGATGGGGCAAATCGATTTTTCGAGGCCGGCAGACGAATTAGAACGACTCGTTCGCGGCCTGATTCCGTGGCCATGCGCATATACAGATATTGATGGGAAAAATGTAAAAATCTATAAAGCTTCCGTTGTGAAGATGGATGATGCGTACAAGAAAGCGGTGCAGGAAAAAACGGAAGTATCCCTTGCATTTGCACCGGGCGAAATTGTCGAAGTGACAAAGAAATATATCGTGATTGCCTGTGGCAAAGATGCACTGATGATTAAAAATCTGCAGCCGGAAGGGAAAAAAGCAATGGATACTGCGGCCTATCTGAATGGAAATCCATTAAAGACAGGCATGTATGCAGGCAGAAAAGAAAAGTTTCAGAGGTAGAATATGGATACAAGAGAAGCTGCATTGACAGTTTTGCTGGATATCGAAGTCAATCAGACATTTTCCAATCTTGCACTTGGAAATGCACTTCGGAAAAATCAGTTTGAAGAGAAAACAAAACGGGCATTTCTGACGAGATTGGTAGAAGGTGTGATGGAGTACCGCATCCGGCTTGACTATGTAATTGACCGGTTTTCAAAGACAAAGATCAAAAAGTGCAAACCGGTAATCGCCTGTCTGCTCCGTATGGGCTGCTATCAGATATTATTTATGGACAGTGTGCCGGATGCTGCTGCGTGCAATGAGTCGGTAAAACTTGCCAAAAAACACGGGTTTTCAGGTTTGTCCGGATTTGTAAATGGTGTGCTTAGGACAATTGCAAGAGAAAAAGAGACGATACAGTACCCGGAATACGAAGCGGATTTTTTAAACGCGTGTTCTGTCCGGACATCGACGCCGAAATGGCTTGTGGAAAAACTGCTTGCTGATTTCGGAAAAGAAAAGACGCAGAAGCTTTTGCAGGCCTCCTTTACAGATCGAAAGACATGTATCCGGTTAAACCGCGCGTGCCTGCAGATGGACAAAGTTGATGAAAAACAGTATATCGAAGCATTGAAACAGGCGCAGATCAAAGTGGATCCGGGTGTTTACGGGACGGATGCGTATCTTATCTCGGGATACGATTTTATTCACCGGATACCGGGATACAAAAAAGGATATTTTACTGTGCAGGATGAAAGCTCTCAATGTGCGGTTTTGGCGGCATGTATCAAGCCTTCGGATATCGTTTTGGATTTGTGCGCAGCACCGGGCGGAAAGACAACGTATGCAGCACAGATCGCGTGCGAAGGACATGTATTTTCGTATGATATTTCGGAAGAAAAGCTAGAAAGAATCGAGGAAAACGTGGAGCGGGAACGCCTCGAAAATGTAGAAGTGTCCTGTCATGACGCAACTGTATATATGGAGGAACAACAGGAAAAAGCAGATGTTGTGATCGCGGACCTTCCGTGCTCCGGGCTTGGTATCATGGGCAGAAAAAATGATATCAAATACCGCATGACAGAAAATCAGATTGCGGAGCTTGCTGCCTTGCAGCATACGATTCTTCAAAACGCATGCAGATATGTAAAAAAAGGAGGTACGCTCCTTTACAGTACATGCACGATCACACCGGAAGAAAACAAAAACCAGACAACCCGGTTTCTAGAAGAGCATCCGGAATATACATGTACAAAAGGACAACAGTTTTTACAGGGGACAGATGCGTGCGATGGATTTTATTATGCTGTGCTCAAACGACAGATGTAAATGGAGGAAACGAGTGGACAAATGGATATCCGGTCAATGTATGAAAGTGAATTAGAATCGTGGGTGAAAGAACAGGGCCAGCCTGCTTTCCGTGCAAAACAGCTGTTTGGCTGGCTGCATGAAAAATACACTGCATCGGCGGATGAGATGACAAATCTTCCCAAGGCATTCCGCGCGCAGATAGAAAAAGAAACGCTCATTACAATCCGGGAGGAGACCCATCAGGAGTCAAAAACGGACGGAACAATCAAGTTTTTATACCGGCTTTTTGACGGTCAGATGATTGAGACGGTTTTTATGCAGCATGATTATGGAAATTCCGTATGCATTTCTTCCCAGGCGGGATGCCGGATGGGATGCCGCTTCTGTGCTTCCACGATTGGGGGGCTTGTACGGAATCTGACAGCTTCGGAGATGCTAGAACAGATCTATGCGACAAGCCGCATAACCGGGCAGCGCATCAGCCATGTGGTTGTGATGGGAACAGGCGAGCCACTTGATAATTATGAGAACCTGATTCGGTTCTTGCGCCTGATCACAGATGAAAAAGGCTACAACCTAAGTGCCAGGAATATAACCGTTTCAAGCTGTGGGATTGTTCCGCGGATCTATGATCTTGCGAAGGAAAATCTGCCAGTCACATTTGCGCTTTCCCTGCATGCACCATCCGATGCGGAACGAAAAGAACTGATGCCGGTTGCATATCAGTATACACTCGATGAGACGCTGCAGGCGTGCCGGGCGTATTTTGATATGACAGGAAGACGAGTGACATTTGAATACAGCCTTGTAAAAGGAAAAAACGATACACCTGCACAGGCGGTAAAACTTGCAAAACTCCTGCGCGGGATGAATTGTCATGTCAACTTGATCCCTGTGAATCCGGTGGAAGAACGGGAATTTGAGCGAAGTGATCAGGATTCGATTGCAAAATTTAAAAATATGCTTGAAAAAAATCACATAAATGCTACAATTAGAAAGAGTATGGGTAGCGATATAGACGCTGCCTGTGGTCAGTTGCGAAGGAAATATGCGTTTCATCAGGAGGATTCCCATGCATTCTAGTGGAAAGACAGATACCGGGATAAAACGTAATAACAATCAGGATAGTATCTTTTTTAGCGATACGCCGGTCGGACCGCTTCCGAATCTGTATATTGTTGCAGATGGAATGGGCGGACACCGTGCGGGGGACAAAGCATCCAAGATGGCGATTGATATTACAGTGGAGTTCGTGAAGAATTCAACAATCGAAAATCCGGTAGCACTGTTAAAACGGGCAATGTTATATGTAAACAATGAAATCTACAAAGCGGCGTGCGCCGATCCGGACTTAAATGGTATGGGGACGACGATGGTTGCTGCAGTGGCACAGGATGGAAAACTGTTTGTGGCAAATGTCGGAGACAGCCGCCTGTATGCGATTGGTGGCGAGATTCACCAGATTACGATGGATCATTCACTTGTGGAGGAATTGATACGGAAAGGGGAACTCGAACGGAAAAAAGGACGGAATCATCCGGAGAAAAACATCATCACAAAAGCGATGGGGTCGCGGGATGAGATGATGCCGGATTTCTTTGAGATAGAGATTCATGCGGAAGAGAAATATCTGTTATGCTCAGATGGGTTATCCAATATGGTTGAGGATGACGAAATAAGGGATATTGTTTCCGAGGAAGATGATTTGGACCGCATCACAAAGGAACTTGTGGACCGGGCAAATTACTATGGTGGATCGGATAACATATCCGTGATTGTGATAGCGGCATAAGATAACCGCCTAGAGAACAAAGATAACAGAAAGGGTTGAAATCATGTTAAAACCAGGAATGATATTATGTGATAGATATGAGATTTTGGATGTGGTCGGCGCAGGCGGCATGTCTATTGTCTATAAAGCGAAAGATCACAGGCTGAAA